>OGRF01001216.1_pt1 | contig 18139 bp, 19 predicted proteins | sample 1553381 | NCBI WGS metagenome assembly OGRF01 (sample SAMEA2580060, study PRJEB22360) | human gut metagenome | biome: human gut; feature: human-associated habitat; material: faeces | place: Denmark | collected 2008/2010
GACGAACACCTTCACAACTCTTATCATTTAATGCTTGGTGTGTCATTTCCAAACGCGTATCCTTTAAGCTATCAATATCTACCGCAAAACCATGGTTTTGAGAAGTAATTTCTACTTTACCTGTTGAAAGATTAACCACTGGATGGTTAGCTCCACGGTGTCCAAATTTCAATTTATATGTTTTTGCACCACAAGCCAAAGAAATCAACTGGTGACCTAAACAAATTCCAAATACAACCGTTTGAGGAATCAATTCTTTAATCGTTTCAATAGCGACTTTTACATCCGTAGGATCTCCAGGACCATTCGACAACATAACGCCATCTGGACGATAAGATAAGATTGTGCTTGCTGGTGTATCATATGGAACAATGACTAAATCGCATCCACGTTTTGATAGTTCACGAACAATACCTAATTTTGCCCCAAAATCCATCAATACAACTTTCTTGCCACGATTTGGGATTGGGAATACTTTATTTGTCGAAACACGAGCCACTTGATCATGTAAGAAATCAGCGGCTTTTAAACCAGCAACTACCACATCTACATCGGCATCCACATTAGCCATAACGGCCTTCATGGTACCTACATTACGAATCTTCATTGTGATTTCACGTGTATCGATATCATAAATTCCTGGAATATTTTCGCGTTTTAAGAAATCATCTAATGTTTCTGAACATCTGAAATTGCTTGGATATTCACAATAGTCTTTAACTACAAATCCAAATACACATGGAATCATACTTTCATTATCATCACGATTGATTCCATAGTTTCCAATCAATGGATATGTCATCATTACAATTTGTCCACAATATGAATTATCTGTCAAAATTTCTTGATAACCCGTCATTGACGTATTAAATACTAATTCACCAATTTGGAAGTTGTCACTACCAAACGCTGTTCCGCGATATACACTTCCATCTTCTAAAATCAAAAGTCTTTCCATAATTTGTCCTTTCTGTTATTTACTCAAAAAAAAGATTAGCAAACAACGCATTGCCAATCTTTAAATGGAACTATTAAAAAGTATAGCACTACGAAGAATACTATTCATCTCGATCACTGATGTTTTTTTCACAAACAAAGCTGGATTCTTGATCATACGTATCCTCCTTTTGAAAAAATACTATATTTCTCTGCTTAGTATACTACCATAAATCATAAAAATTTCAATAAAAAAGTGTAAAAACAAGATGTGATTTATCACACCTTATTTTGACATAGTTGCTTCAATTTCCTTATATGTTTCAACTGGGTTAGCACTCTTCGTAATTGAACGACCAACTACGATATAATCACAGCCTTGTTCTTTCGCAAATGCAGGAGTTGCAACACGTTTTTGATCATCCTTAGAATCACTTGCCAAACGAATACCTGGAGTTACTGTTAAGAAGTCATCTCCACAAGCTTCATGAATTGCCTTAGCTTCATGTACGGAACATACAACACCGTCTAAGCCTGCTTCTTTCGCATTCTTCGCATATTTAATAACACAATCAATCACTTCACCTGGAATTCCTAATTCGTTATTCATAGCTTCTTTAGAAGTACTAGTAAGCTGAGTTACACCGATACACATAGGACGTTTTCCATCTTTAGCCCCTTCATTCAAACCATCAATGGCAGCCTTCATCATCGCAATACCACCAGCACAGTGTACATTAACAATATCTACACCTAAGTTCGCTAAGTTTTTCATTCCACCCTTAACTGTGTTTGGAATATCATGCAATTTCAAGTCTAAGAAAATGTGGTGACCCATTTCCTTCACTGTTTTTACCATTTCTAAACCACACGCATATGTTAATTCCATACCAATCTTTACATATACAGGTTCATCAAATTGTTTTAAGAAATCTACAACTTCTTCTTTACTAGAAAAATCTAGTGCTACAATTGTCTTACTCATTATTTAAAACTCCTTCCAACTGCTTCTTCAATATTCTTATATCCATATTTCTCTAATACTTTTGGAAGATCCTCAATGATTTTTGGACATACATAAGGATCCACAAAGTTTTGGGCACCCACTTCAACAGCACTTGCCCCAGCATTTAAGAATTCCAATACATCTTCTGCACAAGTAATTCCACCAACACCAATGATTGGAATATTTACAGCTTGTGCCACTTGATATACCATTCTTAAGGCAACTGGCTTAATGGCAGGACCAGAAAGACCACCTGTCACATTGGCAAGTAATGGTTTTCCCGTCTTCAAATTGATGCGCATACCCATTAAAGTATTGATCAATACAATACCATCTGCACCGGCTTCTTCAACAGCTTTGGCAATTTCTACAATATCCGTTACATTAGGTGATAACTTCACATATACAGGTTTTGTAGCGGATTCCTTACAAATCTTAGTCACATGTGCTGCAAGTTCAGGCTTTGTACCCAAACCAATACCACCATGTTTTACATTAGGACAAGAAATATTTAATTCATACGCCTTGATTACTGGCTGATCATTTAATTTCTTGATAACCTCTACATAATCTTCTTCACATGCACCCGCCACATTGGCCATGATTTCTGTATCATACTGTGCAAGGAATGGAAGTTCATTTTCAATAATAGAATCTACGCCTTTATTTTGTAGACCAATCGCATTCAACATTCCCATTGGAGTTTCGGCAATTCTTGGTGTAGGATTTCCAAAACGCTCTTGTGGCGTAGCCGATTTGATAGCAATACCACCTAATACGCTCAAATCATATAGTTCGGCATATTCTTTACCAAATCCAAAACATCCACTAGCTGGAATAATTGGATTCTTCAAATTCAATCCGGGTAGTTTTACTGAAATATCCATTATAAAGCCACCTTTCCCATTTCAAATACAGGACCATCCTTACATACACGTAATGAATGTCCTTCTACATCTTTCACAACACATCCCATACAAGCACCAAGACCACATGCCATACGAGCTTCTAATGAAATATAGCCTTCACTATATTGTTCATTGATTGCCTTCAACATAGGTAAAGGTCCACAACTTAATACAAATTTACATGTTACATTGTTTTCTTTAATCGCATCTAATGCTGTACCCTTTGTACCTAATGAACCATCCATTGTTGCGACATATACATCGCATCCTAAAGTCTTGAATTCATCCACATAGAATACGCTACCTGCATCATTTGCACCTAGAACAACGGTTACACGTGCATTTTTACTTAAATATTGTTTGGCTGTTTCATATAGTGGTGGTACACCAACACCTCCACCAATCAATAATACTTCTTCTTTGTCTTCAATCGGAAAACCATTTCCAAGTGGACCAAAGATATCTAATTGTCCTTCAAGTTCAGTCATTTTTAAAGTACCTTCACCAAGCACTTTGTAGATAATGACTAAAACATCTTCCTTAATTTCACTAATCGAGATAGGTCTTCGCAAATAGAAACCTGGAACTGTGATTTCAATGAATTGACCAGGCTTAGCTGTTTTAGCTAAGTCTGTTTTCAATTCCATTTTCCAAATATCTTTTGCGATTTTGACATTCGATAGAATTTTCGCAAATTCCTGCATACTATTTCCCCATTTCATTCATAGAAACCATTGAGAAACTCAATGACTCTAAAACTTTCGCTAATGCATTCGCTGTATTTAAACTTGTCATACAAGAAATGTTATTTTCTGCAGACACACGACGAATCAAGAATCCATCAGCACTTATGTTCTTCTTATTAGACACTGTATTAATGACAAAGTTTACACGTCCATTACGAATAATATCTGGAACGTTTTTACCATCTTCTGTTTTAATCTTACTAGCACGATGAACATACAATCCTTCAGCTTCAAATAAGTCTGCTGTACCCTTTGTTGCATAGATTCCATATCCAATATTTGCGAAACGTTTCGCATTCTAGTGCTTCTTGTTTATTCTCATCCTCAATTGTCATTAATACATTTCCATGTTTTATCCTTTCCATACTGTTTTTCCATCTACAATGGTTTCTTTTACTTGCGCATTTACGCTCCAACCATTAAATGGCGTATTTTTACCCATGGATTCAAATGTATCTATGTCAATCAAAGATTCATGTTCTAAATCGACTAAAACCAAATCGGCATTATAGCCCTCTTTAATTTGTCCTATGTTCTCTAAGCCAAAACGCTTAGCAGGTGCAGCAGACATCCAATTTACCAATTGAGCCAATGTCCAACGTTTTTGGCGGTGAACAAACTCTGTGTATAGTAAGGCAAACGCGCTTTCTAATGAAACAATCCCAAATGGTGCTTTATCCATAGAACGCTTCTTTTCTTCATAGGTGTGTGGTGCATGATCATTGGCAATGCAATCCAATGTTCCGTTTTCCAAGCCTTCAATCAAAGCCATACGGTCTTCATGACTTCTTAAAGGTGGATTCATTTTCCAGTTTGGTCCGGCCACATCTTTATCTTCTAATAATAAGTGGTGTACTGTAACTTCAGCACTTACATTCGAACCTGATTCTTTTGCGTTTTTTAATGCTTCTACACTTTCTTTAGCTGAAATATGGCATGCATGATACGCATTTCCTATTTCTTTTGTGATTTCTAAATCACGAATCAATTGTGCACTTTCACAAGCACTTGGAATTCCAAGCCAGCCCTTAGATGTCACAACTTCACTGTCATGTACACAAGCCCCAGGTCTACGATAACGCATGTCTTCTGTGTGGGCTACGATCATACAGTCATTTTCTTTTGCCTTTTCCATGGCTTCTTTCATGATTTCTGGTGTAGCTACCCCAACACCATCATCACTGAACCAGCGTACACCTAATTCTTTGATACCCTTCATATCCACTACTTCTTTACTTGCCTCTTCTAATGTAATGCAAGCATATGGATATGTATGTACAACAGATTCTTTTTTGATTAATTGTTGATAGTCTTTCATTGTATCTACATCGTCTGGAAAAGGGATGACATTTGGCATCGCAAACACAGAAGTAAATCCTCCATGTGCCGCCGCTAAACTACCTGTATGAATGGTTTCTTTTTCACTATGTCCAGGTTCTCTAAAATGCACGTGTACATCCACTAATCCTGGAATTACAGTTAAGCCTGTGGCATCCACTGTATCACAGTCTTTCAAGATAGAATCATCAATCTGAATGATCTTTCCTTCGTCAATTAAAATATCTTTCTTTTCGAGACGATTGTCAATTAAAACTTGACCATTTTTGATTAAACGCATACTTATTTTTCCTCCTTGAATGGAGCAAAACCAAATCCACGTTTAATAACGGCCTTTCTAACCAACATACCATTGTGCATTTGTTCAAAAATTCTTGATTTTTCAGCTTCCACTAAATCCGTATCAATTTCAACACCACGATTAACAGGAGCTGGATGCATCACGATAGCCTTGTCTTTCATTCTTGCATAACGTTCTTTTGTAAGACCATACTTTTCTAAGTATTCACTATCTGTCATACCGGCCATTCCAGAACCTCTTTCTTTCTGGATACGAAGCATCATGACAACATCTGCCCATTCAATGGCTTCATCAAAGTCAATTGTTGGATAGCCAGGTCTTTCCCATTCTTTTGGTCCGGCAAAACGAACGGTTGACCCTAATTTTTCTAAAGCTTCTTTATCACTGGCAGCCACTCTTGAATGTAAGATATCTCCACAGATTACTACATTTAAGCCTTCTAGTGTGCCAAACTCATTTTGCATAGTTAGTAAGTCTAACAAGCATTGTGTTGGATGGTTTCCTGCACCATCTCCAGCATTTAAGATTGGAATATTGATATTTTCCAATTCTTTGAAGTATTCATCTTGAGAATGACGGATCACCACCATGTCATACCCAATTGATTCAAATGTCTTTACTGTATCATAAAGAGTTTCTCCCTTTGTGACACTGGATGCTCCTGCCGCAAAATCGGCTACTTGGCATCCTAATTGGTGCTGTGCACTTTCGAATGAGAAATGTGTTCGAGTTGAAGCCTCAAAAAAAAGATTAGCAACCAATGCTTTCTGCATTGGTAATTGCCAATCTTTAAAGGAACTATTAAAAAGTCTAGCATCATCAAGAATGCTATAGATGTCTTCAACTGACAGATCTCTCATGGATAATAACGAATTTTTGTTCATATAATCCTCCTTGTGACCTTAAAAAAATGGATTTAAAAAGTCCCTTTTCAAATCCAATTTCTCTTTCATATATACTACCATAAATCATGGATTTTTCAACAATAAAATTCTTCAATACATCAAAGAACGAACTCTATTTACGACATATATGTTTAAACTATTTTTTGATTGCGATACACTCAATTTCTACCTTAGCATTCTTAGGTAATTTAGCCACTTCAAAGCAACTTCGAGCAGGATATATACCATCAAAGTATTTCGCATATTCTTTATTTACTTTCGCAAAATCATTCATGTCATCCAATAATACAGTTGTCTTGACAATATCATCATAAGTTAAGCCTGAAGTTTCGAGTAATGCACCAATATTTTCAAAGGCTTTCTGAGTTTGTTCAACAACATCTTCACTAACCAAATTTCCTTCTGTATTCACACCTAATTGTCCAGATAAGAATACAAGTCCTTCTGTAGCAATCCCTGCTGAATATGGCCCTAATGCCTTAGGTCCTTTTGTACTACTAATTTGTTGTTTCATTTGCTTTTACCTCCACACTACTTTTGTCTTTGCGATACAATCATGAATTGCGCAATGTTTCTTTGTGTAAATTACCATAGCCGCTGATATTAAAGTGCATGCAATCCCTACAAATGTCCATACACTTTCAACTTGAAAACGAATCATCAAAGTCAACATCTGCATTAAATAAGTTGAAATAATATACATTGGTGTTTCTAATACAAAATTAACACCGTACCGAATCAATAAATCCTTTGTTCCAGGAAGATTGTTATCCCACGTTCGAATCTGAACTTTTGCAATCTTTTTTCCCAATGTCTGGCCAGGAAATTTTTTTAAAGGAATTACAATAAAATAAGCAATGGCAACAATTAAGCATAAGGCACCTGCCAAAAAGCCATATATTTTGTTATATCCCAATGCCTCAAACACATATAAATTTGAAAACATATCACTCTGTTTTGTGATAGCTCCATACATTAATACAGCTGGAAAGCCTGTTAATACTCCTCCAAGAGCCCAATCAATCGCATAGGCCATTAAACGACTTCCACTAGGTGCTGTGCTTACACCGTAATCATCGATTTTTTTGTTTACCTGTGTCTTTTTACCCATTTTCGCCATTTTTACACCTCTATTTATTGTATAAACAATCCATTGCCTTCTTTAATCGATTTAAGCCATCCTCTAGCTTTGATTTTGGACAACCACAATTCAACCTTAAATATTTATCCATTCCATATGTTTCACCGGCCATAATCGCAACTTTTCCAACATGAACAAGTGCATCTTGTACCTCTTCGTGTGTAAATGGAACATCTCGAATATCAATCCATGCTAAATATGTCGCATCTGGAATTTGAAATTTAAAATCCGGTAAATTTTTTTGTAAGAATTCCTTTACAAATTCCATATTTTTTTTAATATATACATTCAATTGATCTATATAATCATCGCATTGCGTATACGATACCATCGTTCCAATCAACCCAGGAAGACTTGTAGAATTTAAAAAATCTACTTTTCTTGTATAGTGCACAAAAGCATCACGAATTACATCGTTTGGTAGCACACAATAAGATCCTAATAAGCCTGGTATATTAAAGGTTTTTGATGCACTTGATAGTAAATATAGCTGATCATATTCATCTAAATAAGATAATAACGGAATGTGTGGATGATCTCCCAGTACAACATCCATATGAATTTCATCTGAAAGCATCTTCACATTATACTTTTTACATAATGATACCATATTTTTCATTTCTTCATCTGTCCAAACTCTGCCTGTAGGATTGTGTGGCGAGCACAGCAAGAATAAACTCGCTGTTTTTAACTGTTCTTCTAACAATTCAAAATCAATCATAAATCGTCCATCTTTAATATATAATGGGCAATCTACTCTTTCTCTTCCATTTTCATCGATAACAGTAAAAAAAGAATCATACATCGGACTAAATGTCACAACTTTATCGCTTGGTTTTGTCAATAAACGAATCAGCAAACTAACTGAATACAAAACACTTGGACTATATACAACCCAATCTTCATTCATATCTAGGTTATGTCTGCGTTTGAAAAAAGACGCTATGCTTCCTTTATAATCATGATGATTCCATCTAGTATAACCATAAATACCAGAGCGAATCAAAGCATCTAGTTTATCAATCACAGGTTGTGGCGCTTTAAAATCAGTATCTGAAATGGAGAAAGGCAATAAATCTTTTTCTCCAAAACGATCTTGAATAAAATCCCATTGAGTACAATAAGTACCGAGGCGATTATTAATTTCATCAAAATTATATTCCATTATTTTTCCTCCAAAACAATTATATCTTTTGTCGTAGAATTTAAAGGAATTCCAATACCATCATGAATCCAAACATCATCCTCAATTCGAATTCCACCTAAATTAGGAACATAAATTCCCGGTTCACAAGACATGACCATATTTTCCTTTAAGATAATATTACTTTTACCATTTAAAATTGGTAATTCACAATCATTATTTACTCCAATCCCATGACCAAGTCCATGATTAAAGTATTCTCCATAGCCTGCCAACTCCACTACCTTTCGTGCTGCTACATCTACATCTTTGGCAACAGCACCTTCTTTAATGGCGGCAATACCCGCTAAATTTGCCTCTAACACTGTATTATATATTGTTTCTATTTCTGGCGTTGGTTTCCCAATAAAACAAATTCTTGTCATATCTGACTGATAGTTTTTATACTGAATACCAAAATCCATCATTATCGGTTCATGTGCTTTTACTCTACGTGATGTGGGTCTTCCATGAGGTAGAGCAGTCCTTTCTCCTGTTGCAACAATAGTATCAAATGACATTTGTTGAGCACCATTTGAAATAGCATAATATTGCAACAATGCGCTAATTTCATATTCTGTCATTCCAAGATGAATACGATTGATGACATTTTTATAAATTTCATCTGTTAATAAAATTGCTTCTTTTAAAGTCGCGATTTCATCTTCATCCTTCTGAATACGAATCATAGAAATTTCATCTTCATATAAACGAATATCCACATTTAATTTCTTAAGCTTCTCATATTCATAGATTGAAATTTGATCCATCTCCACCCCTAATGAAGTACAATGATTTTCTTCTAACAATTCATTAACAACTTCTAAATAACTTTGGCCAATATCTAACAAACGAATTTCTAAATCTTGCTCCTTATCATTTGCCTCTGTTATATATCTTCCATCCAAAATCAAATAGCCTTTTTCTTTAATAAATAACACTTTGCAGCCACCACCCGTTACTGTATCAATATAACGTTTCATCGTCTTACTCTTTAGTAACAAAGCATCCAATTTATGTTCATTTAAAAATTTCAATATTTTGTTTAATCTTTTTGCCATATGTATCCTCCAAAAAAATAAGGGCAAGCCAAATGCCTGCCCTTTATAAGAAATAGTTTGCCATAAAAGAAAGACTGAAAGGGTATTTTAGCTGCTATTTCTTTTTAAAAACCGCATCCGTTTTCTTTAATATTAGAAGTCTAAATCTAAATCATCTAATAATTTAGCGTCTTCATCAGAAATCGCACTGTTTTGAGCAATTTCATTTTCACTTTCTAATTCACGTTTTTCGTAAATCTTAAAGAATGGATACCATACTAAAATTGATAATCCAATTTGAATTAAGTTAGCTACAATTGACATATAGTCAAAATTTGTTAGGTAACCTTCTAAGAATACACCAACGTATGGAGGTGTGAATGTTGAACATTTTAACAATCCAAAATGCATCATCCAATAAGGCACTGTACCAATAATACCACCGCAAATTACATATGGGATAAAGAAGATTGGGTTCAATACGATTGGAGCACCAAATAAGATTGGTTCGTTAATTCCGAATAATGCTGGAATTAATGCAACACGACCAATTTGTTTCTGAGCTTTTGATTTTGATAACAAGCACCAGAATACCAAACCACCTGTGATACCTGTACCTGTAAAGTTTCCAAATGCTGATTCAGGTCCTGGAGCGAAGAAGTGCATTGCTTGTTGTCCTGCTTTTACAGCTGCAATATTTTCTGCCAAGAACTGTGTCGAGATTGGACTTGTAATTGGAGATAATACAGATGGGTGAATACCAAAGAAGAACAATAAACAACGTAACATTTGTAAGAATGTAACCGCAAATGGGTTGTCCATAGATCCAACTAATGGTGCCAAAAGTTTTGTAAAAATCAATGGTGGCATTGTCTGCAATCCATTTACACACGCAATACGGATGATTAAGAAGAATCCAATAACAATCACTGAAATAGGAATCATTTCAAACGAACGAGATACGAAATCTGGCACTGAGTCTGGCATTTTAATTGTAAAGTTCTTATTTTTGCACCAACGATATAATTCAACGCCAATAATTGATGAGAAGATTGCAACGAACAAACCTTTTGGTCCAAGGTAAGTTGTCATAATTCCACCATCTTCTGTATAAGCAACAGCCATCATTAAGAATCCAATAACGCCCATACATAAACATCCAGGAACGTCTAATTTATAAGATTGTGCCAAGTGATATGAAATAATTGCAGTAACATACAATGACATTAATGCCATACCAACATTAAACGGAATATAAATGATATCTAAGTTTGCTAGAATCCACTGCGAAACCGCATTATTTTCACCAATCATATTAGGAATCGCTTCAGGAATCAAACAGAAACTACCAATGATCAACAATGGAGTCATGGCAACCATGGCTTTTTTTACAGCACTTAAATGACGTTGCTTATCCATTTTGTTTGCAATTGGAGTTAGATATTTGTTCATAAAGGCTTCAAATTTGTTAAACATAAAATCTCTCCTTTTTAAATTACTTATTCATTTCAGCTTTTTTCTTTGCGATGAAGACCATCTTCATAACTGTGGCTCCATCCATTTTTCCATAAGTGTCTTTATCAACAATTACATATGGAATGTTATGTGGCTCAATAATTGGTTTAATATAATCAATTTTATGAGCAATTTGTGGGCCAACAACCAATGCATCTGTATCTTCTACTTCAGCTTGTAATAAATCGACTGGAATAGCTTTGAATTCGAAATCATTTTCATCTAATTTTTTGCTTTCTTTAACAACTCTTTTCATGCTATCCATCAACATTGTTGTTGAGAATCCACCAGCACAACATAGAACGATTTTCATTTTACTTTCCTCCCTTCTCTTTTGATTCAAAAACATCTATTAACTCCTCAATTAAATCGCGAGACAATTGAGATGTCATATAATGATCTTGGGCATGAACCATTAATAAGCTCATTTCTGGCTTGTTGTCTCCTCCACTCATTTCAGCAGTAATCAATTCTGTTTGTGCTTTATGAGCTTCTAAATCAATCTCTCGCGCTTCTTCTAACAAGCTACGAGCCTCGTCATACTTACTTTCCTTTACTTTCTTCAACGCTTCAAAAGCTTTTGCTTTACTTTCTCCGGCTGAAGAAATCATTGCTAAAATTTTTAGTTCTGTTTCAGTCATATTAGTCCTCCTCAAAATTGATGAAACTTTCATATTCTTTTTTACCAATGCTTGTCGCAATCTCAGTAACAAGAGAAATCGCATTGTTTAAATCATCCTCATGAACCAATGACCAAGCAGCATGGCAATATCTGAGTGGAATTCCGATTACTAACGCTAATTTTCCACTATTCACCAAATGAGCGTTTGCGCAATCTGTACCTCCACCTGAAAACATATCCTCTTGAAATAAAACATCATGTTCTTTAGCCAGTTTTTTTACATAACGCAAGAATTTTTCGTTAGGAACCATGGTTTTATCATAATGCAAGATCATACATCCTTTTGACAATAAACGATGATTCGTAAAATTCTTAACAAGTTCTGGATTATTAGCCACATCCACTGCAACAACAATGTCGGCATCAATCAATTCTGTCGTTGTTTTGCCTCCACGTGTACCTACCTCTTCACTGCTTGAAGCGACCATCCAAACTTCGCTTTTATGTTTTATTTCATGTATCTTCTTTATAGCATTTGAAATTACATAGCATCCTGTACGATCGTCCATCGCTTTTCCACAAATTACTTTAGGTTGCGCCATCTCATAGCTTTCAGATGCAAATGTAACCATATCTCCAATTTGAACACCTAAATCAAGAATTTCCTGGCCTGTTTCGCAACCGACATCCACATACATGTCTTTTACTTTTCCATCTACCTTTGTGACGTTCAAAATTCCTGGAATCTTTTTTCCTGATTCAGTAGTCACTCGAACCTTCTGCATTTCTTTACTTTTATCTAAAACTCCACCTACTGCAATCAAGTAAATAAATCCATTATCTGAAATGTGTCGAACAAAGAAACCAACTTCATCCATATGAGCGGAAAACATAATTTTTACTGGACTCTCTTCAGTTCCACTACTTTTAAAACAAATACTACCTAGATGATCATAGCGAATTTCATCACTATAATCCTTCATTTCATTTCGCAACAGAGTTCGAACCTCTTTTTCACGACCTGCAATCGCATCGGCATCACTTAATTGCTGTAATAATTCATTCATCAGGATACACCTCCATCTAATTCTTTTAATGTTATCAATAGATTTTCAAAAGTCGGATGTTGTAATATATTTTGCACACTTTTTTCATTATTCATAAATTGAAACAACTTTTCTGTAATTCGTTTATGTATATACGTATCTTCTTTTTTCAAAGAAACCATAAATACAATTCGCGCTTCTTTCCCTTGATATACAATTGGATTTTTCAAAACTGTGACAGAGACAACATTTTTGTTTGCACATAATTCGATAGGGTGTGCTATACAAATACCATTTAAATAAATAGTATTCATATAATTCTCTCGTTGGAGTACATATTCTTTATAACGATTTCCTCCATAACCACTCATTTCAATTTGTAACGCCATATCTTCAATCAATTTTAAATAGTCTGTTTCCTCTTTATATTGAAAAAACTCTTTGTTGAAAATGGAATATAAATAATTATTCGTTTCTGTTAAATCGAAAGAATCACAATTTTCATATTGAAGTACTTGTTTAATTTGCATTAAATCTAAATCGCCCAATAATTCCTTAATATAAATGACAGGAACAGAGAACTCCTTTTCAAGAGGAAGAATCGTAAAAATTAAATCTGGATGAAATGATTCTAATTCCACCATATTCATGAAACTAAATGTTTCCACCTGTGCCAATTTGAATAAAGACTCAATTTGCATTTTAATTAAGTAAGCACTTCCTCCACCAGAAGAACAAACAACGGCTATCTTAGTAAAACGATCCATTTTCATTTGTCGTTCTTTTTCCATATGTGCAGCAAAGTGTGTGGCAATAAATCCTGCTTCATCTTGTGATACTTCTACGCCATATTTTGTTTTCAACATTTCACTAAAACGAATCGAAATGTTAAAAATCATTGGATATCTTGCACAAATCTCTTTAATCAATAAATTCTGATACGAAATTTTTTTCGATAATCTTTCTATCAATAAAGATACATGGGTGATTAAAGATTTTTTAAAAGACTCATCATTTTGAAATTGTGTATTGTACAAATCATCAATTTCAATTAAAAAATCATTGATATCACTCTCTAGTTGATTGCCAAAAACAATTTCCGACTTTTTCGTTCGAACATTTTTTAATAATACTTTTTGAATCAGTTCAAAACTTTTCTTATCCAAAGATACTAAATAATACCCTTCAATAAGTTCTTTAATATTTTGGGATATTTCATGAATTACATTTTTAGAATTAGTTTTTAAAACAATATATTCAGAAAGCTCTTTATGCATGGCATAAAATGTAATGATTTCAAGTTGAGAAATCACAACCTTCAATTCAGCATAATTAATATTAAAGTTATTTTTTTCAATTTGTGAAATTAAGAAAGAGTTAATTTTACAAAAGTCCTGTAAACCTTCATGAATACTATGCACAATATATGGATTGCCTTCAGCATAAGCTGACAAAACATAATCTCTAGCTTTATCATCATCGCTAAGAATATGTAAACCATAATGTCGTCTTCTTTCTAGAATCAAGCCAAAATCCATCAGTAAAATTTCCGCTTGTTTAATTTCTTTTTTTATGGTCGCAATAGATACATTAAACTCTTCAGCCAATTGATCCATGGTCACATACGCATCCGACATAACCAAATAAAATCCAATAGCCTGAATTCTTTGTGAATTTGTCATATTCCCATCTGAATTTAACGAATCCATAAATCTTTTAAGTTTTTTGGAATCATTTACTTCAAGAATATATCCGTATCCTCGTCTAAAATTAATATAAAATCCTTTATCCTTAGATAACTGTATTAAATATGAAAGATCATTTTGAATCGTTCTTTTTGACACACCATATTTTTTTACAAAAAAATCAAGTGTAATATAATCCGACTCAGAAACAAAATCATTCATAATCGAATAAAGTCTCATATTCTCACGTCTTCCTTTCACAGTTATTAGTTTATCTGTGTAATCCCTTTCAGAAAAGATTTTTAATTACATTTAAAAGTGAAATTATTAACTTAATAATCTGTTTCATTTTGCATTTTCAAATGAAAACATTAATATTTTCTATTTTGTACGAATACCCTACACTAATTTATAGATATAAAAGAAAGGATCATTCGAATGGAAAATTGTACAAAAAGAAAAAAAATTGTTCTTGTAGGAACTGGTTTTGTTGGAATGAGTTTTGCATATAGTTTGCTTGTATCTGGTGGAATTGATGAATTGGTTCTTATAGATGTAAATGAAGAAAAAGCTATTGGCGAAGCCATGGACCTACAACATGGATTACCGTATGCTAAACACAAAATGCAAATTAAAGCGGGAAATTATGCAGAATGCAAAGACGCTGATATTGTTGTTATTACAGCAGGGGCTACACAAAAGCCTGGTGAAACTCGTATCGATTTAACTCTTACAGATACAAAAATCGTAAAAAGTGTTGTTACTAGTGTTATGAAGAATGGATTTGATGGCATTTTAGTTGTTGCTTGTAATCCAGTTGACATTATGACGTATGTTGCTCAAAAAATTTCAGGTCTTCCTGCAAATCGTGTAATAGGAAGCGGAACACTTCTAGATACGGCAAGATTACGTTTTATGTTAAGCGAAAAACTTCATATTTCAACCAACAATGTACATGCATATATTATGGGTGAACATGGCGATACTAGTTTTGTTCCATGGTCACATTCATACATTGGAAGTAAAAAATTATTAGATATTGCACAAGAAAAAAATATTTCTATTGATGAATTGAATCAAATATACATCCATGTACAACAAGCAGGTTATGAAATTGTAAATCGAAAAAAATCAACATATTATGGAATTGGACTCTCTTTAAATCGATTAATTCATGCCATTTTTAACGATGAGGAAGTTATTTTAACTGTTTCTTGTTTGCAAAACAATGAATATGGATATTCTGGTATTTATAATGGTGTCCCGGCAGTTATCACAAGAAATGGAATTCAAGAAATGTTAGTCTTGGACTTAACCGATGAAGAAAAAACAAAATTCATTGACAGTTGTAAGACTCTACAAAAAATTATTGATGAAGTGGTTGAACCAGTATTATAGCTAGAAGCTTGTAACTTCTAGCTTTTTTCAAAGAACAGCACTAAAACTCTGTTCTTTGACCTCTATCTTTCAAAGCTACTTTCGCAATAGATGTAAAATAATGCATAGCCTCTATTGGATATTTACCCGCTGCCGTTTCAGCCGTCAACATAATTGAACTCGCCCCATTATAAACCGCATAATAGATATCACTAACTTCAGCTCGTGTAGGCGTTTTATTTTCGCACATTGAATGCAACATTTCCGTCACAACCATATAAGGAAATTTATTCTTTTTTAATACTTGTTCAATATGATGCTGACATGTAGCAATATTCTCAATTCCCACTGAATTTGCCAAGTCACCACGTGCAATAATAATTACATCACAATACGGTAAAAAGGATTCCAATTGTTCAACACCATCTTTATTTTCTATCTTTGCATAAATTTTACAATCTTCCAGACCATTCTCATTCAATGCATTTCTGACAGCACACAAATCTTCTGTACTTCGAACAAAAGGTTGCATTATTCCTGTTACACCAAATTCCTTGGCGTAAACCAAATTTCTATAATCATCCTCTGTAAGAGTAGGTGCTTTTACTATGCAACCAGGAAGTGCGATGCTTTTTCCTGGCTTTAAAAGTCCACCATTCATCACCTTTAATTGATTATTATTTAAACACACCAGACGAATCTTTCCATCATCCATCCATACTTCTTGATTTTCTACCAAGTAAGAATGAATGATTTTTGGAAAATCAAAGATACCCTCATTTACAATGCTACCCTCTTCAAGTTGAATACACTTAAGATTTCGTGACAATCTTAATTCTGGCCCTTTCATATCAATCAACAATTCCGGAATCACACCCATTTTTTTGCAGCTTCGTGAAAATTATGTATCTACTCTTTACAGTCAACTAAATCTACATGTGATAAATTTAAACGCATTCCTGTCATGTTCATTTCAAACATTTTTAGAATTGTTTCTTCTTCAAAACATGAAGGACCTATAGTACCGAATATTTTTAACATTTTAACTCCTAATCCAATAATTCTGTATCAATGATTTGAAAATTTGCTCTATGAATATACAAAGCCTTACCATCAATCATAAGCTTCGTCATTTTTGGTAAATTATCTGGAATCTTCCAATACACCTTATCTCCAGAGTAGGCGGCAATTGGTTGTCCCAATTGTGATTTAATGACTACAATTCTTCCTTTACCAAACATATTTTTATACTTATTAATGAACCTTGCGACAGACGTATTGTCTGATATTTGTCCATGTGTATTTGAATCAATATCTGCTTGTGTAAAATCCACATCTGGTGTTAAGCCCTTTTGTTCAAAAATACAAGTATTTCCACATGATTCTATTTCTTTTCCGCCTACCGTTATCGTAATTACACTTGATAATTCATATCCACGGACAACACGTCCATTTTCATCATAAGAAGTAGACTCTACCGCATTACCTGTAATACTGATTTTATCCCCACTTGTCTCCATGACTTCACTACCATAATTATCATACGTATAGATTGTATATCCATTACCTACTAAATTGCCCTTGATATCATTAAGAGCTGATTGAAACATACTACAACCACTCAACAATATACATAAACATACTACACTTACTCTTTTTATATTCTTATTCATATTTCCCCCATTTTATAATGCATTTTCTAAGCTTTCATCAATAGTTTTTTAATTAACTCTTCACTAACTGAGAAGATGAATGCGATAGCTTTACTTTCAAATTCCTTGTCCATCATTGTTTGATACATTTCAATCTTCTCCTTTTCCTCTAATTCTTCTAAATCCAACCATTCCACATCCGTTAATGTCTGGACAACTTGCTCTTTATAAGCTGGGAAAGCTTATTTGCTGCATTCCAAGACCTATCTGCTGTATAAAACACAAGAATGTGCACCATAGGTAGTACATATAAGAAAAGAAGAGATTTTTTTCTCTTCATATCAATTACTTAATACTCGTTTTAAATTTTCAACAGATATTGAACAAACCTTAGAAATTTCATTGACACTCATTCCATTTCTTAACATCGTTTTATACAAAAGAACCTGTCCTAGTTCTACACCCTGTTCAATACCTTGTTCGATACCTCGTTCAATGCCTTGTTCAATTCCTTTTTTTATTCCTTCAGCTTCCCATTCTTTTGACTTTACTTCAAGCCATCTCTTTTCAGCCTCACACATTTCAATTTCCTCCTTTTCCTCTAATTCTTTTAAATCCAACCATTCTACATCCGTTAATGTCTTGACGACTTTTAACACACTGCTCTTTACAAGTCCAAAGCTATTACTCTTTTCTTCATAAATAGACTGATCATAAATACTTCGACATATGTAGAAT
>OGRF01001224.1_pt1 | contig 18055 bp, 16 predicted proteins | sample 1553381 | NCBI WGS metagenome assembly OGRF01 (sample SAMEA2580060, study PRJEB22360) | human gut metagenome | biome: human gut; feature: human-associated habitat; material: faeces | place: Denmark | collected 2008/2010
AGGCACAAAAAAGGCCATCTCAAATTATATTTCAATTTGAGACAGCCTCTTTTTTATTTTTCTCAATTCAACACAATCCATGAAAGAAATCAAAAATCTATTTATAATTGCATCCATATATGTAGCCGGATGTACTTCCGCTCCTCCCATATATTATCTGGATGCCACAAATGGAGATGATACGAACTCCGGGCTGTCTGCTGATCATGCATGGAAAACACTGAAGCGAACAGAAAATCTTTCTCTGGAGAAGGGAGCCAAATTGTTGTTAAAACGTGGAGATACCTTCAAAGGAGAACTGAGAATAACCGGAAAGGGAGATTCTCAAGCCCCCATTACCATTGACGCTTATGGGGAAGGAAAACAAAAACCACGTATCATAGGAAATGACTCTTCTATGTACGCTGTATGCATCTCCAATTCGGATTATCTAACTATCCAAAACCTGGAAATAATCAATACAGGGGAAAAAACATTGGCTGGACGTACAGGACTAAAAGTGGAATGCATGAATTATGGTGTATCACATAACCTTAGAATTAATAATATTACTGTACGGGATGTCAATGGCTCCCTTATCAAAGAAGAAGGAGGAGGTAGTGGAATCCTAATTGTCAATGGCGGCGACAGTATTCGTTCCCGCTTTGACAGCCTGACGATTGAAAATTGCCATATCCTACGCTGTGCGCGCAATGCCATGATCTGGAGCGGATATTACGACCGAAAAAACTGGTATCCGAATACCCACACCATCGTAAGAAAAAATCTCATTGAAGAAGTTCCAGGCGATGGCATCGTTCCCATCGGATGCGACAGCACACTGATTGAATATAATCTTATGTGCAACTCTCCCGATACCCTACCCATGACAGAAGCTGCGGCAGGTATATGGCCTTGGAGTTGCGACAATACTATCATACAATACAATGAAGTGAGCCATCATAAAGCACCCTGGGATGCCCAAGGCTTTGACTCTGACTACAATTGTCAAAACACCCTCATACAATATAACTACAGTCATGACAATTATGGAGGCATGGTCTTAATATGCAATAGCGGAGAAGCAGGAGATTATAGTTGTGGCAATATCGGAAGTGTAATTCGATATAATATCAGTATCGGTGATGGAATACGCCCCAAAGAAACAAGACAAGGAATGTTCTCACCCGGTATTCATATTGCTGGTCCAGTAAGACGAACCTTAATTGAACGAAATATCGTACATGCCAATCATAAACCATGCACTACCACAGACCGGACAATGATTACTTCTGATTCATGGAATGGATACGCAGACAGCACCTGCTTCCGGCAGAATATTTTTTACGCCGCAGAGCCAAGCCGTTTCGATTTGACTTCTTCAACCCACAATATCTTCGAGCAAAATGCTTATATTGGCAAATTCAAAAACCAGCCGGAACACTCTCCTAATCTCAAAGCAGAAAATATTTACAAAACAAAAGTCTTAGATATATCTGCTGACGGATACAAAGGCTTGTATCATCTTATGGATTCTATAGCAATAAAAGGCCGTAAACTTCATTACATAAATCCAAAGCGTGCTGAAATCTTCTTCAATACGATATTCGTAGAAACTAAATAACAATTATCCCCTCATTTCTCCTAATGCCAGAAAAATGAGGGGATAATTATTTTTCATGAATCAACGTCCAAAACGTTCTTTCAATTTGGCAAGCATATCTTTAGTCATCGCATCCAAGTCATATTCTGGTTTCCATCCCCATTCCTCGCGGGCACAAGTATCATCCAAGGAGTTGGGCCATGATTCGGCAATAGCCTGACGCAAAGGATCTACCTGATATTCCATCTCAAAATCTGGAAGATACTTCCGTATCTGATGATAAATGGTGTCTGGTTCAAAGCTCATGGAAGCAATATTAAATGAGTTCCGATGTACCAGCTTCGTCGGATCTGCTTCCATAATTTCGATGGCAGCCCGCAACGCATCCGGCATATACATCATGTCCATATAAGTGCCTGCCGCAATCGGACAAACAAACTTTTCACCTTTTGCTGCTGAATAATAAATATCGACCGCATAGTCAGTAGTACCACCTCCCGGAGGGGTCACATAAGAAATCAATCCCGGAAAACGCACCGAACGGGTATCAACCCCAAAACGTGTAAAATAATAGTCACTCAGCAATTCTCCAGAAACTTTCGTCACACCATACATTGTCTTCGGACGCTGTATGGTATCCTGAGGGGTCTTGTCTTTCGGAGTTCCGGGACCAAACGAACCGATGGAACTCGGCGTAAAGACTGCGCAATTCTTCTCACGAGCCACTTCCAGTGTATTGAACAAACCACCCAATCCAATTTTCCAAGCCAACTGAGGCTTGTTTTCTGCCACAGCCGAAAGCAAGGCTGCCAAATTATAAATAGTATCTACATGATACTGATTTACAGCATCTGCAATTTGTTGGGGATTTGTAATATCTACAATAGCCGAAGGGCCTGACTCTTTCAATTCTCCTTTAGGCTCTGCACCAGGAATATATCCAGCAACTACATTACCTGTATAATTCTTTCTCAAAAGCATCGTGAGTTCCGAACCTATCTGTCCGGTAGCCCCTATTATTAAAATGTTTTTCATTTATGAGTTAGATTTTAAAATTACGAAGCAAATATACAAAAGTTCTTATAAACAAAATAAAAAATAGCATCCTCTTTTATTCTAACTAAAAAAAATTGCATATTTGCAAAAGCAAAACCTTAATATCAATACAGGTATGTATAATAACTTCAGAGATTTCCTTAAAAAGGAACTTGCCGACATAGAAGCTGCCGGCTTATATAAGAAAGAACGCATTATCACCACTCCACAGCGCGCAGACATCAAAGTAAACGCAGGAGAGGAAGTACTTAACTTTTGTGCCAACAACTACTTGGGGCTTTCAGACAACAAACGCCTGATTGAAGCAGCCAAGAAAGCAATGGATACACACGGTTACGGAATGTCGTCCGTACGTTTCATCTGCGGCACACAAGACCTTCACAAGCAGCTGGAAGCAGCCATCTCCGACTATTTCCACACAGAAGATACCATTCTGTATGCAGCTTGCTTTGACGCGAACGGAGGGCTTTTTGAACCTCTTTTCACAGAAGAAGATGCCATTATCTCAGATGCATTGAATCATGCCTCTATCATTGACGGTGTACGTTTGTGCAAAGCGAAACGTTACCGTTATGCGAATGCCGACATGGCTGATTTGGAACGCTGCCTGCAAGAAGCACAAGCACAACGTCATCGCATCATTGCAACCGATGGAGTATTCTCCATGGATGGCAACGTAGCTCCCATGGACAAAATCTGTGAACTGGCTGAAAAATACGATGCTCTCGTCATGGTAGATGAATCACACTCCGCAGGAGTAGTCGGACCTACAGGACATGGCGTAGCAGAACAGTTTAATGTATATGATAAGATTGATATCTTTACAGGAACACTGGGAAAAGCATTTGGAGGTGCCATGGGAGGCTTTACCACCGGAAAGAAAGAGATTATCGACATGCTGCGTCAGCGTTCTCGCCCTTACCTGTTCTCTAACTCTGTAGCTCCAGCCATTGTAGGAGCAAGCCTGGAGATGTTCCGCATACTCAAAGAAAGCAATGCACTGCATGACAAACTAATGGCTAACGTAGCCTATTTCCGCGACAAAATGATTGCCGCAGGTTTCGACATCAAACCAACGCAAAGTGCCATCTGTGCAGTCATGCTATATGATGCTAAGCTATCACAAGATTTTGCAGCCCGCATGCAGGAAGAAGGAATCTATGTCACAGGATTCTATTATCCAGTGGTTCCCAAAGGACAGGCACGTATCCGCGTGCAACTCTCAGCCGGTCACGAACAATGCCATCTAGACAAAGCAATCCAAGCCTTTATTAAGGTAGGTAAAGAGTTAAACGTCATCAAATAACCTTCTACTAAAAAAATCACACTCTCGAAAGGCTGTCTTTTTTACATCCAGAGAAAGACAGCCTTTCTTCTTTACTCTCAAAACACGTGTATGAATTCGTAAATTTCGGACAACCGTTCTACTTTACAATCTGCGTTTCCGGCCAGTTCACCAAATACAATTTTTCCGTCGCACGAGTAAAGGCTGTATAAAGCCAGCGAAAATAATCTGGTGAAAGCATTTCCTCTGTCACATATCCTTGGTCTAGAAACACCCGCTTCCATTGCCCACCCTGAGCCTTATGGCAAGTAACAGCATAAGCATATTTTACCTGAAGCGCATTGTAATAAGGATCTTCTTTCATTTTTTTCATTCGCTCACGCTTGCTTGGCAAATCTGCATAATCTTCCAATATGGCATAAAACAAGCGATCATTCTCTTCCTTTGATAAGGATGGAGCATCCGAATGAAGCGTATCCAGCAATATTTTTACTTCCAGTTCCAAACCTCCATAATCAGGAAATGAGAGCAGTACATCCGCAAAACGAAATCCATACATTTCACGCACACGACGCACTCTACGTACTACCGCCACATCTCCATTGGCGATAAAATCCAGCTCCTTACAATCTGTTCCCCAAAAATAATTATTCCTAGCCACCATCAGCATATCTCCCCCATTCAATTCATCTTCCCGATATAAGATAGAATTTCGAATACCTTTATTATATAAAGAAGTACGTTTATTGGAACGACATATTACAATGGTCTCATCAAGTCCCACAGTGTCATAACAATCATTAAGAGTCTCTATCAGTTCATTTCCCGGCAATACGCAAATATCCGAAAAGCCTTTACAGTTTATCTTGGGGTATTCAAAATATGCTTCATCCATAATTGACGTACGCAAAGCTGTCGCATTCAGTAGAATACCAGAATGCCCTATTTGCCTTACTACTTGTGTAAGCATACATTCCTTCACTTCCAATCCATATCCCTGCAACACAGACACAGAAAGTGCCGGACTCTCTTCTTCTCCTACCGGAGGAAGCTGTGCGGTATCCCCAACCAACATCAACCGACATCCCATACCATTATATACATACTGCACCAAATCGTCCAACAAACGTCCCGTCCCGAAATGTCCCCCTGAAAGTCCTTCATTGGCAATCATGGACGCTTCGTCTACGATGAACAAAGTATTACGATGCAAATTCTGGTTAGCCGTAAAATTATCAGTCTCATTAGAAAATGATTTCTGACGATAAATCTTCTTATGTATCGTATACGCAGGGTGCCCGGCATAACCTGAAAAAACTTTCGCGGCCCTTCCCGTAGGCGCCAGTAACACCGTTTTCCACTTTAACTGCTCAAGCGTACGGACCAAAGCAGCCGTTAATGCAGTTTTTCCTGTTCCCGCATATCCCTTCATCAAAAAAACCGTCTCCTCGGAAGGTAACAATAAAAAATCCACAAAACTTTTCAACGTATTTTCCTGCTCATCTGTTGGTTTGTAAGAAAAATTTCGCTTAATTTGCTGCGATAAATCATTATTTAACATAAAGCCAGTATAAAAAGTTTACGTAAGATTGACGTGGTTCAAGTAAATTATTTATTTTTGCGCTACGAATATAAACTAAAAAAACAATATTATCATGAAAACAGTTATTAATCTTGTGTTGGCCGCCTGTGTGATTTGCTTGGTATATATATGCTATGGCAGTATTATGGGCCCTATTAATTTCGACAATGAGAAAAAAGTCAGAGAAAAAGCTATCATTGCCCGTCTGATCGATATCCGTAAAGCTCAACAGGAATATCGTACAGTTCACAACGGAGCCTATACTGCAAGTTTCGACAGCCTGATTGCTTTTGTAAAAACGGCCAAACTTCCGTTCATTATGAAAGTAGGTTCTTTGACTGATGACCAGCTGAACAACGGAATGACTGAAAAGAAAGCCATGGACTTGATCAATAAAGCAAAGAAAACCGGAAACTGGAGTGAAGTAGAAAAAGAAGGTTTGCAGAACTTCCGTCGTGATACGATGTGGGTAGCCGTAATGGATACAATCTTCGAAAAAGGATTCAATCCAGACTCTTTGGCATACGTACCTTATGGAAATGGTGCAAAATTTGAAATGGCCATTCGTCAGGATACCACCAAGTCAGGTGCTCCTCTGAACTTGTTCCAGGCTCAGGTTGCATACGATGTATATTTGAAAGGATTGAACGAACAAGAATTGATTAACTTGAAGGATATGCAGACTAAATTAGGCAAGTACTGCGGTCTGAAAGTTGGTGATATCGAACAGCCTAACAATAATGCAGGAAACTGGGAATAATCCTATGGTCCAACCCATTGATTTTAATAAATCAGAACAGTATATATTATCCATCCGTCTGAGTACGGATGGATTTTCTTTTTCTATCTACCACCCTCAACGAAACGAGGAAGTATATTTCAGTTCTTCTCCTGTCAATACCCAACGTTCAATGGCTGCTAATGTAAAAGCCTATCTGACAGAAACTGAAGAGCTAAAACATAAGTTCAAACAAGTCAATATTCTTATTCATACAACCCGTTATACATCCATCCCCTTGGAATTGTATGAAGACGAACAGACAGAATTATTGTTTTATCAGAATCTTCCTTCTCAAAACAATGAAGTGATTCTCTGCAACATTTTGGGAAAAAGCAACGTTGTCATTCTCTTCGGACTGGATAAACTGACTCATCTATTCCTGACCGAACATTTTCCGGATGCCCGTCTATTTGCATCAGTCAGTCCGCTGACGGAATATTTTTCCCGCAAATGCAGGTTGGACGATACCCGCAAACTATTTGCTGTATGCCATCCGGAAAGTATCGAAGTGATAGGATTTGAAAAAGAAAAACTATTCATTCTAAACTCCTTTTCTGTTTCCGGCATCAACGATTCATGCTATTACCTGCTTAATATATGGCAACAAGCCGGATTCAATCAGGAGGAAGACAAACTATACCTTATCGGAACTCATAGAATTCCACAAGGGGATTATCTGTCACAACTCTTAAAAAAATATATACGGAAACTTTACATCACTAACCCACAGATGGAATTCAACAATACGGAAATAAGCCGTATCAAACAGATTCCATTTGATATGTTATCTTTAATTTCATGCGAGTAATAAGCGGTATATACAAACGAAGACGCTTCGATGTGCCTCATACATTCAAAGCACGCCCTACCACGGATTTTGCTAAAGAAAACCTGTTTAACGTACTCAACAACTACATCGACTTTGAAGATGGAGTGACAGCACTTGATTTGTTTTCAGGTACAGGCAGTATCAGTATAGAACTGGTGTCCAGAGGCTGTGACCAAGTCATTTCAGTAGAAAAAGACCCGCAACATCATGCGTTCATCAGCAAGGTCATGAGAGAAGTCAAGACAGACAAATGTATTCCTCTCCGAGCTGATGTATTCAAATACATAGAGAAATGCGGTCTACAATTCGACTTTATCTTTGCAGACCCACCCTATGCCCTCAAAGAACTGGCAACTATACCTGACCTTATTTTTCAATATAACCTGTTGAAACCAGAAGGTATTTTCGTATTGGAGCATGGGAAAGATCTTAATTTTGAAAGTCATCCTTGTTTTTTTGAGCACCGCCATTATGGAAGCGTCAACTTTTCTTTCTTCAAAGTAAAGGAGCAAACAGACGAACAACCGACTCTGTAACCTTATTTTTCCATGAACGCTTTTCCCACACCCGGGCCGAAAGTAACATACAGTCTTTTTGATCCGCTAAAAAGATTTCCCGTAAAGCCAATGCTGTTTCCTTATCATAGAAAAAAGCATTGGCTTCAAAATTATGCTCAAAACTACGAAAATCCATATTGGTAGATCCAACCGTAGAAAATTCATCGTCACATACCATTAACTTAGAATGTAAGAACCCCTTCTTGTACAAATAAATCTTGACACCCGCCTTCATCATCTCCGACAAATAGGAAAGAGAGCCTTTATGAATCAGCCAAGAGTCTCCTTTCTTAGGTAACATAACCCTCACGTCTACACCAGACAAAGCCACCGTCTGCAGGGCAACCATAATCTCCTCATTAGGAAGGAAATAGGGAGTCTGCACATAAAAATACCGCTTAGCTCCACAAATAGCCATCATCAGCCCTTGCATAATATCCCTCCATTCACCAACCGGATCGGAGGTAACAACTTGAGCCAACACATTTCCTCTCACCACGATCTTAGGGAAATAATCAGCAGACGTCAATAAAGTACAATCAATGGCATACCAGTCGGTCAGAAAGGCAGTCTGTAATCCATAGACAGCTTTCCCCTCCAGTCTGACATGAGTATCTCTCCAAATTCCTTTTCCCAATCCCTTCACATAACGCTCGGCCAAATTCATTCCACCAATAAACCCCACGCATCCGTCTATCACCACAATTTTACGATGATTACGATAATTAACTTTACTAGTAAACTGTGGAAAACGTACTTTTAAAAATGACATTGCCTCTATTCCCTCACAAAGCATCTGTTCATAAAAGTCATGAGAGACTTTCCAACAACCCACATCATCATACAACACCCGTATCTTCACTCCTTCACGGGCACGATCAATCAGTGCATCACGCACCAATCTACCCACCGCATCATCTTCAAAGATATAAAATTCCAGATGGATATGATGCTGGGCTCTATAAATTTCCTTCAACAAATCAGACAGCATAGATACCGCATCCGTATAGACCGTCACTTTATTACCAGCAAAAGGAAGTGCATTGTTTACATGGCTGAAGAAGTCCATCAAACGCAATTTTCCGTACTCCCCTAACATCGATACAGAAGGCTGCGCCTGATATTCTGCCATAGGACGCTTGCTTAGACGTGCATATCCCTTCCTGCTTATCAAACGCTCCTTGCGCGTACTACGCCCAAAAAATAAATAAAGAATCAAGCCAGCAACCGGCAGAAAGAACAAAACAAGAATCCAAGCCATCGTTTTTACCGGATTCCGGTTATCGAGAATCACGACAAAAATAGTTGTCAGTATCACCGCAAAATACAGAAAATAGATTACGGCCATAAAAATACTATTCCAAACTGCTATGTCCATCTCATATTTTGGTTTTCAACAAAAATACGAGTTATTTGTAAAAAGGCAAAAAAAATGCCGCAAAAGTCCAATACGACTCTTGCGGCATTTTCTCTCTTTCATCAGAACCGACGGGGTCCGTGTCCACCTCCAGGTCCAAAGCCCGGACCTCCACCCGGGCCACCCATACGCGGCCCAGCACCTTTTCCACCAAACAAATTCAAACGATAGATAAAATGAACCATGCAGTAACTATAGATTGCATTGTATTCCGTATCACTTCGCATCGCCGCACTGATGACACGACTGATATTACTCTGATTACGCAAAATATCATAGAACTGAATGCTGACTGTCGCCGCATTGCCTTTCAAGAAATCCTGTGAAATCTGCGCATTCCAAATCAACTCATCCCGGTTCATACTTGCATCTGCATATCCACGACGTGAATTCTGAGAGATATCTGTAGCAATCGACATATTCCAAGGCAAACGGACATTCGTACTGGCACCGTAGGAGAACTGATAAGTATCCATGTTATTCTCCTCCTGGAAACTGTTGCGGGAATGTGTGTAAGCCAACGAACCATTCAGTGAGAACTCCCACCAGTCATTCCGGTAAGTACCTCTCAAACGTTCACTCAAAGAAAGTTGGCGTGTTTTGTTTTTATCGGATGCGCTTTGCGACTGTGTATCGCTCATATAACTTACAATATTATTATAACGCGCCATAGTGAATGTATTGATGGTATATTTTTTATTTCTCAAAGCTGTGTTCGACCCTAAAATACCAAACAAGTTCCAGTTTCCATTAATGTTTTCCGGCTGAGTAATTGTTCCACCGGTTGTCGGGTCGTATGTACTTCGGTTACTGATACTGTTCATCACGTTCTCAAAACGGAAGTGCGTCATGATACCGCGTTGTTTCTTCGCATCAAACGTATTATAAAAAGCCATGAACGTATTCGTAAATGCCGGTTTCAACCCCGGATTACCCCGACGGATATTCAACGGGTCGGTCGTATCTTCAATCGGAAGCAAGTCGGTCATACTCGGCTGAGAGCTTCTTCCCCGATAGTTGATTCGCAACTGGCTGGCCTTAGAAAAATTATAACGGAAATCAAAAGTCGGAGTGAAATTAAACACGTTACGAATCGCTACCGTATCCAATTGGTCTTTCTTGTAAGACAACTTAGATTTCTGTGGCTGGAAAGAAAATCCGGCATTCAAACGCATTTTCTCACGAATCCATCTTAAAGAGATATCTGCCTGATGATTATAGTAGGTGTATTCGGCACTCTTACTATTCTGCGTATCCAGCACTCCCGTATGGTCACCACCGAATCCCTGGCTAATAACCCAATCTTCAGGCATCGTATAAGTGGAGTTGTCACTCTTCGAACGCTTGTATTGGAAATTATAGCTGAACTGCAGGAAACCACCCTTGAAAATCGGCTCACTGTACGTAAACCGGGCACTATAATTGTAATTCAAGGTCGGTGTAGTGATGTAACGGTTCAAGATTTCCAGACGTTCGGCATCCGTTTTCTGGAAGTATTCCGTTTCTGATTCAGAGAACTGCTCACTTGAACTGTTCGTATAGTTATAAGTTCCACGGAAAGTAATGTTACGGCCAGCCTTTCCCAAACGACGGTTAATCATAGCCGAACCACCGACATTGAAATCACTGCTCTTTTGCAAACTGTTACGTGCGATTGTATTAATAATCGCCTCTTCCGGAATCAATGTAGACAAGTTCTCACCCGCATTTAAAATCTCATCGGTAGTATATCCGGGGTCCTGATTAAACGTAAATGAATTGCTACTGCTTCCATTGTTATTCTTTCCATAGGTCAGACGCGGACGAAAAATAACTGTAGTCATTGTATCCGGTTTCCACTCAATACGGAAATCAGCGGTCAATGAAGTGGTTTTGTTCCGGTTTGCGGTCATCGCATTCTTGAACGAACTGCTTTCGGTAGACACAAAGGTTTCCGAAGCTTGTTTACTGATGATATCCGCATCCTTGTAATTGTAGTTCACACTACCGCCGGTTTCCAGTTTTTCACTCTGTGTACTAAAGTTGAAACCACCCATTTTAATGCTGGTCAATCCATTTTGTCCACCCCAGCGGAAACCACCTCCACCTCCCGGGTAGCCATTGTCATTTACATTATTCATTGAACCAATGACTGTAAACTGGTTATTCCCAACAAACCGATTCAACATCAGTTTACCACTATAACGATCTTCCGTTCCTGCTGCAAGGTCCACATTTCCAAACCAGCCCTTATTCATTCCCGGCTTTACGCTTAAGTCAAGTACCGTTTCTTCTTCCCCATCATCAATTCCGGTCACACGCGCCAAATCCGACTGCTTGTCGTATGCCCGCACTTTATCAATGATATTCACCGGCAGATTCTTCATGGCAATATTCGGATCATCGGCAAAGAACTCTTTTCCATCAATCATAATTTTCTTGATTTCCTTACCATTAATCGTTATTTTACCGTTCTCATCCACCTCCGCACCTGGCAATTTCTTCACCAATTCCTCTAAAGCCGAACCTTCAGGTATACGATAGGCAGAACTATTATATACCAGCGTATCTTCGGCAGCCGTTACCTCGGGAGCCTGAGCTACCACCACAGCCTCTGCCAACATAATCGCATCTGCCGCCAATGAAACCTTCCCCACATTCAGTCTAGGATTATTTCTTGACAAAGCTACCTGCTTAAAATAAGGCGAATACCCAATGTATGAAACCTTCAATAAATATTTGCCCGGACGTACTGATAAAGAGAAATGTCCATTCATATCTGTCACATTTCCCACTACCATCGAACTGTCCTTCACTGAAAGGAGTTGCACAGTTGCCTGAATCACAGGCGACTTGTCTCCATCATCTATCACCGTACCCGAAACGGTACCCCGGCTGCTTCCACTTTGTGCAAAAGCGGAAATGGCTACCCCAACCATCAGCAGCATTCCCAATAAAAATCTTTTCATTGCCTTTCCTTTTTTCTTCCATTTGATTAATTGTACCTTTGACAATCATCTTGGAAAAAGGTTTAACCCTCTACCTTCTTTTTTTATTTATTTTGCCGGAAATTTTTCTCTATCCGGGCTTTCTGCATCAAAAATTCCTTACAGAACACATTAATCACCATGTAAACGATGCCTACTGAATTATCTGCTTCCTGCAGATTTCCATCATACGCCGACTTTACCAACATTACGACATAATAAATGCCCCACAAATAAAGAGAAATCACCAATGCCTTTCGCCGAATGGAAAAAGCCTCTTCATTTTCTTCCTTCATCCTGGCCAGAAAAATCATGAACAATGAAATCCAAATCACCATTTTCATACCCAGTTTTACATACAACAGATTTCCATCATTCACCTGTCCGAACATGTACATCAACAAAGGTACGAACACAGCTAGCAACAACAATACATACCCTAACAAACGGCACGAAGCCGGTAAAATTCCTTTCATAACTTGATTTATTTTTTATTCGCACAAAAATACTTAATTGTAAGCCAACATCCGACTTCTTCTAACTTTTTTTCTAAATTTGCGACTAAAACAAATACACTTATGAGTAAACAAGAAGTTATTATTTGCCAAAATTTCACCACGGAACTTCAACAGAAGATATCCGCACATTCATACGACAAAATTTTTGTTCTGACCGACGAACATACCTGCCGCTTCTGCCTACCTTTGCTAGAAGGCATTCCCTGTTTGAAAGAGGCAGAACCAATCGTCATCGGCCCAGAAGACATTCACAAAAACCTGGAAACATTGGCCTATGTATGGAACCAGCTCAGCAGCCGAGGAGCCACACGCCATACCTTACTAATTAATCTGGGGGGAGGTATGGTGACTGACTTGGGAGGATTTGCCGCTGCCACCTTCAAACGAGGTATTTCATACATAAATATCCCCACCACATTGCTTTCCATGGTAGATGCAGCCGTTGGCGGAAAAACAGGAATCAATTTCAACGATTTGAAAAATGAAATCGGCGCTTTTTATCCGGCAGATCAGGTCTTAATCGACAGTGAGTTCCTCAAAACTCTTGACATACAAAATCTGCTTTCCGGCTACGGAGAAATGCTGAAGCATGGTCTCATCAGCAACCAAGCGCACTGGAGTGAACTGCTCACTTTCGACTTTAATCAGATAGATTACTCCAAGCTACAAACCCTCATCGGACAATCCGTAAAGGTAAAAGAAGATATTGTAGAAAAAGACCCCTACGAACAGAACATACGGAAAGCGCTGAACTTCGGTCATACCATCGGACATGCCTTCGAGAGCTTTGCTCTAAAGAGTGAACATCCGGTGCTTCACGGCTATGCCGTAGCTTGGGGGATGGTCTGCGAACTCTATCTTTCCCATCTACGTTGTGGTTTCCCCAAAGAGGCATTACGAACTACCATCCAGTTTATCAAAGAAAACTACGGCAGCCTTTACTTTACGTGCGATGACTATGATGCGCTATACAGCTTGATGAAGCATGACAAGAAAAATATAGCATCCGGTGTAATCAATTTCACCCTGCTGGGAGGAGTCGGCGATATCCGTATCAACCAGACCGCTTCACAGGAAGAAATCTACGAACTACTTGATTTCTATCGCGAAACAATGGGATAAGACCTTTTCCTTTGAGAAAAGTCTTTTCCTGAAATTCAGATGGAATGTCAAAATTAAAATAAATAATTGCGGAAAAAGTTTGCTTATTCCGAATAAAGCGCTACCTTTGCATCCGCAATTCGGGGTGTAGCTCAGCCCGGTTAGAGTACGCGTCTGGGGGGCGTGTGGTCGCTGGTTCGAATCCAGTCACCCCGACTGGTTATAAGGTAACTACTTAACAAACAAGTAGTTACCTTATTTGCTTTTAAAGCCCCGGGACAAAATCGGGACAAAAGCACAATGTATTTACATCTATTATTCACTGTTTAGCGGGAATTATCGACTTAATTCTCGTTAAAAAAAATGTCTACACTCGAAAAAATCAAGAACTACACGCCGCCAACACTCCATTGTGGCCGTGAAACCTATATCAGTTTTAATGCGTACGATCCGGCTGAAGGTCGGATGAAGCGCAAGAGAATAAAACTTAATGCCATCGAGCCAAAACTGCGAAAAAAGTACGCAAACGACTTAATCAAAAGACTCACCGAGAAACTCATCATGGGATGGAACCCATGGATAGAAAAAGAAAACGGCACAGCGTATATGCTGTTCCGTGACTGTTGCGAGAAATACCGGCAATACATTGATAAGCTGCTGAAGGATGGTACATACCGCTATGAGACTCACAAATCGCTAGCATCGTATCTGAAGAACATGATGGACTGGAATGATAAGAGACTTATCCCCATTACCTACATCTATCAGTTCGATAAGGATTTTTGCGTTCAATTCCTGGATGAAATCTATATCAATCGTGATAATACCGCATTTACCCATGATAATTATCTCGGTTTCCTTAGACAGTTTGGCCACTGGTGTTGCCAAAAGAACTTTCTAAAGACTGTACCCACAGAAGGGTTGTCTGTATTAGGGCGTGGGGCCAAGAAGAAAAAAAGGAAGACAATCGAGCCACACCATCTAAACATGATACATGATTATCTCGAGCAAAAGAACAAACATTTTTTACTGGCAAGCTACATTCTCTATTACTGTTTCATTCGACCGGCCGAAATGGCTCGCCTTAAAATCGGGAATATCAATCTGGCCAAACAGACAATTTATATCGAAGATACCATATCAAAAAACAAGAAAGACGGAACAATCACCTTACCAGTTAAGGTTATACACCTCATGCTTGACCTTGATATTTTTGCTTCACCATCAAACTACTATTTATTTTCTGATGGATTTATCCCAGGGAAAAAGAAAGTATCTGAAAAGATATTTCGAGATTTCTGGGCAAGGTATGTCAGGAAAGATTTGAATTGACCAGATACTTACAAGTTTTACAGCCTGAAGGACACCGGCATCACTGATATGTTACGTCACCAGGATGTGCTAAGCGTACGTGATCAGGCGCGGCATAGTAGTATACTAATGACAGACACCTACACGCCACACGACATTCAAAAAGCTAATGAAATCATCAAAAGTTATGAGGGTGATTTTTGATATAATTTTGATGATGTTACGCACTCGAGACATCATTAAAACTAAATATTTTGGATATGGAAAAGACTATTAACATTGACAGTATAAAAGTAACTGATATTATCAATCGAATAAAATATAACGAAGAAGAGATTCTTGACATGATTGAAGGACTAGCTGAAGCCGCTAGTGCCTTATGTTATTATGAGGAGCATCAACAATGCATAAAATCCATTGTTGATGCCCAAAAGATATTATGTGAATTATTACGTATAGAACTATAAAATCTAAAGACAGTAGATTCTGGGTAGATCTCATATTATCTACCCAGAATCTACCGAACGATTAGATCCACTTTCTTTTTTCGGTTTTGTACAGCTCTCAAATCGTGAAGAATTGTACTACTTAAAATCTCCGAATATATTTCTGTTGTCTTGACAGAGGTATGCCCTAAAAGTTTTTGTACGGTTGTGATTGGAACCCCTTGATGGATGAGTAGGGTCGCGCATGTATGCCGTGCCGTGTGGTACGTTATGTGCTTCCGTATCCGGGCAATTTCGGCTATCTGAGAAAGATATTTATTGACATCTGAATTACACCCTAAATCGGAAAATTCTTCGATGTTGTAGCGGTCCAGAATGGCCAATGCTTTACCTTCAAAGAGCAAGTGTAACGGTAGCCGGAGTTCAATTCCTGTCTTTATTGACTTGAAGTGCAGCCACTTCTTCCCGTTTACTCGGATAAAGTTTGATGAAGTAAGCTGGCAGAAATCAGAGAATCGCAAGCCGACGTAGCAGCAGAACAAGAACGCATCGAGCACGTGGCGCATCTTTTTGTCTATTACTTCAAGATTCTCCAACTTCCTTAATTCATCCGGAGTCAGGAACTCGTGCCGGCCTTTTTCTTGCTTTATCTTGAATTTCCGAAAAGGATACGCATCTGCGTGAATGTATCCCTGGTTAATTGCTTCATTGACCAGTGTCCGCAGCTGACGGAGATGTTTGGCTACGGTATTCACACCGTTGCCTTTCTCTCTCAGATATGTTTCAAAATCCTTCAGGAATGTGTACGTTATGTCCTTAAAATCCAATCCTGGGCGGAATTCCTGCAGGACGTTGATAGTCGTTATCAGGTTGTCTTTCGTGCTTTGTCTACGGTCTGAGTGCTTTACATATTCCTTTGCAAACACAGGGAATGTGATAGAAGCGGGGCTATTTTTCTTTATCGCATCCTTCAAAAGTGACAGTGTGGTTGGAATACCTCTTTTCCAGAAAGATATTTCTATAGCTTGCAAATGAAGGATATACTCGAACAACATAGCGTTCAGGTCGTTGGACTGAGGATGATTGCAGACTTGTGCTGCCTGTTTGTCCCAGTGCTCCGGGCGCAGGTATATGTTTGTCTTGAAATATACTTTCCGCTTGTTCAAGGAAGCTTCTACCTGTACTAGGGCTGTTCCTTGTCTGTTTAATTGTCTTTTCCGGTTGTAGACGAGTCGATATCGTATTTTATCCATTTTTATCACTAAGGTAAATTGTTATATTGATTCTAACAAATTACGGATGTGAGAGGACTTATTGGTATTTCAACATCAGAAAAAGAGGGACTATTCCCTTATAGTAAATGCGAGCAAACATGTCTATTTTCCAGTGACAATATTCTGTTATATGAAGGTGAAAATAGAGACTGGTGTTTTTTTGGATTTTTATTGACTGTTTTAACTGAAACTAAAATTGACATATTCATGTTTTCTGGAAGTTCAAGAAAACCGGACTATACTCCTTTGATTATATGTAGAAGGATTCTTGGTACAACTGATTATGAATTTTTTTACGACAGAAATGACAAGTCTGTAAGGATTTATATAAAACAAGATTCAATTGGCACAACAAAATACATACATAAAATTCCAATGGTTGGGATGAATAACGATATGCAGGTTATTAAGAATTTAGATGAAGGTTTAGAATCCATATCAATATCGTGAAATTTACTTGCAACTATCCGTTAAGATAGTTGCAAGTTCTTTATCAGCTGATTGTTATATCTATTGCATCTTCTGGTATTTCACTGTAATCAATTTTATTGTATTCTGGTATATATTCTTTGTTAGACATCTTCCGAAAGAGAAATGAGAGGAATGTACCTTTATGTGTGACATAATATTCATAATACTCTCCAAAATCTTTATATTTAGCGTATACAGATGCCGGTAGTATTTTATAAGGATTAAAAAAACTTACATCTACGCCGTTTGTGAACATGTGAGTCTCAGATACTCCAATGTTTTTTCCCCGAATCTCAATATAAAATTGAAATTCTTGCAGTTTCTTTTTCTCTGCTTTAATGCGAATTGTAGAAGCACCTACGTCTTCAACTCGAATATATGCAACAGGCAATAGTCCTCTCACGATTGTGAACCAGATAAATCAATCTCCACAGAATCCTCTTCAGGTACTTCGTCTATGGCATCAATAATATAATCCAATGATTCTGATATGAATATTGATGAGGAAGAGCACCAAACCCGTACTCTTCCATCATTAATCTTGTATTTCAGTTTTGGGGCATATTTTACAGTTGATATGGCATTATTTAATTTCTCACAATACACTGAAGCAGCTCCCCCTTTATAGCGTTGACAAGTCAATAATACTAGAGCTGACTTTTGATTTGAATAACTTGATATTATTCCTAGAAAAACAAGGTTATAATCATCTTTATTTATATCTATTATTTTGTACCATGATAAACTACTATGTCTTTCGATACCGGATATTAACCCCAATTTCGTAGACGTTGCAATACCAATAAGTCCTCTCACTACACGGATGTGAGAGGACTTATAAATAAATAGAGTTTATATCGAATAATTGATTAAAGCGTT
>OGRF01001226.1_pt1 | contig 18025 bp, 9 predicted proteins | sample 1553381 | NCBI WGS metagenome assembly OGRF01 (sample SAMEA2580060, study PRJEB22360) | human gut metagenome | biome: human gut; feature: human-associated habitat; material: faeces | place: Denmark | collected 2008/2010
TGTACCGGCTCCCTACACCCGGATGTAAAGGATGGCAACATGGGGGTGTTTACGGAATTATCTGCTTGTTTCTGCTAAAAAAAGAGAGGGCTTTTGTGAAATGAAGAACCGTATTTCGCCAATTTAATACCTATTCAACAATATGATAAAACGTCATATTGGAAAATTTTGATGCGGTTACCCTGGTTACTTCGACGGTAAATATATCGTCATAAAGGACGGAAGATCAAGTATCTTTCCTATTTCTTTCCAGCAAAAACGAATCCCCTGCAATCATTGACTACAGGGGATTGTTTTTTGTCTGCTTCGGTCTTCACAGAGGGAGAGCAGATGAACTTTTTTTAATTTCATTACTTTAGTATTAATATTCACCGCTTGTTCGCCCTCGCGGGGTAGTTGGTCGATCCGGACGGAGAGCTGTAAAAGCTGATGTGTTCCGGGAATACCACACGATGAATCTTAGAATTATTTGATTTTAATATTTCGAAAGTGCCGCGCACTGATGTACGCGACACATTTACAATCTATTTGCCAATTACTTAACAATAGCTTTAACAGCTTCTTCGCCTTCAACAGCTACTACAACTACACCCTGAGGAGCAGCGATAGTTGCGTTGTCGGAAGTGATAACTGTGTTAGCCACTACCTGGCCTAAAATGTTGCTGACAACAACTTTCTTACCGGTAGCGCCTACGATCTGAACACCACCTTCAGTAGCGATCACTTTCACTTCAGATACTTCAACACCTTCGTTTGCAGTAGGAGCTTCAGCAGCGTCCAAAGTAAATACCTGAGGAGCAACAGTGTTAGAGAAGATAACCGTACCGTTAACTACAGCCAAACTCTTGTTTGTATTAAGAGCTACGATTTCATAACCTTCACCGTCAACAACTTTGAAGCCAACAAGAGAAGTATTCTTAGCATCTCTTACTTTATATTTATTCTGTTTGCCATCTTTCAGATCGCCAGTATAAGCAATCGTATCAGCAACAACAGTTACACCACGGAAGATTGCGCTGTCGCCTGTAGCATTGTTTGCAACGAAGTCACCCTTAGCAGCCAAAACGTTACCAACGATTGTGTCGTTCTTAACTTCTGCACCTTTGTAGATGTAGTAACCATATTCTGTATTGTCATCGCCACGATTCACATAAGCAGAGTCAACATACAGAGAGAAGTCAGAATCATCAGCAGCAGCTTTCAGTTCGTCACCTACGCGCAACATCTTAGCGATACCAGCAGAAGCAGTCAACATTTCACTACCGTTTACTACATTGTAATGACCTGCATCAACCTTAGCATAGACAGGAGCTTCAGCACCTTCGATGTTGAAGTAAGTTTCAACACTTGCAGTCGGATTATCATAAGTTACAGTAAGATTAGAGATATTCATTGTAACCATCTTAGCAGCATTTTCATTAGCAGCTACCACCTTATAAGAGCCACCGACAGGATTTTCTGCGAAGAAGAAACGTTTTTGATTTTCATTAACAGCTCCGTTAGTAGAAGATGTCAATTTTACAACAGCGCCTTCATAAGCAAATCGACCTTCAGCATTATAAGCTTTTTCCATTGCATAAGCAACACGAACCAATGTATCACCTAAAGCCTGAGCACCATAATAAATAGTATCACCAACAGTAGCCAAATCAGCCCCTTCCATCAGACGCAATTCAACAGCTTTGTCAGCACCTTTAGCACCAGCAATTACAGAATCCTGAACCAAAGTCAAATAGATATCATCAGCAGCTTTAGAAGCCAGATTGAACTTAACAGCACCGTAACCCATTTCTTCTTTTGTATAGTACTTGTAACCGATGTGCTTGTTAGCCATATCTACATCGAGTTTTGTGAATACCAAAGTATCACCACCAACAGTAGTGTAAATGCTCTTAGCTGCATCTACTGCGTACAAAGGTTGATTTGTAAACGGTTGTGCCGGAGCAACAACAGCTAAACTTTCACCATTAGAGCCTGTGGTAACGCCTGAAGAAACAGTTGCAGAGACAATATCACGAGCCTGAGCAGAATAAGTACCATCTTCGTTTTCCTTTACATAGAACTGAGTAGAAGGAACATATACAGAAGCAGCTTCGGCATAAGTACCACTTGTACCAGTCAAATACTTATCATTATTAGTTGCATTACCGCCTGTACCTTTAAACTGCAAAGAATAAACCCCTGTCCCACCAGCCAGTTTAACCGGAGTACCTTTAGAGATTGTGATAAGCGGAGCATTGATCTGGATAGAGTCTACAACCAACTTAGCACTACCATCAAAGCTCTTGTAACCTACAAGATAAGTAACTCCTGAACCAGCACCATGATCTGCAACTTCAAATTCGCCAGCTGTATTGAAACGAACAATAGAATCAGTTGTCATAACGATAGAATCGTTACCCAAGTCCATTTTCAAAGTAAATGTCTGCAAACCTTCATTCAAAGCACCTTTATATGCAGAAGATGTAACAGTAATAGTTGTATCCAACGGGAAAGAAGCAGCTTTTACAGAAGCGGCAGTACCCACCATTACAGTATCGATTGTAATATACTGCGGCTTCTTTGTACCCTTCGTGCTGTTTTCCTGACCAACTACCTGGAAGCGGAATTTGTTACCGACAGGAACCGGAATCAATTCATTAGCAGTGAAAAGACCACCGTCACGACCGGCAAAGTCAAATTTGAATGAAGGAAGAACCGGAGCAAGGTCTGCTTTTGTTACATCATAATTTGCTTCAGCTGCTTCTACTGTGAAAACAGCAGCCGTACCTGTTGCACCAGCTTTGTCAGTTTTGCCATCAACCATCAACAAGCCGGTAGTTTGAGACATCTCAACCAACTTGCCATCAGTAGTTGTACCGATAATACTATAACCACCCGTACCATGTTTAATTTTAAATTCGCTAATACCAGCAGCAATAGCCGTACCGAATTTATCTGCGCCATTCAATTTAGCAGAGAAAGAAAGCTGTTTCTGAGTAGCTTTGTTCGTCAATGTGTAGATAGAGTCATTACCCGGCATATTGACACGAACCAAATTGGCTTTCCACAAAGCAGAGTCCATATCCGCCTTAGTAGTACCTTTACTACCAAGTGCCACAGAGTCTGCCAAAGAAGCCTTATCCCAAGTCAGGTAAGTAGAACTGGTCTTCAAATGCACATACTTGTCACCGATCTGTGCATAAGAGACAGTAGCAATTGCTGCGAAGGCAGCAACGAGAGTAGAAAATCTCTTGTTCATAATCTAAAATGTTTAATTAATAATAATATGTATATTGAATATCGTTCTTACTTCCTGTTTAACAGGTTTTTACCAAATTCATGTATTTTGACGAGAGAAAACGTACGTTTTTTCGCTATTTTTCTTCTTATACCCATATACTTCTTATTAGCAATGACTTACATTGCAAAAAGTGCCTAAAGCCATATAAAAAAGAGCTGTTTTCAACCACTCGCCAAACTTCTTTACATCTTCATTAAAACAAAGATAATCAATCATCTATAAGATTAACTCCCTTTATTCACATTGGAGGGAAAAAACGGTAAAAACAGCAGGTTTCGTAATTTCATCTTGGAAAAGCTCCCCCTTCTGTTAAAGATATACAAAATACGGAGTATTGGTTGCTTAGCTCAATAACAGCTTCAAGACTTGCAAAACCTTACATTATTATGTATCTTTACATCAACGTCCGTCACAGACGGATCAAACAACTATAATACATTAATATTATGAAAGAAAAAATCGACTCCTCCGACATTCCCGCCTCCTATCTGCTCTGCATGAAACAAGATTGCCCCAAAGCCACTACTTGCTTGAGGAGAATCGCAGAACAACAGATCGGCGACGAAGTCAAACTGTGGCACGTCATCAGCCCTAAATACCAAGAGAAGCAAACCGACCGATGTGCTTATTTCCGCCCTGCCGATAAACTGACCTATGCGCTCGGTTTCATCGGGATGCTGGACCGGATGCCCTACAAACTGATGCAGGAAGCCATTTGCAAGCTGATGAGACGGTTCGGACGCAGGACTTACTACCGCGTGCGAAAAGGCGAACGCCCGCTCTCGCCGGACGAACAAAAAAGCATGTTGAACATACTGAAACAGTGCGGTATCAACGATCCCGGAAAGTTCGATGCCTACTTCGAGGCATACGACTGGTAAGTTCACATGACGCTACTTGCCTACGTATTGGTTGTGCCATACCTATGTAACGACCGTTTCCTCGGCATGAAACGGTCGTGCCAAGCTTATGTAACAGGCGTTTCCTACTCAGGAAACAGTTGTGCCAAGCCGATGTAATTGTTTTGGCACAGCCGGAGCAGCAAACAGACCCTTGCGGGAACAAGTCCAAGACTCGACGCCGAACAGATTCCGGACAGAAGCGAATGGGAAACGGAAACATAAAAAAGAAGCCTCTCTTCACAGAGAGGCTTCTTTTTTATACCGAAAATAACCAATAAAAACTTTTCGATATAGTTAATCATCTTATATGCTTACATAATTGACAAAAGGTTTTGATATAGCGATTATACTAATAGTGTTACTTTCTTAATGACATTGCAAAGATACGGGCACTTCCCACCTCCTACAATACCTATATGTGAGTAAAAAAACGTCTTTTACTACCTAATCAAGGTGATATTCAGGCGCAATACCTACAAATGGGTAACATCGGAACCTTTTTACCTACTAATTGCGATTGCACACCGTTGACAGCCCCTCTAACTTTGCCAAAAATTAAAAAACGCAATGAAAAGGTTAACTAATTTATTAGCAATCACTCTACTCACCTCTTGTATAACGGCTTTTGCACAGGAACAAGAAGAAACAACAACAGAAAAATCCGCAGTGGAACAATCCGCAGACATTTATGCCGACGGATATAACAAGTTCCGCTTCGGCGGATATGGGGAGATCCTCGCAAACTTTATGGACTACGGCATCAACCGTTTCCGGGGTACGGACAACGGAAGCAAGAAAGACCATCGCAATTCGATCTCCATACCCCGTTTTGTCTTGGCTTTCGATTACAAATTCAATTCCCAATGGGTATTAGGAGCAGAAATAGAATTTGAGGCTGGAGGTACGGGAAGTGCCTATGAGATAGAAAACACAGAAAACGGAGAATACGAAATGGAAGTTGAAAAAGGCGGTGAAGTTGCTTTGGAACAATTCCACATCACACGTCTTATCCATCCGGCCTTCAATGTCCGTGCCGGTCATTTGATCGTCCCGGTCGGTTTGACCAACGAGCATCACGAGCCGATCAACTTCTTCGGAACTTCTCGTCCGGAAGGCGAAACGACCATCCTTCCTTCTACCTGGCACGAAAACGGTATCGAAGTGTTCGGTACGTTCGGCCGAGGCTACACACGTTTCAACTACCAGGCTTTGGTCGTTGCCGGATTGAACGCCAACGGGTTCGACCGCAATACATGGGTTGCCGGCGGCAAGCAGGGACTATTCGAAACAGATAACTTCACCTCGCCGGGCTATGTGGCCCGCCTGAACTATTTAGGAGTACCGGGATTGAAAATAGGCGGTTCCTTCTACTATTGCCACAATACGGGAGCCAATTCCGACAAACCGGAAACATACGTCAAATATGGAAACATACCTTTGCGCATCTATACGGCCGACCTGCAATACAAAAACAAATATGTCACCGCACGCGCAAACATGATATACGGCAACCTGAGCAAAGCCGACGACCTCAGCAGTGTCAACAACCACCAAAGCGGCGGTTCTCCTTATACACAGACAACCCCGATCGCCAAACGTGCGGTCAGCTACGGTGGTGAAGTGGGGTTCAACCTGCGTGCGGTTTGTAAAGACAATATGAGCGTACCCGTCATCTATCCGTTCGTCCGCTACGAATACTACAACCCACAGGAAAAAGGCGAAGGCAAGCACACGATGGATTTACGCAACAAAGTAAGCATGTGGACAGCCGGAGCCAATTGGTATGCTTTACCTAATCTTGTCGTGAAAGCAGACTATACAACACGCAAAATCGGAGGCGGCAAATATAACAGCGAAAACGAATTCAGCTTGGCTATCGCCTATATCGGCTGGTTCCTCAGCAAATAAAAACAATATAAACAAATTAATAACTTATCAATAAAAATGAAAAAGAAAAATTATTTCTATCTGGCAGCCTTATCGCTCGCCATGACATTCTCGATGGGAGCATGTAGCGACAACAACGACCCCAATCCGGATGGTGGCGGAAAAGATCCGGTCAACCTGGATTACAGTTCTGAAAACGCCAGTGCATGGGGTAACTATATGTATAACGTTGCAATGTTGCTGAACGACGATGCAACCATGCTCTACAATTCTTGGGTAACCGACTACGTCGATGAGCAGGGTTCACACGGCCCATATGCCACGATTTTCAAAGACCAGACTGCCGGAGCTTACCAAAGCCCGCTCTCGTGTATCGAGGAAATGATCGAAAGCGGTATGTGGAACATCGCCAACGAAGTAGGTGACGCCAAGATCAAGGACCCGTATACCAAATATACCAGCGGTGACAAGGAAGGCGGTCTCTATGCCGTCGAATCATGGTATAGCTGGCATTCGCGCGACGACTATACGAACAATATCTTCTCCATCCGTAACACATACTACGGCCGCATCGACGACAACGACGTGTCCAAAGTAGACGGAAACCTGAGTGCATTCAACTCTTACAAAGATTTCGACGATGAAGGAGACATCGCAGAACACTCGCTTTCAAAACTGATCGCTTCAACCAACCCGGCTCTCGACGAAGAAATCAAAACGCTGATTTTCGCTTCTGCAAAGGCGATCCAGGCTATTCCGCAACCGTTCCGCAACAACATCGACAGCGAAGAGTCCGTTGCCGCAATGAACACTTGCATGGAACTGGCCAACCTGTTGTTAAATGAAGTAAAACCGTATGTAAACCAAACATTCGGCGATCCTGAATACGACGATGACCTTGATGCAATAGCCGAACAGTTTGTCGATGCGGTCGTTCTTCCTACTTATAAAGACTTGCAGGAAAAGAACAAGCTTTTGCTGGATGCGGTAAACCAGTTCAGACAAAACCCAAGCAACGACAACTTCGAAAAGGCCTGCAATTTATGGATCACGGCACGCGAACCGTGGGAAAAGAGCGAAGCTTTCCTTATCGGTCCGGTCGCCAACTTAGGTCTGGACCCCAACATGGACAGCTGGCCTTTGGACCAGAACGGTATCGTACAGGTATTGAATTCACAAAACTGGGATGACCTGGAATGGAGCGGAAACTTTGACGAAGAAGATGAAGCCATCGGAGCCGCACAGAGCGTACGTGGTTACCATACATTGGAATATCTCCTATTCAAAGACGGGCAGCCCCGCACTGTCGATGGAGCAAAATAAACATGCCTCTGAGACATAAAACTTGATAATAGATCATGACAAACCTTGAAACAGCAGACAAATGCCCGCTGTTTCAGGGTTTCAGAGTAATTACACAATGCGACTCGCGTTATTCGGAAATAAATTCAGAAAACCAATAAAATGATATGAAGCAATCTTACCTGTTAACATCCTCGCTATTCCTGCTCTTTGCATGCGCAGCTTGTGAAGAGGACGATAAAATGGATATGGATAAAATAGATGTCCCGAACGGATATGCGCTGTCAGCAGGGACTTCAACGATTTTCCTAAACTCATCGGTCGCCTACGATACGAATGCCGACTGGATAACAGGAGCCAACTCGATCCGTTTCAACAACGGCGACGGTCTCTACGACGATGTACGCACCAGCAACAATGGCGACGGAGGCGGTCTCGGACCTGTTTATGCCGGCTATTCCTGCGGCAGTTGCCATCGCAACGCAGGAAGGACCAAACCGACATTGTGGGAAAACGGCGGATCGGGCAACTACGGTTTCTCTTCCATGCTGGTCTATATCTCCCGCCGCAACGGTGCTTTCTTCCGCGACTACGGACGTGTATTGCACGACCAAGCCATCTACGGCGTCAAACCGGAAGGTAAGTTGTCCGTCACATACGACAAGCAGACTTTTTCCTTCCCCGACGGAGAGACTTACGAACTATGCAAACCCAATTACACGATAACCGAATGGTATAAAGACAGTATCGCCCCGGAAGATTTGTTCTGCACCGTACGCATCCCGTTACGCCACGTCGGTATGGGACAGATGATGGCAATCGACCGCAGGGAAATCGAAGCGCTCGCTGCCAAAAGCAATTATCCGGAATATGGTATCAGCGGACGTTGCAACTATATCACCGAGAAGGGTGTCACCGGTGTCGGCCTTTCAGGAAACAAGGCACAGCATCTTGACCTGACCGTCGAACTGGGCTTTTCAAGCGATAGGGGCGTGACAAACAGCCGCTATCCGGAAGAGATTTGCGAAGGGCAGGCTCAGATCAACCAAGGCAGCATGATGGGACTCTCGTACGACCAGCTCGACATATCGACCGCCGATATGGAAGATGTGGACCTTTACATGCAAAGCCTCGGCGTACCGGCACGGCGCAACATAAACGACCCTCAGGTCATCTTAGGAGAACAAAAGTTTTACGAAGCGAAATGCCATCTCTGCCACGTCACTACGCTGCACACGCAAGCGGGCGGTTCCACACTGCTCAACGGCACACGTTTGCCATGGCTCGGCGGACAGACCATACATCCTTATTCTGATTTCCTACTGCATGACATGGGGTCGGAGATCATGGGAGTCGGGTTGAACGACAATTATGTCAGCGGCCTGGCACGAGGAAACGAATGGCGTACTACGCCGCTTTGGGGTATCGGGCTGCAGGAGAAAGTCAACGGTCATACCTATTTCCTTCATGACGGACGCGCCCGCAACCTGACCGAAGCCATCATGTGGCATGGAGGCGAAGGGGAAGCCTCCAAAAATTTATTCAAACAAATGAGCAAGGAAGAGCGTGAGGCAGTGATCGCATTCCTCAACTCCTTATAATTTATCCATAAGACAAACTAAAATGAAACAACTGATAATCACAATTGCAGCATTATTACTATTGCCGTTGGCCGTCATGGCCCAATATGAGGAAGATACGGAAAACGGTGTCGTATCACTAAACGGCAAAGAAGGTTTTACAATCGCTACCAAGAAGGGGGATTTCGTTTTCAAACCTTATATGTTGGTACAGACCAGTGCTAACATCAACTACTACGACGATGAAGGGCGGGACCCGGCCTACAATCAGGACAATATACACAACAGCGGTTTCTCGATCCCCTACGCCATCCTCGGTTTCACGGGCAAGGCATTCGACCGGGTGACATTCAACCTCTCCATCAATGCTGCCGGAAACGGAGGAAACATCCTCCAGCAGGCTTGGTTCGACGTAGAGATGAAAAAGAGTTTTGCCATACGTGCCGGCAAGTTCAAGACTCCGTTCTCGCACGCTTACCTCACTACGCTGGGCGAGACGTTAATGCCGACACTGCCGACATCGCTCACCTCATCCGTTATCCTGCCTTATTCTCTTAATGCCGTGACACCGAACATCGGCATGGGATTCGACCTCGGAGTGGAAGTGCACGGATTGGTAAAGGAGAAGTTCGGCTACGAAGTTGGGATTTTCAACGGAACGGGAAGCTCCGTCAACGTGGCATCCAAAACGTTCAGCGACGACTGGCATATCCCGTCATTGTTGTATGCCGGCCGCATCACTTACATGCCGAAAGGAGTTATGCCGTCCAACCAGGGCAGCCCGAACCGTTTGAAGGAAGACAAGATGTTGTTCGGTCTTTCCACTTCATTGAATGTGGAGAGCGAAAGCGAAAGTACGAACGATTTCCGGGCAGGAGCAGAATTCGCCATGTTGAAGAATCGCCTGTATCTCGGCGCTGAAATCTATTATATGAATGTAGGGTTTACCAAACGGCAGAAAATTGACGAGAGCTATAACTATTTAGGGGGGTACGTGCAAGGCGGTTATTTCGTTACCAACAAACTACAAGCGACAGCCCGTTATGACTTCTTCAACCGCAACGGATTGGACACAAACGGTTTTCTGAATATGCCGGCCGTCGGATTTAACTATTTCTTCACCAGCTGCAACTTGAAACTGCAAGCCATGTATCAGTTCATCGGACGTACCGGACATGACACGCAGCTTGACCGCGACAACGACGACTTAGGATTAGCCATGCATTCCGGAACCGTCTTACTTCAGTACACTTTCTAATCGTAACGTCATGAAAAGAGAAGTTTATTCATTCATCTCCGGGCTATTGCTCTTTTCCTGTCTTGCCATCTCCTGCGACGATGGCAAGATATATGATGAAAACAATCAGACGGAAAGGGAAGGAGGAACAGTGAAGTTAACCGCCCAAATCAACGGGATAGATTCTTGGCCAGGCGGTTACAGCGTCGTACTGGCCGGATTCACCCCTGACAATGCTTTCGCACAAACGGCAAAAGGGATTAGCCAGACAGCCGACGGGACGATAAACATGGTCTTGGCCGGTATTCCCAGTGAAGTCACACAGATCGAAGTTTGTGTCATCAACAAACTACGCAAAAGGATTGCCAGTTTCTATACCGCCGACTACACGGAACAGGCGGATACCATACGGCTGGATGCCGGAAAGTTGGATGCCGGCATGTTCAACAGTATCCAAACCGAAATTTTCAATCGTTCCTGTACGGCTTGCCATGGAGGAAGTACGGAACCTGCTGCCGGACTGTACCTCACGGAAGGTAAAAGTTACAAGGCCTTAGTCGATGTCGTAGCTGATAAAAGCGAGGAAGGGCTGAAACTGGTCAAGCCGGGAAGCGCGGAGGAAAGTTTCCTGCACGTCATCTTGCACGAGTACATTGTCAAGTACGATCATACCAACGTCATCACGACCTCCAGCACTCTGACGTTGCTCGACGATTGGATCAATAACGGAGCTAAAGAATAAGAAAGCACATATTACATGGATTATATCAAAAAGACATACACAGACAAAGCTATCGAAGTTCAAATTTCTTCCTTTGCCGGGAAAGGTGGGGTTACCGAATATCACGTTCTGCTCGCTATTACAGACCGGACATTGCCGTTTTCCGGACAACTTCAGAACATCCAACGGGCCTATGTGGCAGTTATCCAAGAGGTGTTACCTGACGATGCGACTGCCGTCTTCCGGCGCTATTTCCTGAGCGACGCTGCCAACCAGGCCGACTTGGTGATGGTTTGGGAATGCGAAAATTCCTATTGCCCTCTTTCCATCGTGGAGCAAGCTCCACTAAACGGGAGCAAAATAGCCATGTGGACTTGGTTTCAGACCGGTATCACTGTCGAAACTACCAAAAACGGAATGTCGAAAGCCAAACACAACCGTTATACACAATACTGGACCGGGGGCTCTTGCAATAGGGCTTCCAACTCCGAGTACCAGACACGGCTTTTGCTGAACGATTACGTCTTGCAACTGACCGAGCAGGGATGCAAGTTGGCAAACGATTGTATCCGTACCTGGTTCTTCGTCCAAAACGTGGATGTCAACTATGCCGGCGTCGTCAAGGCCCGCAAAGAGGTTTTCATCACGCAAGACCTGACGGAAAAGACCCATTATATTTCCAGTACGGGAATAGAAGGACGCCATGCCGATCCGAACGTTTTTGTCCAGATGGATACTTATGCCGTAAAAGGCTTGCAGTCCGGACAAATCCAGTTCCTCTATGCTCCCACCCACCTGAATCCGACATACGAATACGGAGTGACTTTCGAGCGGGGGACAGCTGTAACCTATGGCGACCGGAAACAAATCTTCATTTCCGGAACCGCGAGTATCGACAATCAAGGCGAGATCATGTATCCGGGGGATATCCTGAAACAGACGGAACGCATGCTGGAAAACATCGACACCTTGCTACAGGAGGCGGGAAGCGGATTGCAAGACATCATGCAGGCAATCGTCTACTTGCGCGACCCGGCCGATTATGTCGTGGTCAAGCAATATATCGAAAGCCGGTATCCGTCGTTTCTCCACCTGATCGTACATGCTCCCGTATGTCGTCCGGGCTGGCTGATCGAAACGGAATGCATAGCTGTCATACCGGCGGATGCACCTCAATATGCATACTTATAATAATCTACTATACAAATGATAAAAAATATGGGAAACATGAAGAACGGAAAATACAGGGAAACAAGCAAGATGAGTGACCTGATATGCGAGAATTATCCGATGGTCCTTGTGATGAGCCGCTTCGGTATCGACCTGGGGTTCGGAGAGAAAAACATCGGGGAAGTATGCCGGCAGAATAAGATCGACACATATACATTCCTGACTGTCGTCAACTTTCTGACGGAAACGGAGACAATCCCGGCAGCGGAGGTCCATAAAGATATCTCCATCTCTTCGCTTATCACTTATCTGCATAATGCACACGACTATTTCCTGAACTTCCGTCTTCCCCATATCCGCCACAAACTGACAGAGGCGATCGTGAGCTGCCCGAAAGATGTGGCCTTCGTGATCCGCCGCTTTTTCGACGAATATGCCGAAGAGGTACACAAACATATGTCGTACGAAGAGAAAACCGTCTTCCCGTATGTCCGCAATTTGCTGGAAGGAAAGAAAGACCCGAAATATAACATCACCATCTTCCGCAAACGGCATGACCAGATCGAGATGAAAATCACGGAACTGAAGAACCTGATCCTGAAGTATTATCCGGGACCGGACAGTAACTTGCTCAACAGCGTCCTGTTCGATATTTTCGCAACAGAACAAGACCTTGCCTCTCATAACCGGGTAGAAGACTACATCTTCGTACCTGCTATTCTGTCTTTAGAAAAACAATAAAACCACTTGCCATGTCCACTAACATTAAAATAACGATAGCCGAATCATCCTCCATCATCCGGTGCGGACTGGAAACACTGCTGAAACGCTTACCTGGATTCCGTATCCAGATATCCGAAATAACAGCAGCAGACTGTCTGACAGAGGCCTTACGCATTTATAAGCCGGACATCCTGATCGTAAATCCTTCCATTCCGGGAAACTTCAACCTACAACATCTGAAAGACGAATGCGGCTGCCCGGATATGAAATGTTTTGCCCTTCAATATAATATAAACGACCCGTTTCTGCTTCGCTCCTATGACGATCAGATATCAATATACGATAATGCCGATGAGTTGAAAAATAAATTGGAACGCCTCAACACCGAAGAAGTTCCGTCCGAAGAAGGGGAAAACGAGGACCAGCAGACACTGAGTAGCAGGGAAAAAGAGATTGTCATCTGTGTGGTAAAAGGCATGACAAACCGAGAGATTGCAGACAGGTTATACCTATCCACCCACACCGTTATTACCCACCGCCGGAACATCGCCCGAAAATTGCAAGTACACAGTGCCAGCGGCTTGACTGTCTATGCCATCGTAAACAAATTGATAGAGTTGAAGGACTTGAACGGCTAACAAACAGTACCGTTCCTTACTTTATTAAGTAATTTTCAACTCTCAATTTTCTGATTTCAATTAAATAGCCTTATTTTTACGATCTATACTATAAAAACACAATATAAATATGAACCTGATAAGGAAAACATACGACACGACGGAAGTGCAAATCACCTCCTTTCAATCCTCCAAAGGCATACCATATTTTCTTCCAACAGACGAACTGCCTGGAGGATTTTCACACTCAGTTACAGCACATACAAGATGTTTACGCCCATTCAGTGGAAGAGTTGCCGGGTAATCCGGTCGCTATTTTCCGGCGTTATTTTCTGAGTGACGTAACCAACCAAACAGATGAACTGATGGAACGGGAACGGCTTTCCCCCTATTGCGCACTATCAATCGTACAGCAGGCTCCGATGAACGGCACGAAGATTGCATTGTGGGCTTGGCTGCAGACTGGCGTACAAACACAGGTGTTGCCAAATGGGTTGTTTGAGGCGCGTCACGGTGCATACGGCCAGCTTTTAGGTGCCAACCAGTGCAACAGGGCGGCCAATTCGGAATACCAGACCCGCCTGATCTTCCGCGATTATATCCTGCAACTGACGGAAGCCAATTGTACACTGGCGGCCAACTGCCTGCGCACGTGGATTTTCGTACAGAATGTAGACGTGAATTATCTGGGTGTGGTAAAAGCCCGCAAAGAAGTGTTCGCGACACAAAACCTGACAGAAGAAACTCATTTCATCGCCAGTACGGGAATCGAGGGACGCTATTTCGACCCGATGGTATTCGTGACAATGGACACATATGCTGTTTCCGGTATCTGCCCCGGACAAATCCGCTATCTATATGCACCAGAACACCTGAACCGCACATATGAATACGGCGTTACGTTCGAACGAGGCACAGCTGTCACATACGGCGACCGCCGCCATGTCTTTATCTCCGGCACGGCAAGCATCGACCGATACGGAGAAATCGTGCATGCTGGCGATGTCATAAAACAAACTTCCCGCATGATTGAGAATATCGAAGCCCTGCTGAAAGAAGCGGACGCCACTTTGAATGACATCATGCAAGCTGTGATCTATATCCGCGATACGGCGGATTATGCGCGGGTCAAACGTTATATAGACGAACATCATCCCAGCCTCCCTTATATCATCGTACGTGCTCCGGTTTGCCGAACCGGCTGGCTGGTCGAAATGGAATGTACAGCGGTGACAACCAAAGGAGATGAACGGTTTGCGGCACGTTAGCCATTGGGGCAGAATCCTTTTATCATAATAACAACGAAGCCCCGACGGAATTACTCTGTCGGGGCTTGTTTTGTGTCTGCTCTCTTTCCTCACGGAAGTACAGGCAGCATTGTTATTTTTTACTTTAGTATTAATGTACCACTTGTTCGCCCTCGCGGGGTAATTGACCGGTCGGAAAGACCGGACACATGGTCATTATTTGATTATAAAATCTTTATTTCAATATAGTAGAGACACTGTTTCATAGTGTCTCTACGGGAGATCATTATTACTTAACGATCGCTTTAACAGCTTCTTCACCTTCAACAGCTACTACAACTACGCCCTGAGGAGCAGCAATTGTTGCATCACTTGAAGTGATAACTGTGTTAGCAACTGTCTGGCCCAAGATGTTAGTGATAACAACTTTCTTACCTTCAGCGTTAGCTACACGTACAGCACCTTGCAAAGCGATTACTGTAACTTCAGATGTTGCAATTTCTTCGTTGTCTGTTGCCAGCTGATCGTCAACCTTATTTTCAACATTGAAGATCAAAGCTCCGTCGCCACCTGTTGCAGCATGTGAGAATGTAGATGATTTGTCTGTCAAAACCACACAACCATTCTGAATCTTCAACCATGCAGCATTTTCAGGTGCAATAATCTTATTGTCATAGTTGTTCGATTCGAACAAGAACTGATTTTCTACGCCTTCTTCCGTTACATTACCTGCATTTTCCGGATGTACATAACGGAATGACCAAGTGTAATTCTTATGGTCGTCACCGTCAAGTCTATTCTTAATCAAATATGATTTAGAAGCAAGATTTTTCACAGAATCATTATAAGCTTCCAAAGCATCGAAGCTAATCTTATCGTTAGCCAAAGCTACGAATTCTGCCGGCAGGATCCACAACGTATCGGCAACCCGGATACCTTCAACGAAACCTACGCGAGTATAACCACCCTTGATATCTGCATAAGGTTTGTCCTGACCGTAAACATCTACAGAATCCTGGAAACTTACCAAATATTTAGCTCTTTCGAAGCCAGGGATAGCCGGAGTAGCGTGAACACAATGTTCTGCGTCTGTAATATTACCGTCTTTGTCTACGTGAGGACCATCTTCCGTACAAGGTTTACCCGGAGTTCCGGCAAAGTCGTTATGTGCAACCGAAATCAAGTATTGCGGTTTGATATAACCAGCACCACGATTAACCCAAGCAGTATCGATCTGGAATGACAAACCTGTTGCTTTGTCAGCTGTCCACATACCCAGATAGTCAACATTAGCATCAGTCAAGTTGCTATTGTTTTCATCCATCAAGTATTCCTTACGGATCGTTTCGAAGAATCTCAAGCTGTCACGGCCGTCCGTTGCGCTTTCACTCAGTGCAACGTTGTTGAAACGACGATACAACGGAGTTGTAGAAGGTTCAACAGTGAAAGCAGAAGTTCTTGTTTCATTCAGCAACTGAACTTTCAGACCAGCACTCATACCGTCATCAGCGATACCGACTTTCTTCGTAACACCTGTATTTTGAATTTCAGTAGCATGAGCAGTTCTATTATAATTAGATTCGACGATAGCATAGAAGTCTTTACCATCATAGTGGTTGTTTTCTTTAAAGAAGAATGTATCAACAACCATATTATTAGAACCATAGTTTGCTACACCCATTGAATACTTGCTTCCATAAGCTTCAACCAAACGATCCTGTTCATCTTTAGCAATGACATAATTCGTTCTTTCCAACTGAGCCAGTCCCGGAATCTTTTTCAAAAGAGCGGCATCAACATCGATACCATATTCGTATGTAGAACCTTCAACCAAAGCATAATCGCCGGCATCCTGCTTAACATAGATCAAAGAATCTTTACCTGTACCGTTAGCAATCCAATATTCCATTGAGAACGGGTTCAGATAATTGAATTTATATCTGTTGACCAACAAATCATTTGAGTCGATATGTTTGTAACCTAACTTCTTATCTTTGATGATTGCAGAGTCTTTGATCTGAACAAACGTTACGTTGTTCAACATATCAGCACCCGTTGTAAGTGTATAGATTTCACCATCTTCATTCAAACGGAACTGAACGTTATCCCAATTTTTCGCTTTCGGGAATTCACGGTTTACAATTTTAACCGGAGAAACCGGTTGAGATACTTCTGCATTCAATGTTTTTGTAATAACCCACTGGTATGCAGGCATGTGCAACGGTTCCTGTTCGTCCAATGTCACCCATTCGATTGCATATTGTTTATTACCACCTTCTGCATTTTTATGAATAGGAGCAGCCAATACCTGACCCTTTGCATTCTTGATGATATACAAACCGTTGTCAACAGAAGTCTTATCGCTAGTTACGAAACAGCCTTTCAGACCGAAACCGATCTTTGTATTAATAGGTTGTTCTCCAATTGTAGCAATACGATCCGCAACAGTAAAGTTCTGCAACTTAACATGCAATTTAGCAGCATCAACATTACCTTCAGTCTTAAACGGATCTACAAAATTATCACCATAATTATAAATTTTTCCTTTCGCTGTACCATTAATTTCGCTCCAATACTTTTCAGCATTCTTATCTGATTTGTAACGAGCCTGTTTAACCTGGATACGCAGTTGATCCAAAGAAGGACGATAAGTAAATAAGAACTTGTGCTGATTTACTAACAATGAGTTAGCAAAATCTTTTTCTTTAGCCATATCAGTCCAGCCAAACTTCAAGAATTGAATACCAACACCATTAGCAGCAGTATCCACTTTCAAATAAGCATTTGCATCGGATTTAGAAGTCACATATACGAAGTTATGATCAGTATCTGCTGCAACTCCTTTAGCGACAAAAGCAGTCGTTGAGAACGGATTGACGTCTGCATTTGCATCCGGAGTAAATGTAAGCACATTCTTATTATCTTTCAAATAAGCATTAATTTCAGCCGCACTCAAAACGTAAGTACCTGCATCATAAAGAGTAAATTGAGCTCTCTCCGATTCTGATCGGGCAACAGATGCTTTTACTTTTTTTGCCTTAAGGCCTCCATTATCACCTTTTACCAATAAAAGAACATTATCAGCTTCTTGATAAGTAAATAAAGGCATATTACCTTTCAAATTTTCCTTGTATTCCGGAGAAAATGCCCAACCGCCAAAAGTTTCGCCAACAGACAAATTACTCTTCGTTTTTTCTCCTACCTGTAAACCAACAACATCTTCTTCTGAAATAGCTAAAAATTCACCAGTTGCTTTATTTACAAAGTCATAGATCGGTTCTTTGCCTTGACCTTCTTCCGTCACTTGAACACACCACAGAGAAGCCTGTAAATCAAAGCCATCATTTACGTTCTTT
>OGRF01001232.1_pt1 | contig 17963 bp, 12 predicted proteins | sample 1553381 | NCBI WGS metagenome assembly OGRF01 (sample SAMEA2580060, study PRJEB22360) | human gut metagenome | biome: human gut; feature: human-associated habitat; material: faeces | place: Denmark | collected 2008/2010
GCTAATGCGGTGTTCGATTGAAGATCAAAAGAATCAGTATCCAGTTTATCCCATAATGAGGTGAATACATCCGAAACGATGTCTTCACGTGTTTCTTTATCATCAACAAACCTTTTTGCATACAAACAAAATGGGGCGTAATATTCCTCATAAAGTTGTTTGAAAGTCCGTTCTTTAGTTTGTTTGGAAAAAGATATTTTCATTATTTAGAGATTCTGTAGTTTTTCATTTTGCTGCAAATATATAATAAGATAATTATCAGAGCCTAATTTTCGATTCTTTTTTTTGCTTTCACCCCTAATGAATGGAAAATAATCAGATAAGACTGTCCTTTTGTATATAGGTTGATTGTATTATATATAAACAGGATTAAAATATGAAAAACAAGTTTTTTTTATTGGCTATAACCTTTTGTTTGCCAATACATCCTCAAGAAGTTTCCAAGTCTTTTATTCCGATGGTTGAAATACCTGCCGGAAGTTTTTATATGGGAAGTGACGGATTAGGCGAAGATTTTGATGAGGCTCCTATCCATCAGGTAGTAATCTCTCGCCCGTTTCGTATGGGAATCACTGAAATAACGAATGCGCAATATGAGTCATTCCGTCCGGAACATCGGGCATTACGAGGAAAAAACGGTGTTTCGCTGGAAGATGATGAAGCAGTCGTCAATGTGAGTTATTCCGATGCTGTTGCCTTTTGTGAATGGCTTAGCCGGAAAGAAGGCAAAAACTATCGTTTGCCAACAGAAGCGGAATGGGAATATGCTTGTCGGGCAGGCACATACACACTATTTTCTACAGGAGACGGGTTACCTGCTGTTTATCATCGGAATCAAAAAGTGGTTCGTGACTTTGATCCGGTATCTTTAAAAGTAGCCCAGACTCCTCCTAATACATTCGGGCTTTATGATATGCATGGAAATGTGGAAGAATGGTGCTTGGATTGGTATGCTCCTTATTCCGCAGAAAAGCAGAAAGACCCGGCAGGACCATTGGCAGGAGAGTTTCGGGTCACTCGAGGAGGGAGTCATCACACCCCGGAGAAATACTTGCGAAGTGCCAATCGACTGGCTATGCTCCCGGAAGATAAACATTCCCAAACCGGATTTAGAATTGTGGAAGCAGATACTCGTTTGAATGTATCTGGAACATCTGCCCCTGTCCCGTTCAATCAGGAATCTGTAGAAAATACATCCATAAAATGGAAAAAAGTATCTGCTGTCACACCGATGTTTTTGCCTCCGATACCATTTGTGGTACGTCCGGCATGTGATTCGAATACCCCATTTTATCTGCATAATCATCAGCCTGCAGTTACCTGGTGTGATAATGGAGATTTGCTGGCAATATGGTTTTCTGCAAATGAAGAGAATGGGAGAGGGATGGTAGTACTCGGTTCCCGCTTGCGTGCCGGGCATACTGATTGGGATGTGGCTTCTTTATTCTTTAAGGTTCCGGATCGGAATATGACAGGAAGCGCTTTGCTCAATGACGGGAAAGGAAAATTGTATCATGTCAATGGAGTGGAAGCATCGGGAGACTGGCAGAATCTCGCAATGGTACTACGTACCAGCACAGATAACGGTGCTTCATGGAGCACTCCTAAACTGATAGCTCCCGAACATACCAAACGTCATCAGGTAATAGCTGGTACGATTCGCACACGTGAGGGATGGCTGGTTCAAGCCTGTGATGCGGGTCCCGGCAGTCATGACGGGGCAGCTGTTCAAATCAGTAAAGATGGAGGAAAAACATGGTGCGATCCTTGGGATGGCGCTTCTTTGCCGGATTTCAAAGAAGGAGGAACGGGAAGTACAATCGCAGGTATCCATGCGGGAATTGTACAATTAGGGAACGGAAGTTTGATGGCTATGGGACGTGGTAATAGCATACGGAATAAAGAAGGAAAACTCCGAATGCCAATGAGCATATCAGATGATATGGGAAAGACCTGGAAATATGTAGCAAGCGAACTCCCTCCTATTGACGGAGGTCAGCGTCTTGTTTTAATGAGACTGAATGAAGGACCTTTGCTATTGGTTTCTTTCACAGACCATCCGCAACGTACGCCTTTGGAAGAACGTGGTCTGGAATTTAAGGATAAAAATGGAAATGTGAAGAAAGGATATGGCATGTATGCGGCTCTTTCCTACGATGAGGGAAAAACATGGCCGGTAAGAAAACTACTGACGGACGGTGAATATCGTTTTTTAAATGGTGGAGCATGGACGGGATATTTCGAGATGGATGAAAATCATGCTGAACCACGTGGCTATCTTGCAGGAACACAAACTCCTGATAATGTGGTTCATATCCTTAGTAGCCGATTGCATTACCGCTTCAATTTGGCATGGCTCGAAAAATAAAATAAAAAAAGTTTGTTTTTGCTGTCCTTTTCCAATTACTTCAGTTGTATTATAAGTGTAATTACAATTAAAAGATAAGATTTTGAAAGAAAATATGGAAAATATGAGTCCGGAATCATTGCTCCGTAAAGCACAAGCATTGGGAGATGATATTAAAGAAATGGAATCCATTGATGTATTGGGTGCCTATTATCAAGCACAAACCAAAATAAAAACTAATAGAAGAAAGAACATGTATAATCAACTGATGCGTTATGCAGCATTTCTGACTATACCTTTATTTCTCTCTTCTCTGGTTTTGGGATATTTATATTTTAGTGGAACAGAAACCGACGAGAAATATGCAGAGGTGGTAACCGCTACCGGTTCTGTCATACGTTATGAACTTCCGGATCATTCTGTAGTATGGTTGAATGCAGGTAGTACATTGCGTTATCCTACCACTTTCAAGAAAGACAACCGGTTGGTAGAACTGAAGGGTGAAGCATATTTCGAAGTGCAGGCAGACAAAGATCGTCCTTTCTATGTAAATACTCCGAATGGCTTGAGCGTATATGTTTATGGTACTAAATTTAATGTAGCTGCTTATGAGGATGATAGTTATATAGAAACAGTATTGGAAAAAGGTAAGGTAAATGTGATAACCCCCAATCAGGAAACAATCGTATTGGCTCCTGGAGAACAGTTGCTTTACGACAAACAGAGTCAAAAGTCGAAAAAAAATAAAGTGGATGTCTATGGAAAGATAGCTTGGAAAGATGGAAAACTAATTTTCAGAAATGCTTCATTAGAAGAAATCCTGAAGCGTCTGGAACGACATTTCAATGTAGAAATTCAGTTTAACAATAGGTCTGGAAAAGAATATAAGTACCGGGCTACTTTCCGGACTGAAACTCTGTCGCAGATATTGGATTATCTGGCCAGGTCTGCCGATTTAAAATGGAAAATTGAAGAACCGCAACAACAGGCAGATGATACATTATCAAAGACTAAAATTAGAGTAGATTTATATTAGAGTAGTAACCCTTAAAATAAAAGCCCATGGAATAACACAAGAGAATAAAAGAAAGGAAGAAAGCTGCTACCAACAGCTGTCTTCCTCCGAATTTTCCAGATTCACGGTACAAGGTCTCGCAAACACTAGCCGGAATCAAACCATAGTTCATTTAGTAATAAACTTTAGTTAGCCACAAATGTATGAAAAAAAATCATTCATTTACAGCATTATGTCCTAAATATGCTTTAAATCTAAAACTTCCTTTAGTTATGAGGATTAGTCTAGCACTACTTTTCGCAGTAGTATTACAACTTTCTGCCGAAGATGGCTATGCCCAGCGAACGCGGGTTGCCATTTCAATGAACAATGTATCTGTAGAACAGGTACTGAATAAAATAGAGGAGACGTCCGACTATGTTTTCCTTTATAATGATAAAACAATTCAGAAGAACCGTATTGTTTCTGTGAGAAACAATTCAGGTAAGATACTGGATATTCTTGATGAGATGTTTAAAGGAACCAACATTACTTATACAGTGGTTGATAAGCAGATTATCTTGTCTACCAATAAATTGAATGTAACAGAGCAAGATCCGACTATTCAGGTAAAAGGTACAGTGAAAGATACAAAAGGAGAACCTTTGATCGGAGTGAATGTGAAAGTAAAAGGGACAACTACCGGTGCTATTACAGATTTCGACGGAAACTTTCAGATTCAAGCTAAAAAGGGAGCGGTATTGGAGATCTCTTATATTGGATATGCTTCTCAAGAGGTGAAGGTTACAGATAATAAATCGCTTTCCATTGTGATGACGGAAGATACAAAAGTCTTGAATGAGGTTGTTGTAACGGCTTTGGGCATTAAACGCGAAACCAAGTCTTTGACATACAATGTGCAGCAGATTGGCGGCGACGAAGTGGCAAAGGCGAAAGATATGAATGTGATGAGCAGTCTTGCCGGTAAGGTGGCGGGTGTGAATATCAATGCAAGTTCATCCGGTATTGGAGGTGGTGCCCGTGTGGTAATGCGTGGTACGAAGTCTATATCCGGTAATAACAACGCCCTATATGTAGTAGATGGAGTTCCTTTGGCTAATATATCAGGTGAACAACCCGACGATCAGTATACGGGTGCCGGACAATCCGGTGACGGATTGGCTAACTTCAACGCTGATGATATAGAATCAATATCAGTACTTAGCGGATCGGCCGCCGCTGCACTATACGGTTCGGCTGCTGCCAATGGTGTGGTACTTATCACAACGAAGAAGGGGGCTGTAGATAAAACCAGATTGACTTACAGTAATAATTCAACCTTCTATTCACCATTCCGATTACCGGAATTCCAGAATACGTATGGTTCGGAAACAGGAGAGTGGTATAGTTGGGCATCTAAATTGTCATCTCCTACCGATTATGAAGTTAAAGATTTTTTCCAGACAGGTTACAATGTAGCAAACACGGTAAGTCTGACTACAGGGACACAAAAAAATCAAACCTATGTATCTGTAGGTGCTGTGAATGCCCGGGGTATCATTCAGAATAATGACTTGGACAGATATAATTTCTCTGTTCGTAACACTACCTCTATGTTGAATGATAAACTGACGATGGATTTAAGTTTTATGTATTCTAATGTAAAGGAACAGAATATGTTGTCGCAAGGAGAGTATGCAAATCCATTGGTTCCCGTTTATTTATTTCCGCGCGGTGATGATTTCTCGAAATATCAGTATTATGAACGATATGATGTAGACCGTAACATAAAAACACAGTTCTGGCCATTGAAAGAAAATGGATTATCCATGCAGAATCCTTACTGGATTACGAACCGGAATATGTATACCAACAAGAAAGACCGTTTTCTGGCAAGCGGTTCACTAAAATATACGATAACAGATTGGTTGAATGTTTCCGGACGCGTGAAACTGGATAAGGAAACTATCAACTCGGAAAAGAAAATGTATGCTTCCACTTTGAATGTGATTGCTGAAAACTCGGATAAAGGAGCATACGTGCAATCGAACAAGAATACCAGTCAGATATATGCGGATGCCATGTTGAATATCAATAAATATTTCTATCACGACACATGGAATCTGACAGCATCTTTAGGTGCCAGTTTATTGGATTTGGATTATAAGGAACTTAATTTTGGAGGAGGATTACTGACCATTCCTAATCTGTTTACTTCTAACAATGCGAACGTTTCCGGTAAATTAACCTATAAAAATACGAACTATCACGACCGTACCAATTCTTTATTCGGAACATTCTCATTAGGATATAAGGGCATGGTTTATGTAGACGGTTCGTTACGTAATGACTGGATATCTGCTTTGGCAGGAACAAACCATTCTTCCATATTATATCCTTCTATCGGTGCTTCAGCAATTCTGACTAATATGTTTACAATGAAATCTAACATTCTTTCTTATGCAAAGGTTCGCCTTTCATATAGTGAGGTGGGTAATGCACCGGAAAGATTCAGGGCTATCACTACTTACGCAGTGTTGGGAGGATTGAATACCACTTCTTATTTCCCGATAAAAGACCTTAAACCGGAGAGAACTCATTCATGGGAAGGAGGATTTAATTTAGGTCTGTTTGATAATAAACTGACACTGGACGTGACAGCTTATAAGACATATACAGAGAATCAGCTCTTCAGTCCGGAAATTTCTACAACAACCGGATATTCTAAACTATATGTAAATGCAGGTAAAGTAACGAATAAAGGTATTGAGTTAGCTCTTGGCTTTAAACAGAATATAGGGCCTGTAGATTGGAAAACCACTTTACTATGGTCGCTCAACAGAAACCGCATTGACCAATTACTCCCTGAATATACAAATGAAGAGTTGGGAGTGACAGTACATCTCGACGAAATGGATGTCTATTCGTTAGGCGGTGCCAAACAACGGCTAACAGTAGGGGGCTCTATGGGAGATGTTTATGTTAATACAATGAGAACTGATGAGCATGGACATATCTGGATGAATTCAATGACAGGTGCATTGGAAACAGATAAGAATAATTATGTCTATGCCGGTAATACCAATCCGAAATATACTCTTAGCTGGAGAAATGAATTTAATTGGAAAGGAATCAGCCTCGGATTTATGTTGAATGCCCGTGTAGGCGGTATCGGAGTTTCTGCCACTCAAGCTATAATGGACTATTATGGAGTGTCTAAGACATCGGCAGAAGCACGGGATAATGGTGGCGTGAAAGTAAACGGCCAGATGATTGATGCCCAGACATGGTATCAGACTATCGGAGCTAATGGTACAGGTTATGTAGGTTCTATGTATGTATATAGTATGACGAATGTTCGTTTGGGAGAATTGACATTGGGATATGATATTCCGATCAATAAATGGTGTAAATGGATTTCTGGATTGAATGTATCCTTTGTAGGACGTAATTTATGGATGCTGTATTGTAAGGCTCCATTTGACCCGGAATCTACTGCAAGTACAGGTACTTATAACCAGGGGATGGACTATTTCATGCAACCGAGTTTGAGATCGATGGGATTTTCTGCAAAGATTTCTTTCTAATTGGATAACCTTTAAAAAAAATAATGATGAACATACGTAAGTTTTTTAAAGTAAGGAACTACTACTTACTCCTTGGAGTAATCATGATAAATGTAGGTTGTACGAAGAATTTTCTGGAGTACAATACCAATCCTAATGAAGCAACCGACGAGATGACGGATTGGGATAATGTGAGAACAGGTTCTCTTCTTTTACAGATGGAGCAGAACGTACTGGTGGTAGCACAACCGGGACTTAATATCGGTTCGGACAGATATCAGACTGTGGAAGTGATGGGTGGAGATGGCTATGTCGGCTATTTTGGTTTTCCTGCTCCCAGTATCAATTCTGCCGGTCGTTACAATTGGGATAAAAGAAGTTGGTATGGTGATATGTTCACTACCAATTACCTGACGACTATGAATGCTTGGCGTGAAATAAGAAAAGCGATTAACAATGACGAAGATCCCCGGTTTTCTATGGCACAGATTCTGAAAGTAGCGGCAATGCATCGTGTGACAGATACCTATGGCCCTATTCCTTATTTGAATTTTGGAGTTTCAAAAGAAGTGCCTTATGATTCGCAAAAGGATGTTTATTACAGATTCTTTGAAGAATTGGATGGAGCTATCAATAACTTGGATAGTTATGCTGCATCCGGAAGTAAAGTTTTGTCATCATGGGATTGCGTGTTCAACGGTGATGTTACATCTTGGATAAAGTTTGCCAATTCACTTCGTTTGCGTCTTGCATTGCATCTTGCCTATGTGGATGAAACAAAGGCAAAAAGTGAAGCCCAACTGGCTATTGGTAATAGTTATGGATTGATGAATGTGAAGTCTGATTTAGCAGAACTTCAGCATATTACTCCAATAGCGACTTATGAAAGTCCTCTGTATATTCTGAAAGGATGGGATGATATTTGTATGGGAGCGACGCTGGATTCATACATGAATGGTTATCAGGATCCACGACTTTCTGCTTACTTCGAGGCAGGTACGGGTGGAAAATATCGGGGTATAAGAGCCGGAATGTCAAAGGACGTAAGTAAGGATAAATATATAACAGGAATCTTTGCCGAACCACAGGCAACTGCTACTTCCAATGTAGTGTGGATGCGTTCATCCGAATCATATTTCTTGTTGGCGGAATATGCTTTGCGTTGGGGAACGAATGCCGATGCTAAAAAGTATTATGAAGATGGAATAAGAATGTCTTTTGATGAACATGGTGCATCAGGAGCTGACGCGTATCTGACAAGAACTGCGGCGGGTGGATATGTGCCTGCCAATTATGAGGATCCGGTGACATCATCTCATTCCATGGATGCTTTGGGTACTGTTTCTATCGCTTGGGATGAATCGGGAGATTTTAAAACAAATCTGGAACAAATCATTACTCAAAAGTACATTGCTCTTTATCCGGTGGGACAAGAGGCATGGACAGAGTTCCGCCGTACCGGTTACCCGAAAGTATTTCCGGTTGTTGTGAACGAAAGTTCCGGAGGTTCTGTAGACACAAATATACAAATCCGCAGATTACCTTATCCGGAATCGGAATATAATACGAATAGAACAGAGTTGGATAAAGGCATCACACTTTTAGGTGGCGTAGATAACCCGGGTGTCAGATTGTGGTGGGATGTGCCTAATAAATAATTGGTTACTTAAATAATGCAGAATATGAAAAGAAATTATGTATATTTTTTGTTCACCTATCTCTTGACATTTGTTGTGAGTGGTTGTGATACGGATATTGAACCGGAAGTTATACAGGCAGCTAATACTTATAATGAAGAATATTATCAGAACCTGCGTGAATATAAGAAAACAGATCATGCTATTTGTTTCGGCTGGTATGCCGGTTATACTTCAGAAGCATCTCCTTCGCAGGGGCTTCATTTCACTGGTCTGCCGGATAGTCTGGACATTGTCAGTCTGTGGTCAGGTATTCCTTCCAACAATCCGGCTTATGTAGAAACGAGTTATTATAACGAGCGTTATTTGCCGACTGCTTATGAGGAAATGAATTATATCCGTACAGTAAAGGGGACTCGCGTTGTGATGTGTACGATTTGCCGTATTGGAAGTACGGAGTTTCCTAAAACCGACGCAGGTATCGAGGCTTATGCTTTACATCTTGTGAGATGTGTATTGCGTAATGATCTGGATGGTTTGGACTTGGACTACGAACCGGAAGGCGACTGGTTGCAAAATGATAACTTTACAAAGTTTATAAAGGTATTGGGTAATTATTTCGGTCCTCAATCGGGTACAGGCAAATTATTAATTGTTGACTTCTATAATCAGCTGCCTCCTAAGGAAACAGAACCTTATGTCGATTATTTTGTACGACAATGTTACACCACCGGTAGTGCTCAAAGTTTGCAATCTAAATTTGACCAGCTTAGCAGCTGGTGTCCTCCTGAAAAATTCGTTGCTACGGAACAAATGGGATGGTACTGGCAGAATGGTGGAGTCGAATTTACGGAAGCCGATGGAAATAAAGTAGATTCATGGGGCAATCCAATCTATTCTGTAATAGGTATGGCACGCTGGAATCCTACACAAGGACGAAAAGGCGGATTCGGCGGATATTATTTTGAATATGAATACAATACCACTCGTCCTGCTAATCAGGCTATAGGTGATAAAGAGAAAGCCGCTATTCCTTATTATAGCCTTCGACGTGGTATTCAGGAACAAAATCCTGCCGGAAAGCCTGTACAACAGTCTACTAAACAAGAAACGGAAGAAGAAAATGGATGAATTTTAAATTTGTATGCAAGGTATGAAAACATTGAATAATATAAAAAAGATATGGGGAGCTGCTTTGATAGGAATAGCTTCTTTTATGCTGCAGGGATGCCAGGAAGCCGCTCAAAAAGGTGACGGGTTGTTAATGACCGGAACATCTTCGGATAGATTGGTAAAGTTTGCCATTGATGGATTTCCATCTGCGTATGCTGTTTCTGTGACTTCAACTTCTCGCGTTGAATCGGATATTCAGGTGAATCTGGCTGTTGATGCAAGTCTGGTTGATACTTATAATGAGGAAATGGGAACCAATTATTATCCCATTCCGGATAAATCATATACATTTGAAAATCCGGAGGTTACGATTTCAGCAGGACAGGCAATTTCTTCTGCTGCCTCTCTTTCAATTGCCGATGATTCGGAATTTGTTCCGGGACGTGTTTATTTGATACCAGTTACCATAAAAAGTGCGACGGGAGATTTGGATATTATAGAAGCAGGACGTACTATTTTCCTGAAAGTATCTCGAACATTGCGTTTCCATGCTCCGTATGTAGGACAGGCTTCTATGGCTTATCAATTTTTGCTTCCGGATCCTATTCCTTCCTTGCCTACTTATACATGGGAAGTGAAGATTTATGCCACTCAATTCCGTTCTTCCGGAGCTTCCGGTACTACCCGTGTTTGCTCATTTGGAGGTAGTGAGGCGTCTGTAGAAGGGGGAGCAATTGATGATGGGGGCTTTAAATGTGACCAGAACCTGCTTCGTTTTGGTGAAGGAACGGATGAGCCGAACCAGCTGCATGTAACAACTAAACAGGGTAAAATGTCATCGAATACTCGCTTTGCTTTAAATACCTGGTATGCTGTTGCCTTGGTAAATGACGGCAGTACGTTGACATTGTATATTAATGGAGAGAAAGATAACTCAATGACAGTTGCTCCGTATGAATATGCGCTTTATGGAGTACAGATCGGTATGCCTTCAAAAGGTTATCAATCTTCACAATTGTTTTATGGTCGTTTGAGTGAGATGCGCCTTTGGACTCGTCCTTTGTCTGCTCGTGAAATTAAAGCAAATGTATGTGGGGTAGACCCTTCTACCAATGGGCTTGTGTCTTATTGGAGAATGAATGAAGGAGAAGGAACTACTTTCTATGATTTATCTCCGTCAAAGCGTGATATCAGTTATAAGAATGGAATCACGATTGACTGGACTTATGATGATACGAATAAATGTCTTGAATAAGGTAATAATAAATGAATAGACTGTATGATAATGAAAAACAATATAAATAGATTAACTCTTTTTTTGCTTGTTTTATTGGGAGGAGTAGGATTCACATCCTGTTCGGATGATGACAATGATTTTATTGAATTGCCGACAATAGAGATGCCACAGTCGGAAGCAGGACCTGTTTCTATTGATTATAGGGAGATACTGGATGCAGGAAGCTATGTTTATGATTATACTATCAAACTGGATAAACCTGCTGCTACTACTTTATTGTGTGACATTGCCGTGGACGAAAGTATGGTAGAGGCTTATAATGCTGCAAATAACACGTCTTATAAGATGATGCCTGCTTTTGTCTATGAGTTGCAAGCTAAAAATGCGATAGTGAAGGCAGGACAGCAAGAATCCAATTCCTTATCAGTTAAGTTTTCATCGTTGTTCGGTTTGGTGGAAGGTGAAGAATATTTGCTTCCTATTGTTGCAACAATAGATGAAACGTGTGTAGGACAATTTGTAACGGACACTCGTTCTGTTTCTTATTTTACGATTAGCATTGATGGGGAATTGGATTATATACCGGGATTGAATATGAGTTCTTATTCAACGGATATGTATCGTACGTTAAGTTTCGCAAATGATGAAGTAGTTACGATTGAAGATAATACACATACGTTTGAGATGCTTGTATATCCATATAGTTGGCACAGTGGAACTAATTATATAGGTACATGGCGTGGTAAAGATACCAACAATAATAATGAGGTTTTTAGTGGTTGTGAACTACGTGTGACCGGTGCAACGGGAGCGTCTAATATTGGTAATCGTCAATGTGACTTGACATTGGCTAATCAAAATATAACGTTGCCGGCTAATCAATGGGTAAGGTTGACTATTACTTGTGACGGAACAAAAACGGGCCAGAATACTGAGGTTGCTTATCGTTTATATATTAACGGTGAGGAAGTTGCTTCTGCAAAACCTACTAAACGTTGGGGACCATCCTCTTCTCAAAGATTCAAGGTGGGATATACGTTGACTGGTATTCAGTTTGGTAATACAAGTTCAAGTATGTATTTTGATGGTCTGATTTCTGATATTCGTATGTGGAAGAAGTGTCTGACGGCGGAAGAAGTAAAAGCTAACTTGCGTACAATAGCTTCTCCATCTTCGTCGGACTTATATGGCTATTGGAAATTGGATGAAGGAGAAGGAAATACATTGAAGGACAGTTCGGGCAATGGGCGTGATTTAACTTTCCCTGCTTCGGCAAATATCATTTGGAATGCAGAATTCAATGATTTGCCTCAAAATAATTAAAATGTGATTTTATATTGGGAGTTATTGTGTTTTACGTAACTCCCAATATTAACTTAAAGAAATGATGATGAAACGTTTTATGTCAGCTTTGATCGTTTTACTGTGCTCTATTGTTGGCGTATGTGCTCAACAACAGGGAAAAACTGCATTACGTTTTGATACTACTACTTGGAATTTTGGTAATATTCAGGAAGTAGGAGGCAAAGTGAGTCATACTTTTCATTTTACTAATATACATACTTCTCCTGTTGTGATTGAAGAAGTGATTTCAACTTGTGGGTGTGTCATTCCTGTTTATAGTAAACAACCTGTAAAACCAGGGCATACAGGCATTATTACCGTAACTTTCGATCCTAAAGGGCGAACAAACTTTTTCTCTAAGAGTATAAGGGTTGTTTCTAATTCAGGACAAAGTGTCAATACTCTTTGGGTAAAAGGCACGATAAATACAATGAATCGTATAGAGGATGAATATCCTTATTCTTTATCATCAGATATTCTGGCAGACCGAATGACTCTATCTTATGATCTGTTACAGCATAATGGGAGGCCAAAACAATTGGAAATTAGAATCTATAACCGGTCGGATAAAATAGTCAGGTTGTCATACTCGCTGTTGGATAAGAGTGGATGTTTGTCGATATCTATGCCATCATCTCTTCAAGGTAGATCTTGTGCGACTATAAAAATAACAGCTTCTCCTTTAAAAGGCTTTTACGGTACATTTAAAGATAAGATTATTATTAGTGCCAATTCCGTACACAGTTCTCCTATACAAATCTTTGGTACAGTGATTGATGATATGAGAAAAGTAAGCACGGCAACTGCTCCCCGGATGAAGTGTTCACAGTCTTATTTTAATTTGGGGAATATCTCATTAAAAAAGCGTATTCAGAGAAAAGTTAAAGTTACTAATGAAGGGGCGAATCCTCTTATTATCCGCAAAATAGAATGTCCGGAATTTGTTTCTACTAATATCCGGGGTGAAAAGGTTTTGAAGCAAAATGAGTGTTTGGAGGTTCTGTTTGAATTAAATGTATCATCTTCAAACCATCTATTGGATGCAAAGGTCAAGTTGATAACAAATGATACTCATCAGCCTGTACATACAGTTATATTTGAGGGAGAAATGGGTAAGTAGGGTTGAATATCTCTATTTGAAAGATTAGAAATACACTATAAATTAATTGAGTCATTTTACTGTATATAACATTATGATAAAACGATTGTATATTTTGGTGATGGTACAGATGGTATGTACTTTGGGGTTTACTCAATCCTCTCCCTCGTTACCTGCTTACAAAGATCCCAGTTTGTCAATAGATATAAGACTTTCAGATTTACTTTCCCGTATGACTCTGGAAGAAAAGGTCGGTCAGTTACTTTGTCCTTTAGGTTGGGAAATGTATGAAATCCATGGCAGTGAGGTTCATCCTTCCGGAAAGTTCAAGCAATTGATTAAAGAAAGAAATGCCGGAATGCTTTGGGCAACTTATCGTGCTGATCCCTGGACAAAGAAAACATTGGCTAATGGCTTAAATCCAGAATTGTCAGCGAAAGCCGGAAATGCATTGCAAAAGTATGTGATGGAGAATACCCGTCTGGGAATTCCGATGTTTTTAGCGGAAGAAGCCCCTCATGGGCACATGGCAATTGGTGCTACAGTTTTTCCTACGGGTATCGGAATGGCGGCTACCTGGTCGCCGGAATTAGTAAAAGAAGTTGGTCAAGTTATCGCTAAAGAAATTCGTTCCCAAGGTGGGCATATTAGTTACGGTCCCGTACTTGATCTGACCCGTGATCCCCGTTGGTCCCGCGTGGAAGAAACATTTGGTGAGGATCCTGTGTTGAGTGGCATTTTAGGGGCGTCTATGGTTGACGGTTTAGGTGGAGGTAATCTATCACAAAAATACGCTACCATAGCTACCTTGAAACATTTTCTGGCATACGCTGTGCCGGAGGGTGGACAGAATGGTAATTATGCTTCAGTCGGTATTCGTGATTTGCATCAGAATTTTCTTCCTCCTTTTCGTAAGGCAATAGATTCAGGGGCATTGTCTGTAATGACTTCATACAATTCGATAGATGGGATACCTTGTACGTCGAACCATTATTTGCTGACTCAACTCTTGCGTAATGAATGGAAGTTTTGTGGCTTTGTAGTTTCCGATTTATATAGTATTGAAGGGATTCACGAAAGCCACTTTGTTGCTCTAACTAAAGAGAATGCAGCCATACAATCTGTAACGGCTGGCGTTGATGTTGACTTGGGTGGGGATGCTTATACCAACCTTTGTCATGCGGTTCAATCCGGACAAATGGATAAGGCTGTGATTGATACGGCTGTCTGCCGGGTGTTACGGATGAAGTTTGAGATGGGCTTGTTTGAGCATCCTTATGTGGATCCGAAAATTGCTGCTAAAACAGTACGCCGTAAAGAACATATCGAACTGGCACGTAAAATCGCACAGTCTTCCATAACACTTCTCAAAAATGAGAATTCAATTCTTCCTTTAAGCAAGACGATAAATAAGGTGGCGGTAATTGGCCCTAATGCTGACAATCGATATAATATGTTAGGGGACTATACAGCTCCGCAGGAAGATAGTAATGTGAAAACAGTTCTTGATGGAATTCTAACAAAATTATCTCCTTCTCGTGTGGAATATGTACGAGGCTGTGCTATTCGTGATACTACAGTGAATGAGATAGAACAAGCAATTGAAGCTGCCCGTCGCTCCGAAGTTGTAATTGTGGTTGTGGGTGGTTCCAGTGCCCGTGATTTTAAAACGAGCTATAAAGAAACAGGTGCGGCTGTAGCTGAAGAGGGTAGTGTAAGTGATATGGAGTGTGGAGAAGGATTTGACCGTGCCAGTTTATCCTTACTTGGTAGACAACAAGAACTATTGGAATCTTTGCAAAAGACAGGTAAGCCTTTGATTGTCGTTTATATTGAAGGTCGTCCTTTAGAAAAGAATTGGGCTTCGGAATATGCTGATGCACTACTGACTGCTTACTATCCGGGGCAGGAGGGTGGAAATGCCATAGCGGATGTTCTCTTTGGAGATTATAATCCTTCCGGACGTTTGCCAATCTCCGTTCCGCGTTCTGTAGGTCAGATTCCGGTTTATTATAATCAGAAAGCTCCTCGGAACCATGATTATGTGGAAGTGTCATCTTCTCCGTTATATAGCTTTGGTTATGGGATGAGTTATACCACTTTTGAATATTCTGATTTGCAGGTAGTGCAGAAATCTGCTCGTTGTTTTGAAGTCTCATTTAAAGTAAAGAATACAGGGAAGTATGATGGTGAAGAAGTATCACAACTTTATATGAGAGATGAATATGCATCAGTTGTTCAGCCGATGAAACAGTTGAAACATTTTGAGCGTTTCCATTTGAAAAAAGGAGAAGAGAAAAAAGTTACTTTTGTTTTGACAGAGGAGGACTTTTTCTTGGTTAACTATACTTTGAAGAAAGTAGTAGAGTCTGGAAATTTCCATCTTATGATTGGTGCCGCTTCTAATGATATTAGGTTGCAGAATGTTATTTTAGTGGAGTAATTTTTATTAATATCTATATTAAGAGATTTCCTGTTTCGTTTTCTCTTAATAAAAAAGAGAGAATATTCCTTTTGCGGAAATATCCTCTCTTTCTCACCTAAAACCTAAACCTTTTATTTTAATTACTTGCTATTATAAGCAACCAACATCCAAACCAATTTTTCCTGTTCTTTCAGATAATCGCTCATCATCGAAACGGTTACTTCGTCTCCGGCTTGAGAAGCGATAGATAAGATCTTACGTTCTTCACCAATCAGATAGCTGATAGACTGAAGGATATTATTCAATGCTTCGTCTCCGTTGCTTACCTTATCCACTTCATTCACATTTGCTACTTTTAGATAATCGCTGAATTTATTGGCAGGAGTACCGCCCAACATCAAGATACGTTCTGCAATTTCGTCCACCTTCTCGGCTGCGTCGTCATACATACTTTCAAACTTCTCGTGCAATACGAAGAAACCATGTCCCTTGATGTTCCAGTGGAAACCGCGCAGATTCGTGTAATATACCTGGAAATCTGCCAAAAGTTGATGCAATGCAGATACTACGTTAGCTACTCCCGATTCATTTAACTTGATGTAATTTAAAGTCTTCATAATTTTATGGTTTTAATAATTTATACTGTTTTTCTTTTTTCTGAGACAAAGATAAGGCGGAAACCCATGCTTGTCAAACAGATAATTTCTATCTTTGCATAGACAGAATCTATATAACCCGTTCAAACCCCTTATTCATCATGACTTTACAACAACTGGAATACATTCTTGCCGTTAATCAGTTCCGCCATTTCGCCAAAGCTGCGGAACATTGCCGTGTAACTCAACCCACCCTGAGTGCCATGATACAGAAACTGGAAGACGAGCTGGACACCAAGATATTCGACCGCAACCAACAGCCCATCTGCCCTACTCCCGTCGGACAACTTGTAATAGAGCAAGCCCGTATCGTATTGGAACAGGCAGGCCATATAAAGGATATTATTGAAGAAGAGAAGCACTCCTTATCGGGTGTCTTTAAGTTAGGTATACTCCCCACCATCGCCCCTTACCTGTTGCCCCGCTTTTTTCCGCAACTGATGAAGAAATATCCTAAACTGGATATCCGCGTAACGGAGATGAAGACGAAGGACATCAAACAGGCTCTTATGAAAGGAGACATAGATGCCGGCATTATCGCCACCCTGCCTGAAGAGGATGACTTCCGCCAGATACCTTTATTCTACGAACAATTCTATACTTATATCGCGCGCGAAAGCAAACTGTTCGAGAATAAGATTATCCGCACCTCCGATCTCAGCGACGAACAGCTTTGGATGCTTGACGAGGGACATTGCTTCCGCGACCAGTTAGTCCGCTTCTGCCAGATGAAAGCGGCGCAAGCCAGCCAGATCGCTTATCATCTGGGTAGCATGGAGACATTCATGCGCATGGTGGAAAGCGGTAAAGGCGTTACCTTCATTCCCGAACTTGCCATCGATCAGCTCAACGATACACAGAAAGAGTTGGTGCGCCCCTTTGCCATTCCTACTCCTACCCGGCAGATCATTCTCATCACCAACGAGCACTTCATACGAACCACTTTATTGGAGGTACTCACAAAAGAAATACAAGCCTCTGTACCCCGCGAAATGCTGTCCCTGCGGGCAACTCAGTGCGTTGTATAGATTTCGTCTATCGGCCCATAAATCTTTTCAATCGTTTTTTTTGTTCTATCGGCAAAAGATGCTATATTTTTGCATCATCGAAAAAACAAAGTACTAAACCTTTTAAAACAAAAAAGATTATGGAACCAATTATCAATTCTCAGCTTCCTGAATTCAAAGTTCAGGCATTCCAGAACGGAAGTTTCAAAACAGTAACTAACGAAGACGTAAAAGGCAAGTGGGCTATTTTCTTCTTCTATCCCGCAGACTTTACGTTTGTGTGCCCTACCGAACTGGTGGACATCGCTGAAAAATACGAGCAATTCCAGGCAATGGGTGTAGAGGTGTACTCGGTAAGTACCGACTCTCACTTCGTGCACAAAGCATGGCACGATGCATCCGAAAGTATCCGTAAGATCAAATACCCGATGCTGGCAGACCCGACAGGCGCTTTGAGCCGTGCACTGGGTGTATATATCGAAGAAGAAGGTATGGCTTACCGCGGAAAATTCGTCGTAAACCCGGAAGGAAAGATTAA
>OGRF01001237.1_pt1 | contig 17946 bp, 14 predicted proteins | sample 1553381 | NCBI WGS metagenome assembly OGRF01 (sample SAMEA2580060, study PRJEB22360) | human gut metagenome | biome: human gut; feature: human-associated habitat; material: faeces | place: Denmark | collected 2008/2010
GTGAGCGCTCCGGCGAGCGCGACGCCAACCGCCATACCCTCCGGGAAATTATGAATTGTTACTGCCAATGCCAGTTTTGCGGTCCGTGACAGGCGGCTACGGGGACCTTCCGCTTCTCCGCTGATATGAATGTGCGGTGTGATGTAGTCGATAAGCAACAGAAATGCGAAGCCGGCCAGCAGACCGATGGTAGGAGGCACTACGGCATACGACCCCTCTCCCATGCCGATGGCCGGAATTATCAATGACCAGACCGATGCCGCTACCATCACGCCGGAAGCGAACCCCAGCAGAATCTTTTGCATAAATGCTGGCATATCGCGTTTCATAAGGAACACGAAAGCAGCTCCTAAAGTCGTACCAAGGAACGGTATCAGAAGTGTTGCCAAAACGGGATACATGATTTCATTCTTTAAAGGGTTTGTTATAGTTTTTCAAACTTGTAGCCGAGACGCGCCAGTTCGACGGCAGCGCCGATACGGTACATCTCCTGACATGATGCCACGAAGACCTGGTATGCAGCAATACTCTGTGGCTCAATGTGTTCGTGACGTATCAGCGAAACTGTGGCATCTGCACATTTGCGGAAAAGTTCCCGAAGTGACTCGGATTCCGGAGAATTCAGGTCAATGCCGATAATGTCACTGATGATGTGGTCATCCATGTCATCGAAGCCTTGACGGCCATAATAGACTGAATAAGGCATGTTCGCACACATTGCCCAGTCCGAATCCCAACCGCAGGCCACCGCCATACCCAGATAAGCAGCCCACGCGACAGCAACTGTAGGATAATCAGCAATTTGCGGCATTGCATCTGCGACATAGTCTCCGCCCAATTTTTGCCAATGCCCGTCAATGTCGGGACTTGACAAGAGCATTGACGGTGCTGTTTGGGATGCAGCCTCCTCCTTGGGCGCCGACGTCACAGGAAAGCCGCATTCGCGACAGATTCGCACGAGTTCTCCCTCGAGTTTGTCAATGTAAGTTTCAATGTCGTAAGTATTTTCCATGTCAAATCCAGTTCAAATCCAATGTGCCGGAATCCGTAACGTGACTGTCGCGAATTTCGACGTGTCAAATTTAGATAAATCACACGAATTGGGCAAATCTCACCGGTGTCGCAGAATACGGTCCGGCTATCGGCAATTCATCATACATGACAACTTTTGCCGTGGGATAATTCTCCTTGACAAGCTGCTTCAGAGCCGGATGGGTGATTTGGAATTTGAGGGTTCAGAAAATATTGTTAAATTTAAGAATGGATTATTTTGCAATATGATAGACAAAACCACAATCAAGGACTTATGCCAGAAAATGGCTGGGACCTTCAAGAAATTTACGACTTCGGCTTGCTTTATGATAGCGGCAGCCATCATGTCGGTCGTGTTGATTCATCTTGGAGATAAAATAGATGGAAAAGACTCTTTTTTCCTGATGTTCTGGACGATAACCGCCGGTCTGCTGAATCTGGTGGTAAAGCTCGTGCTCACGGATTGGAGAAATGACGAGAGACACACCATAAAACCGCTTTGGATTATAGCCGTCAATGCCTTATGGATAGGGGTCTGCCTCGCGTTCCGCCAGGCATGGCCGCTGGATTTGAGTTGGACCAATGCAGCTGTCACACTCGTGGGGATAATAGTTTCAGGAATATTCATTGCTCCTGTCTTTCAAGAATCCAACAATGACATGAGGCTATGGAACTATATCATCGACTGCACATCAGCATTCGCGACTGCTTTTGCTGTCGGGGTGCTCCTGGCTGGAGGACTGGAGTTGCTCGTTCTTGCATTCAATGTACTCTTCGGAGTTGAAATCGGATGGAAGGTGTACGCTGACGTGTTCCTGGCATGCATGATATTCGTCGCGCCGATGGTGTTCATGCAATTGATTCCGGAAAAAGAGAGACATGACACTGAACGTCCCGGAACAACTGGACTCGGACTGATCAACTATTTGATATTTCCTCTTTTCGGCACTTATGTAGTAACGCTCTATGTATATGCCGTAAAGATCCTTTTTGAATGGAAGCTTCCCTGCGGATGGGTATCAACACTTGTAATGGCATCAATGATATGCCTGATACTGATGATGTTTCTGCTCTATCCGGTACAATTTCGAAAAGAAGACAACAAGTGGAGATTCGACCGCAAGGCGCTCAAACTCTTGCCTGCCATTTTCCTTCCGCTTCTTATATTGATGACGGTAGGAATCGCCAAAAGGATAACGGACTACGGAATCACCGCGCCACGCCTATACGTAGTCCTCTTCAACGTTTGGGGCTATGCTGTCTGCATAGGTTTGACAGTCAGCAAATGCAAAAGATTCCGATGGATTCCGCTGTCCTTTCTAGCGCTTGCAGCACTTTCGTCTGTTGGCCCGCAGAATTTCTCAGCCACGTCCCGAAGAGTCCTAGTCAGCGAAGTAAAGAAAGCACTATCCTCCAACTGTCCCGGCATCAGTTTTCCTTTGGACTCGGCAAGATATTCAGAGATAATGAAATCCGGGGATATCGCAACTATGATTGAGACAGACAAGAAGATGGAATACCTCTACATCATGTACCCGGAAAGAGTCGTGCGTGAGATTGTTGACACGACTGTGGGATTCTGGAACTTTGGACTTATGCAGATGGACACCGTAGAGGTAGACGAATCCGGTTTCCACTGGATTGAAATCAACACCAAAGGGGCATCCATAATTCCTAAGGGATTCACACGCTTCGAAAACATCAACTTCAATTGCTCTGTACCATTGGCCGACACGGCCTTCGTAACCGTCTCATCAGATTCTGTCACGCTGACGATTCCTGTGAGCGAGATTGACACGGCGCAGAAAGAGAACGGATGCAAGCCACTATACTTCTACGGAGATGGCGGAGTGTTCTTTACCAACAATATTTCCATCGACAGCGAAGGCAAAAATGATATGAATGTACAACTCAGCGGAATAATATTCTTAAAATAAATCTTGAAGTAGTGACGAGATAAGAGGAAATAGGGACAAGCCATTTCCGGCCTATTCCTATTTTCAGTCATCTCGCTCCGCAGTGTCCTGAACTTCAGATAAACGATGATGAGGTCTGGCCGGAGCAAATGACATCAATGAGACCAAGAGCCCCGAGATCATCGGAACCAATAAGAACTTTTTTACGTGTATCATATTTTCAGGCATCATATCAGACAGCAATTTCAATGTCTATTTTCTGCTTGGCAGCCCTCTTGGACACTCAGCATCCGCAGCGGCAGGGTCTATACGAAAGCGACAGTCGCAATTGAATTCTGACAGAACGGCGGAAGATGTTTGACTTCATCTCTCCTTATGACTCATAAAAGACTATTTGTATATGAAGAAGTTTCTGTTGTTTATTCTGATATTGGTGGCTGTCGCAGGGGTCTGCGTGATTACCTGTCCTGACAAGGCATCACATAGTGAAGCTCTGAAAGACGTACTGAATACAGCTATTACCGAAGAATTGTCCAGCAGTGACGACAGTGATGCGGGGTTTGTCATGTTCGGTTCAATGATAGGGACCGGCATAGGCGGACTCGTGATTGACAACATGCTGAAGGTTGAAAATCACTTTGTCTGTAGCATCGGCACTATGACTTACGATGGAGATACCAAGGTCGTTTCCTTCGGAATAATGAACCACGTGTTTACTCCGGGTGAAGAAGATTTGAAGAAAGCGATAAGAGAACTTAATAACTAACAATTGAAGGATGCCTCGCTTGATAGGGCCTCATAAGAAGCGCGGGACGCGGCCACGGAGCGTTTTGTAACTCACTGATAATCAGACACCATTTTAGATATAGCGTGGAAACGCAGGCTTTTTTTGGTCGCGTTTCCACGCTGCATTTTATAACACATTGATAATCAACGCCTCCAAAAATAAGGCGTGGCCGCGTCCCGCCGGATGTCATGGCGGAGTAGCTCATAAGGGGGGACATTGATTTCAGAATTTCTTATCTTACAAAGGTCCGTGAAAGGAGCATCATGCGGAAAATCAGACAAGATCAAACGGTGTAGGAAAAGTTTGGTAATCTGCTGAATATGAAGTAATTTCGCTTATGAAGTAAAGGAGAAATGTTTCTTGTTTCTAGTATTATAGAAATGACATTTAATTCTCTGATTACCAGATAATTATGAGAAATTCTTTACTTTCTTTATGAATAATTCAGGCCAGAGGAACCGGTCACCCGGCTTCTAATGTTTAACTTTTAGTGCAGTAAATTTTTACAGAAATATTGTTATATCTACCCTTAGGGTCAATATTTTTTAATGAAAATTAATTACATAATAGTTGCTATAGCATTAATATGCTCGTGTAATTCTGGACCAGATATAAAAACTGGAATGGAGTTGCCTGCAAATTTCACTTATCGATACGACAAAAATAGTGGAGTGACACATATTCAATTGGATGCTGAGATTGACAGTATTTTCTTAAATGCTTTGCTTGACACAGGTTGTCCCGGATTGGTGATTGATAAGAGAATAGCGTCGAAGTTCCCGAAACTTGATTCAATACGTCTTTCTGGTGGCATGACAGTAGAAGATGTGTTTTATTCATACTCAAAAAGAAAAGTCAGATGGAAACTGTTTCACGACAGTATTGATGTTTGTTTCGCTGGAGATACCATTAGATATGATGAGTTTTTTGTGGCAGATTTGCAAAAAGAATATGGTGTTGACGTGATTATTAATATTCCGGATTCGGACACTCATATATGGTATTTCGATTTTGAGAATTGCCATCTTGATCTAATAGACGGATATAAAGAACTTATATGCGCTGAAAACTTTGACCTGACAGCAGATATCTATTATAAAGACGGCTATTTATGTCTTAAAGATTTTCCTTTTGTTTTTCGTGGAAATAATGATGTCACTTTGTCACAATGTTTTGATATACTAATAGATACAGGAACATATGGTATTTCTCTGGCAATGATAGGAAATCCGGAAAACTACAAGGAGGAAAAATCATTTTTTGAGTATAATTCAATTCTTCATTATGAAGAAATAACATCTGCCAAAACGTATCATATTACAGATTCCGGAATAGTGAAAGACACACTTATAGTCTCTCTTATAACATCAGATTATGGGTTTGATGAAGTTGTTGCAGGTCTAGGATTATTATCTAAGTTCAACATCATCTTTAATTTAAATGAACGTAAGGCTTATTTTAAAAAGAACACTGTAGAGGAGAATTTTTATGAATACGTTCAGAACCATGGGGCATCTTATTCCGGCATAACTATGATACCTTTCAAAAACGACTCGGCAGCAGTTGCCATTAATGTCGGTCGCAATATGCCAACCTACAAAGCGGGTCTGCGCAATTATGATATCGTGACACACCTAGGTGACAATCAATTCACGGATTCATATGCCAGTAGATATTTCTATGAATATAAAGACAGTTTGATGCGACTTGAAATAAAGCGATTCGGAGAAAAAAAGGATATCGAGTTCTTTTGGAAATTTGAGTAATCCTTTCATTAATCTTGAATGAATTTCTATGAATAATTTCAATCAGCAGTTGAACTTGCACCAGAGGAACCGGTTACGCGGCTTCTAATGTTTAACTTTTAAAGCGGTAGTTTTTACAGAAGTATTGATGTATCAAAGACTCTTTTTTTTCATTCTTTTACTTGTCTCCGGTTGCGTTAATCAAGAAGGAGGGACGCAATCGCACGTTCCCGTACGTATATTTGAGCCTGCAACGGAAAGATTCGAGTATGACATGCTTGGTCATCCTGTAATCGAAACGAAGTTGGACTCCGTATATCCTTGTAGATTGATTTTTGACACAGGATGTGCCGGAATGCTTATTTTGGACAAGAACTTTGCGAAAGAAAACGGCTTGATCAATCAGTTTTGCCCGACCGAATCTCTGAAGTCGGGATGGAATTTCGAGCGAGACATCCCATACATGACTTTGAAGGGTCCTGTCTCGCTTTTAATTGGAAATAGCCGGGTCTGCTATTCTGAATGTAAAATCGTGGATGGGCAGACTTTGAACTTCCTTGCTGCCGATGGAATTTTCTCCATTCCAAATAACGAGACCCGTATGTGGGAAATAGACTGCGAGAATAAACTTCTCTCTGTAAATGATTACACCATTTTTCCATGTCAAGGCGTCTCTTTGAGGTTGGACCGCGTTGACGCCCAGTTCGTTATTCGAGAATTTCCGTTTCGATTTCGTCGTCTGAACGAGTATGTGCACACACAAGCAGATTTGGTATTGGATACAGGAAGTCCTGGATCACTTGTTTATCTGTATGCCGAACCCGACAGTACGATGCGTTCGGTACTAAGTGACGATGTGACCCAAAAATACGTTTGTCCTTCCAAAAACGGTGTTACCCCAACTCTTTATCTATTGCATGAATATGGATTATTGGGCCGAAAATTATGGATTGAACATCGTGAATTATCACGGCAATGGCGTATTTCCGGAGAGCATGAAATGATTGTGGCAGGAATGGACTTTTTAAAGTCTTTTAATCTGCGACTCTATCCTGCTGGAAATCGTATCGAACTGATTCCCATTGCACATATCTCGTTACAAGAGGATCAAAGTCGGCAGGAGGGAGGCGCAGAATTTCGTTTCCGTGCTTTTAGAAGCAACGAAGGACATGCCGTAGTCGATTTCGTGAAAGAGGGGTCATTCTGGCAAGATTTTGGAGTAAAAGAGGGTGATATTATTCTTGATGTAGATGGTCACCGTTTGTTTGATCTTCCACGTTCCTATTTTGATGAAACCGTGCAAGGAAATAATCACTCGTTTACAATAGTTCGAAATAAGGACACACTCGTTATTAGAACAGGAGTTACTTCAACTTGTGGAACTTTATGATAGGTGCTCCATAATATAATGTACAATATCGCCGAAAGCGGAATGGCCTGTGACACTAAGATTTGATGAGATTACTGGGGTAACCAGCAGGTCGATGGAGGGCAACACCTCGGAAATATTTAAAATGGCGGAAAAAGGCGACACCCTGTACTTTTCAATTGTCCGGAACGGCCATAAACTGAACATCCCTGTTGTCAAGTAGCTTATTTCATATTATTTCAATAAATATTGAGATTGCTGCGATTTTCCGCAAAAAACATTTTGAGATACATGAGATTGCTGCACCCGTAAAAGTAGACACGGAGGGGTAGAAAAAGATTGAATGAGTTATCTTTGTAGTTGAGTTCAGGTTGAAGCGACTTATTATTGTACACATTTCCCTATAGGAACTTTACTTGCCTGCACGTGGGATACAGCTCTCGTGGAAAATGTCGGTAAGGAGGTCTCTTATCCTTTCGGTTACGGACTCTCTTACACCACATTCGAATATGGAAAGCCTTCTGTCAATTTGGTCAATGGTGTTTACAAGGTCAATGTCGAGGTTCGTAATTCCGGAAATGTGGCAGGTCGTGAAGTTGTCGAACTTTATGCCGCTTCTCCAGACAGCAAGTCGGCTGACAGACCCCTCAATCTCCTGACCCGATAGTGTTTGTAGTAAGTGTTTTTAGAAATCCCCGGCGTTTCCTGTTTTCAGGTGTTTCTATAAACATTGATTTTCATTCTACTATTTGACCTTAGAGGCCTGTAGGGCATATAAAAAAAATGACGCCAAGAGAAGAAAATTCTCTTGGTGTCATTTGTAAATTACTGATATTATGCACATTAGCACCTTAGTAATCTTCTTTTTAAAGTAAAGGACAAAATCCTCTACAGGCCGTTCAAAGGCCTTTCTGAGGATCCAGAAAGATTTTAAGGCATGAATGGGCATTGTATCACCTTTGCAATCTATCTATTAAAAGCGTGCGGACAACCTCATAACCTTCTTGCGGATTGAACTCTTCATCCGGTCGAAGCAACTGTCTGGTATCTCCCAAAAACTCATCATCTTGCATTTTATCCTCCATATTTACAATAAATTCCTTATAAGTAGGGACATGATCCACCACAAATTCCATATATTTTTGGTAGCAAGTCAACACTTGGTCTATATTGATATCGGATAAGGTCAATGCTTTATACAAGTCATATAAATCCCGTCCCTTTCGTCTTTGGTACAAGGCTCGTAACTTTGTCCCCACCAATTCATCCAGTTGATATGTAAGTACACTACATTCTCCGTTATACCATTTGTTTGAAACAGAAAATGGTACTTCCATCATCGGCAACACATTGAAATGTTCCTTGCAATTGATTTCCACCTTGAGATGTATAGGAACGACAGGTATAGCTTCTGATTCAAGTCTGAAAATCAAAGTGTTATTGTGCTTCTTTTGCTTGACTTTAGGTTCGCCGAGAAAAGAAAGTGCTTCTCTGATGCGGTCGTATGTCTCTTTTATAGGTTCCGCTTTTACCTGTACAAGGTCAATATCCTCGCTGTATCTTGGCTGGGGTGAAAGGAACAGTTTATGAAGGGCAGTTCCGCCACGAAATGCAAGATGCGACGCAAGGTATGGATCCGTATAAATTTCTGTCAAGGCTCGACATATCAACAAATCCTGTTCAACCTGTTCTGTTTCAGTCCATGGAACCTGTTCGCCCCATTCTCTGATTGCAAATTCGGGAATCATTCGTCTATTTCTATTTCTTGGTTAACAATCACTTTCCATTTTGTATCAACTTTACAACCATCTGCCGGTTTGCTTGTCTTAAATGGGACTTTTCTTAATTTTAATCCAGCAATCTCCATTAGTGAATACAAAGTTTCCGCCATATCATTACGTTCTAGGATATGTTCCAGAATATATCCCAACCTCTGAAAGACCGGTGTGGGTGATATCTTAAAAAAGGATGCATTCAGACCACCCAGATTCATGGCGTCTGACAATTCATTCAAAACAGTGCAGACACGGTTCAGACCTCCCACGCTCTTCTCATTTTCAATCAAGTCAACGGCTGTCAGTTCGGGAGAAGATACATTGACATACCCCGTCTGGGTTTTATATTTTCTTATAAGGTCCGTTTGAATATCTTTTTTGGAAAAGAACAGTATGGTGGTCCCATTTTTAGAAGTACTCCTCATATAAGGCAGTTCAACCATTACCGAGAATGTCTGAACCCTTTGATGGGATGCGCCATAAAAGGATGCGGCATTCAACAGGGATACATAATAATCTTTGTCTAGATAAGCCATAAGCTGGTCTATGTAAAAGACAGGAGGGACAATCCCTTTCAGCGAATACTCTATGGGCATAATGACATAGAAATTCCGCCAAGGCGAAATTATTTTCGCTTTGGCGACCAGACGGGACAGATAGGTTTTCATATAATCCTTGCCCAATGAAGGAAATTGCTTTTCAATATCTTCCTTGGTAAAAGTATAGTAACCTCTCATTTCCCTATCCTTAATCCATTCCGATAAGTTTTCTATATCTTTTTTCATATCATATTGCGCAATTATTCTGCGAATGTAATCATTTTCTGATTACTTACGCAAAATAATTGCAGATTTCTTGAACTAAAGGTACATTAAAATCTACCCTATGCCCTCAGAGCCTATTGCTATTTCGCAGACTCCAGCATAGTCCTAATAACATTAACCATAATTATTTGTCGGTTCAACATTAGCGAAAAGAATTGGACACTCGCTCGCAAAATCAGGATAATCATGTCGATTAAGGATTAAATCAATGACGCCTTTGTGGTCAGTCATAATGCAACCACAAAGACCACTGCGTATAAAACTCCGCAACTTTTCATAGATATTGCGGTGGACACTCAGCATCCGCAGCGGAAGGGTCTATACGAAGGCGACAGTCGCAATGGAGTAATTTGTTTGTCAGAACGACTTTTTTTCAATGAATATGAGAAGAACGGCTCGCAATTTGCGGGCAGTTTTTCTTATGAACCTACTGGTATATACCAGGTTAGCGCTATGATATGTACACAGATTTTAACCACATGATTTATGAAACGTTTATCAATTCTTACCGCCATCATTCTGGCCGCAGCGGCCTTGATGGCATCATTCCAGAACTGCTATGCCTGCACAGGCATCACCCTCAAAGCCAAGGACGGAAGCACTGTAGTGGCGCGCACGATCGAGTGGGCAGCCTCCGACAATGACTGCCGTTGGGTTGTCGTACCTCGCGGCCACAGTTGGAAATCCTTCATCCCCGGAGGCGGGACCGGCAGAAGTTTTACCAATGAATATGGTTACGTGGGCGTCTCGGTGGTCCAGGACGAGCTGATGATGGAGGGCATGAATGAGAAAGGCCTCTCCGCCGGCCTCTTCTATTTTCCTGACTACGGAAAGTACGAGGAGTATTCAGAAGCGAACTATGAGACCAACATATCTGATTTCCAGCTGGTCTCCTACATTCTCGGGCGCTGCGCCACCGTCGATGAGGTCAAGGCCGAAATCGCAAGGGTGCATATCCATGGATTCGATCCGCGATCCTCGACCGTGCATTGGAGATTCGCCGAGCCGTCAGGCCGCCAGATCGTGCTGGAGATCATCGACGGGAAGTGTGTTTTCTATGAAAACAACTTGGGTGTGCTGACCAATTCGCCATCTTTCGACTGGCAGCTCACCAATCTCAACAACTATGTAAACCTCCTGCCTGGCCGCACCGAACCACATACGCTTGGAAATATGTCCCTGTCATCTTTCGGTGGCGGAAGCGCGATGATTGGCCTGCCGGGGGACTTCACCCCGCCTTCAAGGTTTGTACGCGCGGCTTTCTTCCAGAGCACCGCGCCGCAGAAACCTGACGCAGAGGGCTCCGTGTTCACTGCCTTTCACATTCTCGGCTCAATGGAGATTCCGATCGGGGCGCAGTTCCCGGTCGACGAAACGCCGGCTGACATCCCGTCTGCAACCCAATGCACTTGTGTCACCGACATGTCAGGTTTAAGGTTCTATTATCGCTCCATGTATGATGGAGGTATCAGATGCATTGACCTTAAAGAAATCAACTTCAAGAAGATAGGCTTGAAGTCCGAGCCGCTCGTTCCGTCAAAGAAGGAATTCGTCCATCACATCAGATTTTAACGTGGAATGGCACAGGAAGACCTCACCATGAAATGCGGTGTCGGGACGCGGCCACGGAGCGTTTTGTAACTCACTGATAATCAGACGCCATTTTAGATATAGCGTGGAAACGCAGGCTTTTTTTGGTCGCGTTTCCACGCTGCATTTTATAACACATTGATAATCAACGACTCCAAAAATAAGGCGTGGCTGCGTCCCGCCGACGCCTTCATTGTTGATGATGACCGCAAACTCATTTTTTTCATTGAAGCAAAGAGATTCTCGACGCCTATATGATACCTCTTGCTGACGTCTGGGACTATCGTAGTAAATGGTGTAAGGAATTCGCTGATAACTGGGAAAGAGAATATTACGACCTTGAAGGCATCTATTCCTACAGGCTGGCAACTATGAAAAAAAGCCTGCCCGGAACTATTACCGGACCTATTGTTGTTCAGCAATAAAAACATATCTTTGCTTATTGGAAAGCATCCATAACCGAAACAACAGAAAAAGATAATGGCAAAGAGCAAAATAGACTTTATACTACTTCTCCTTGCGACTCTCTGCTGTTCAATGGCTCACGCACAAAAGCAAGTTTCTGCAGAACTGAGAGATTCCACTGAGAGCGGAAGCGACATCATAAAGATAGTTGGAAATCACTCCAGCAAAGGAGTGGTCAATAACGCCCTTGACATATTGAGCGGTCAGGCAGCCGGTGTCAACGTGACATCCAACGGTCTGGACCGGATGGCTATGCTCAATAGCGTGCGGGTGCGTGGTACGACATCCATTATCGGTGGCAATGATCCTTTGGTGCTGATTGACGGGGTCACTTCTGACGTGCTCACCCTTTCAACCATCTACCCTGCAGACATCGAGAGTTTCCGGATATTGAAGAATGCCACGGAGACAGCAATGTACGGTTCACGTGGAGCGTCAGGTGTGATTGAAGTCAAAACGAAAAAAGGAACAGGACGTGGTTTTCAGATATCCTATGAAGGAAATGTAGGTTTCGAGCGGATGTACAAACATCTGGAAATGCTCAATTCCACAGAATATGTTGCCACCGCAAAGGCTTTGGGCGTCCATTGCAATAACGGAGGGTTCAACACGGACACTTATAAGGTCATTACCCGCACAGGACTTGTGAATAATCACTATCTCGCATTCAGCGGGGGCACACCTCAGTCAAACTATCGTGCTTCATTCGGCTTGATGGACCACAACACAATCATCAAGAAGATGGACTATGGCGTTTTTGTCGCAAAAGTTGACGTGACCCAGAAAGCCTTCAACAATAGACTTACTGGAGAGTTCGGAGTATTCGGATCATCGTTCAAGAACCATGATATCTTTGACACGCAGATGCTGTTCTATTCCGCAGCCTGCCAGAATCCGACTTTCCCTGCCGGAGCTGACGAACATGGAAACTGGCTAAAAAACGAATCTGCAACGCACATCAACCCGCCAGGAATAGTGCTTGAAGAGAAAAACGACTCCAAGGATTTGAACTTTGATGCCCACATTAAGCTGAGCTACGATATCAATACTGACTGGCGGGTCTCCGCCTTCGGTTCCTACCTCTATGGTTCTACCGAGAACGGGCAATTCTGCCCGACATGGGTATGGGCACAAGGCAACGTGTACCGTGGCGAGTTCAAGAAAGAGGAGTGGCTCGGCAATGTATCTCTGGATTTCATTAAGCAGTTCGGCTCACATAAGGTCTCTGCCGGAGTAAGCGGCGAATACCGCAAGCTGCGAAAGACGGCTTTCTGGGTATATGCCAAGGGCATACCCACAAATAACTTTCATTACGACAATCTGGGCGCGGCTGCTGTCAGACCATATGGTGGAACGGAAAGCACTTATGAAGACCAATCTCTGGCTTCGTTAATGGGGAGCATCACATATAGTCTGCTTGACAGATACACTTTGGCGTTGAATGCGCGTGGTGACGGATCGTCAATGGTAGGCGCCAGCAACACATGGGGATTCTTCCCTTCCATATCATTTACATGGGATTTGAAAAAGGAAAACTTTCTCATCAATGTAAAGCCGCTGTCCATGCTCAAACTCCGTGCTGGCGCAGGACAGGCAGGCAACCTTGGAGGCATCTCTGCATATACCACCATGAACACCGTAAGGCAGACCGGCATTGTCCCTATCAAAAGTTCGCCGACAGTAACACTTGGCATGGTGAGAAACAACAATCCCGATTTAAAGTGGGAAACGAAGACTTCATTCAACATAGGTGCGGACATGGGACTCTTTGCCAACGGTCTTATACTTACGGCGGAGTATTACTTTTCCAAGACTACCGACATGCTCTATGCCTACGAAGTCCCGGTTCCGCCATTTGCATACAACACATTGCTCGCAAACATCGGTTCCATGTCAAACAGCGGATTGGAATTCGGCCTGTCCGGGCAGCCGATAAGAAAGAAAGACATGGAACTTAACGTTAATATGAACCTGTCGTTTCAAAGCAACAGACTAATCTCGCTGAGTGGAAAGTACAAAGGAATGAGCATGTCCGCGGCGAATGTCACCGCCATCGGGGCCTTGGACGGAGCGGGACAGAACGGCGGCGACAACAATGTGGTTTATCAGATAGTCGGACAGCCACTTGGCGTTTTCTATCTGCCACATTGCAAGGGACTGGTAAAAAATGAGAACGGCAGTTATTTCTACGACATAGAGGATCTGGATCATAACGGCAAGGTCGACATAAGCGACGGCGGCGACCGGTACGTCGCAGGACAAGCCACACCAAAGGTAATCCTCGGTTCAAACATCAGTTTCAGATACAAGAATTTCTATGTCTCCATACAGATGAACGGAGCATTCGGGCACAAGATCTTCAATGGAACGGGATTATCATTTACAAGTATGGCTTGCTTCCCGGACTACAATGTGCTTAAGGATGCCCCTCAGAAGAACATCGTGGATCAGAGAGTCTCCGACTATTGGCTTGAAAAAGGTGACTATCTGAACTTTGAGCATTTGACGTTAGGATATAACGTGCCCTTGAAAAGCAAGACGTTACGTTCATTGCGCATATCCGGCAACGTAAGCAACCTGGGAACAATTACGGGCTACAGAGGTTTGACGCCAATGATAAACAGCTACGTGGTGAACAGTACGATGGGTATTGATGACAAACGTAACTATCCACTGTTCCGCACATATTCGCTGGGGTTGAGCATACAGTTTTAATACGGAAAAAGCATGAAGAAGATTATTGAATACATATTGGCAGTACCGTTGATGCTTTGCTTCTGCAGCTGTCTGGATGAACATCCAAAAGACCAGCTGGACCAAGAGGAAATATACAACAACGCAGATAATATATACAAAAATGCAGTAGCTTCCCTGTACAACTACATTGGGAGCAATCAGGAGTCCGAAGGACTTCAAGGGACCTGTAGGGGCATCTACGACTACAATACGTTGACAACAGATGAGGCAATGATTCCGATCCGTGGAGGAGACTGGTACGATGGCGGCCTGTGGGAAAACATGTATCAGCACAATTGGAACGCCAATGATATCAACTTATATAATGTATGGAAATACCTCTTCAAGGTAATAGTCATATCCAACCAGTCACTTTCCGTCATTGATGACCACAAGAGTCTGCTTTCGGCTGAACAGGCCCGTGATTTCACGGCAGAGGTAAGAGCTGTGCGGGCATTGTTCTACTACTATGCGATGGATATGTTCGGACGTGTTCCTATCGTGACATCATACGACGTGAAATTGGAGCAGGTAACGCAAAGCGAGAGACGCGAGGTCTTCGATTTTATTTTCAATGAACTGCAGGATGTCGCGCCGTTGCTTGCTGACGAACATTCCAACAAGGAGGGAGACTACTATGGACGAGTGACACGGCCTGTAGTCAACTTTTTGCTTGCAAAACTGGCGCTTAATGCTGAAATATACACCGATGACAACTGGACAGACGGAAAGCGCTTTGATGGCAATGACATCTTCTTTAATGTGAATGGAGAGAAAATGAACGCTTGGAGTACCTGCATTTGGTATTGCGGGCAACTTGACAAAGAAGGGTATCAGCTGGAAAGCGATTACGCCTCGAACTTCGCTGTTCACAACGAATACTCCATGGAGAACATTTTCACCATACCACTGGACAAGAACTTATATTTGAACGAATACCACTATCTTTTCCGCTCACGCCACTACAAACATGGCGGGGCCTATGGCGGTTCATCCGAAAATGGAACATGTGCGACTATCTCAACCGTCAAGGCTTTCGGTTACGGAACAGACCATGTCGACAATAGATTCAAGACAAACTTCTATGCAGACACCGTTTTTGTTGACGGCAAGAAGATATATCTGGACAACGGGAAGCCATTGGTGTATATGCCAATGGAATTGAAACTGAATCTTAGTGACAGTCCGTATAAGCAGACAGCAGGTGCCCGTGCCGGCAAATATGAAGTTGACAGGACCGCATATTCGGACGGCAGACAAGTTGACAACGATATAGTTCTATTCAGATACGCCGATGCCATATTGATGAAGGCCGAGGCTAAAGTCCGTAATGGAGAAGATGGTTCAGAAGAATTGAATGCAATTAGGGACAGAGCAGGCATGCCGCATGTAAAGGCCAATTTGAGCAACATACTTAAAGAGCGGCTGTTGGAATTGGTATGGGAAGGCTGGAGACGTCAAGATCTCATCCGCTTTGGCGAATACACCAAAGCATACGACCAGAGGACTCCTCTGGAAAACGAGTTCACCGGGTTCACAACTGTTTTCCCGATACCACAAAGATGCCTGGATTTAAACAAAGGGTTAAAACAAAATCCAGGTTATCAATAGAGAGCCGTAATCATCATTCTCGTATCAGAATGACTTTCAGTCATCTCACTCCGAATGTCCCACGCTGCGGTAATCCCACGTGATGTATTTCTGTTTCAGCTTCTGGCGGTCGCCCAGGCTTATGTTGTCCTGACTGACCACCTCCTGCGGCCATCCGTCATTGAAATAACTTATGCGGACATATGAGTTGTACACCCCGTCCGTGGTCACCTGACTGTCAAATTCGGTATCAAGACCTTCCCGAACATCCTTTGCGGACTCGTCATCAGTGAAATACTCTATGAGATTTCCTAGAAGCACCTTTATGTCCTCTCTTGGAATATACGAATAGACGTCTGCAGATATGCCGTATTCATACGTGTCCGGATCAAGCCAGATGTCAGTTTTGGTATCAGAGGCGTATTCGTTTTCCGTCGCATCTTCATGGCTTTCCGTTTCGCCTATCTTGTATTGGTCTCCATGATAATTGAACAGAAGTTCTATTTCTTCCGTATATCCGTCGACCAGATTGTCGGAGTCAATCATTGACATCAATTTATCCAGCTTAAGCCCCACAGCACGCAGGGAATCCGCATATGGCATTTTACTGATTGCCTTCGCCAGGACTTCTTTCGCCTGTTTCCTGATATCCTTCAGATTGTAGTATTTGACAATCTTGCCGCACTGGTCGGTACGGAATCTTATAGTGGTGCCTACTGTGGCATCATTGAGAATATCCATTACCTGTCCGATAAGATTCTGGGCTTCCGATTTGATTTGGTCGTCGGAAACGAATTCAAGGAAAGTATATTCCATGTCATACCCTTTTCTGGTGGAATCCGTAACCGTAAGCATCACTTTTGCGGCGGCGCCGAGTGTCATCACCGTGTCTTTGCCGTTGACCTCCCATTGGTTGTCATGTATCCAGTAGGTCATTGTGTCCCGCTTGCTGAACCAAGCTATAACCGGAAGAATGCTGTCATCCTGGACAGTCACTTCAGAAGAGTCCTGAACTTCAGATGAACGATGATGATGTCGGGCCGGGGCAAATGACATCAATGAAATCAGGAGTCCCGAGACCATCGGAACCAACAAGAGTTTTTTTACGTGTATCATATTTTCATGCATCATGTCAGAAAGCAAATTCGGAGCAAATTTAACATTTTACGAAAAAAAGTATTTCTCAATAAATGAAAAAATCATACATTTGCCACTTATTAACAAAATGACATGATGAAGAACCATAAATTATTCGGGGCAATCGCCTGCTCCGTCATCGCGATGACAATTTCGTCATGCGGAAAATCAGACAAGATTGAACGGTTTCCTGAGGGAACGTCAATGATAAAGATGATGGATGAGGACAACGGAGGCACCACATTGGGCAATTCCAAAGTCTATATGACATCTTCCGGAAACTTCAAGAGCAATAATCTGCCGATTCTCGACTGCGGGAAGAAGAGCGGAATAGGAGACATCGGTCTGCCTGACTTCACTAACATGGCGCCGGAAGTCGCTGTGATACCCGGACACGGCTACGTCATCTGCGATTCAGACAACGTCAAGGAATTCCCGTCGAGAAAAAAGGCAATCCGTGAGGATGCGCTCATTTACAGGGTATATGTCGATTCATGGATTCAGACTGACGGAAAGAATGTCGGGGCCAATGTCTATTTCCTGCTGGGCAGCCCTCTTGAACGCGGGCAGATGCCGGAAATGGACAGCGACCTCGGAACGCTAGCCTTCGATCTGGTCAGCCATAAGTCCAATTCAATCAGCGTAAAGTTGCCTTCGGAGGACATTGAGGTTATTATCAATGACAAGACACCTCTGACCAGCTCCACCAAAGGTAAGACATTGACATTAACATTGACAAGCGCCCCGATGTCATACGAGACCGGCACCTGGACACTCAGCATCCGCAGCGGACGGGTCTATACGAAGGCGACAGTCGCAATTGAGCTCTGACAGGGCGGCGGAAGAGTTTCTTTTACAAAACACCAATGTGAGCGTTGGCGGGACGCGGCCACGGAGTGTTTTGTAACTCACTGATAATCAGAATCCATTTTAGATATAGCGTGGAAACGCAGGCTTTTTTTGGTCGCGTTTCCACGCTG
>OGRF01001251.1_pt1 | contig 17798 bp, 8 predicted proteins | sample 1553381 | NCBI WGS metagenome assembly OGRF01 (sample SAMEA2580060, study PRJEB22360) | human gut metagenome | biome: human gut; feature: human-associated habitat; material: faeces | place: Denmark | collected 2008/2010
TGCCAGCACCACATACGAGTTCAAGAATACGAAGACTGGTGAGACATATAAATCCGTCAAGAAGTTACCTCTTGATATGGATGTAAAGGTTGCTTGCAAGTATAACAACTGGCACTATACTAATGGGGTAACAAACATGGCTTTGATGGAACTGGGTGATAAGCTCGGTGATAAGAAGTATGAGAAATACGTTTTGAAGAATATGAACTTCGTATTCAACGAAGGTAACCTTGATTTCTTCCGTAAACAATATGATGAAGCTTTTAAGCGGGATGGTTGGAATGCTGTCCGCAAATTGAGCTGGCATATGATCTTCCGTGGTAAACGTCTGGATGATAATGGACCGATGGGAGCCAGTTTGATAGAGTTGCAGTTGAAATATCCTAATGATTCATTTCTGGGTTACATTAATGAGACTGCCGAACATCTGAATTATGGTGAACCTCGTCTGGTTGATGGTACCATTGCCCGCATCTGGCCGCACGTTAATACTATCTGGGCGGACGACGCGTTCATGGCAATTTCTTTTTTGGCACGTATGGGTAAGTTGACCGGTGATGAGAAGTATTTCAATGATGCCGCTAATCAGGTATTGAATTATAATCGCTATCTCTGGTGCCCTGAAAAGCAGATTTATTATCACTGTTATCATACAGACAATAAGGAACATGGAGTAGCTCATTGGAGCCGTGCCAACGGTTGGGTGTTTATGGCACAGGCTGATTTGCTCAGTATGATGCCGAAAGATCATCCGATGCGTGAAGCGGTTATTGAAAATTTCCGCCAGCAAGCCAGTGGTGTAGCCCGTTATCAAGGTAAAAACGGACTTTGGCATCAATTGCTGGATAAGGAAGATTCTTATGAAGAAATCACCGGTACCGCCATGTTCGTGTTCGGTATTGCCCGTGGTGTGAAGGAAGGTTGGTTGCATCCGGACTTTATCTATGTGGCTGAACAAGGTTTGAAGGGTATGATGAAAAAAATCTCTGATGATGGTGATGTAACTTCTATTTGTGTAGGAACCGGCATTATGCCTTCTGTGGCATACTATTACAACCGTCCTACCCAGGAGAACGATCCTATGGGTGAAGGTCCTGTACTCCGTGCACTTATAGAAATGATAGATGCACCTAAATATACAGAAATCAAGGCCGAACAGCAATATGATAAGATTGTCGTAAAGAAATAGACTCTTTCTCTTTATTCGTATTTATTAGTCCGCTCCGGTATATTTTTAGAATTAACCCGGAGCGGACATTTTTTTATTCGCAAATAATTCCTATTTTTGCCCTTGCCTATCCTGTAAAAACACGTATTATGACTAAGAACTATAATGACTTAGGGGTTGAATTTAAGTACTTGATTGTAAATGACATGGACCAGAAGTTTGGTCTGTGGGTAAACACTGTAGGTTTCCAGTCTATTCAGCCGAATTCTCCATATCCCTTGAAGGATCATCCTTCTGGATATTTCTTCAATGCTCAAAAGGGACGTGTTTTACGTGAGTATCAGTTGGTTTACATTACTAAAGGTCGAGGATTATTTACATCTGAGACTACCCCTGAGAAGCAAGTTTGCAAGGGACGACTCATGGTGCTGTTTCCCGGACAGTGGCATACATACCATCCATACCAGCAGACAGGATGGAATGAATACTACATTGGTTTTGAAGGACCGGTCATAGATGATATGTTGAGAGGTGGTTTTCTTTCTAAAGATAACCAAGTATTGGAAGTGGGGTTGAATGAAGAATTAGTTACTCTTTTCTCGCGTGCATTGGAAATAGCTGAAGCCGATAAGATTTCTTCTCAACAATATCTTTCCGGTATTGTGCTGCACATGATAGGAATGATCCTTTCCATATCTAAGAATAAGATTTTTGAAGTAGGGGATGTAGACCAGAAGATTGAGCAGGCGAAAATCATTATGAATGAGAATGTATTTAAGGATATTGATCCGGAAGAACTTGCGATGAAGCTGAATATCAGTTATTCGTGGTTTCGCAAAGTATTCAAGGATTATACAGGATATGCACCAGCCAAATATTTCCAAGAACTAAAATTGCGTAAAGCAAAGCAATTATTGGTTGGTACTTCTCAATCTGTCAAGGAAATATCTTTTATGCTTGATTATAAATCCACTGAGCATTTCTTCTCTCTTTTTAAAAAACGTACCGGATTTACCCCCTTGGAATACAGATCTTTTGGGCGCGAAACAAATGTAGAAGAAGAGGACTTAGTGTGAAGTCAAAACGTTTAGTCTTAGATCAAAAACATTAGTAATCCTTTGGGAATCTGTTGATTTGGCTTCTGTGATGCTTGTCTTTTCATGAATAAAATCAAAAGCAAAAGTGTTTCGGTCAAAATTCATATTTTATATAGACTTAGTATTTTCTATTTTTGCTGACGCAAGTTCTGTGTCCGATAACGGTCATGGTATAATTTGTTAGGCTTGAATTTATTTATCAATTATATTAATAATCTATGAGAATCTTACACAAAAATCTGTGCTTATTAATGCTCATATTAATAAGCTGTCCTCTAAGCATTTTAGCTCAGAACAAGACGATTACCGGTACCGTCAGGGATGCAATTGACGTGGTAATCGGTGCTTCTGTAACGGTGAAGGGTAATAGTTCTGTCGGTACAATTACTGATATGGATGGTAACTTTAAACTTTCTGTGCCAGCTTCTGCCAAGGAGTTGGTCGTTTCGTTTATTGGTTATGATAACCAAACAGTAGTGATTGGCAATAAAACGCATTTTGATGTTATATTGAAAGAGTCTTCTGTAATGTTGGAGGAAGTTGTTGCCATTGGTTATGCGAAGGTGAAACGTAAAGATCTGACGGGGGCAACTTCTTCGGTATCAAGTAATGATTTGGCGGCAGTTCCGGCTATGACTGCTGCACAGGCTTTGCAAGGTAAGGCTGCCGGTGTAAACATTGTTACTGCTAGTGGTGCTCCGGGTGCAGGAGCTAACATCACTATTCGTGGAGGTATGTCTATTACTCAAAGTACTTCACCACTCTATATTGTGGACGGATTTGAGATGAGTGATGCGCTCAGCAATATTGATGTGAATGATATAGAAAGCATTGATGTATTAAAGGATGCTTCATCTACGGCTATTTATGGTGCACGTGGTTCTAATGGTATCATTTTGATTACAACAAAATCGGGTAAGAAAGGTAAAACTCAAGTAAATTATAATACTTATCTTTCATTCGATGTACTCAGTAAAAAACTGGATATGATGTCTGATGCTGAGGAGTATGTGAAGTATCAGTATGAATTTGCTAATTTGCAGGGAGTACCGGGTAACTGGAGCAGTGTTTTTGATAATAATCTAGCTACGGATGTTTCCGATTTCTATACAGGTGCTTACAATCGTATTCACGATCGTTATGCCGGTGCTTCCACGCTTGATTGGCAGGATGAAGTATTTGGAGGTTCCGCTTTGACGCAAAATCATAATGTCAATGTTACTACAGGTACCGATAAGACACAAGTGATGCTGACTTACAATTATAGTGGACAAGATGGCTTGTTGGCTAATCATAGCTCTAATAGAAGCTCATTCCGTACAAAGATCAATACCGAACTCTATAAGGGTATTCGCTTGGATGTAAATGCTATGTTTTCTAATAAGAAAACGCTGGGTGGCGGTGCTTATTCTGGTATGAAGAACGTTTTGCTTCAGCCTATTAACGGAGGTACAATGTTTACACAAGATGAATTGTTGAACACTCAGACTTATCCGAACTATTCTTCTTTGAATAGTAATTATGATACGGCTAACCCGTTGGTTCAGAATGAGGCTTCTACCTCTAAAAAACGTTCACGTATGTATTCGGTTAATGCTGGGATAGAATTTGACCTTTTTAAATATTTCACTTGGCGTACAGCTGGAAGTTATACATGGTCTAGTTCTAAATCGGATTCATTTGCTGACCATAATTCTACTTCTTATTTGATGGATCCGAAAAATACAGGTATTAATGGTAGTATTGGTAATGATGAGTCTTACAAATGGCAAATCACTAATACCCTTAACTATCATCAGACTTTTGCCCAAAAACATAAATTGAATGTTTTGTTAGGACATGAAGCTTCTTATAGTGAATCAGAAGGAAATTCAATGAAACTTAGACAATTTCCGTATCCTAACTTCGGACTTGACAATATAGCTAATGCTACAGTTTATGAGAAGAGCGTCTCTCATAAGCATAGCGGTATTGTTTCTGCTTTTGCACGTGCTAACTATAATTTTGATGAACGATATCTGTTTACTGCTACTGTCCGTGCCGATGGTTCTTCTAAATTTGCTGACGGTAATAGATGGGGCGTTTTCCCTTCTGCATCAGCTGCATGGCGTATTTCTGAAGAAAGCTTCTTTAAAGAAAGTAGTCTGATGAATTATGTTAATAGTTTGAAATTGCGTGTGGGATACGGAACGACGGGTAATTGCAATATCGGTGATTACTTATACACCACTTCAATTAAAGAGTCCGATTATCCGATGAATAATAATACCGGTACATTGGCTTATGTATTGGACACTACTTTAGGAAATAAGAATTTGAAATGGGAGACATTGCGTTCCACTAATGTTGGTTTGGATGTTTCTTTGTTTAATAGTCGCGTGAACCTGACAGCAGAGTGGTATAACAACGAGGTGAGTGATATGTTGATGAAATGTGTTATCCCTTCCTCAACCGGCTATACAGCACAATATCAAAATGTCGGAAAAATGCGTAACAGAGGTTTTGAATTGACTCTCAATACGGTGAATATAAGAACAAAGGACTTTAGTTGGACGTCAGACCTAAATTTGGCATTCAATCGCTCCAAAGTGATTTCGTTGGAAACAGGACAGAATGAAAAAACTTTTGCTGTTGGCGGTAACCGTTCCGGTACGGTAACTTATTATGCTGTAGTTGGTCAGAAGTTAGGTGACATGTATGGTTATATATATGATGGAGTCTATACTACTGATGACTTTATGCAGGATGATAAAGGTAATTTCTCCTTGCGTGAAGGCGTTGTTGTTCCTGTAAATTCAAAAGGGGAAGCTAAACCAGTGCAACCTGGTGATATTAAGTTTGCGGCAAATCAAATTGGTGAAGATGGTACGGCACAATTCTCTGAAGCTCATAAGGTAAAGATCGGTAATGGTACACCGGATTGTATCGGTGGTTTCAATAATACTTTTACTTTCCGTGGTTTTGATTTGAGTGTATTTATGAAATTCTCTATTGGAAACGATATTTATAACGCAACTAAGCATAGTATGAGTCCTTATGGACAATTCCAAAATGTACCTGCCGAGTTTGGAAGTAACTACTATCGTCTGATAGACCCTGTAACTGGGCAGAAAGCTACAACATTAGCACGCATCAAAGAATTGAATCCTGATGAATCTTCTCGTTTGTGGAATTTGGGTAGTACGAATTCAAGTTATATCACTTATCCTTCTTCTTATTATGTAGAGGATGGCTCCTATTTGCGTATTGCACAGGTAACAGTAGGTTATACATTCCCTAAGAGATGGTTACAGAAGGCTATGATTTCGAATGCCCGTATTTACTTCACGGCTAATAATCTGGCTACAATTACTGGTTATTCTGGTTATGACCCTGAAGTCTCTGCTGGTAGTAGTGATTATGTGGCTTGTACGCCTGGATATGACAGTTCTATGTATCCTCGTTCCAGAAGTTATGTAATCGGCCTTAACTTAACATTCTAATCTAAAACGTTTATTAATCATGAAAAAAGTATCAATTATATTGTCTGGGTTGAAGAAGACGTTGTTCGCAACAGCTATCTTTTCCTTTCTTCTGGGTGTGACTTCGTGTCAGGATTGGCTTGATATGCCATCTTACACAGACCCTGATTCCGAAACGGTGTTTCAAAATGAGGATATGGCAGAATTATTTATTCTGGGTTGTTATCGTGGTTTGATTCATCAGGAAATGTATTACCATTTAGGTATGGGTGAGACGGTGATGCACTCCAGTGAAGATGGCTCTACTAATAATTCAAAATATAGAATTTGTAATTATAGCTATGATCCAATGGTACCTGCTACAGTAACTACAATCTTTAAAGAGGGGTATCGTATCATTGAATCTACCAATCTTGCTATTTCTAAGTTGAAGAAGATGAGTGAGACCACTAAACGTAATGCTCTGTTGGGTGAAGCTCTTTCTATTCGTGCTTTTTGTTATTTGAACTTAATACGTATTTATGGTGATGTTCCGGCAGTATGGACCCCGATGGAAGAACTGGACCCGAATGACGAAAATACATTCTATCCTAAACGTTCATCGCGTGATGAAATATATGATCAGATCATCTCAGATTTGCAGCAAGCTAAGGATTGGGTACCTTGGTTTAAAGAAAGTGGATATGCTACGGCAGAACGTTTGTCTAAACAAGGTGTTTATGCCCTGCTGGCTCGTACGGCTCTTTATGCAGGTGGTTACTCATTACGTTGGAATTTGCAGACGAATGATCCTGCCAGTTTGAAATTGGCACGCCGTGATGATGAAGCACGTGTTCGTGAACTTTATCAGATCGCTAACGATGCTTGTAAAGCTATTATCGATAAGAATGAAAATTCTTTGATTCAGGCTCAAAGTGGTATGAGTGGATTCCAATATCTATGGTATAACTTCTGTCAGCGTAATTTCACTGCAACAGATGCTGAAATGATTTGGGATTTGGCACAGTATGGTCCGAATACGAACTCTAATTTTGGGGTTTTAGCACAACCGGGATCTCGTGGTGGTACTTATGGCTCACGTAAGGCTATGCAGTTTATGTTGCCAACGTATTATTTGTCGTTCGATGAAAATGATACGCGTCGTGATGTTACTTGTACATCTTATAGTATCTACTTTTTGAATAAAGGTGCAGCAGATGATACATTTGTTGATGTAGGTACTACTTATTCTTGCATTATGCATGGAAAATTCCGTATTCCCTGGTGCGTGGAGCCGCAAGAGGCTGCAAAACGTAACTTGAACATTCCTGTAATGCGTTATGCCGATGTATTATTGATGTATGCAGAAGCTCAAAACTATCTGAATAACGGTCCTACGCAGGCTGCTAAAGATGCTTTGAAACAAGTGCGTGACCGTGCCGGGGTAGGTGCGCTTTCTATGCCATCTGACCAACAAGCTTTTGAGGATGCTTTACTCCAAGAACGTAAATGGGAGTTTGCTGGCGAGTTTATGCTTCGTACGGATATGATTCGTATGAATCGCTTGTCCGAACAACTGGAAGCAGCTAAGAAAGAGATGAAAGAACTTTCTAAGCGCGAAGGCAAGTATGCTAATATGTCGGTTTATCGTTTGTATAAGTTCCAGGTAGATGGACAGCAGTATGGTGATAAATTCCTTGCTTTGGATTATATTGACTTGACAGATGAGGCTGAAGTTGCGGTTGTAAAGGAGATTCCGACAGATCAAGGAAAATATAATGAATATCAAGCGAAGTTAGCTGAAATTGTGAGAGCTCATGGAATTGCAGTAGAAGATGGAGACAAATGGTATCCGACTAATATGTTTGAGGCTTATACAAGTACATTCAATGGTAATGCACGTAAAGCTGTCGGTTTTACCGGTGGATTTAATGCTTTGCAAATTGGTGCCATCATTTATAAGAATCCTACAGGTTACGCTGAAAATGGTGATAAATTCCCTAATTGGATCGAAGCTTCTGATGGAAGTGACGGTTTGTACTATGGTTTCCAAAAGAACTGTTGCGAGTTGTTGCCTTTTGCAGCAAAGGATCCTGGGCATCCGATGGTAGATAACCCGAATCTGACTCAGCATCCGGCTTACGCTAAATAATCTTGCTTTATTCTAAAAGCAGATAATGCATAGCCTTAAATTTGTATAAAACGAATATTTATAAAGTTTCTTATGTAAATTTAAGGCTATCTTTTTAAATCTATTATCTATTCCAAAAACATTTATTATTAAAAGATCGGTTTTTGTCCATACGGACAGAAACTTGGATTCTTATTGCTTTTATCGAACAACAAATGTTTACCTATATAAATCAATCTAAAATGAAAACTACTCTATTTAATTTCTTTAAGAATGCCGGAGTTTTATTCCTTATTGCAACGTTAGGAATGAGTTGCAATGATAATGATATTGAAGTTGTTATAAAGAAAGGCAGCGACGGTCCTTTCCCCGATTATGGTAAAGTTTTGGCCTTTCCCGGTGCTGAAGGTTATGGAGCCGGGGCAACAGGAGGTCGTGGTGGTGACGTTTACCATGTTACTACTTTGGAAGACAACGGAGAAGAAGGCTCATTGCGTGCTGCGGTAAGTAAACCCGACCGGATAATTGTATTCGATGTTGCAGGTATTATCAACCTGAAAGAAGCACTCGTATTTTCCAAGAATCTGACTATTGCAGCTCAAACAGCTCCTGGAGATGGTGTAGTCCTTTATGGTAACCGCGTTTCGTTTACTGGAGCCAGTAATCTGATTTGCCGTCACTTGCGTATCCGTATGGGAACGAATGGGACTGATGGAAAAGATGCTGCCGGAATAGCAAATGGTGAAAATATGATTTTCGATCATTTGTCTGTTACTTGGGGACGTGATGAAAACTTCTCTATCAACTGGGATAGTAAAGGAACACTTCCACGCAATATCACCATTCAGAATTCAATTCTCGGTCAGGGATTACAAAATCATTCTTGCGGTGGTTTGATTCAAACAGATACAGAATCAGGTATCACCCTTTTCCGTAATCTTTATACTGATAATAAAACACGCAATCCGAAAGTGAAAGGTTTGAATCAGTTTGTAAACAATGTGGTTTATAACTGGGGGAGCGGTGCAGCTTATAATATGGGTGGTGATTCGTCCGGTCAGTCGGAAACAACTATTGAGGATAACTACTTCATTGTAGGGCCTGTGGACAACTGGCAGAATGTAAGACAAGAAGATAACTCTATTAAGGTGGAAAAAGTTCCGATGAGTCCTACTCCGCCGTTTCTGGGAGGTAATGTCGACTTTAGAGCTTATTATAAAGGAAATTATTATGATAATGATAAGGATGGTTTGCTCAATGGTTTTGAACTGACACAAGCCAACTGGGCCGAATATTGCAAAGGGGAACCTACTTTCCTGAGTGCGCCTTCGGATAAACATCCTGCTATTAGCCAGCAAACATCTGCAACAGAAGCCTATAACTGGATTGTAAAGAATGTAGGTGCCAGTCTTCCGGCTCGTGACGAAGTAGACCAATATCTGATTGATGAGCTGACTTCACTGGGGAAAAAGGGAACGATTATTCAGAATGAACAAGATGTACAACAGTTTTCATTGGGAGGTGTAGGCACTATTCAAAACGGGGAGAAACCTTTGGATAGCGACAATGACGGTATGCCTGATGAATTTGAAGACAAATATGGCTTGGATAAGAATGACCCCTCCGATGCTGCAAAGATAGCAAACAACGGTTATACGAATATCGAAAACTATATCTTTACACTTGATGCTAAACTTAATAATTAACTTTTAAACATAAGGAGAAGAAACAGTATGAAAACACTGATAAAATATCTCGTTACTGCATTAGTGGTAATTATGGTTAGTTGTGACGATACCGAACAATTGATTTATAAACAGCCCAATTCGTTTACCTTGACTCTTAATCAGGAAGATGAATTGCAAGTAGATATTCAGACCGGAGAAAAAATAGGTATCAATGGAACGGAATACTCCGTATTGTCGAATGCATGCGTTAGTATGTACGATGTTCCTGTTGCCAATCAATATCTGATTTATTATCCTGCTAATGCCCAACTTTCGGGCAATAATCTGGATTATTCTTTACCGACGGTTCAGACTTATACACAAGGTGCGATAGACCAGTCCGCTTGTCCGCTTTATTGCCTGACGGATAATGACGGTCTGAATAATATGCAAATGAATGCAGTCTGTGGAGGATTGAAACTGATAGTTCCGGCTAATGAAGATTTTGCTTCTCTTACCTCCGTTACTTTTGAGTCCAAGAACGATATGCTTGCGGGAGATATACGTGTAGATGCAACGACGGGACAGATTACTTTCCTGGAGAATACATCTAAAACACTTATGTTGAAAGGCGATATAAACATATCCGAAGGTCAGGAACTGTATCTTCCCCTTCCGCCGATGGCATTGAGTAGTGCGCTGGATATAACTCTTGTCTCTCCTAAGGGAATTGGTACTTGTTCTGTAGACTTAAACGGAAAGAGCATTGAGCGCGGTAAAATCCTTTCTGTTGCTTTAGAGAGCATTGAATGGGTATCGGTGAGTAATTATTATGGTAAGGCCAACTCAATCATAGTGGCTCCCGGTACAGCTTCAGTAACCGTTGATTGTACTCCTTACTATACTACCAGTCTGAAGTACACTTATGAGAATCATGCTTCGGACGATAGCAGATTAGCTCGTTCTGCCAAATTACTTTGGAATGATGTTTCTACCGATTTTATAAGCAATGTGTCATTATCTTCCGACCGTAAATCTTTCACAGCTACTTTGAATGGGCAACCAGGTAATGCGGTTATCGCTATTTATGACATGGAAGATGCTGATGCAGAAGATGCTACTATTCTCTGGTCTTATCATATTTGGGTTACTGATGTTGCAGATCAGCCTTTCGGAGTAAATAGCAAGGGTAATAGTTATACAGTTATGGATCGTAACTTGGGTGCTGTTTCTGCTATTCCGGGTGATGCTGGGGCAATAGGGTTACTTTATCAATGGGGACGTAAGGATCCGTTTGTAACAACCTGTGAAGTAGGGAAGAATACTGAAGCTGAGATGTATGACCAGAGCGGGACGGTTAGCCTGAAAATAGAAAGTGGCAGTGAAGAAAGAGGCACGGTAGCTTATTCTGTCCGGAATCCGGCTACGTATATTAAGTATTCACGTTCCAAGAGTAATATTGCCACCCCACCTTACTATTATTCATACGACTGGCTCTATTGGGGTGATAATGCTCTCTGGGGAAATCCCGAAGGATATGATTATCCGTCAGTTGCTTCTATTCAGAAATCTGTATACGATCCTTGTCCTGAAGGTTACATGGTTGCACCGCGTGATACATGGTTGAATTCATCTTCTTCTACATCCGGCATTGAGGCGAGTGTCTTTCTCTCTACCTCTAATTGGGATGCGGAGAATTTAGGTTACTCTTTAAATTATAATGGACAGGAGCTGTGGTATCCGCTTGGTGGCTTACGTAATCGTAAAACAGGGAAACTTCAGGATGCGGAGAAATCCGGTTACTATTGGCAAAGTACAGCCTCCGCATCCAATGGGGCAGATGCAAGTTACATGAACGTGGGTAAGGATAAAGTAGATACGGCAGGGAAGAATAGCCGTGCCAATGCTTTCTCCATACGCTGTGTGAGAGTTAATTGAGGTTTATAAAGGGTTAGTGGGAAAAGAAGGTGATTGCTCAGCGGAGTTTATCATCTTCTTTTGTAGATTACCGGATACTAGAGAGTTATAAAGTAATTATGAGAAAATGTAGAGCCTGTTTGGGGCTTTTCCTTTATCTGCAGTTTAAAGCTTATTTCCTTCTATGCTCTTCTATCTCCTTAATTTATGAACTTCAATAGGGGAGCGAGGAAGGAAATAATGAGAAGAATAAGGTCTTAAATCTCTTTGTTTTATTCCTGATATAAGTAAGTTATTTTCCTTTGTAATATCTAATAATGTACTTTCAATATTGAATTATGCTCATATTATATATAACTCTCAATATGCTGAGCAAAACAGGCTATTTCGGATAGTAATGTTTTGCTAAAATATGCTTTTTAAGGGATAATTAAATGCTTTTTGATTGGACAAAATCAAAAAGAAAAGTATTAGGGTCAAAAGGAATATAATTGTGGCTGTACAATTGTTTACTTTTATTCTTTGTAGTAATTATTGTTTGCTAATTAACCTTTCAATAACGTATAATTTACTTGTTAATCTAATTTATATAATGAAGAATTACTTTATTCTGTTTGCATTGTCTGTATGGATGACCGGTTTATCTACGAATGCTCATGGCAGAGAAATACCAGATTTCTTTTGGATGAAAAAAGTAGGTGCTATGTCTTATCCGGTACAGCAGGCTGTATATAATGTCACAGACTATGGCGCAAAGGGAGATGCTCTAAGTATGAATACTACGGCTATTCAAAAAGCAATTGATGCTGCAGAACAAGCCGGAGGCGGAACTGTAGTATTTCATCCAGGCATTTATCTTACAGGTTCTTTATTTGTAGGGAACAATGTAAATCTTCATATTTCAAAAGGAGTGACTCTTATAGGCTCTCAAGATATAGGTGATTATAAGAAGATAGATACGCGCGTTGCAGGAATAGAAATGGAGTGGCCTTCTGCATTGATAAATATCATTGGTAAGAAAAATGCTGCTATTTCTGGTGATGGAGTGATAAATGGGCGTGGCAAGGTGTTTTGGGATAAGTACTGGAATATGCGGAAGGATTATGAGGCAAAGGGATTACGCTGGATTGTGGATTATGATTGTGAACGCCCTCGCGGAATTCTTATTGCCGAATGTGAGAATGTTACTGTACGTGATATTGTATTGTATCAGCCTGGTTTTTGGAGTTTACATATTTTATATAGTAAGCATATAACAATTGATGGTATCATAATTAGTAATAATATTGAAGGCCATGGTCCAAGTACAGATGGCATTGATATTGATTCATCTGAATATATTCTTGTTCAGAATGCTAATATAAATTGTAATGATGATAATTTCTGTTTGAAAGCTGGACGAGATAGTGACGGGCTTAGGGTGAATCGCCCTTGCCAATATGTGGTGATTCGTGATTGTGTAGCTGGTTCAGGAGGGGGGATGTTTACTTGTGGTAGTGAAACCTCGGGGGGAATTCGTAATATAGTGGCATACCGAATGAAAGGTGTAGGTACAAAATGTGGATTGCGTTTCAAGAGTACTTGTCAGCGTGGTGGAGTGATTGAAGACATTTATTTGTATGACATCGAGATGATAGGGGTTGAACGGCCGTTTGTTGTTGATTTGAATTGGAATCCTGCATATAGTATTTCTAAACTTCCGAAGGGATATGATATGGAGAAAATTCCAGTGTACTGGAGTAAAATGTTAGAATCGGTAAGTTTGGAACAAGGTACTCCTGTCTTTCGGAATGTTACTCTTGATAATGTAACAGCTTCTAATGCAAGAACTTGTATGAATGTAGTTGGAATAGCAAACAGCAAAATCGAAAACTTTATACTTCGTAATGTCTGTATTGAAGGTGATAAAGCTGGAAAAATTATTTGGGCTAAGGACTGGAAATTAGAGGATGTTCAGATTAAAGCTCATGATGAATTGATATTGGAGCATAATGAGAATGTTGATATGCCATAATGTGTGTTGGAGAATGAAACTATGAATAAAAAAATGTAGAATATGAATAAGAGTAAACTTTTAGGAGGATTTTGTGCCGTAAATATGTTGGTTCTTCCTCAAATCGTGGTTAAAGCCCAGCAGTCAACTGCGGTAAATGATAAAAAAACTAATATTATTTTTATATTGGCGGATGATATGGGCTATTGTGATTTGGCTTGTTATGGGAATAAATATATTGAGACTCCTAATATTGATAAACTGGCAGCAACTGGCACTTCTTTTACTCAGTGTTATGCAGGATCGGGAATAAGTTCTCCTTCCCGTTGTGCGTTGATGACGGGGCGGAATACAGGGAATACTACCATTCGTGATAATTTCTGTAATGCAGGAGGTGTTGAAGGGATGAAAGGTACAAAGCCTATACGAAGAATGCATTTGTTACCGAATGATACAACAATCGCTACTGTATTAAGCAGTGCTGGCTATCGGACATGTTTGGTAAACAAATGGCATTTGGATGGTTTTAATCCTGAGGCTACCCCTTTGAATCGAGGATTTGATGAGTTTTATGGCTGGCTTATTAGTACAATATATTCTAATGATCCATACTACTATCCTTATTGGCGTTTCAATAATGAGAAACTTGAAAATATAAAAGAGAATGAAGGAGACAAGCATATAAAACATAATACTGATCTTTCAACGGAAGATGCGATTAAATTTATAAATAGGAACAAGAAAAATCCATTCTTTTTATATTTGGCCTATGATGCACCGCATGAACCTTATATTATAGATGAAACAGTCTGGTATGATGATGAAACTTGGGATATAAATACTAAACGATATGCTGCGCTTATCACACACATGGACCGGGCAATTGGACGCTTGTTGGCAGAACTTGATAGATTGGGATTGCGTGAGAACACAATGATCATTTTTGCTTCGGACAATGGAGCAGCTAAACAGGCACCATTGGCCGAATTAGGGTGTAAAGGTTCGCTTAAGGGTATGAAAGGACAGCTTTATGAAGGAGGAATTCGGGTGCCCTTTATTGTTAATCAGCCAGGTAAAGTTCCGGTTCAGAAATTGAATAACATTATTTATTTTCCGGATGTAATGCCTACATTGGCCGCGTTGGCTAATGCCACGGATAAATTGCCCCGAAAATTAAATGGTATAAATGTCTTGCCGCTATTTTATGGTAAACAGCTTGATACGGATAATCGTTTACTGTACTGGGAGTTTCCTGGTAAACAACGTGCAGCTCGCAGAGGTGACTGGAAAGTTGTTACTATTAAAAAAGATGCTCCTTTAGAATTATATAATATAAAAGAAGACATAACAGAGTCTGTGAATTTAGCCGATAAATATCCTGAAGTAATAGCTGAATTTGAGAAGGAAATGAATAAAATGCATGTACCTACTCCCAATTGGCCATTGCCTGGTGAGTTTTGATTAGCTGTAATGATTAGGTCATGAAGAAAGGATGTTCGGTGCGAGCATCCTTTTTTTATGGTATTTTTAAGACTGATTTTATATTTAGTCCACTAAAGAATGCTACTATAAATCCTATTCCTTATTTGAATATTGAGTTATTTATTAAGAAAATCAAAAGAGAAAGTGTTTCGGTCAAAAAAAACATCTTATAAGCTGGTTACTAATTTTATTTTTGCAACACAAATAATGTGCTCGATAACGGTCGTGCATTTTGCTAGTCTTAAATTATTTATTAATCAAATTTATTAATAATCTATGAGAATCTTACACAGAAAAATGTGCTTATTAATGCTTCTGTTAATAGGCTGTCCTCTAAGCATTTTTGCCCAGAACAAGACGCTTACCGGTACGGTTCGCGATGCGATTGATGTGGTGATCGGTGCTTCTGTTACAGTGAAAGGTGACAAGTCTATTGGTACTATTACCGATCTGGATGGTAATTTCAAGCTCTCTGTACCTGTTTCGGCTAAGGAATTGGTGGTTTCGTTTATTGGTTATGAAGATCAAACTGTTCTTATTGGTAACAAAACCCATTTTGCAGTTACGCTCAAAGAATCTTCAGTAATGCTGGAGGAGGTTGTTGCTATTGGGTATGCAAAGGTGAAACGTAAAGAATTGACTGGTTCTTCTGTTTCAGTTGGTAGCAAGGATTTAGCCATTGCCCCTGTGACTACTGCCGCGCAAGCATTAGCAGGCAAAGCGGCTGGTGTGAATATTGTACAACAGAGTGGAGCTCCGGGTGCTGACATCAATATTACAGTACGTGGTGGTACATCTATTACGCAAGGTACCGAACCGCTTTATATCGTTGATGGTTTTCAGATGGAGAATGGTTTGCAGAATGTGGATATTAATGATATTGAAACTATTGATGTCATGAAGGATGCTTCAGCAACGGCTATCTATGGTGCTCGTGGCTCGAATGGTGTTATATTGATTACGACAAAATCCGGTAAGGCAGGTAAGACAGAAGTATCTTATAATGGTTTTGTAAGTTTTGACCGTTTAGGAAAGAAGTTGGATTTAATGGGAGTTGAAGATTATGTAAAGTATCAATATGAATTCCAATTGCTTCGTGGCAATGAAGATAACTTCTCGAATATTTTTGGTGGAGATATTAATTCTGGTGATTTTTATACTGGTGCCTATGGGCGTATTGCTAACGAGTACGGTAATCGTGCCGGCATTGATTGGCAGGATGAGGTGTTTGGTAATACAGGTATCACTCAGAATCACAATGTGAATATCAGTGGTGGTAGCGAGAAAACTAAATACATGTTGAGCTACAACTATACGGGTGAAGACGGTATAATGGATAAACATGGTTATCAAAAGAATAGTATTCGTGCTAAAATTAATCATGAATTATGGAAAGGTGTGCGGTTTGATTTTTCTTCCAGTTTACAAATGACTAAAGTTGATGGAGGTGGTTCATTGGGAGGAACCTTGAAGCAGACTATTTTGCAGCCGGTAACAGGTGGTGTGAAATGGACCAATGAACAACTGCTAGGCTCTGATTTAGCTGATCTTTTCTCTGAAATGTATGGCGGGGATAATTATGATGCAAATAATCCGATAATTAATAACCAATCTATTACTAACGAGAAATATACCCGTATGGCTACGGTGAATGCTGGACTCGAAATAGATATATTGAAGGATTTAACTTTCCGTACTTCTGGAAGTTATATGTGGCAGCAAGTTCGTCATGATTATTGGGATAATGGTAATACTAAGACAGCTTCTTCCAATCAAAGTCCTTATGGTTATGGTTACCGTAACAACAGTGAAAAGTTCTCTTGGCAGATTACAAATACATTGAATTATGCATTTAATGTGAAAGAAGCTCATCGTTTTAATGTCTTGCTTGGTCAAGAAACTTGGTATCAAGAGTCTATGAACTTGGATAATGAATATCGTAAATTCTCAGATGGTAACTTTGGATTGAATGATGTCAGTATGGGTACTCCGCAAACGTGGAAGTCGGGAAAAAGTCGGGTAGGTCTTGTTTCTCTTTTTGGTCGTCTTTCTTACAATTATAGTGACCGCTATTTATTTACGGGAACATTACGTGCCGATGGTTCTTCTAAGTTTGCCCGTGGTCAACAGTGGGGTTATTTCCCTTCAGCGTCTGCAGCATGGCGTATCTCTGAAGAAGGATTCATGAAGGATTTTGATTTCTTCCAGAATCTGAAATTGCGTGTTGGTTATGGAACTTCGGGTAATAATAATGTTGATAACAATATGTATGCTACAGATTACGGATCGGGGCATTATGGCTATAATGGTAGTGATTACATTACACTTGTACCCGGTACAACACTTGGAAACAAAAAACTGAAGTGGGAAAAAACCAATTCGTATAATATTGCAATCGACTGGGCATTCTGGAATAACAGAATCTATGGATCGCTTGATGTATATTATAAAAAGGGAGTAGATCAGGTGGTTACGAAAAACGTAGCTCCTTCTACAGGTGCGTCAAGTGTCTCCATTAATGATGGTGATGTTGAGAATAAAGGTTGGGATTTGGCTGTTTCTTTTGTTCCAATTCAGACCCGGGACTGGATGTGGAGTTTATCATTCAATACAGGTAAAAACTACAATAAAGTGTTGAATGCCGGGAACTCAGCGATCACTTGGCAAGACTATATCGCAGGAACATTAGTGAGCAATGGCAATGCGATAAATAGTTTCTATTCTTATAAATTTGATAAACTGGATGATCAGGGTTTTCCTACATTTAAGGATATTAATGAGAAAGATGAAGAAGGAAATGCTGCGGTTCATTCTTTGCAGGAGATGTATGACCGTGCTTTTGTTCTTTCCGGAAAACGTGAACCCGATCTGACCGCTGGATTCTCTACTTATTTGAAATATAA
>OGRF01001263.1_pt1 | contig 17585 bp, 19 predicted proteins | sample 1553381 | NCBI WGS metagenome assembly OGRF01 (sample SAMEA2580060, study PRJEB22360) | human gut metagenome | biome: human gut; feature: human-associated habitat; material: faeces | place: Denmark | collected 2008/2010
ATCATGAAGCAAAGCTTCATGATCGTTATCTACACTCGCTTCGCTCGGCAGTCTTTATTATATCATAACTCTTCCTGTTTTTACAATTTTATTTCATAAGTTGTGTCATCTCTTGTCACATGGAGCACAATATCAGAAACTTCTGTCACGGAATCCGGTATCTCAAATAAAAGAACCGCTGATTTTGTCTCTCCTGCCGGGATCTCATCATCATAAGTTGAAAAATCCGTTGTCATGATCGTTGTATAAGCAGAAACCTGCGTACTCTCTGCTCCATCAGCAGAATAATCCGCTGTAAACTTTACCTTTGAAGTGAGATTATCCAGAGTAATACCCTCTTCTGTAGGATTGGTCATATCGATTTCAAGTACCATAAACTGTTTTCCATTCGAGGCTCTTACATCAAGCACATCCGACTCTGTATAGTTTCCGGCAAGGCTTACTCCTCCATAGGCAACTTCCAGTCCATCCGCTCCAAATACATCCTCCAGCGTATTTCCGGCTGGTGTCTCATCCATTATTTCTGTGCCATCCACACTCTCACTGCCTGTGACAGTTTCTTCCGGCTCTGTTTCTTCCACGCTCTGATCCACATAGACCAGACCATCCTTCTGATATGAATTATGCTTGGAAACAACGTGTACTGCATAATTGACGATCTGACTTTCCTCTGCCTCTGTGAGATCATATGCTTTCGTTCCACATCCTGTCAGCAAAAGCATACCTGTCAGACATAAGATTCCTTCTATCTTTTTTCTTCTCATACTGTATCATCCTCCGCCTGTCCGGAACCAATCCCTGTTTTTTCCGTGTCAAGTTCGAACCAGAATTCTACGCCATCTTCATGATTTAACACGCCACATTCCCTGTGAAATGACTCCATGATTGCCTTTACGATAGAAAGTCCTATTCCACTTCCACCATATTCCCTCGTTCTTGCCTTGTCCACTTTATAAAACTTGATCCAGACATTATCAAGATCTTCTTCCGGAATCTGTTTTCCGGTGTTGAATACACTCACCCGGACAACACTGTCTTTTCTTGTGTACCAGATTCTGATCTTCTTATCAAATTCTGCATGGTGGATCGCATTGCTCAGATAATTTGTCACAACCTCTTCCACCTTGAATTCATCTCCCCATGCATCCATCGGTCCGCTCTCGTCAAATGCGACCGAGATATCATTCTGCTCTAATAAAATAGAAGATGAATTAATAATTCCATGAATCAGTTCTGTCAGATTAAAGCGCTCCATAGGAACAACTTCATTTCCAAACTCTAACTGGTTTAAAGTCAGAAGTTTTTTGACCATCTGATTCATTTTATCCGCCTCGTCCATGATCACTTCACAGTAGAAATCACGGCTCTGTGCATCATCATTGATACACTCCTGCAATCCCTCTGCATAACCCTGGATCAACGCCAGCGGTGTCTTCAGCTCATGAGATACATTGGATAGAAACTCCTTGCGCATCTCATCGATTTCTGTTTTTTTCTCAATATCCTGTTTTAATTCGTTATTTGCACTCTTAAGTTCTGAGATCGTGCTTTCAAGCGCACATGACAACCGGTTAAAATGTTCACCGAGTTCATCTATCTCATTTTTTCTGTGTCCTTTGGAAACATACTTGGCATCAAAATCAAGTTCTGTCATTCTTTTTGATATGTCCGTGAGTTCTGAGATCGGTGTTGTTATCCTCTTAGACACAAACACTGTGACAATCGCACTGATCGCAATTGCCAGAACGCCCACGTAAACCAGAAACTGATTTGAAATTTTTGCACTCTCACGGATACTCTCCACTGCGGTACGCATCAGGATCAGATTTCCATTGGAAAGTGTTCCATAAAGAACCATGTACTCAGATGATAACCTTGTATCTGTCTGTTTCTGTATGACGTAATTGTCTGATCTCTGTAAGATCTCGGTCTGGTTTCTGTCATCACCAAACAAAATATTCATAAATTCCATCAGAATGACCTGATTGTCATTCACCGACGACCTCACGATCGCACGGTTGGAACTGATGATCATAACTGCAATATTACCATTGGCACACAGATTGTCAAAAGTGACATCAAACTCACTGGAATTCAGTTCACCTGTCTCACTGGCACCGTTGATCACATCATATCCGTCGATCAGCGAATCCTGCTTATTCAACATATAATATTTTTCCAAAAAGGAAGTATTGATAAACCAGCATAACATAATCGTCCCTGCTACAAGTCCGACTAATATCACTGCAAGTTCGCGGGTCAGTGACCCTTTTTTATCTCTTTTCATATTATGACAACCATCCTGTAATGTCAATCAGTTTTGCAAATAATCGGCAATGTCCTACTCCACTATAAACTTGTAGCCAACACCCCAGATTGTCTTGATATACTCCCCTTTTTCCCCGATTTTGGCACGGAGTTTTTTGACATGTGTGTCAATTGTCCTTGCATCTCCAAAGTAATCATAATTCCACACGTTGTTCAATATCTTTTCACGGGATAGTGCAATTCCCTGATTCTCCATAAAATAGTCCAGCAGTTCAAATTCTTTAATACTTAATTCGATCGGTCTGCCATCCACGGTCACAAGATGCGCCGTCTTATCCAGTTTAATACCGCCCGCCTCAACAAATTTTTCATCATTTCCGGCAGTCAGTCCGCTTCTGCGAAGCAGTGCATTTACTCTTGCCACAAGGATTTTCGGTGAAAATGGTTTGGAAATGTATTCGTCCACTCCAAGTTCAAATCCGGTCAGTTCATCGCTCTCATCGCTTTTTGCAGTCAGCATAATGATCGGAACTTTGGATGTTTCACGCACTTCACGGCAGACATCCCATCCGTTGATTTTTGGCATCATGACGTCTAAAATAATCAGTGCGATATTCTTTTCTTTATAAAAAATATCCAGTGCCTCCTCACCGTCTCCGGCTTCTAACACTTCATAATCTTCCCGCACTAAAAAGTCGCGGACCAGTTTACGCATCCTGCTCTCATCATCTACTACAAGAATCTTTAATCTCTCCATATCGTCCTCCGGTTACGTCTGTTCTCTGTTAAAAATATCACGATTTTATGGCTAATCTGTGAAATCTGTCTGTTCTGTATCCACCTGGATCCCAAGTTCCTGTTCTTTTTCGCTCACTGCCTTTTCCCGCTCCGTCAGTTCCTGCTCCCAGGATGCATAGCGGTTTAAAAGTTTCGACTGATAGTTCATGATCGTCGGACTGTCGCTCGTCAGCGCCATGGCAAACATTGCCACAACGCACACCACAAGGATTGCATTCACACACAGGGAAATCTTCAATTTTCCGGAGGACTCTGTCTCTAATGCTTTCCTGTCGATCTTTGCAAGATTTTTTTCACGCTGTCTCGCCCTGACCGCCCGCACACGTTCCTTCTGTGCGATCTCACGCTTCTGCTTTTTTAAGCTTTCCTCAAGTCTCGGATGTGTGACCGGAATCGGCAGGATATCTTCATTTTTGATAAAAGGAATTGTCGTCAGGTATTCCTGCAGATCCTTTAAATAACTGTATCCGACTGCTGTTTCAAACAGTTTCTGTCCGATCATTTTGTTATAAACCTGCAATATGACCTCCGGATCACTCATATTGGTCTTGGTCTTGATATATCTGATCCCCTCGATTTCCTTTTTCGCCTGTTCTGCTTCATCCTTATTTTCAAAAGAAAATCCACCAACGCTCACTCTCTGCGTATTTTCCGGCATTTGTTCTTCCTCCGTTCCATTTACACTTCCTAAGCACATGTTATTTTTATTATAAAAAATAACTTTACAGTTTGCAAGTTTTATCCGTGCAGATAAAGAATACTCTCCTCCGGAATGACGAGGTACTGCGGCATTTTTTCCTGATATTCTTTCTGCCAGCTTTCTTTTGGGATTTTCCACCAGACATCATGTTCGAAAACAACCACCAGCTCAAAAGGATCATCGAGGATCCTTCCGTTTTGGCACTCCACCAGATTTTCACGCTGTCCGTTCTCCGGCAGTCTTAAATAATGTGCGCGGATGCCGATATGTGTCGTATTTTCCGGGATCATGCCCTTCACGCAGACCGTTGTATTCCAGTTTGGCAGAACCATCGTATGGTCGTCCACTCTCTCGATTTTTTCAATATTTTTGCAGCCTGTCAGCTTCGCAGCCGCCGGTGTGCCGGGATTTTTAAAAATTTCTTTTGTGGCGCCAAATCCCGCCTGTCTGCCATTCTCCACGATCAGCATATGTTCACAGAAGCGGTAGATCTCATCGCGGCTGTGCGTCACCATCAGAATGTCTTTGTCATAACCGGACAAAAGTTCCAACAGCTCCAACTGCAGTTTTTCTTTCAAAAATGCGTCAAGCGCAGAGAAAGGCTCATCCAGCATCAAAACCTCCGGGTCTGACGCAAGGATTCTTGCCAGCGCCACACGCTGCTGCTGCCCGCCGGATAATTTCCCCGGATAAGAGGATTTTAACTCTGTCACATGCAGCAGTTCCATATAATCTGCCGTCTGTTTTTTTATCTCCTCCGCAGTCATTTTCTGACCGGGACGATATTTAAAACCAGCCGCAATATTCTCCTCTACCGTCATGTTCGGAAACAGTGCATAATTCTGGAATAAATAGCCGACGTGTCTGTCCTGCACGCGCAGATTGATTTTTTTGCCGGAATCAAACAATACTCTGCCATTCAAAACAATTTTCCCACGATCCGGTGTCTCAATGCCGGCAATGCATTTTAATGTCATGCTTTTGCCACAGCCGGACGCACCGAGGATTCCGGTAATCCCCTGTTTTCCTTCAGTATCAAAAGAAACAGACAGCACTTTGTCATTTAATTTTTTTTCGATCTCCACCTGTAAACTCATCTTTTTTCTCTCCACGCAGATTCATTCCTGCCACGATGAGCAGGGAAAAAGCAACAATGATCAGCACATATTTTCCTGCGGTATCCATATCCCCGGCCGCCACCTCAGAATAAATGGCAAGTGGCAGTGTCCTTGTTTTTCCTGCAATATTCCCGGCGATCATCGCAGTCGCTCCGAATTCACCGAGTCCTCTTGTGAATGCGAGCACGCCGCCGGAGAGGATTCCCGGTCTTGCCTGCGGCAGGATAATTTTCCAGAAAATGGTGCGCTCACTCATGCCAAGCGTCCTGCCCGCATAGATCAGATTTGCATCGACCTGCTCGATCGCGCCTCTCGCCGAGCGGTACATCAGTGGAAACGAGATCACGACAGCCGCCAGAACGGTTGCCTGCCAGCTGAACACGATTTTATAATGAAATACTTTTTCTAAAAAGATACCGGCCGGTCTTTTTGCTCCAAACAAATAAAGCAAGAAAAATCCTGCTACGGTCGGAGGCAGTACGAGCGGCAGTGTCAGCAATCCATCCAGCCATGCTTTTGCTTTTGGGGAACGGACGGACACAACGCCCCGTGCTGCCCAAAGCCCCAGAAAAAATGTGATGATGATCGATACGACCGATGTTTTTAACGAGATCCATACCGGTGAAAGATCCATTTTTATGCCTCCTGAATTACTATCCTGTCTTATTCCTGTGCGTTGACAGAAAATCCTGCCGCCTTGAATACGTCTAGCGCTTCACCGGACTGTAAAAACTCCATGAATGCATCTGCTGCGTCTTTGTTCTTTGTTTCTTTTAACTCTGCCACCGGATAAATGACTTTGGAAACACTTCCCTCCGGTGCTTCTGCCACAACCGAAACCTTGTCAGTCATGGAAGCTGCATCTGTTGCGTAAACGATCCCGGCGTCTGCACTTCCCTCAGCCACCCAGTTTAATACCTCTGTCACGTTAGTTCCAAGACTTAATTTACCTTCCACACTGCTCCAGAGATCCAGATTTTCCAATGCCTCTTTGCCGTACTGTCCTGCCGGAACACTCTCCGGATCACCGATTGCGATCATATCTGCATTCACGATGTCCTCAAAAGAAGTATAACCGCTCTCTTTTCCTGCCGGAACGATCAGAACGATTTTATTTTCCAGAAGATCCACAGATGCATCCTCTGCGATATAGCCCTCCTCCTGCAATGCCTCCATCTGTTTTAACGCTGCGGAAAAGAAGATGTCCACATCTGCGCCAGCCTCGATCTGTGACTGTAATTTTCCGGAGCTGTCATAAGTCCCTTCAATGGATACTTCCGGGTACTGTTCCTCAAACATTGGGATCAGATGCTCTGTAAAAGATTTTTCCAGACTTGCGGCTGCCGCCAGTGTGATCGTTCCCTGAATGTCTGCATTCTGTGCTGCATCAGATGCTTCTGTTGTCACAGTTTCCTCTGTGCTTTCATTCTGTGCCGGAGCATCTGTGTTTGTATCTGCTCCTTTATTGCTGCCACAGGCTGCAAGTCCTGCGGTCATAGCTGTCAGTAATAGAACTGCTGTCAACTTTTTCATCATTTTTCCACATCTTTCTTCTGATTGTTTTTATATAAAACTGCAAATTATTTGCAAATTTATGATTCTTTTATTTTCCCGCACAATTTCCGGTATTTCCCTTTAAAATATCAATTCCATGCGTCAGTGCACCGATCGCATATTCCAGACACTCTCTTACCGCCTTCGGGCTTCCCGGGAGGTTGACGATCAATGCCTCTTTCCGGATTCCCGACACGCCTCTGGAGAGCATCGCCCTCGGCGTGATCTGCAGGGAATAATAGCGCATGGCTTCTGAGATTCCCGGTGTTTCGCGTTCAACTGCACGCATGGTTGCCTCCGGCGTATTGTCTCTTTTGGAAAAACCTGTTCCGCCTGTCGTTAAAATCAGATCCGCTTTATCTTCATCCGAAAGTTCACACAACAGTGCTGTCAGCGTGTCTCCATCATCCGGGATGATTTTTTTTAAAACTACCTCATAGCCCTCTTTTCCCACAATTTCTTCGACCGCCGCTCCGCTCGCATCCTCCCGCTCTCCCTTAGAAGCGGTATCGCTTAACGTGATGACTGCCGCCCGGTACTGCACATGAAATTCATCCCCGACACTGATCTTTCCGCCGTGAAGCACTTTCGCAAACACGCCGTTCGTCGGCATGATGCACTCTCCCATTTTCTGAAAAATTTCACAGCCGTGATGACATTCTTTTCCTATCTGCGTTAATTCCAGCACCACATCCTTGCACGTAAACCTTGTCCCAATCGGGAACTTTGTAAAATCATAGCCGCTCACGACGAGATTTTCTCCGAAAGCCCCATCTGTAACCTCTGCACCACGCGCCTTAAATGCGGCGATCGTTTCCTCTGATAATAAGGAAATCTGCCTGTGCCAGTTTCCTGCATGGGCATCTCCCTCAATGCCCCAGTTTTCCACAAATACTGCGGATTCTATATTTTTCTTCTGTGTGCCACGCTTTTCACTGATGCACACAGCCCTTACTTTTCCCATTAAAAAAACCAGCCTTTCCCACAACCTGCAAAGATTGTGTTTCTGTATAACATCTGTAAAACGAACTTCGTCTGTGCACGAAATTTTCTATACTATCCTCCAATTTCAGACATTCCTCTGTGTTCTGTCTGCTCCGTTTCATTCATTTCCCCAAAATGATGGCACTTCGGTTTTTGTGTGATAGTCATTTCAATCTGCGCTTTTAACTCTGCATCCGAAACGCCGTCTCTTAACAGCGTACGCAGATCCATTCCTGTCTCATATTGCAGACATGGTTTTAAAAAACCGTCCGCTGTCATGCGGACACGATTACATCCACTGCAGAATTTATGGGAAATTGCACTGATAAATCCAATTTTTCCTTCAAATCCATCAATTTTCCTATAATGTGCCGGTCCGCTTCCAAGTTTTTCCACGCACGGTCTAATCGTCCCATAAGTCTCACAGAGTATCTGCTTTACCTCTGCTTCTTTTAATGTATGTTTTTCTTTTCCCTGACCGATCGGCATCAGTTCGATGAAACGGACATTTATGCTGCCTTTTGCAAGTTCTGCCAGTGCAAGCAGTTCCTCTCTGGTCTGGTGCATCAGCACACAGTTCAATTTTACAGAGATTCCCGCCTGCTGCGCCTTTCGCATTCCCCGCAGCACTGCTTCCAGATTACCGTCAGAGGAATTCCTGTCCACATGACATCCTCCTGTGAGGGAATTGTAATGTTCCAGTTTTAATGTATCCAGACTGATATTCACACCATCGAGTCCCGCTTTTACAAGACCATCCAGCTGTTGTTCCAAAAGGATCCCATTCGTCGTCAGTGTCACTTTTCCCATGCCACATTCCTTTTTCAGCCGGAAAATAAGTTCTTCAATATGTTCCCTCACCAGAGGCTCACCCCCGGTCAGCTTAACATTTTTGATCCCGAGACTGCGGTAAATTCCCGCAAGTTTTACGATCTCGTCATAAGTCAGAAGTTCTTCCTGTCCCAGATACGTCTTACGCGTCTGCGGCATACAATAAATACAGCGCAGATTACAGCGGTCTGTGACCGAAATGCGGATATAGTCGATATTGCGGCTGTATTGATCTAACATTGTTCTCTTTCCTTACTTCGCTCAAAAAGTCCGGATTTTCCACCGTCTTTTTTTTCTAAATGAACGTCAAAAATTTCCATTGCGCGGTCCATAGCCTTGCACATGTCATAAATCGTCAGAAGCGCCACATTCACGCCCATCAGCGCCTCCATCTCAACTCCGGTCTTCCCGGAAACTTTGACCGTGCACAGTGCCTTTATGATGTTTTCCGCTTCCTTTACCTCAAAATCAACGGTACATTTATTCAGGCAGAGCGGATGACACATCGGGATCAGATTTGACGTCTGTTTTGTTCCCATAATGCCTGCCACACGCGCTACGGTCAGCACATCGCCTTTTTTTGCCGTGTGGTTGACAATCGCAGACATCACTGCGTCATTCACACGGATCTTGCCGCTCGCCACCGCAATGCGCTCTGTGATCTCTTTTTCGGAGACATCCACCATCACGGCATTGCCATTCTCATCAAAATGATTCCATTCCATACCTCTTTAAACCTTTCCAAAAGAACAGTCCGGGAATCTGCACTCTGCACATCCAAGGCATAAGCCACCATGTCCCAGCACATAAAAATCTTCCGCTTTCACCGGGATCCCGGCTGCGATCCTCGGCAGCATAATGTCAAAAATGGTGCTCTTTGCGTACATCACGCAGCCCGGCAGTCCCATGACCGGCGTGCCGTCCTCAAAATATCCGAGCAGAAACATAGCTCCCGGCAGCACCGGCGCACCGTAGGTGACGATCTGCGCTCCCGAACGCTTAATTGCTCCCGGTGTGCGGTCGTCCGGATCAACGCTCATGCCTCCGGTACATAAGATAATATCCACACCTTTTGCTTTGTACTCTGCTATTTTTTCCGTGATAAGCGCCTCGTCATCCCCCGGATAACAATGCTCTACCGTCTCAATGCCATAGGCTTTCAGCTTCTCAATGACCACATCGGAAAAGGTGTCCCGGATCAGTCCTTTTGCCACTTCACCGCCCGTCGTGATGAGCGCTGCCGTCTTTAATTTATAAGGAAGCACATTGACAAGCGGCTCTTTGCCCGCACACCGTTTTGCTGCTTCCATTTTTTCTTTTTCAATGATCAGTGGGATGATTCTGGTTGCCGCAAGCTTCGCCCCCTTTTTCACCGGAGTGTAGGAATGCCTCGTTGCGATCATCATCTGTCCAAGTGAATTGACTGCCAGAAGTTTTTCCACATTGATTGTTAAAATTCCGTCAATGTCCGAGGTAAGCTCGATTTTCCCTTCTTTCGGCTGGGAGGCATGCATATGTTCTCCCTGACAGATCTCACGCAGGATCTCTGCTGCCTCATCCTCATGAAGCATGTTTTCGTTCTTCTCCCACACATAGAGATTTTCTTTTCCCATAGATAATAACACCGGGATATCCTCTTCAGTCACAATATGCCCCTTGCGGAATCTCGCATCTTTCGTGACACCCTTTATGATCTGCGTCATGTCATGACATAAAACATGACCGACGGCTTCCTCTGTTTTGATTAATTTCATTGTTTTTCCTCTTATTTTGTCTTGGCGTTCGGGTAAATGCGCGTCATCTTTGCGTCATCATAATGCTCATCCATGTACACCTGCCAGCTCTGCGTCGCTTCCACCTGTCTGCCTCTCTCATCATAGCGTATTAATGCCATGCAGGACACCACAACATTGCAGCACATAAATACGATCAGCATCCATGTCACTGTCTTACCGATCACGACAGGAATTTTTTCTATCCATCCTGAAATTTTCGGATACAGAATCTTAAACCACACAACGGCTGCGATTCCCCAGAAAAAGCAGTACAACAGGTTAATCCTTCCGCCGAGGTTAAACGGCATCCAGCTGTAATCCCAGAATACTTTTCCAAATACCAGCTCCGTGAACACACTGCACAGATACTCGTAAGCACCGCCTAAAAAAGTGCCTGTCCAGAACAGAAATCCATCACTTCTGTCCTTATATTTATATAACATTGCCGTCACCATTGCAATCGCAAGTCCCCACACGATACTGAATGGTCCCCACACCACACTGCTGCGGCTCATCCACACTCCTGCTGTGATGCGGCAGAAAATCGTCTCCGTGATATCTCCTAAAAATGCTCCCACAAAAAATAACATCACGATTTTATAAAAATCACAGCCCTTTGCAAAAATGGTTTTATCCTTTGTGACCTTTTCCACAAAGCTTGCCTTCGGGTAGGCTTTTGTCATTCGTTTTTCAATTGAATCTGAAATCTTATTGCCAAGCCTGATGCGGAAACGATCGATTTTGCTATTTGCTTGGAGCCACTTCTCCGGGTGTCTGCTCTTTCCTGTCACAAGCAGATAGGAGGCGAGTACATCCACCACAAGCACACCGATCAGCACCAGCAGAACAATATGTACCAAAAGCTGTGGCAGTATTGCAAGCAATCGGAATACCCACCGGTTGGCATACTTCACCACAACATAACCCAATGCACCTTTTATCAGTGAAACCGGGAGACAGATGTAACCGTCTAAGTTCCATTTACTCTTACTATAATCCCACCAGCGTTTATGATAAAACCTCTCAATTAACTTTCCAGCGACGAACTCTGTAACTGCTGCATACAGGGATGCAAATAAAAAGAGCCATAGCCCGGTCAGTTCCTGCAAGCCCACAGACATTGCAACAGCTCCCACACCGTACAGGATACATAACGGGCCATTTACCAGCCCACGGTTGGAAAATTTCCGGTGCATAAATGTTGCCGCGGCTGTCTCTAACCCCCAGCCCACAAAAGAATATATAAAAAATAGCCACAATAAATCATATCCGGTAAACTGTATCATTCGTATGTCCTCTTTCTGTTTCTGCTCTTTTGGCGGATTCTTTCGTTTTTACTCTGTTTCTTCCTGATTACGTACTGTCAATCCCACAAGCATACTCTTTGATTATATAGAAGCCGCCACTTTTCTTCAAGTAAATTTAAAAAGCCTTTGCAGAAAATTCTTTCCACAAAGGCTTTTCAATTACTTAAATCCAGAAAAAAAATAGAGCGGGTGATGGGAATCGAATTCTGCACCCATCTCGCCAATACTGATAAATAGGAGGTTTATTCAATGCTTCGCTCCTATCGTACCAAGAACGTACTTTCGAATCTTAATCTCTATATTATATTCATTCAGAAATCATGTCAATCCCTTTACCGTTAGGCACTCGTAGAGTGGGGATTTACATGATTTTCTTTTAATATTTAGATAAAATCCATAAAATAAAAAGAGCTATGTTTCAAAAGTAACCCTTTGAAACATAGCTTGATTGTAATAATTCATTATAGATATGAAACATATATTGGTCTTCGGTTAAATATCTGAATTACTTGTCTGTGGCTGTGAAGAAGTACTGACCATCAATGAATACATCTGAGTAGTCTGCAATTGTAAATGTTTTACTTGTATCAATTGCATTATAGGCTGTATTCTGTGTAGCTGTCTGACCTCCGAAAACGAAAACTACCCCATTATAGTCACTTGGATGATGTACTGTAACTGTAACATGCTGAACATAATTTGAATCCATATTCATATCTGCTGTTAAAGCGCAATCATACTGAGTACCATCTACATCAACAACTACAACATTTTCATGCATAGAACCATTATTTGTACCTAAACTTGTAGGTTTACTCTCATAACTTGTTCCTGTATATCTGTCAAATGCTGAAACATTACAAGTATAATACTGTCCTGCTGCTGCCTTTGCATCAATATCAACCTTTAAAGTTGTATCTGAGTAACCTTCCTCAGATGAAGCTACAGTTTCTACTGATGTTGTGATAGGTACATCTATCATGTCATCTGTATTCATCACTGCAAGAGGAATAGTCATAGAACCGTTAGGTGTAACTGTAAGACCATTCTCTGTAAGGAAATCAGCCTTAACTTCCTCTGTAGGTGCTTCTGTTTCTACCTCTGTTGTCTCCTCAACTACTGTTTCGGTTGCTTCGCTTTCTTTCTCTGTTGTGATTTCAACCTTTGTATCATCAGTCTTTGTCACTTCTTTGTTGTCTCCACAACCTGTGAGCATCATTCCTAACATAGATGCTACTAAAATTCCTGTTAAAGCTTTCTTTTTCATAAGTAACTTCTCTCCTTATATATTATATTTATAGCATAAATATGCCACATAACTCACATAGTATCATATCACAATAAATAATACAATAATAATATAAATATGTGAGGTATTAACTATGTTTAAGATACAAAAAGACTATTCCGATTATGAATATAAATCTTTACGTTTGCCTGCTGAATTAATCAAACAAGTTCAGACACTGGCTGATGCAAACAATCTTTCTTTTAATAAAGTAGTTATTCAATGTATAGAATACGCTTTGAATAATATGGAAAATACAAAATAAATATTGCAACCAACCTACGCAAGTGTGATTCTTTCACACTTGTTTTTTTATGTCTAAATTCGTATCTTATTTCCTTAAATTACTTTTCCCTATTAAAAACATTTTTTGGGGTTCTGTTAGTTGTTTATTTTTCTATTTAGTTGACTGTTGTTTTCACTCAGTTGGCTTATTTTTCGTTGTGATTCTATCACTTTTCTTATATCGTGTAAAATCCAAGTTTACTTTTGATATGTCCTATACATTCTGTCACCGCACAAAAACCGTGCAAATTTTGTGACAGAAAGGACATTTTATATATGTTACCAGAGTTGCAGTACACAAAATCATTATTAAAAAGAAAGGAGGTTTTAAAGAAACGATTACATAGTAATAAAGTCAATAGTGTTCAAGCACAGTATATTAATAATGAAATTTCCAGTATTGATGATAAGGTTTCATCTCTTATTAAGGATTTAACACCTTTTATAAACACTATTGAAGATAAGCAACGTCAAGATTTTATTAGAAATTATTTTCTAAAGAATAAAAGTATTACTGTCGCTGAAGTTGATGCCAACAGTTATTATGCACCACAATCACTTTATAGAGAAACAATGCGCTTTTTGAAATCCATCTGATACTGTCATTTTCGGACACGAAATCTATGGCATCATATAGGTGTAACAAAATTGTAAGACACTAAATAAGAAACGAGGTACTAAATTATGCTTGATTTATCAAAAGTAACTTTTCCCCTGTCGTTAGTTATCGGGAATTCAAAACTGATTTTAATTGGTGCTAGACCAACCATGGAATACGTGAATGGCAAACGAACTGACAATATTGTTGGAACTACATACACCGTAGTCCAGAATGGCGGAACCTATGAAAAGTTCAACGTAAAAGTTGCTTGCGTTGAAAATGCAATTGAACCAGAATATATTGCAAATTCAAAAACTCCCATTTTCGTGGAGTTTGAGAATGCCGTTTGCAAAATCTATACTGATGCAAATGGTAGAGCTCAAATTTCAGTTAAGGCTGACAACCTTAACATCGTAGATTAAATTGTTGGGGGCAATTTGCCCCCAAGAAAGGACAATATCATGAATGGTAATAATAAGAATATGATTCATGACATCATTCATGCATCTGTTGATACATTCAAAGATTTGCATAATGATTCAAAGAATTTTCGTGAAAATGCAAAAAATAATGCATCTACTTCAAATAGCAGTGCAACAATACCAACTGCCCAACCTTTAACTTCTCGTTTTGTAAATTTACAAAATGAAGAATATATCTTAGGTGCATTATCTCGACATTTGTTTTCGGCTTTCAAAGGGCTTGCACCATTTTATAATTTATCAATTCCCTCTGAATTATTGGGGTTAAGGGTTTCTCATAATAAAGCTGATGATTATTTTTTCGTAAAATTGTTCAAACTCAATTACAAAAAACGTTTGACACAATGGTTTTTTAATGATTCTTTGATTGGCGAACTTCACGATAGATGTGATTTTGTTTGTAAAAATGCATCAGAAAGTCTTGCTTATGCAAAAGAGTTTTTCGATGAAGAAATGAGACATATTCCCAATTTAGAATTACTTACTGATTACAATCGCTTGTTTTATTGGAATGAGAAGATTTATACACTTCGAAGACAGTATACAGAAATTTATCGGCAAAATTACATTTTCTTGAATCGTATACGTTTCTATTGCTTCAAAGATTGCGGCGAATATGTCGAACTGCATTTTTATCTAACCGCAACATGCTTGTCTATGTAAAATCCAGCAGTGTGCATCCCGAAGCGCGTTTACGCGCGTAGGGTGCTACTGCGGATTTTTTTTGACCGCTTGCGGTCAGTCACAGGCGTAAGTATTACCGCCTGTGTAGCATAGCATGTTCAATCCATTGTATTTACTGGCTTAACCTCTGCTATGCTCTGTTTTAGCAAATTTAGCATTTAGAGAAAGGTATTTTTATGAATAACAATAAGAATAAAGTAAATAAAAATCCTCAATTTACAAAGGTACAAATCACACAGAACAATCCTTTGGAATTTGATATGTCACATGACAAGATTTCAAAAGCTCTTAGAGATTTGAAATCTTTGCAATACTATATTATGGGCGATGAAATTGGTGGCAAAGATGGCACATATCACACCCATATTTATGCGGTGTTTTCTGCGCCTGTGCGTTTCTCAACCTTAAAGAAACGTTTTCCAAGTGCACATATTGAAAAAGCTATATCTACACATTCAAGTAATATAGCTTATGTAGAAAAGAGTGGCAAATGGGCGCACTCTGAAAAAGGATTGACAACTGTACCAAACACTCTCGAAGAATATGGAACTCGCCCAACAGATTCCAATGGTTCTAATGCACTGTTGTGTGAACTGTATGAGCTTATCAAAGATGGAAAATCCAATTTTGAAATCCTTGAAGCAAATGCAGATTTAATCAAATACTTTGATAAATTTGATAGAATCCGTTTAACACTTAATACTGAAAAGTATAAAAAGTGTTGGCGTGACCTTGAAGTAACCTATATATTCGGAAAAACTGGTGCTGGGAAATCTCGGTTCGTTATGGAAACATATGGATACGAAAATGTGTTTCGTGTAACTGATTATACTCATGCTTGGGATACCTATGAGGGGCAAGATATAGTTGTCTTAGAAGAATACGCTAGCAGTTTTCAGATACAGAAACTTCTAAATTATCTTGATGGTTACCCATTGAAATTGGAAGCTCGATATTCTGATAAAACTGCTTGTTATACTAAAGTTTTTATAATATCGAACCTCAATCTTGAAGAACAATACCCGAATATTCGTGATGAGCAACGAGAAGTGTGGAATGCATTTCTTCGCAGAATCAACAAAGTTATTTATTTTAAAGATTCTGATACCATCATTCACTATGATAGTGTTTCGGAGTATTTCCATAGAGATAATGCAACTGACCAACCTATCATAAAAATGGATTTTTAGAAAGGTGGTGATATTTTATGCAATTCAAGGATTTAAAGAAAAGATATTCCTTTTGGACTATCAAAAAGATTTTTCTTAAAGATTATGACCTTAGCTTAGTTCCTGTTATGGCTTATAAAGGTTCTAGGTATTCTGCCAAGAGATATAATCTAGTACGCTCTGATGGCTCTATTGAGCTTGCTAACGTAACTCTTGATGCTCTTAGAGAGTATTTACTCTCTGAAAATTATTAAATACTCATAGAAAGGTTCATTAATTGTAATCTTATTAAAAGTAGTTCATGAAAAAAAGTAGTTCACTGGTTGCATTTAACTGGTGCAAATATGAATTTAAAAGATAACGATAATTTATTGCAACAAATTCTGCATGATGATACACTAACTGATGAAGCATTGAATATTATTAAAATGAAAATAAATATTCAAAAAGCTAAAGAAATGCACCCATATCCAATTCATTATTCTGAAAAGAGTGGCTATTTTACATCTGTTGATGATAATACACAACCAACTGGAAAAAGAAAAATCAGAAGAAAAACCGAAGAAAGTTTATGGGAAAAATTAGCAGAATGGTACATTGACAAATACAGCTTGAATATTACGTTTAAAGAACTAGTAGAAACGTGTCTTGAAAAACGTAATGTGCAAAATCATGAGAGCACTTATAAGCGTCTTATGGCTTCATGGAATTCATATTATCTGAATGAACCGTTGAGTGCTTCTTTATTGCAAAAACCTGTTGCAAAAATTACATCATTGGATCTGCGTGAGTGGGCGGAACTCTTGCTAAAGAAGCATTTTCCTGTTGACAAGAAAAAGTTTTCAAGAATATTTAGTATTGTCAATCAGACTTTAGAATACGCAAGTGATGAAGATATTGCCCTTATTCCATCAAATACATGGCAAAAAGCTAGAAAAAAGCTTAATAAAGATTTGATTGTTGAGAAACAAACTCCTCTTGATGAAGAACAGGTATTTACGGATGAAGAACGTAAAAAAATAAAGCAAATGGTTCATGATGATTTAAAACGTTATAAGCAATCTTCTGCTAGCGGTTTGCAAGTGCTATTTTTATTTGAAACTGGTGTAAGAATAGGCGAATGTTGTGGTCTTAAATGGACTGATGTAAAGGATGGTCGACTTTATATTAGTAGACAAGCTGATAATAATGGTGTAAGAGAATGGACAAAAACAGTTAGTGGTAAAAGAGATATTCCACTTACTACCGAAGCACAAAATATATTAGATGAAGTCAAGAAATTTAATGATATGCACGGTTATAATCATGAATGGATTTTTCAAAGTGATAATGAAAAATATGATTATCGACTAAGCTACAATAGTGCAGATAGAAAACTTCGAAAACTGTGCAAAAGGCTAGGAACTATAATCAAAAGTCCTCATAAATGTCGGAAAACTTGTATTTCCACTTTACTTGATTGTCCTACTTTGAATGACCGTACAGTACAGAGATTTGCTGGTCATAGAGATATTAGCACAACAATACAGTTTTATAGCTTTGAGCGTAAAGACAAAGAACAACAAGCTCTTATTATTGACCAAGCTTTATCTCTATAACAGAAACGTACCGAACGTACTTTCGTTTACGATAGTAAAAAAATAAGGAAACCATTGATTTTTCAAGGTTTCCTCATAAAAAGAAAAGAGCGGGTGATGGGAATCGAACCCACGTATCCAGCTTGGAAGGCTGGTGTTCTACC
>OGRF01001265.1_pt1 | contig 17565 bp, 8 predicted proteins | sample 1553381 | NCBI WGS metagenome assembly OGRF01 (sample SAMEA2580060, study PRJEB22360) | human gut metagenome | biome: human gut; feature: human-associated habitat; material: faeces | place: Denmark | collected 2008/2010
TATTCACTTGAGTAGCCGATAGTCGTTATTATTATTCGCTTATTTTCAATTATTTACGCATAAGTAGCCAATGCCTTCTCGCAATCCGATCCGCAAAGAAATGATCGCATGAAAATTGTAACAAGTTATTTCTTGAGCGTTACTGAATAATCACAAGCAATGACAAGGTTCCGCGAAAACTAAGTAATAATAAAAAATAACCTATTATTCATAGGTTCCGCGAAGACTCTGGTAATTTCTTATGTGGGTATGATTGCTCGTGAGGTTCCGGTACAAGATGTGTTGAGGGTAGTCCTTCAGTCTGGTACCCAGAATCTTGAGGAGGTTGTCGTAACTGCGATTGGTATGAAAAAGCAGGAAAAGGCGTTGGGCTATGCAGCCTCTACTGTGAAGAGTGAAGATTTGAATGCCGCTAAGTCTGGATCAGTGATGTCAGGTTTGACTGGTAAGGTTGCGGGTTTGAATATTACTAGCGGTGGTGCTACAGGCTCTTCTCAGAAAGTAATCGTGCGTGGTATCAGTTCTTTCAGTGCTAATCAACCTTTGTATGTGGTGGATGGTGTGCCTATTATGAATGATTTCCAAGGTGAGGATTCTTTCTCTAACTCCGTGGATTTTGGTAACCAAGCTAATGACATTAACCCAGAGGATGTTGAGTCTGTAACAGTCTTGAAGGGTGCTTCCGCTACTGCCCTTTATGGTAGCCGGGCTGCTAATGGTGTTATCATGGTGACAACAAAACGGGCTGGGGCTGAGAGGCTTTCTGTTACGTACGATGGCTCATTTATGGGATCTAGCGTATTGCGTGTTCCTCAAACACAAGATCGTTTCGGACAAGGATGGGGATCTTTCGGACCTATGGAGAATGGTTCTTGGGGACCGGTTTTGGATGGTCGTGATCATATCTGGGGACCTTACTCAGACGGCTCAGAAGGTTTATTAACTCCGCTTTCTAAGCCTTTCTCGTATGTAAAGAACAATCTTCGTGATTTTTATGAAACTGGTTTTGAGACGAATAATAACGTCTCGATTCGTATGGGTAATGATAAACTTGGTTTTGTTGCCTCCTATGGTAATGTGAAGTCTGACGGTGTATTACCGGGTGACGCTGATTCATATGCTCGTAATACAATCTCGTTAAGAGGTAATATGAAATATAAACGTTTTTCTGCGGAATTAAACTTGAACTATGTCCGTAAAGATATCACACAAGCTGCTGCTGGCCAAGGAGATGATGGTGCAACGATGTTTTCTGAGATTTTGCAACATGCCGTGGATGTAGATATTAGCTCAATGAAAGATTATACGAATCCTTATTTTAATACGGATAACTTCTATACAGCTTATGCGGAGAATCCATATTGGGTGTTAGATCATAATCGTAATAAGTATCAAGATGACCGTGTCTATGGTAAGATCGAGCTTGCTTTTGAGATTATGAAAGGTTTGAAGGCGGTTGGACGTTTAGGTGGTGACTTTACGAACGCTACTCAAAAGAGATGGAATGAAAAAGTGACTTTCGCTTCAGGGTCTTGGAGTGAATTAGGTGGTAAGAAGCAGCAGCCCGGTACTTATACGGAACGTCGTGACAAGGTGGAGCAAATTGATGCGACCGCTTTCTTAAACGCGGATTATAAAATCGGTGAGGATATCGCTTTGAATGGTATGATTGGATGGAACTTGAATCAACAAACGAGTTCTTATTTGAAATCTTATCTGTATGGTTTGGAGCAACCGGGATGGTTTAACTTAGCGAATGGTGTTGATAAGCCCATGACTACGACTTACTCTGATAGACGCCGTTTGGTTGGTTTGTTCGCTCAAGGTGAGTTTGGTTACAAGAATTTCTGGTTTGTGAATGCTTCTATTCGTAACGACTGGTCATCTACTTTACCTCAAGGAAATAATAGCTTTTTCTATGGTGGCGTGAATACTTCATTGATCATCACGGATATGTTTGAGGATTTGAAATCTGATTATCTGAATTTCTTGAAGGTTCGTGCAGCTTGGGGACAGACTGGTAACGATGCTCCGATTTACCGTACTAGCAGTTATTTTACACCGACTCAAATCAGTTTAGGTTTTGGAGATTTATATTTACCTATTAATAATACATTAGGCTTGACAGAGTATAATCGTTTGCCGAGTATGGATCTTCGTCCGGAGATCACGACAGAATGGGAGTTCGGTTTAACAACGCATCTGTTTAACAATCGCTTGGATATTGATGCTGCTTATTATAATAAGAGTACGAAAGATCAGATAATATCTGCTAGTCTGGCTCCGGAGTCTCGCTATACGTCTATGACCCGCAACGTAGGTAAGATTGCGAATCAAGGTGTCGAGTTGGCAGTGAATGGCATTCCTGTTCGTACGAAAGATTTCGAGTGGGGATTAGGTTTTACTTTCAGTAAGAACTGGAGTGAGGTGAAAGAGTTATGGGATGATGTAACTGAGTATAAATTGACAAGTTCCTATCAAGTGGATTTCGTTGCGGAAGTAGGTCAGCCTTTGGGCGTTTTCAAGGTTCCGGCTTTGGCCACGACTGATGATGGTAAGGTGATCGTTGATAATAACGGTATGCCGACAATTGATGCTAGCAAGAAAGAGATCGTAGGAACGTCTACACCTAATTTCTTGATGGGCTTTAATACGCATTTCACATGGAAAGGGATTACTTTATCAGCGGTATTAGATTGGCGTAATGGCGGTGAGTTCTATTCATATACCTCTCAATTGCTTACATTTGCCGGAAACTCTACTTATACGGTGTTTAATAATCGTGAACCATTTGTGGTTCCTAATTCCGTGAAAGTCGTAAATGGTCAATACGTAGAGAATGATATACCTATCGTACATTGGGGAGGTGCTTCTAGCGCTGTTAATACCTACTATAATAACGCCTCCAACTACGCTCAGTATAGAAATTGGATTTTACCTAAAGATTACTTGAAATTAAGAGAGATTACACTTTCTTACTCTTTACCGAAAGCATGGTTGAAACAAACCCCATTCTCTATGGTTCAAGTTAGTTTGATCGGACGTAATTTATTTATGTGGACCCCGAAAAAGAACAACTACGTAGATCCGGAAGGTACGAATTATGGTAATGACATCTTGTCTGAAATTGGTGAATTTGGTGCGGCTCCGACAAACCGTACGTTTGGTGGTGGTATTAAAGTTGTATTATAATAAGTAACTTTAAAAAGTAAAGATAGTATGAAAAGAAACAATTTAATATATACAGGACTGGTTAGCTGCTTGTTGATGGCTACTACAGCTTGTTCCGATTATTTGGATATTAACCAGAATCCGGAATATCCAACGGAAGCCTCTTCTTCTACTTTGCTTCCTTCTGGTATCGCAGGAGTAGCAAGTATTGTAGGTGGTACTTACGAATTATATGGTAGCATGTGGTCTCAGCAATGTACGCAGGGACATACATCCAACCAGTATAATACATTGGTTAACTATACGATAACTAACGCATCCGATTCTCGTTTGTGGTCTATACCTTATTCAATAGCACTGCCAGACTTGGATTTGGTTATCAAAAGCTCTGAATCGGCTCAAGAATGGAATTATTGGGTAATGGGTAAGACTATGACTGCCTTTATGTATCATATCCTAGTGGACTCTTATGGCTCTATTCCTTTTACAGAAGCTATTCTTGGGAATGAGAATACTACACCGAAATATGATGACAGTAAGACTGTGGTTTATCCGGGATTATTAGCGATGTTGGACGAGATTATCGCTAAAAAAGCGGAAGCTACCGCAGGTGGTTTGCCTTCGGTTACAAAACAAGACTTGGTGTTCGCTGGTGACGTGAATAAGTGGATTCAATTTGCGAAGAGTTTAAAGCTAAAATTGTTGATGCGTGATTTCGATACGAATAAAGCTGCTATCAAGGCATTGCTCGACGAAGGAGATTTGCTGAGTGTAGACGCTAAGATGGACTGTTTTCAAGATTTGGAAAATAAATCAAATCCATTGTATGAGAATGACCGTCGTAAATTGAATTCAACTGTAAATATTCGTGCGTGCGCTACGGTTTGCGATTATTTGAAAAAATATGAGGATCCTCGTTTAAATGATTTTTATTCACCTAATACGGATGGCTCCGGCGAGACAACAGCTTTGAAGTATGGTGACCGCCCAAACTCGGTAGCGGTAACAACTCGTATGATCTCTGTGGCTAAGCTAGGTCCTACAGATCCTGTTTATTTTATGTCTGCTGCTGAGGTAGCGTTCCTGCAAGCGGAAGCTTACGCTCGTTTGAATGATGTGGCTAAAGCGAAAGTGGCTTATGAGCAAGGTGTGAATTATGCGTTTGAACGTTGGGGGTATTCTGCTGCCGAGTTTGTTTCGGAAGGTGCTCCTTATGCTTTCGATAGTACGGACCAAAATTCAATGCTTACCTCTATTTTGACCCAGAAGTGGATCGCTTCCACTCGTTGTCAAGCATGGGACGCATGGTTTGATATCAATCGTACCGGTATTCCTGTTTTAGGGACAAAGCATGTGGATGAGGAAGGATATATTTGGGGGCAGTTGACTCCTTGCATTGGTTCTGCGTTGGCTCCGGGTGAATATCCTCGTCGTTTATTGTATCCGAAGTCATCTTCAGACTATAACCCTAATACTCCGGCGGTAGTTCCGTTAGCGGAAAAACAATGGTGGCATAAATAAATGGGTGTTATAAATGTATATTAATCAGAAAAGCTTTTTGAATATGAAACAGATAAATAAATTACTGGTTATCTTATTGGCGTTGCTCACCTTTTCTTCTTGTGAGACTTATGGTGATTACGAGATAGAATACACGGCTATTTACCCTTTATGTGGCGAATGGGTAGTTAATGTTACAGGTGAGGATGGTGGTGTCTTGGCGGAAGGTGTGACCTGCAATACTTACAATACGACTGATGATGCCACGGATAAGATGTGGATAAAAATGAGTGTTGCCACAAACGACTGGGGAGTACGTGGCAAGATTCATTGCGATGTCGCTTCTAAATCTTTTGATGGGGATGGTATCGCTAATCTGCTCCATGCGGATGATGGTATAAATTCTACTGTAACCTTCAATATCTCTGGTAAAGTAATTGTGGATGGTTATACTACTCAAGCCAATACAAAAGTGGATGCCATTGAATTTACCTTGACTCAAAATGGAAAGTCGATGACGGTTAAGGGATTCCGTAAAACAGGTTGGGAAGGTGAAGATTATTGATATGATTTAATATCTCGAAAAGTAGGAGAGGCCTGCCATGTATTTGGTAGGCCCTTTTTATTTACTTGGATATATGGTTTTTTATTAGTAGGTAATCCGTGATAACAAACTTTTAGTTTGTAGATTGTGCTACAAAGAACTTATTATTGTTCCTTCGTGTTTACAATCAGATAATATATAAATGTATCATGGAAAAAGTAATTTACAACTTAGTGTTTAATCGAAAAAAGCAATTGAATGCGGAAGGAAAAGCTTTGATTCAAGTAGAGGCCTATTTGAATAGGCAAAAGAGGTATTTTTCAACGAAGGTTTATGTGAAACCTTGTCAATGGGACAACAAGAGACGTTCCATAAAGAATCATCCGAATATGGATGCGTTAAACCTGTATCTTCAGAACTATGTTATGGAGTTGGAGAGAGATGAGCTGGAGAAGAGACAAGCGAATAACGGTTTTTCGTTGAAGGATCTGCGTGAGGAGGCTTCTTCGACATCTACGTCTTCCTCTTTTCTTGTTTTCATGCGTGAGGAGATTTTACATAGTAATTTGAAAGAATCGACATTAAAAAACCATTTGTCCACTTTGCATGTTCTATCCTTATATAAAAAGGACGTTCTGTTTAAGGATATTAATTTCAATTTCTTATGCGATTTTGAATATTTCTTATTGAAGCAGGAGTATCATCGAAATACGATCGCTAAACATATGAAGCATTTGAAACGATATATCAACTTGGCGATTAATAAGGAGTTGTTCGAGTTGCACAAATATCCATTTCGGAAATATAAGATTAAATATCAAGAGAGTAAGCGTACTCATTTAACGCCTGAGGAGTTAGGTCGTTTGGAAAACTTAAAGCTGGATGGGCAGCGTACATTGCGCCGGTGTCTGGATATGTTTTTATTTAGTTGCTACACGGGATTACGTTTCTCAGACATAGTAAGTATAACGAAAGAGAACTTTTTGATTATTGATGATAAGGTTTGGCTGGTTTATTCATCGGTGAAGACAGATGTGAGTGTCCGTTTGCCGCTATTCCTCTTGTTCGAGGGTAAATCTTTACCTATCTATGAGCGATATAAGAATGCGCCGAGAACCCTGTTTGGTGTTCCCTTATCCTCTAATTCAAACGTGAATAAGCAATTACGCCGAATCAGCCAATTGGCAAGTATTGATAAGAAGGTATCTTTTCATACGGCTCGGCATACAAATGCTACCTTATTATTATATAATGGAGCGAATATAACTACGGTACAAAAGTTGTTAGGGCATAAAAGTGTTCGTACTACCGAAATCTATAGCAATATCATGGATATGACGATTGTCCGCGATCTTGAGAAGATTGAGACACGATTGAAGTTCGGCTAGAATGTGGATTTATAAGAAAGGAGAAAAATATCATTAAGATATTCTTCCCCTTTTTTGAATGTTGTCACTCGTTATGCTTTTATATATTGATTAGCGAGTTCCGCCAGCCCACCATACGTTTTCGGTAAACACATACTGACCATCACCATAAGCAGCTTGTATATTAGGATTAGTCGTAGTATCATCATTACCATACGGACATCTTAACGGGAACTTACCCGGATTTTGCATATCCTCACCCAAGCTCTTCAAACGACGTACGTCATTATAGCACTCGGTAGACTCTCCATCTGCGTTCCAGAAAGAAATATATTTCTGAATCATCGTCTCTTTCAAAGGATTAGCATCGAATAAGGGAACGACATTCTCATCAAAGTAAGAAGCGGCCTCCTCCGGTGTCACCTCGTTTGTTACATTCAAGAAACCTCCCCAATAATCAGAAGCGAGGGCAGACTTGATATTAACCTCCATATTAGCCATACCTGCGACAACAGCCTCTTTCAACACTGCTTTTGCCTCATCCTTACGATTTAAACGACACAAAGCCTCTGCCTTCAAGAACAATACCTCATGATAACTTAAGATGTGAGTCGGAGCGGTTTGAGCTGCACAGAACATGGAAACAGTATATTCTAACTGACTTTGCACTAAATCACCATTATGAGCAAGATTCAATAATGGATCATCCTTAGAAGCAATCATCGTTTGGCTGTTAGCCTCCACATAGCAACGTCTGATACGCGGATCATTACGCTCATTCAATTTATCAAACATACTTCGGCTGGCTACTTCACCTAAACGAGAATAGAATACTCCGAAAAATGGGTTGATATTAACACCCACACCATACATAGCATAGCTACATTGCTCGGCTGCCGAGGTGTACGACTTGGAAATATAATCCAACACCTTTTCCATATCGCCCTTAACATCAGCGCTACGTCCCATCAAGCGCATCGTATAACGAGCCTTCAAGCCATAAGCTGTCTTTAGCCAAGCCGAAGCGTCACCTTTATAAATCAAATCTTGATTAGACAGGCTCGTCAGATCTGATTTCTGAAGATCTTCAATTGCGGCATCCACATAGGCCATGATATCCTTATAAATCTCCTCTTGTTTATCGATAGCGGGAGTCATAGATACTGTATAGTCACAAGCCTCTTTCCAAGGTGTATCACCATACATATCTGTCAAGATCGCCAAATTGTAAGCCACGAAAAGTTCCGCAATGCCTTTTGTTATGAAGTTCTGCTCTTCTTCTGCGACTTTGACAGAGATCAAAGCATCTTTCAGTGTCGAATAGGTTCCCCCCCATGAGTTATTAAAGGTAGAAGCCGATGTACAAGAAGAACGGGTTTCCGCATAGTAGAATTGATTATGCGAACCTGTCTCATGTTCCACATACATACCACCATATAAATTGAAATCGCCGCTAACCACGCTAAACGCAGTCGAAGTCATGACATCCGTAAGGATCATCTTTGCGGGAACTGCTGTGGTATGATTATGATCTTTGTTGATCTCATCCATCTTATCCTCAGAGCAAGAGACCAAGGCTGCGGTGAAAACAACTCCCGTCAATAATTTTTTTGAGATATTTTGAAGTTTCATCTTTTGTTTCCTTTATTAGAATTTCACATTTAAACCGAAGCCATAGCTCGAAGCACCCGGCATAGAAAAGCGCTCGAAGCCACCGCCCATATTATTATTACCTTGAGAAGCCTCAGGATCCAAACCTTTCAACTCAGACCAAAGAATGATATTTCTGGCAAAAACATTTAAGTTCACGTTGATTCCATTCTTATCCCATATCGGATAACTAACGGACAACTCACGTAGTTTCAAGAAACCACTGTCATAGATACCAGCTTCGGAAATAAGCGTCATGCGGTCATAATATGATAAAGCGTCTTCGCCTTTGATATCTATGTCATTAGCTACATAGGAACCATCTTCCAACTGCTTTACAGCCGGATGACTAAAACGGAAAGTCTCGGCCGTACGACTTTCAACAGACTCCATACTTGTACCATAATAGTTCAACGTGTTCAATGTACCGCTATACATCTGTCCACCACATTTCCAATCGAACGTAGCGCCGATACGGAATTTGTAGATCTCAAAATTAGTATTGAAACCCAAGAGGAAATCCGGGGAAACCTTACCGATCACACCCTCACTACCGATCTGAGGCAAGCCATCTTCGTCTACGACAATGTCACCGTTGTCATTACGCAAGAAAGTCGTACCATAGATTACAGGGAATTTATCGCCAATATTCGCACGTACCTGCGGATCAACGAAACCTCCCAAGAAAATACTCTCTACACCCGGAGCCAGCTCATCCACGTAGTTATCGATCTTAGAGAAGTTAAATGCCATATCCCATTTAAAATTCTTCGTATTGATCGGATTGATTCCCAACGTAATCTCATGAGCGTTCGTATGGATAGCGCCACCATTGGTTACTAATTCTGCAGAGCCTGTAGAACCAGCCAAAGGAACCTCAAATATCTGATCTTTCACATTCTGCCGAGAGAAGGTATAGTTCAATGAGAACAGACCATTCAAGAAGATCAAATCCACACCTAACTCATAAGACTTCGTGTTCTGAGGTTTCAGATTCGGATCATACACACGAGCATATGGAGTGAACGCCGTAATTCCACTCATAGGATATTGTATAGGCGTAGAACCATAAAAACCACCACCGTAAACAGGTGTAGTATAATAAGAATCATAATAATCTCCAGCCTGTCCTACTTCGGCGTAAGAAGCACGTAATTTACCATAAGTCAAGACATTATTCTTCAATGGTTCTAATTCTGTGAAAATCCAGCCCAAGGAAACAGATGGATAAGTGAATGAGCGGTTGTTACGAGGCATATTAGATACGATATCGTTACGAACAGTTGCGTTGAAGTAAACCATGTTAGCGTAAGACAATGAAATGCTAGCAAAGTTACCAACTGTGCGTTTCCGGCGTAATGACTCGGATGCTACCATAGTTGTAGCATTATCTATATGATTCCAACCCGGGAAGTTATAGTTCGCTCCATAAGACTCGTAAAATTTCCGCTGATTCTCTACCAATTCATTACCAACAAGGGCATCGAACAACCAATCTTCATTGATATTCCAAGTATATGCAGCGGTCAACAAAGAGTTCAACTCCGTGATTGAATATCCATAGTGATCAATCTCTCCATAACCATTTGCATGTCCATAACCCCAAGAATCCGTATAATTAGTCGTATAAGAGTCCACACCCAATTGATACTTGACATCCAATTTGTGATTATCGGTATTGAACTTCGTAGAATATTTCAAATAAGTATTTCCAAAGAAACGTTGTGAACGTTCCAAGAACTCGTTGTTATCTACCGCCCAATAAGCTCCGTCAAAACCTGATGTGCTACGGAATGTATTTTGTGTATACGGGTCACCCTCAACATGACTTGGGATACCGGCTAAATCGTAGCTAGAAGGAGCTCCGTAAACAGTAGCTAAGATTCCATTATTGGCACTAGACTGCTTGCTGATCTTCGAATTTACATAGGTACCGGTAAATCCAGTAGACCAGTTCTTGTGTAATTGAGCTTCGGCACTCATTTTTGCGTTGTATCGGTCCATGCCTGTATTTGGAATAATACCATCTTGCGTAGTATTACCGATCGAGAAGGAATAGTTACCTTTATCAAAAGCTTGAGCTACATTCACGGAGTTACTCCATGTCGTACCCACGTTGAAGAAATCCTTGATATTGTCGTAAGCTTGTGGTTGAGCCCAAGGGTCTAATCCCGCAGCGGCCCGCTGAGGTACATAATACATACCTTCATGCTTACCATATTGCTTGGTAAACTCATTATCCGTATTTCCTCCATAAGTCGGATCGTTAGGCAATTCGCTGATTAGTGGTCCCCAAGAAGTTGAAGCATACGGGCTATACTTGCCATTTGTACCCTGCGCATACACTTTTTGGTATTCAGGCATCGTTGAAACCTTATCAAAAGATAAGCTGGTATTAAAAGCGACCTGAGGTTTACCTTTACGGGCTCCCTTTCCACTTTTGGTCGTAATGACAATTACTCCATTTGTTGCACGCATACCATACAAGGCAGATGCGGCCTGTCCCTTTAATATATTAATGCTTTCAATATCGTTTGGGTCGATATCCACCGCACGAGATGCAAAGTCCGTGCCGGAAACAGAACTACCGGTGTCCACATCAGCCGTTGAAGCGACAGGCATACCGTCAATCACATACAAAGGAGTATTATCCCCTGTAAAAGATCTGGAACCACGAATCGTGATCTTAGAAGAGGCACCCGGCATACCGGAAGAAGGAGAGATCTCCACTCCAGAAACCTTACCTTGTAATGCGCCAGACAAACTAGTATTAGCTCCTTTCGTCAACTCATCCGCTTTCACATCTTGAACCGCATAACCTAAAGCTTTCTTTTCCTTTGAGATACCCATAGCCGTAACCACGACCTCATCCAAGTTCTGGGTATCGGCTAATAGTTTTACATTTACATTAGAAGTGGCCGCAACTTCTTGAGATTTCATACATCGGTATGAAATCCAAGGAGGTAGTTGTGTCTCCCAATGTAAATGTAACATTGATGTCTGATACCCAAAACTTGGATGAGGTCGTGGTTACAGCGATGGGTATCTCAAAGGAAAAGAAAGCTTTAGGTTATGCCGTGCAAGATGTAAAATCGGATGAGTTAACACAAGGTGCTAACACTAGTTTGTCTGGGGCTTTGCAAGGTAAAGTATCCGGTATCGATATCGCTTCCTCATCGGGTATGCCAGGCGCATCTTCCAAGATCATGATCCGTGGAGCCCGTTCATTTACAGGGGATAACTCTCCTTTGTATGTGATCGATGGTATGCCGATCGCTTCTACGGCGGATGTTAATACGGATACTATGAATAATGGTAGTGTTAGTGGAGCTGACTATGCGAACCGTGCCGTAGACTTAGATCCGAACGATATCGAGAGTATCAACATCTTGAAAGGACAAGCCGCTTCTGCGTTGTATGGTATGCGTGCTTCTAATGGTGTGATCGTTATTACTACAAAGAGCGGAAAAGGTGCTCGTAAAGGAAAACCTCAGATCTCATTCAACACGAATCTTGCGTTTGATAAGGTTTCTACATTACCTGAGTTACAAACTGAATATGGACAAGGTAATGAAGGTGCTTATAACCCATATTCGGGATTTAGCTGGGGACCGTCTATCTCTGACTTGGCGAATGATCCTGTATATGGCGGTAATGTACAAAATGAATATACGGAAGGTGGATTGCATAATGGACAATACTATGTGCCTCAGCGTGCTGCGGCAGGATTGGATCCATGGGCTACTCCCCAAGCTTATAATAATGCGAAAGATTTCTTCCAGACTGGCGTTACTTGGAGTAACTCTGTAAATGTAGCTCAATCTTTCGATAAAGGAAACTATTCATTTTCTTTGGGTAATACGACTTCTGATGGTATCGTTCGTTCTACGGGAATGGATCGTTATAACGTGAAGCTGTCGGGTGAGGCGCAATTGCATGATAACTGGACGACTGGTTTTAACGGAAACTTCGTGACATCAAAGATCAAGAAGCAAGGAACCGCTAATGACGGTGTTACCGCTACGGTTTATACGGCTCCTATCAGTTATACTATGGCGGGCATACCTTCCCATATCGAAGGTGATCCTTATACTCAGAATACGTTCCGTGAGAACTGGATCGATGATGGAAACTGGGCGTGCGACAATAATAGCTTTACGGAGAGATCTCAACGTTTCTTCGGGAATGCGTTCTTGAAGTATTCTACTAAATTTGGTACGGACAATCATAAATTGGATGTGAAATACCAAATTGGTGATGACGCTTATACGACCAATTACTCTGATATTTACGGCTACGGTACAACTGGTTATGCGAATGGTTATGCTAGCGAATACGGTTTTACGGTAAATGAGATGAACTCATTGTTGACGTTTACGTATAACTGGAATATCAATGAGGACTTCGTATTCGATGCTTTGTTGGGTAATGAGCTTGTAGATAAGCGAATCAGTAATACTCAAGCCGTGGGATATAGCTTCAACTTCCCGGGCTGGAACCATTTGAACAACGCTTCTGTATTCAACAGCTCTCATGAGTATAAGAGAAAACGTACGGTAGGTAACTTCGCTAGCTTATCTTTGGCTTGGAAGAATATGCTTTATTTGAATGTTACGGGACGTAACGATATCGTGTCTTCTATGCCGAGAGATAACCGTTCGTTCTTTTATCCTTCCGTATCCCTTGGATGGGTATTCACGGAAGTGGAAGCCTTGAAGAATGATATCTTGACATTTGGTAAGATCCGTGGCTCTTACGCAGAGGTAGGTATGGCAGGAGAATATGTGCCGTCTTATTATTATACGCCAAGTTATGGTGGTGGTTTCTTCCAGGGAACACCTATTATGTATCCGATTAATGGAAATATGGCGTATATTCCTTATTTCGTGGTTTATGATCCGAACTTGAAGCCTCAGAACACGAAGTCTTATGAGCTTGGTGCTGACTTGACTTTCTTGAATGGTTTAGTTTCATTGAATTATACGTATTCTCGTCAGAACGTGAAAGACCAAATCTTCGAGGTGCCTTTGGCTGGCTCCACAGGTGCTTCCAGTATGATGATGAATGGTGGAAAGATGCACTCAAACGTACATGAGATTACATTAGGTATCTCTCCGGTTGATACGAAGAATTTCAAGCTGGACTTCGCTTTTAACTTCTCAAAGATCGACAATTATGTAGACGAGTTGGCTCCGGGCGTAGAGAGCATTATGTTGGGTGGTTTCGTGACTCCTCAAGTACGTGCAGGTATCGGCGATAAATTCCCGGTAATCTATGGTGTTGGTTACAAACGTGATGGCGAAGGACGAATTGTAGTAAACGAAAAAGGTATACCAGAGGCTGGTGAGACCCAAGTAATCGGTAAGGTTTCTCCTGATTTCCGTTTGGGTTTCAATACGAATATCGAGTTGTATAAATTCCGTTTGGCTGCTGTATTTGACTGGAAGCAAGGTGGACAAATGTATAGTGGTACGGCTGGTGAGACGAACTTCTATGGTACAAGTAAGTTATCTGGAGAGGTTCGTAAGAGTGATAAATATCATTTTGACTATGCTGCTGTTGAACAGAAGGGCGTAGATGCGGATGGTAAACCTATCTATGTTCCCTATACGGGTGGAGTGAAAGGATCAGATGCAGAGGAGTATTTCAAAAGCGTGAGGGGCATTGACGAAGCCTATGTTTATGACAACTCGTTCTTGAAATTGCGTGAACTTTCATTGTCATATCCTGTATATAAGAAAGATAACTTGAATGTAAACGTGAATGTTTTCGCCCGTAATATCATTGTATGGTCTGAGATAAAAGGCTTCGATCCAGAGGCTACTCAAGGAAATAACAATATGGCTGGCGCTTTCGAGCGTTTCTCCTTACCGGGTACATCTAGCTACGGTTTTGGTGTCAACGTAAATTTCTAATTTATAAAGAAGACAGATATATATGAATACAATAATAAAATCATTTAAAGGGTTGGCTGTTATGTCGGCCGTATCCTTGGCATTGGCTGGATGTTCCGAGGATGTAATGGATCGGATTAACCAAGATACGAGCCATACAAATAGCGTGGATGGCAAATTTATCTTGGCCGACTTGATTACTTCTACTGCATTTTCCAACGTTAGCGGAGACTTCAATACCTATTCATCTTCCTACGTGGAATATGAAGTGGGTATCGAAAACCAGTTATATAACGCGGAAATTCGTTTGAATGAGCCTTCTGCCTCTTCTACGTTTGAGAATACGTGGGGAAATGTTTATACAAGCTTGAAGAACGCTCGTGTTATTATCGGTCAATGTCAAGAAGGTAAGCGTGATGAGGGAAATTTAGTGACGAGAGGTATCGCTGAGGTCATGGAAGCTTACAATGGCGCTCTATTGGCGGATATATTTGGAGATACACCTTATAGTGAAGCTTCTTTATTGGATGAGAATGGCTCACCGGTGAATATGAATCCTAAAATAGATAAGCAAGAGGAGATTTATGTCTCTATAATGGCCTCCTTGGACAAGGCGATCGAGGATTTGAATCAGTCTGATCGTTCACCGGTTGGTACGTATGATTATTTGTATAATGGAGATGCCGAGAAATGGATTAAATTCGCTTATGGTTTGAAGGCTCGTTATACGATGCGTCTGATCAATCGTTCCACGGATAAGCAAGCTGACTTGAATAAGGTTTTGGACTATGTATCAAAATCTTTTACTTCTGCGGATGACGAGGCTGCATACGCTGTCTATGATGCGAATAATATCAACCCATTCTTTGGTTACTTCGATTCTCGCGCTGGTTTTGCCAATAGCCAGAGCTTGACGGACAAGTTGATTGAGCGTAAAGATCCTCGATTGGAAAGAGTGATGCTTTCTCCTACTACGGCTGACAAGAAACGCGTACAGGTTACAGGCTCTGCTGATAAGAACTTAGTTCCGGCCCCGAATGGTACTCCTGAGCAGAATATGCAGAAATATGGTGTTTCCGCCTTTGTATATTCAAACACGGCTCCTACGATGTTGATGAGTTATCATGAGTTGAAATTCTTGCAAGCTGAGGCGTTATGTCGCTTAAACCGTACGTCTGACGCCGAGAAAGCGTTGAAAGAGGCGGTAGCTGCCGGAATCGCAAATGCTGAGAGAAGTGTCTCTTCTGCTATCACTTATATGGGTAGCAAAATGGTCGTGAATTCAGAAAAAATGACAGAGGAGACGGCCAATACATATTTCGATAACCAAGTTAAACCGTTGTTTGCTGTAAATCCTTTGAAAGAGACCATGATCCAGAAATATCTGGCTTTGTGGGGGGCATCGGGAGAGGCTACCGAGACTTTTAATGATATCCGTAGAATGAAAGGATTAGGAGAGAATTTCGTGACATTGGCGAATACGAAAAAATTCCCTCTTCGTATGCCTTATGGTAATAGTGACGTGGTATCAAATCCGGAAGTAAAAGCCGCTTATGGCGACGGTCAATACGTATATTCAGAGCCTGTATGGTGGGCTGGCGGAACTCGCTAATCTAACATATATAATATAAGGTATAGGGTGCCTCTCCGATTATGGAGGGGCATCTTTTTTTGTTATATATCTTACATGTTTTGATAGCTTCCCTTATCCCATTTCCTTGGAAGGCTTATTGGTTTTATATGGAAATATAGATCATCTAACAATTGGTGCATGATCATCTAACAGACGTTGCATGATCATGCACCAACTGTTGGACGATCATGCACCAGTTGATAGATATTTAATGCTTCAAGAAAGAAGGTATAATGTGTTAAGAAGATATCGCTAAAAGTATGGGATAGAAAGGATAGGGAATTAAGGGAATGTTAAATTTTCATTGTCATAATGTTAGTATATTATATGGGTAAAAGTGTATTTGTAGTGATTGTTCTTTTATTATGTCACTATTTCCTGTTGTTTAACATTCTTTTTATACGATAAATTTCTTGACTTATCCTTTGAAAAGTAAATAAAATATCCGACTTTTGCTTCCATGATGAGTCAACCATTAGCAGAGAGATTACGTCCGAAGACGTTGGATGATTATATTGGACAGAAGCACCTGGTAGGCCAGGGAGCCGTGTTGAGGAAGATGATTGATGCGGGACGGGTTCCCTCTTTTATATTGTGGGGGCCGCCGGGAGTCGGGAAGACTACCTTAGCGCAGATCATAGCGAATAAGTTGGATGCGCCTTTTTATACGTTAAGCGCGATCAGTTCGGGAGTGAAGGACGTGCGGGAGGTGATAGAGAAGGCCAAGAGCAACCGCTTCTTCAATACGGTATCGCCGATATTGTTTATTGATGAGATACACCGGTTCAGTAAGTCGCAGCAAGACTCATTGCTGAACGCCGTGGAGACGGGCGTGGTGACGCTGATTGGGGCAACCACGGAGAATCCCTCGTTCGAGGTAATCCGTCCTTTGTTATCCCGTTGTCAGGTGTACGTGTTGAAATCGCTGGACAAGAATGACTTGCTTACGCTATTGCATAAGGCGATCGCCGAGGATGTCGTTCTGAAGGATAAAAACATAAGGCTGACGGAAACGGATGCCATGTTACGTTACTCGGGAGGAGATGCCCGGAAGTTGCTGAATATTCTGGAACTGGTGGTGTCTGCCGAGGAGAGTGACAATATTGAGATTCTGGATGAGAAGGTAGTGGAGAGGTTGCAGGAGAACCCTGCGGCGTATGATAAGGGAGGGGAGATGCATTACGATATAATCTCCGCTTTTATCAAGTCGATCCGGGGTAGCGATCCCGATGGCGCCATTTACTGGCTCGCCCGTATGGTGGCCGGGGGAGAAGACCCTGAGTTTATCGCACGGCGGTTGGTGATCTCCGCTTCTGAGGATATCGGATTGGCGAATCCGAATGCGCTTTTGCTGGCGAACGCATGTTTCGATGCCTTGAAGAAGATCGGCTGGCCGGAGGGCCGGATCATTCTGGCCGAGACGACCGTTTATCTGGCTTGCAGCCCGAAAAGTAATTCGGCCTATATGGCGATCAACGACGCTTTGGCACTTGTTAACCGGACTGGGAATTTACCCGTACCGCTTCATCTACGCAACGCGCCTACCAAATTAATGGCTGAATTGGAGTATGGCAAGGAATATAAATATGCGCACGACTACGAAAATCATTTTGTAAAGCAGGAGTATCTTCCGAAGGAAGCCTATAAGGCTGTTACCGATGCAATCGAAAAAGGTACACCGATCAGCCGTGAAATAGCCGACCTGATTGCCAACGGCATGAAGAGCTGGGCCAAGTCGCTCAACGTCACCCACTACACACACTGGTTTCAGCCTCTGACAGACGGAACCGCCGAAAAGCATGACGG
>OGRF01001268.1_pt1 | contig 17535 bp, 12 predicted proteins | sample 1553381 | NCBI WGS metagenome assembly OGRF01 (sample SAMEA2580060, study PRJEB22360) | human gut metagenome | biome: human gut; feature: human-associated habitat; material: faeces | place: Denmark | collected 2008/2010
GACGTTTAGACGCAAGAAGGACGCTGAAGAGCTTAGTTGCGGATTTGAGGTTTATCTTCCATTATACTCTCATGGGTATGAGTTTATTTATAGATTAATTATATGTAGAATTAATTTTTTGAATGTTTACTTATGTGTAAATTTTTATGGATGATATGGATAGGTCTTTTGTTCTGTGCTTCTATGAGTGGAAATGAAAGAGATGATATACAGTTTGTTAGCCGTAAGTTGAAGCAAATTGCTGAACAATTGCCTGAAGGTACCTTGTCTTCTGTAGATACTATAATGGAGATACCTGTGATTATTGAAGGAAAGTCGATTGTTATGCAGCACAATGATAAAGGTCAAGTTTGTCATTTAGGTGTTTCGTTGTTTAGTGAAGCTACAAAGCAAATTTTAGATGTGGGGCTTTGTAATTTCCTGGAAAGATTTTTTTTAGAGCTTTTGCTTCAGAAAGATGCTGTATCTATTGATCGTAAGTTGCAGGAATATCATGTGGTCATGTATGTAGATGGACAGAAAGTGGTAGTAAAAAATGCAAAATCTTTTCAGAGGGTTTTAGAAAAGATGAATATGCCAGTTAATTTCTCTATGCGTCAAAAAGGGAAAGAGGCAGAGGCCGTTTGGTTGTTTTCTCCTCATGCATTATCGATAACTTTTCCATTATATCGTGAATTGATTGATGGTATGGATAAAATAGAATCTGATGATGAGCTGTTTCATCAATTACAAGTTGCAGTATTAAATGATGTTCAGATAAAGGACGATCCTATAAACGAGAAGAATTTGGTAGCAAAGGAGAATGGTCTTTATGTGGAAAAAGGAGATGCTTTTTTGATATCTTCATTGACTGCTGATAAATATTATATGAAAAAAGGAAAAGAATACACTCCAGTGTTTCAGAAGCAATATCCGGAGTATTCATTAAATAATCTGTTTTTGACTTATGCGAATGGAGAAGGAAAAATTTTGCAGATCACTCATAGGAAGTATGGGTATTTTACTCCAGTAATTTCTATACCACTGCTTAATTTCCTTGCATATTTCGAGAAAGATTTTATAACGGCCTGTCATACAGGAAGGAATAAACAGGGAAATCTAGAAACAATAGTAGTTTTTAATCATAAAAAATTAAATTACATTCATTTATTAAGGGTGGAAATAAATGAGAATCAATTGTTTATGAAAACTCCTGTTTTGAAAGCTGATTTTTATTCAAATATACCACAACATTTTATAAAAAGTTTATTACTATGAAGGTGATAAGATTGATATTATTTTTAACGATGTTTCCAGTAATTAGCTTTGCACAACTGGAGCAAACGAAATTGGTTTTAACCGATGGGATAGATGATGGTTTGTTAAAACAAGCCATTGAAAATAATGTGTCATGGCTTTTACAAGAATGCAACAAGGCCGTAATGACAGGTGATAAACCAGATATTGAGGGTGATAATATTACGAAGGATGCTCGTAAGGAAATTCGAGAAATGTGGAAGACTAGTCCGATGGCCTGTCCGGTTTCACAAATTGAAGAAATTTGTATTCAAACGGCTTCAGGATACCAAGTGCGTAATATACCTGTAACTATGATGGCTGCCAATGATTCTGTAAAGGATCAGGAAGTGGTAATCAGTTTAACAGATCGGGGGATAATTGATGGAGTGGCAATAGCCATAAACGAGCATAAATATCAGGAAATTATGTCAGAACATGAATCTGTGTCAGATTTATATCGTCGTCAGGTTATCGTTGACTTTGTAGAAAATTATAGAACTTCTTATAATCGGAAAGACTTAAAATACATTGAATCAGTATTTAGTGACAATGCTTTGATTATTACAGGTAAAGTTATTAAGGAAAAACCAAAGTCAGATTATACATTACAATCACTTGGAACTGAGAAAATTGTCTATCAGAAGCGTACTAAAAAGGAATACATTTCTAATTTGAAGAAGGTATTTGCATCCAATAAGTATTTGAACGTTATATTTGATGAAGTAGAGGTTATACAGCATCCGAAACTAACTGATATTTATGGGGTTACACTGAAACAGGAATGGAATTCAGATCAGTATCGTGATGTTGGTTTTGTATTCTTGATGATTGATTTTCAAGATGAGTTACATCCGTTGATTCAGGTACGTACTTGGCAGCCAGAAAAACTTGACGGAAAAGTTCTAGCTCGGGATGAAGTTTTTAATTTAGGAGATTTTGATATTGTTCGTTCGTTAGTTAATGATTAAATTTGAAATGCTATGAAAAAGCGATTGATTTTTTTATTGATTTGTGTGATTAGTACAGTTTTTACATCGTTTGCACAGCGTAATCTGGAAGTGAAAGATGTTAGTTCTGGATTGAATGTTTTTTCTGGAAAGGATACCGAGGCTGGTATGGTTATTTCTTGTCCGGCAAATATTTCTTTGACTTTTGAGTCTAGTCATGATAAAGTAGTTGATGTGTATAATACGGAACAGAAAGGTGAAGAAATGTATTACTATTTACGTTTTCAAACAGGGAAAAGGTATCGTGGACGTAAATTAATAATTCGCACTTCAGAATATGCTCCTGTGTTGATTATGGCAGAATTAAATCCAAAAGAACTGAAACAATATAAGTTGGTAGACCCGGACGTAGAGTTCGTTTATGGATGTTATTACGAGTACAGAAAACGAGGCACAGATTTTTTCCAGAAATGTATGTATGGGGAGGCTAAAGAGCAGTATAGTATAGCCAAAGAATGTTCTGATTGTCCTGCAGATTCTAATTTGGATGAACTGATTGCATCGATTGATACAATTATCGTGTGTCAAGATAAGGCAGAAGAAGCTTATCAATTATTGGATTATGAAAAAGCTAGCATGTATTATGGAAGGATATTGGAATTGAATCCATCTGATACGAATGCTTCCAACAAGCGTTATGAATGTATTCGTTATTTTGATACAGATTGTAATAAATATTATGATGCGGCTGAAGTGTATTATGAGGACGGGGAATATGAGAAAGCTTTAGAATTGTATCAGAGAGTTGTAGACCAGAACTGTGGAAATGCTGTACAGGCAAGTGAGAAAGCTAAAAATATTCGTGTAATGCAGCAAAGTAGAAATCAGCGCGTGCAGGTCTATGCTTATGAATATAGTAAAAGTGCACCTATTGGTATAACTATAGGAAAGTATCGGCAGCGTAAGGTTGGAGGATATTTTAGTTTGAGTTTTCATCCAGATCTTTTTAAGGCGTTGCAGAAAGATTATAGCAAACAGTTGGAGGCCGAAATGAATTTATCTTTTGGATGGACTATAAATCCTGTGCGTAAATTTCCTGTATGGATCTTTTTTGGTCCGGGATATACCGGAGTTGGTGAATTTGTGGATGAAGATGGCAATCCTTATATTGAATCGGATGAAGATTCTTCTTTGAGCGATAATGATGGCAATCAAAATTCAGACAAAAAGGATCCTTCTTTTAAACTTTATAGTGCTATATCAGCAGAAGTCGGTCTTTTAGGTAAAATAGGTCCATTAGTATTGCGCTATACTTACCAGTTACGTTTTTCCGTCTCTAAAGAATATGAAGATAAGATAAGCAGATCTCGACATGTGTTTGGTGTAGGTTTTTGTTTTTGATGTTTAGAGATTAATAAATCAAGTATAGGAACGGTAGAGGTGGTACGTACATCTCTGCCGTTTTATGTTAAAATAAGAATTATTAGTATGAAATTTGTTCGTATAATAATAAAAGTTTTCTTATCACTCTTGGTTTTGCTTCTTATGCTTTCCGGAGGGATATTTTGTTATTTGAAATATAAGCTTTTAACACCGGAACAATTGTCTGAATTAGTTACTCGCGAAATTAATAGATGTGCTAATGTGGAATTTTGTTGTGAAAGAGTGGATTTGAGTTATTGGGATAATTGGCCATTTATAGAGATTGTAGTAAAGGATGGAAGTTTTCAAATACAAGATAAGTCTATAAATGCAGAAGCACCATTTGCTGGAAAGTTTAAAAAAATATCGGGATCTATTCAGTTACTTAAGTTGTGGAAGGAACATGTTATTAGTATTGATAATATTTTAGTAGAAAATCTAGAGTTGGTTTATAATGCTGAGGAACCAATACCTAAGTTAACAAAAAAGAAAGGGCATAAATTAGCTTCTAAACTTTTGTCGGAAATAGATAGATTGCAGATTTCGCAGGGTGATATTAAACTAAAAATACCTCACCGGAAACAAATTTATAATTGTAAAAATGCTGATATATTGATTGAAGGAAAGCTGGGGCAAGGTTTTTCTGATATTTCATTGTCGGTTTCTTCTCCTGTGATGCAAGGTACAGGGTTACCATTGGATTCTATTTCATTTGATTTGTTTTGTCATGTTAAGTTAGATAAAGAACATGCCGGTGTTGAATTGTCAGATGCTCACTTTAAAATAAATGACTTTCCGTTCAATTTGGAAGGAAAAATTATGAACTTGAAAAGGAAACAAGTGCCATTTATTGATTTACAATTTGATTTGGGAGCATCTAGTTTAAAAGACCTGATAGCTTTTATTCCATCTGATTATTTCCCAATAAAAGAAGATTATCAAATAGATGGAACAACCATTTTGAAGGGTACAATTCACGGTGCTATGAAAAAGGATTCCTTGCCAGATTTACACATTCAAGGTAGTTTGGAACAAGGTAGGTTTCATTGGGCAGAATTAAGGGAGGATTTAGAGAATATTCAATTAAATTGGGAGATGAAATATTCATCTGCCTGTGCGGATTCATGTTTCCTAAGATTGAATCGTTTTTTTGTAAAAGGTATGCAGAGTGAAATAAATCTGGAAGGAACTGTAATGAATTTTGTTCGTGATCCGTATATAGAGGCTTGTATAAAGGGGAATCTGAATTTTGATTACATTGGAAAGAAGGTCCTGATGGATAAGAAGATTACATTGGCAGGGATGATGATGGTAGATGCAAGATTGGGATGTGCCGTTAATGAGTTGAGGAAAAAAAATTATCATTTAATAAAGGGAGCCGGAAAATTAAAAATACAGAATGTAGTATTTGATCATTTAGAGAAAGAGATACATTTTTTCATTCCTGATGTTTCTTTAGATTTTGGTTACGCTAAAAATGCCAGTGATTTTATAAAGCAGACAGAAGTCTTTTCTGGGGTTGCTGAGATTGATACATTGTGTCTGTCTTATAAAAAAAAGTTATTTGTTAATTTGTCTGATTTGCGTTTACGTTCCAATACGGCAATTTCATTGCGAAAGGATGAGGTTTCTCCAATCACTACTCATTGGAACTGTAAATTGTTGGATGCCAGATGGAATAATTCATCAGCCTGGACCTCTATTCAGAATTTAGAATTACATGTGGGAGTTAAACCTATTGGAAATAATCTATTAAATGGGGAAGGTGGACTTATGTTTAAAGCTGATAAGTTGAGATTCTTAAATCCATATAGGCAACAGGCTTTTATTTTTGATAAAATACAACTAATCTCTGAAATTCGTCCTGTAGAAGAAAAACGAAGGACAGGTGAGAAGCATAATCTGAAGGGAGTTCTGGAGTTTGAACGCTCTCAAATGTATATCCCTCAGTTTCCGATGTTGACTTGTATCAATCATGCCTATTTAGGTTTTCAGAATCATCAGTTAACATTGAATCGGCTTCATGTGCAAGCTGGTAAATCTGATTGCTTCCTGTCTGGTTCATTGTCTGTGGCTGATGCAAAAAATAAGAGAAGTGGTGTACCGCAGGTAGAAGGTTCCCTTCGTATCCTTTCTGCTAATATCGATTATGATGAGTTAGAGAGAACTTTGTCTTATGGGGTCTCTTCCGAGAAGTTACAGAATAGTAAGATGATGGCATTCGGAGACTTGAATAACTTAGAGAGTCAGTTGCATGTGCAAGAACCTATTAAACTTAAGCAACATCCTGTTTATATTTCTAAAAATATTGCATTGGAACTTCAATTTGACCTTGATCACATGAATTATAGGAATGTAGATTTACAGCATGTGCAGGGAAGCGCTTTTGTGAGAAATCAAGCTTTAAAGGCTCATTTAACTACACGTACGAACTTAGGAAAAGCCGAATTAGATCTTTTGTATAATAGTTTGCATAAGGATAAAGTTACTACTTGTTTTGATTTGAAGTTAAAAGATTTTTTAGTAGCGCAAGTACATGAAGTGATTCCTACTGTAAAAACCATATTCCCTTTAATAGAAACTATGGATGGATTAGTTAATTGTCGATTGACAGCAGTTGGTCCGGTAGATAATAGAATGCTTCCATTATTGGGGAATACCGATGCTATTTGTTCTGTGGATGGACGTAATCTGATTCTGATGGATAATGGAACATTTAAAGAAATAGCACGTCGTTTTCGATTTAAGAATAAGGAGAAACATGAGATAGATAAGTTATCGGCAAATTTAATATTGCATAAGAAGAAGATTGAAGTATTACCCTTTGTCTTGCAATGGGATCGATATAAAGCGATTGTGGGAGGGGAGCATAGTATAGATCTTACATACAATTATCACATGGATTTGTTAGATTCACCGATACCCATTGATTTTGGAATAGATTTAAGTGGCAAGGAAGGACAATTTAAATATAAATTGCGCAAATGTAAGTATAAAGATTTGTTTAAGGATGGAGGAATTCAATATGACGCAGAAGTTGAAAAACGTTTGAGTCGGATTCGTCAGGCAATTATACATCAGATGCAATAGAAGCTAAGATATATTTTACAAATAAAGGTAACCTTGAGTGCCGATTTTATGACTCATTTTTTAGTTGCAGATCAATGGCCTATATCGAAAATCGTTACAGAAAATTTTCCCGATTTTTCTGTAACGATTTAGTAACGGAACTTTGCCTGAAATGGGCATTTTAATGTCTTTTGGTTATCCACCGGATAAATAGAAAAAGTCCCGTAAAACGTTGATTTTACGAGACTTGTCTTAAATTGACTACCTAATGTCTTAGGTTTCAGCGGAGAGACAGGGATTCGAACCCCGGGTACCTCGCGGTACAACGGTTTTCAAGACCGCCGCAATCGACCACTCTGCCACCTCTCCAAAACTCTTTTTAGGAGTACCTTGTTTTTCGAAGGCGGTGCAAAGGTAGGTATTATTTTTTATTTAGCAAACATTTTCTGAAAAAAATCGTTAGGATAAGGATATGGAGTAGGGTGAATGAGTATTCCGAATGTAAAAATTGTCGTATTTGAAATAAAAAACAAGACGGAATAATAAGTAGCCCTGCATTCCCTTTCGAAAAATGATTATCTTTGCGCTACTTTTTACAGAATATAGTTTTATCACATCACCAAGTGCATATTTATGAATAAGAAGATTTTTCTTAGCTGGCTTTTAATGGCCATTTTAAGTTTGCCGGTATTCGCCCAAATACAAGAACCGGTGAAGTTTAAAACCGAGTGGAAATCTGTATCCGCTAACGAAGTAGAAATTGTGTTCACCGGAAAAATGGAAAAAGGGTGGCATGTGTATTCCACGGAATTACCTGACGGAGGTCCGGTATCAGCTACTTTTAATGTAGACAATCTGGAAGGAGCGGAACTGGTAGGCAGGTTGAAGCCCGCAGGTAAGGAAATTGACAAAATGGACCCGATATTTGGCATGCAGGTCCGTTTCTTCGAAGGAACAGCCACGTTTGTGCAGAAACTCAAACTGAAAGGAGGAAAATATGAAGTGAGCGGTTATTTGCAATATGGTGCTTGTAATGATGAGAACTGCTTGCCTCCTACCAATGTGGACTTTTCGTTCAAGGGAGAGGTAGCTGGTGGACAGGCGGCAGCATCGGCTACTGCTGAAGCCGAAACGTCTGATACGGCAGATTCCGATTCATTGGCACTGACTCCACTTCAAATAGGTACGAACTCGAATAATGTGGAAACCTCTGATTACTGGAAACCTGTTATCGATGAACTGAAATCGTTTGGTGAGAATGTGAATAACGAATCACGCTCTTGGCTTTATATCTTTTTTGCCGGTTTCGTAGGTGGATTGCTGGCATTGTTCACTCCTTGTGTATGGCCCATTATTCCGATGACTGTAAGTTTCTTCCTGAAACGTGCGAAGGACAAACGGAAAGGTATTCGTGATGCATGGACGTATGGAGCTTCTATTGTAGTGATTTATGTGGCTTTAGGACTGGCTATCACCTTGATCTTTGGAGCCAGTGCCTTGAATGATCTCTCTACAAGCGCTATCTTTAATATTTTCTTCTTCCTTATGTTGGTGGTGTTTGCCGCTTCTTTCTTTGGCGCATTTGAAATCACACTTCCTTCAAAGTGGAGCAACGCCGTGGATAGTAAGGCAGAGCAGACAACAGGATTGCTGAGTATTTTCCTGATGGCCTTCACCTTGTCACTGGTTTCTTTCTCTTGTACCGGTCCGATTATCGGTTTCTTATTGGTGGAAGTTTCTACTTCAAATAGCATTGTTGCTCCAGCCATCGGTATGCTGGGATTTGCCATAGCATTGGCCTTGCCTTTCACCTTGTTCGCATTGTTCCCGTCTTGGCTGAAGTCCATGCCGAAATCCGGAGGATGGATGAATGTCATCAAGGTGACGTTGGGATTCTTGGAACTGGCCTTTGCGTTGAAGTTCCTGTCTGTGGCCGACTTGGCGTATGGATGGCGTTTGCTCGACCGTGAGACCTTCCTTGCTTTGTGGATTGTGATTTTTGCCTTGCTGGGTATGTATTTATTGGGTAAAATTAAGTTCCCGCACGACGGAGATGATAATAAGGTAAGTGTGCCGCGGTTCTTCTTGGCACTTTTCTCATTGGCATTCGCTGTATACATGGTACCTGGATTGTGGGGAGCTCCGCTGAAAGCTGTCAGCGCCTTTGCACCGCCTATGCAGACACAGGATTTCAATTTGTATAAGAATGAGGTGCATGCAAAATTCAATGACTTCGATGCCGGCATGGAATATGCCCGTCAGCAGGGGAAACCGGTAATGATTGACTTCACGGGATATGGTTGTGTGAACTGCCGTAAGATGGAGCTGGCTGTATGGACCGATCCTACTGTAAGCAAAATAATGAATGAAGACTACGTACTGATAACCCTGTATGTGGATGAGAAAACGAAATTATCAGAACCAGTGAAAGTGACAGAGAATGGCACGGAACGTACATTGCGTACGGTAGGTGACAAATGGAGTTATCTGCAGCGCTCTAAATTCGGAGCCAATGCCCAGCCTTTCTATGTGTTGATTGACAATGAAGGAATGCCGTTGAACAAGTCTTATTCGTATGATGAGGATATTCAGAAGTACGTGGAATTCTTGCAAACAGGATTAAAGAACTATAAAAAATAATAGATAATGATTTCGCAGTCAGAAAGAGAACGTATTATCGCACTCATCAAGAGGGAAGTCGTTCCGGCTATCGGCTGTACGGAACCCGTAGCTGTAGCTCTTTGTGTGGCTAAAGCTACGGAAGTTCTGGGATGCCGTCCGGAAGCAATTACGGCTCAGCTTAGTGCGAATATTTTGAAGAATGCCATGGGAGTGGGAATCCCTGGCACGGGGATGATTGGGTTGCCTATTGCCATTGCTTTGGGAGCTTTAAAAGGCAAATCAGAATATGGTTTGGAAGTTTTGAAGGACATTACTCCGGAAAGCGTGGAAGAAGGCAAGCAGATGATTGCCGGTCAAGGCATAAAGATTGAGCTGAAAAAAGACATTGAAGAGAAATTGTATATTGAAGTGACTTGTACAGCCGGGAAGGATACGGCTACGGCTATCATCAGTGGAGGACATACGAACTTCGTATATGCAGAACGGAATGGTGAGGTTTTGTTTGATCATAGAGAAAAGGCAGGAGCTGAAGCGGATGTGGAAGAAGTCGATTTGAATCTGAAGAAAGTGTATGATTTCGCTACGACTGCTCCGTTGGATGAAATTCGTTTCATTCTTGAGGCAAAGCGTCTGAATCTGCAGGCAGCGGAACGTTCTTTCCAAGGGAACTATGGTCATGAGTTGGGCAAAATGTTGCGTAGCAGTCAGCAGGAACAGCATATCATGGGTAGCAATACGTTTACCCATATCCTTTCTTATACTTCTGCCGCATGCGATGCCCGAATGGCTGGTGCCATGATACCGGTGATGAGTAATTCCGGAAGTGGAAACCAAGGTATTGCAGCCACACTTCCTGTGGTAGTGTTCGCTCAAGAGAATCATAAATCGGAAGAGGAGCTGATTCGTGCTTTGATTTTGAGTCATCTTACGGCTATTTATATCAAGCAGAATCTAGGCCGTCTGTCCGCGTTGTGCGGTTGTGTGGTAGCTGCCACAGGCAGCAGTTGCGGAATCACTTATCTGATGGGAGGAGAGTATAAGCAGGTAGCTTATGCCGTACAGAATATGATTGCCAATCTGACAGGTATGATTTGTGACGGAGCCAAGCCGAGCTGCGCATTGAAACTGACCAGCGGGGTTTCAACGGCAGTCTTTTCTGCGATACTGGCGATGGAAGGGAAGTGTGTGACTTCCGTGGAAGGCATCATTGAAGACAATGTGGATTTCAGTATTCGCAACCTGACTAAGATCGGTTCGGAGGGAATGAATGAAACCGATAAGCTGGTATTGGACATTATGACTCATAAACATTGTGATTGAGTAATAGGGAATGAAACAAACTGCAGAAACAGACTACATACAACAGCTCATCTCGGAGGGTGAGCATGTACATCAGGATTTTAAATTTGCCATATCCGATGTAAGGAAAATAGCCAGAAGTTTGTCTGCTTTTGCAAATACCGAAGGAGGACGGTTATTGGTGGGAGTGAAGGATAACGGCAGGATTGCCGGAATTCGTTCGGAAGAAGAAATTTATATGATTGAAGCGGCTGCCACGATGTATTGTCGTCCTCCGGTAATCACGGAAAACCGTGTGTACAGGGTGGAAGGAAAGGATGTGCTGGAAGTTGAAGTGAAAGAGTGCGCGTGCAAACCGGTTTTAGCCGTCGATGAAGAGGGTAAGTCTTGGGCTTATGTGCGTATAGCCGATGAGAACATTTTGGCATCTCCTGTCCACCTTCGAATCTGGAATCATGAGAAAAAGGACGAAGTGGTAATGACCTATACCGACAGGGAAAAGCGTTTGCTGGAGGTATTGGGTAGCCAGGGGCTGCTTACATTGGGTAGGTGTAGTCGCCTGGCTCGTCTTCCCCGTCCGGAAGTATGTCAGTTGTTGGCCGATTTTATTCGTTTTGGACTTGTTGAGCAAGTTTTTCAGGAGCATACATTCTTTTACCGCCTAAAAGAAGATGCCGTGTGGGAAGATTCCCTGTTTCCGGAAGTAAGCCGGTGATTGCGTTGTCGGTTTTTTGTATTATCTTTGCATCCGTAGAATTTAATAAAAAGACATTATGAGTATATTTTCGAAACTTTTTGGTAAAAAAACTACCGATGGAGCTGACGAAACGGTACGTGTCGGTGGCATGGAAGATTTCATGACCTTGATTCGTGTGTATTATCAGGCAGTCATGGCAGCTCAGTTGGGTATCAGTAATATTCATTTCTTGCCGGATTTGGCTGTATTCAAACGTACGTTGAAGGTACCAACTCAGAACAATAAGTTAGGGATTGCAGAGCGTGCACGTTGCCGTAAGATGTTGATGGATATTTATGGGTTGGAGGAATCTTTCTTTAAGGAAATAGACGGGTCTATTAAGCGTAACTGCCGCAATGTGAACGATATAAAGAATTATCTGTTTATGTTCCAAGGGTTCAGCCAGGATTTGATGATGGTGATTGGAAACCTGATGCAATGGAAGTTCCGCACACCGGGAGTCTTCAAGAAGTTGTTGCGCAATATGACAGAAAAGGCCGTACATGACATTCTGACCAAGGTGGACTGGAAAGACGATGGAGTACGTAAAACGTGTGGAAATATTCGTCAGTATCAGCATGCGCTCGGTTATTCGGAGGCATGGATGACGGAATACGTTTATAAGATTGTGTTGCTGGCTAAAAAAGAACCGAAACCGAAGGCATGACAGTGAACGAGAATCTGCTTTCAGGAGTGGAATGTCATCCGTTGGAACCTTTTCTGTCGGAGAATGCGGTCTTACTGATGTTAGGAAGCTTTCCTCCACAGAAGAAACGGTGGAGCATGGATTTCTTCTATCCGAATCTCCAGAATGATATGTGGCGTATTTTCGGACTTATCTTTTTTGAGGATAAGGAGTATTTTCTCAGTCCGGAAAAAGTATTTGACAAGGCACGTATTGTAAGTTTTCTGCGAGAAAAGGGAATTGCCTTGTATGATACAGCTTCGTGTGTCCGCAGATTGCAAGACAATGCTTCTGATAAGTTTCTGGAAGTGGTTACTCCTACCGATATAGGCTTGCTTCTTCAGCAACTTCCTGCATGTCGGGCAGTGGTCACTACCGGGCAGAAAGCAACGGATGTATTGTGTGAGCAAATGGAGGCAAAAGAGCCGACGGTGGGAGGAGAGAGCACGTTTTATTTCAGGGATCGTAAATTATCTTTGTTTCGGATGCCTTCTTCCAGTCGTGCCTATCCATTGAAGTTGGAAAAAAAGCAGAATATTATCGCCTTATGTTCAGACGTTTATCTTTGTTGTGAGAAAAAGACGGTAAAATATTTGGCAGAATCTCTTGCGGTTTCCAAAATTTGTACTACTTTTGCAACCGCAAACACGGGAATAGCTCAGTTGGTAGAGCATCGGTCTCCAAAACCGAGTGTCGGGAGTTCGAGTCTCTCTTCCCGTGCAGAGATAAAAAGCTGTAACTGAATAAGTTGCAGCTTTTGTCCGTTTATAGGTCGGACAAATCTCGGACAAATGATTTTCACGATGTCAAACTATACTACGCTTTCGGATTCGAAAAACGTAGAAAAAAATGTATTCATCACGAAGAAACAACGCCTCTCTAAGCAGTGTAATTTCGTACACAGAACCCAAATTACATACCGGGAAAACCTGGTATATTGACTTCACAGCATACGATCCTCTGGAGCAAAAAATGAAGCGGAAGAAGTACATGCTGGATGGAATACCCAAGCTGACCGACCGGCGCCGTCGGGCCAATGAAATCATCACGAATCTCAATGTAAAGCTGCGCTCTGGATGGAATCCGTGGGCGAACGTGGAGAACTCACGTCAGTACACACCGTACATAGATATTATGCAGAGGTATCATCTATATCTAGGCAAGTTGTATTCCGCAAGAACCATCAAGGAGAATACTCTGAAGGATTATGAAAAACGGCTGCGGGTATTTGAAGAATATACCTCGAAGCATATCCCGGCGATTGTTTATGCATACCAGATTGACCAGTCGTTTATCTCAGATTTCTTGGATTACATATTGCTCGACCGGGATTCTTCGGCCAGAACCAGGAACAATTACCGTACCTGGTTATCTTCCATGTGCGGATGGATGGTTGAAAAGCAGTACCTGGTGAGTAACCCTGTCGAGAAAATCCGTCAGCTGGTGGAAGATGAGAAGAAGCGTACTGCCTTGTCGGTACCTGACATTCACAAGCTGAAGGACTACCTAAAGAAAGAGAACCCTTATTTTTTGTTGTTGTGCCAGTTCGCATACTACACCTTCATTCGCCCAGATGAAATATCAAACATTAGGTTGTGTGATATTAACCTGAAGGAACAGCAGGTGTTTGTCGGGTCCAGCATCAGCAAGAACCGGAAGGATGGCATGGTCGGCCTGAATGATTCGCTCATCAGGTCTATGCTTGACCTTGGCATCTTTAATTCTCCAAACGATTATTATCTGTTCGGTAAAGGTTTCCGCCCATCACGCGAGAAGGTAACCACACGTGTGTACCGAAATTACTTTAACAAGGTTCGTGCTAAATTGAAGTTCCCGGACAGTTACCAGTTCTATTCCCTGAAAGATACCGGTATTCGTGACTTGGCCAACGCTGAAGGAATTGTTGTCGCCCGTGATCAGGCCCGGCACTCGGATGTTTCCACAACGAATAAATATCTGAAGGGCTCCAACATGACGGTGCATGAGGAGACAAAGCATTTTGAAGGGAATTTTTAAAGCAGGGATGACGTGCTTCCCAGCAGGACATCCCTTGATAAATGACCATGTTAATTCACCAGATAGAATGTGCCTTCTACTATCGGCTCAATACCATCCGGTGTTACAGTATAATGCAACTCTTTGCAATAATACTTTTTATTGCCGATTAAGTATATCGATTTACAATCATATAATTTTTTGTATTTGAATTTGAACACGTATTCAGTTTTAGTATCTACCTTAATAGAATCCTGATAATATCTGTCATATAATCCACCTTGGCTTGAGTCTATAGCTAAAGATAAATTATCATCGGTCAATTTAGCTATTTTCGTCCCTTGACTTGCTCTGTTGTAATGAATGAAACAAGGATAAGCAACAGCGTGTGGGATAAGCATGGAATCAAGGACTGGTTGTTCTACTTCTTCATTCATGTAGTCAGAACTGTACATGTAAGGCTTCAAACCAAGATATATAGCAATGAACAGGTAAGAATCATCCACAGACTCTTCCGTACTTCCATTCTCGATTTCCTGATAGGCGTATTCTGTTACTTCACCTTCATTTGTATTTGAAATAACAGGACATGCGGATGTAATCCAACCATCATAGTATTTGCTACCGCCAAAGTCCATCCCGGTTAGCCACACATTATTACCATATATTTCAGCTGGTACTATTTTTAGCTCACATTCATTATCAGAGGTTTCGTCTGAAACGTTTTTCAGTTGGTCTACTATTTCCCAGCATGCATAACTGTTACCCCCACTTGAATAAGCTGAATAAATCATCCATATCTGGAAATTTTCTTCAAACCATAGTTGATAAGGGTAATTTATAAAACCGTATGAAAGGATATCTTCCAGACTCGCAGTTGTTTTCCCACATTTTTCTCTTAATTCATCAGTCAAGTTCTGATAATTATACCATCTAGACGAAGGAAGACTGTATTTTATGTTGTCGTATGTTATGTAAAGAGATTCCTCCTGGTCGTAGTTTTTTTGTACATCTTCTACCAAATCATCATTTGAAATTTCTATCATCTCACTATTCTGATAGAATGATTTCATGCGAGCTATCTTTATTTTCCGTGTGAATTGATTTACCAGAAAGATCACATTAAATAATTTCTCTACTTCCGTTATAAATTCATCCACCTTCCAATTTGGCAATATTCTATTCATGTCTGTCGAAGATTGAATGCCATGTATGACTATAAGCCTTTTGGCCAGTTCGTCATCTTTCAGTACATTTTCTTCTATCGAATATCCCATTGCTTCTATGATTTTATCAATACAATAAAGCAAGAAGGGTTGTGGAACCATGGTCGCATCTGTCTTATAGATAAATCCATTTCTAGTGTCCCATTCTAATTCATTAAATATTTTGTCTGTTTTTTGTGAAGAGTCATCTATTTTATAATTCCCTTTTTGACTGATAACCGGACAGCACACATGTGTCACATCCGGATAAAGTTTAGTCAGATTGTTGTATTCTGCATTAAGATTGAGCGAACCCAAGTTCAATTGCCTGATAGTTGTTTCTCCTGCATACAGGTAATTAAGCTCTGAGTTCCCGGAAACCAGCTGTATCTTGGCTATGTTGTCCTCGATGGAAAGTATAACCTCTGTTCCATCTACGATTACATTCGGACCGCTCAGGAGAAGTGCAGAACGGTTTGTCGGATGTCCTGTCACGTCAAATCGATTGATGGACTGGTATATTTTTCGGTTGCCTGGATGATTTAGATCTATATCCAGGTCATAGGTGTAGTCCCCATTTTTCGTAAAAAACGGGTTCTGTGAGTAGAAATCTAACTGAAAGTCTGAAGTGAGAGCTACCTCTTGTTTATCTATAAATAATCTAGTCATGACTTATTATATTTTCTTGATGCGTTTTGATTCATCTTCTCAACAAGTTTTTGAGCTTCGTTTACCCCCATTTTACCTGTCGCTTTGGTATAAGTAAAAATAGGTTCTTCCAGTTTCTTATTTAATTTTTTGATAGCGACAAGCATATACTGGAGCATATATGTCATGCGAGGATCATTATCTGGAGAAATGATATTCTCCGGATTCGATGACTTGACATTAATGGAAGGGGATATCACTTGAGCCACATCACCAGCTGTCAGACTTCCGATAGTGTTGTTCTTTTGTGCCTGGTCTATCAGGTCAAGAACTGGGCGGACTACCGGGTTCTGGACTGCGTATCTGTTTGCTACAAATTCTCCTGCATGAACTATTCCACGTGGTTCATCCCATTGTCCGTCTCCCGTATATCCTCCTGTATAAAAATTGCTGATTAATGCTTTTGCCGTTTCAAATGCAGCTGTAATCAATGCAATTTTCCCAGCTGCTGCTGCAAGTCCAGCCCAACTGAATGGCCCTCCAGAGGCTATTGCTTTTATCTGTGTCTCAGCCACAGAGGCAAGCATAATCTTTTGTAATGTATCGAGTATCAGGTTAATGGTCGCTTTCATATAGTCGACTAATGTCGACTCTGAATCTGTTACTAATTCTGCAAATGTGGTACCAAAATCTTTTCCAATTTCCTGTGCCATCTGAAGTGTCGTACGGATTTTCTGTTGATGGTCACGGTAGTTTTTTTCGGATTTGTCCAAATTCTGCTTCTCAATTCTCTGCTGTATTTCTGCTTTCTTTTCTTCAGATATTTGAGTAGAATTAAGAACTTCATCATAGTAACGTTGCTGTATGTCCGCCAACTCAGTATAATAATCCTCTTCGGAAGATAGCGTATCATAATGTTTTTTCGTCGCTTCCTGGATCTCCAGCTGGTACTGTTTTTCCAAACGGGTGAAGGATTCTTCAGATGCTTTGTTTTCCTCTTCTTCATCCAGTTTGTTGCATTCTTCTTTGTACTTAATACGCATTTCGAGTACCTTTTGCTCGAGCTGCTGACGTTTGTCCGGCTCCAGGCCGGCAATGGCCAGCATATTCTCGAGGTGACGCATCTCCAGGTCTTCCATGAAACGGGTGTATTCCTGCTGTGTCATCTCATCGCTGGCCAGATAGGTGCGTTTCAAATCGGCCAGTTCATCGTAATAACGCTTGTTTTCTGCGGTGGACGCAATCTCTGTCGTAGATGGTTTGTTATCTGTCCGAGTTGTTGTTATATCTGTATTAGTATTACCATTTTTATCTGGAGTTACGATTATTTCGTCTAATTGATTGACAGCTTTCTGATTTTCTTTGGTCTTGACGATTAAAGCACTAAATTTATTCTCTATTTCTGCGATACGATCATAATCATTTTTTACTATAGATACATAATCTTTTATAGCATCTTTAGCGTCTGACAAGTCATAGAGTTTTAATGAATTGCCATACTTCTTATATAATGATTTGGACACGGCATCTGCAATCTGTTTTTCCGTATATCCTTTTTTTACCATATCATCTACATAGGGATATTCAGTAAATGTCCCCCAAAAATAAAATGGCATATGAAGTGATTAT
>OGRF01001293.1_pt1 | contig 17277 bp, 8 predicted proteins | sample 1553381 | NCBI WGS metagenome assembly OGRF01 (sample SAMEA2580060, study PRJEB22360) | human gut metagenome | biome: human gut; feature: human-associated habitat; material: faeces | place: Denmark | collected 2008/2010
GAGGTTCTCGCTATAATAATATGGGGGCTGGAGCTGCCTTAAAAAGAGGAGAAGTTGAGGAAAAGTCTGAAAAAAACAAGTCTAAGTTAATCGGTGTATTTGCTCGTATCAACTATAGTTTCAATGATCGTTATTTAGCATCTGTCAGTATCCGTCATGAAGGAGCTACACAATTCGGAGCTAATTATAAATGGGGAAATTTTCCTGCCGTATCCGTAGGTTGGAATATACATAATGAGGAATTCATGAGCTCCTTACATTTTATCAGTAGTTTGAAAGCTCGTTTAGGTTTTGGTGTAACGGGTTCCATTCCTGAAGATCCATATATGTCATTAAGCCGCTTGACCAGCGATAAGAATCTCTATACTGGTTCTGGCTGGCTCCCTTCATTAAAACCTTCAAGTAACGCAAATCCAAACCTGCGTTGGGAAAAAAAAGAAGAGTGGAACTTAGGAGTAGACTTCGGCGTTCTTGATAACCGTATCAGTGGATCTATAGACCTTTATAAACGCACGACAAAAGATATGCTATGGAACTATCAAGTAGCCACTCCTCCTTATTTATATCAGGAAATCCTCGCAAACGCAGGAACTATGCAAAATAAAGGACTAGAGATACACCTCAGTGCAATCCCAGTACAAACAAAAGAATTCTCATGGACAACTAGCTTTAATTATTCGACTAACAAAAATAAGTTGGTTGCCTTATCCAACGAGGAATTCCAATTAAAATCCGGTTATATAGAAGATGGCTGGACTGGCGAACCTATCCAACAATATACCCATCGAATATTTGAAGGGGGTGAGGTTGGTAATTTCTACGGTTTTAAAACTATTGATATAGATAGCGAAGGACGTTGGATTATTGAAGATAAAAACGGTAATCCAAAACCGATCTCAGAGCAACAAGCAGAAGATAAAAAAATTATTGGAAATGGCCTGCCCAAACACCTATTAAGCTGGGATAACAGTTTTACCTTCAAAAATTTCGACTTAGGTATAACTATGCGAGGTGCATTCGACTATGACATCCTCAACTACCCCCGCATGTTTTATGAATGTCCTGTAAACTTGACCCGGGGAAATTTGCTTGCCACAGCTTATGAACCGAAGTACGGAAAGACTGTACTAAACGACCAACAGGAACTTCAATATGTTAGCTATTTCATCGAAAGAGGAAACTTTTGGAAAATTGATAATATCACCATTGGTTATACCTTAAAACTTAAGAATGATTATTTAAAAAAGATACGTATATACGCAACCGGTAATAACCTATTCACATTTACAGGATACAGTGGATTAGACCCTGAGGTTAATACGCAAGGACTTAATCCCGGATGTGATGAATTAGGCCGTTACCCTTCTACACGTTCCTTTACTTTAGGCGCAATGTTTACTTTTTAAAATAAATAAACTCATGAATACAATTAAAAAACATATAAATATCTTATTATTAGGTTGCTGTTCATTGAACTTTATTTCCTGCACAGACCTAACCGAAGAAATCTTCTCTGACATTACTGAAGATAGTTATAAATATGAAGCTGGAGATGCGACTAAAGTGGTTGGTGCCGCTTATACCAATCTTCAAGATTGGGGATATTGCGGTTCCGGACAAGCTCCAATGCTGAGTCAAGAAATATGTACCGATGCCGCAGTGTTCCCCGCTAATGGTTCCGGTTGGGATGATGGAGGTGTATTTCGTAGAATGCATCAACATTCATGGAACTCCGAACAATTACAAGTGAATCGTTTATGGGAAGTTTGCTATTCCGGAATTATCTTGGCAAACCGGGCTATCAGCATTATCAACCAAGATGATTTTCCTTTTGCCGCAAATGAAAACAAGGCTGCCATGATCGCTGAATCTCGAGCATTACGTGCTTTCTATTACTGGTACATCATGGATAATTTCGGAGATGCTCCTTTAGTAACGGAACCCACCTCAGAATTACCTGTAAAAACATCCCGGAAGGATCTTTATGATTTTATAGTCAAAGAACTAAAAGAGTCTTTCAGCGATCTCCCAACAGAGAAAAATGAATCTAATTATGGAAGATTCACATTATGGGGAGCTAAAGCCCTCCTCGCTAACGTATATTTGAACGCAGAAGTATATACAGGTGATCCCCAATGGAATGCTTGTATTCAAGAGTGTGATGATATTATTAATTCAGGAAAATACAGTTTAGACATTAATTATAGCGATCCATTTAAGGCACACAATGAAAACTCATTAGAAAATATATTAGTCATTCCTTATGATGAAATATTTGCCACTGGATTTAACTATCATTTAGCCGCCTTACACGGAGCAAACCAAAAAACGTATGATCTAGTTGGAAGCCCTTGGGGAGCTGGGGCCTATAAAGGAATACCTCAATTCATCGACACCTATGATCCAGATGACGAACGTTTAAATGCGACTTGGCTAGGAGGTCCTCAATACGCATCTGACGGGACACCTCTCACAGGCTCTTATGACTTAATGGGACAACCGCTTATCTTCGTCAACAAAATGCCCAACGGAATTTTCACTGGTGAGGCAGAAGGATATCGCTGGTTAAAATATGAGGTTGAGATGGGAGCCAGAAGTGAACTAAATAATGATTTGGTCTTATTCAGACTTACGCAAGTCCATATGATGAAAGCAGAATGCCTTTTACGTACTGGGAAAGCAGATCAAGCAGCGTCTATTGTAAGTATGGTCAGAAAAAGAGCTTTTAAAGAACATCCTGAAAAAGCAATTGTCTCAGGAGCGCAATTACAAGAAAAATCCTGTTACAAATACGGTACGGTAGAAAACTATGTATTAACTTCGCAAAATCAAGTTTATCCAGAAAAATTCGGACGTTTCTATGATGAACTAGGTTGGGAATTCGCTGGAGAATCTTATCGCCGGAGAGATATGATACGTTTCGGTCATTTCACAAAAGCTAAATGGTTATCTCATGAGCCGAATGGAGATTATAAAACGGTATTTCCCTTACCTCAAAAAGTAGTAGATACCAATCCGAATCTGGAACAAAATCCGAATTATCAATAATAACATAGAGGGTATGTCTCTATATTGACATACCCTCCTTTAATCTCAATTTCTAAAGCTATATGAAGCAATACCTTTTACTCGCTGCGTCTGCCTTTCTTTTGCAAGGGTGCCAGACCTCTAAAGAAGATATAAAGGAACAGCCTTTGAAGATGATCGAGCAGATCGATTTCTCTCATGTGAAAATCAATGACAACTTTTGGTCACCCAGACTCAGCAAACATGTCTCGGCGACCTTGCCTGTCTGTATCGATCAAATAGAGAATCAAACCGGACGTATCCGTAATTTCGAGAATGCAGCGAAAGGGGAAGGAGAGCATTCCGGCATTTTCTTTGATGATTCCGACGTATATAAAGCGTTAGAAGGTATGGCTTATAGCCTGATCAACAATCCGGATCCCGAGCTGGAAAAGAAAGCGGACGAATGGATTGATAAATTCGCTGCCGCCCAACAACCGGATGGCTACATCAATACCTTCTATACACTCACCGGATTGGATAAACGGTGGACCAATATGGACAAGCATGAGATGTACTGCGCCGGACATATGATTGAGGCAGGAGTAGCGTATTATCAAGCTACAGGAAAGCGCAAGTTATTAGACGTATGTATACGCATGACAGATCATATGATGAGCCAATTCGGTCCGGGAAAAAGACATTGGGTACCGGGACACGAGGAAATAGAACTGGCGCTTGTCAAGCTTTATCAAACCACCCAAGAGCAGAAATATCTGGATTTCGCTTATTGGCTGCTGGAGGAACGTGGACACGGTCACGGCACTATGGGTGATGAAGGTAAATGGAACCCGGTTTACTATCAAGATATCGTTCCCGTCCGGCAACTTACCGATATCTCCGGGCATGCGGTACGATGTATGTATTTGTATTGCGGTATGGCCGATGTGGCTGCCTTGAAGAATGATACGGGATATATAGCCGCAATGGATCGTCTATGGGATGATGTGGTACACCGCAATATGTATATCACCGGGGGAGTCGGTTCATCCCATGATAACGAAGGGTTTACGGAGGATTACGATTTACCGAACCTAGATGCTTATTGCGAGACTTGCGCTTCTGTCGGAATGGTGCTTTGGAACCAACGTATGAACCAACTTACCGGAGACTCTAAATACATCGACGTACTGGAACGTTCTTTATATAACGGTGCGCTTGCCGGTATCTCCTTGGGTGGAGACCGTTTCTTCTATGTCAATCCGCTGGAATCTAAGGGTGATCACCATAGACAAGAATGGTATGGTTGTGCTTGTTGCCCAAGTCAGCTTTCACGCTTCTTGCCTTCTATCGGAAATTATATCTACGCCTCCTCCGATGATGCGTTATGGGTAAATCTATATATCGGAAATACGGGGCAAATACGGATAGGAGAGACTGATATCCTATTAACACAAGAAACGGACTATCCGTGGGATGGATCGGTAAAACTAACAATTTCTACGTCTCAGCCTTTGGAGAAAGAGATACGCCTCCGCATTCCGAATTGGTGCAAAACCTATGATTTAAGTATCAATGGTAAGAGAATAAACGTGTCTGAGAAAAAAGGCTATGCGGTAATCAAGGATTGGAAATCGCAAGATGTAATCGCTCTAGATATGGATATGCCCGTGGAAATTGTTGCGGCAGATCCGCATGTCAAGGAAAATTTCGGCAAACGGGCGATTCAACGAGGGCCACTTGTATACTGCATGGAAGAAATAGACAACCCGGAATATTTCGATCAAATCCAGTTGAGCCCAAGTACAACATTCCAGACAGCCTTCGTTTCCGATATATTGAATGGGATAAAAACAATTAAAACAAACGGTAGGGCACAATCTGCTACCTTCATTCCCTATTATGCGTGGGATAACCGTAAAGCAGGAAAAATGAGGGTATGGATCCCCTATAACGAATAACTAAAAAAGCATCAAAATGAAGTATTTATTAACGATAACATTATCAAGCCTAATCTCAATTACCTCCTTTTCTGCCACTTTGCCGGGAAATGAAGGTTCTATCAACATTAATTACCCGAACAATCGTTATCCATTAGCCTCTAAGCCTTATATAGAGTTGCCTATTGGGGATGTTAAACCTGCGGGTTGGCTAAAAATCCAAATGGAACGAATGTGTACGGGAATGACCGGCCATCTGGATTCTATCTATACGAAAGTAATGGGACCGCGTAATGGTTGGTTAGGCGGAGATGGAGACGTATGGGAACGAGGCCCATACTGGATAGATGGCTTACTACCTTTGGCTTACATCATGAATGATGAGGCCTTGATCCAAAAAGTAAAGCCTTGGGTTGAATGGACATTGGCCTCCCAAAAGCCTAACGGATATTTCGGGCCAGATACAGACAGAGACTATGAACCCGGCTTACAACGGGATAACGCACAAGATTGGTGGCCCAAAATGGTTATGCTCAAAGTTCTGCAACAATATTATTCCGCTACCAACGATCAAAGAGTTATCTCGTTCCTCACTAATTATTTCAAATACCAGCTTTCTGAACTACCTAAAAGTCCTCTGGGAAAATGGACTTTCTGGGCTGAACAACGAGGAGGGGATAATCTGATGGTCGTATATTGGCTTTATAATATCACGGGCGATCCTTTCCTTCTGGAGTTAGGAGAGTTAATCCATAAGCAAACCTTCAATTGGACCGACGTGTTCTTGAACCAAGATCATTTAGCCCGGCAAAACAGCCTGCATTGTGTAAATCTCGCCCAAGGATTCAAGGAACCTGTCATTTATTACCAACAGAGCCATAATCCTCAAAATCTGGAAGCGGTTAAGGAAGCTGTACGGAAAATGCGTCATACGATTGGTTTTCCTACAGGATTATGGGCGGGAGATGAACTTTTACGTTTCGGTAACCCGACACAAGGATCAGAACTCTGTACCGCTGTCGAGATGATGTTCTCTCTCGAGAAAATGTTAGAGATAACCGGAGATGTCCAGTGGGCTGATCATTTAGAGAAAGTCGCATACAATGTACTGCCAACGCAGATCAAGGATGACTTTTCCGCACGACAATATTATCAGCAAGTCAATCAAATAGCGATCACTTGCGAAGGACGTAACTTTGTCTCACCACACGAGGACACAGACATTGTTTTCGGAGAATTGAGCGGTTATCCTTGTTGTACCTCCAATCTACATCAAGGCTGGCCTAAATTCACACGACATCTATGGTTTGCCACCGCCGATAATGGCATCGCTTCACTTATCTACGCACCATCGGAAGTGACTGCCCAAGTGGGAAACGACATCACGGTTAAAATCGCAGAGAAGACCGATTATCCCTTTGAAGAAAAGATCGATTTCAATTTATCGTTCCCTAGCAAGAAAGACAAGAAAGCCTTTTTCCCTTTTCACTTGCGTATTCCTGCTTGGTGTAATAATCCCGTGATTACGATAAATGGCGAGGCTGTCTCTATCGCAGCTCACTCTGGCGAAATCGTACGAATCAACCGAGAATGGAAAGATGGCGATCATATCCAGCTAGAGCTACCCATGCGTATATCCACAAGCAATTGGTATGACGATGCGGTTGTTATCGAACGAGGCCCATTATTGTATTCCCTAAAGATGGATGAGAAATGGGAACGCAAGGTTGATCAACGCCCGGAGTCTTCACATAAAGGAGAATGGTATTATGAGGTCACCTCTACTTCACCATGGAATTATTCCCTGATTCGCAAATATCTGAAAGAAGAAGAACTAGAGAAAAATTTCGTCGTTAGAAAGGCAGAGAACATCGCCCCTTACCCATGGAACCTAGAGAATGCCCCTATCACGATCAAAACAAAGGGACGGATCTTACCTTCATGGAAAATGTTCAAAGGTTCCGCCGGCCCCGTAAATTTCTTCATGCAAGCCAACGAACCGATGGGTGATGAAGAGACGATCGAGTTAATTCCTTATGGCTGTACCACTTTACGTATAACCGAGTTCCCGGTACGATAAAATAATGTGCCAATATGTTCATATGTGCCAATATGCCAATGCTTATTTTACACAAATAGTATTCGCATTGGCACATTGCCTACATTGGCACATTATTTCAATTCTTCTTCATCGTATAATCCTTCACCCCCAAGGAATCATACGCCTGCAAAAGCGCCTCGTCATTATCGGAGATCATTAACAACTTGTCGTTCTCCTTTAATTCCGTATTTCCTTTCGGGATGAAATAGCGGCCTTCCCGTTTCACCATTACCGCCAAGGTATGATCGGGTAAAGTCAGCTGCATCAATTTATTTCCATGGGATAATACCGCCGGGGTAATATCGATCTCGCTCATAGCGCTCTTGATCTCCTCGGGAAGCTCGATGCCAAACTCATCCTTTCGTTCCGGCTCATCCACCATATCCAGCCATTTAGCGGCTTGGGTAACCGTGGTTCCTTGAATCAGCAAAGAAAGAATCGTGATAAAAAATACGATATTAAAGAACATACCGGCATGCTCGATCCCGGCGATCATCGGGTAAGTAGCGAAAATAATAGGAACCGCCCCGCGTAATCCCACCCATGAGATATACAGTTTACCTTTGAAGGAGAAATTCTTATAAGGTATCAAGCAAAGGAACACGCTAATCGGACGGGCGATCAAGATCATAAAGACTCCCACCATAACACCTACACCCGTCACCGGTAATAACTCATGTGGGTTCACTAGCAAGCCTAACGTAAGGAACATCACGATCTGCCACAACCAAGCGAAACCGTCAAAGAACGTCCCCATACTTTTCTTGTGAACAATCTTAGCGTTACCAACCACCAAACCAGCGATATAAACCGCTAAATAGCCATTACCTTTACATAAGGTCGTAGCGGCGAAGGTGAAGAAAGCCGTAGCCAATAAAAGGATCGGATATAAAGACTCGTTATCTATATCGATCTTATTGATAATCAACACAGCCAGTCTCCCCAATAAGAAACCGGCGATAGCTCCCACCGATAATTGAATGACCAAGGATAGCCCGGCCTCCCAAATATTCATACCTCCGCTTTGTATGTAAGCGATCAGAAGCAAGGTAAGCATATAAGCCATCGGGTCATTACTACCACTCTCCAGCTCCAAGGTAGGACGCAGACGCTCTTTCAAATAAACCCCTTTACTGCGCAAGATGGAGAAAACCGAGGCTGAGTCCGTAGAGGACATGACCGCCGCCAGCAATAAAGATTCCGGGAAAGTCAACGTAACATATTTGCCAAATAAACCAAATAACCAATAGATAAACCCGCCCGTGATAAAAGTCGTGGCCAGCACCCCGAGCGTAGCCAATACCACACCTTGCGAGGCGATAGGTTTGACCTCCGCAACTTTCGTATCCATACCACCCGAGAACAAGATGATACTCAACGCCAACATGCCGATAAACTGGGCCACATTCGGATCGCTGAACTGGATGCCCAGACCATCGCTGCCAAACAACATTCCCACACCAAGGAACAACAACAAAGCGGGTAAGCCGAAACGATAACCGGCCTTACCGGCGAATATACTTAAAAACAGGATCACAGAAGCTATTAATAGCACTTGCTCAGGATTTTGAAACATACGCAAAACGGGTTTTATGATTAGTGATTTGATACTTTGTCACAAAGTTCGTAAACTTTTTGCAATTATAATCACACAAAAAGAAGAAATCCGGTCCCAAATTTACAGGAAGACCAGATTTATTCTTTCTATAGAAAAACAAATCTTTCTTACAAATTGTTCGAGAATTTTTCTATCTCGCATAGAATCATTACTTTTGGCAAACATACATATCCGCTTTATGAACAAAAAACATCTATTTACGCTGTTGTTCACATTACTCGTATGGACGAGCTGTAACAACCAACAACATTTTATTACCGACGCCGCTTACCGAGCTGAGGTTGAGAACGATTTCCAAGCGAAACAGGCCGCTCTGCCTAACGGAAACCTTTTCGCAGTATTTAACGATCAAATGACTCCCGAAGAGAGGGAGGCGTTAACCTTCATGTACGCCTATATGCCGATTGGAGACATCACGGACTATAGTGGCGATTTCTATTTGAAAAACATCCGTTCCTCTTTCCAAGCACGGAATGAGATGCCTTGGGGCGATAGCATCCCAGAGGATATCTTCCGCCATTTCGTATTGCCGGTACGAATCAACAATGAGAATCTGGATGAAAGCCGCATGGTTTTCTTTGATGAGTTGAAAGACCGGGTGAAGGGTCTCTCGTTGTACGACGCCGTACTGGAAGTGAATCACTGGTGTCATGAGAAGGTTATCTATACTCCTTCCGATGGGCGCACAAGTTCCCCTTTGGCATCCGTGAAGACCGCCTACGGTCGTTGCGGCGAGGAGTCTACCTTCACGGTAGCCGCTTTACGTTCCGTGGGTATCCCCGCACGTCAGGTATATACACCTCGCTGGGCGCATACGGATGATAACCACGCATGGGTAGAAGCTTGGGTGAATGGTAAATGGTATTTCTTCGGCGCTTGCGAGCCCGAACCGGTATTGAATCTGGGTTGGTTCAACGGCCCTGCTTACCGGGGTATGTTGATGCATACGAAAGTATTCGGTAAATACAATGGCCCGGAGGATGTCATGGAACGTACCGATGGGTATACCGAGATCAACGTGATCGATAATTACGCACCTTCGGCTAAAGCTGTTATCACGGTTACGGATGCCAATGGCAAGCCGGTAAAGGACGCTTTGGTAGAATTCAAGATTTATAACTATGCCGAGTTTAACAGTGTAGCCCGCAAGAAGACGGACGCGGATGGTAAATGCTCATTATCCGCCGGAAAAGGGGATATGCTGGTATGGGCCAGCAAAGATGGCAAGTTCGGCTACAGCAAGGTCTCTTTCGGCAAGGACGGAGAGGTTACGATCGCCTTGAATAAGAAACCGGGAGATGTGGAGACGATCGCCCTAGATATCGTACCACCGGTAGACGGCTCTATCCCCGCAGAAGTTACACCGGAGCAAAAGGAGGCGAACGCCAAACGTTTATTGGAAGAAGACGCTATCCGTAATAAATATGTAGCTACTTTCTATACGGAAGAGAAAGCAGAGGCTTTAGCGAAAGAATTGGGTATCGACCCGATGAAGACGGAGGATTTCATGATCGGTAGCCGTGGTAACTGGATGGAGATCGAGAAGTTCTTACGGGAGACTCCCGCCCAGAAGCGTGCGCAAGCGATGGCTTTATTGGATGTCGTATCCGCTAAGGATCTACGTGATACACCTGCGTCTGTCTTTGCGGACCATTTAAACAATACGCCGGCCGTTCAAAGCGAATGGTTCAATGAATATATCATGAATCCTCGTGTGGCCAATGAGTTCCTGACTCCATATAAGAGTTTCTTCGCTGCAAACATTGAGCCTTCCCTTGCGAAACAAGCCGTAGAGAATCCACAGGCATTGGTGGATTGGGTGAAGAATAACGTCTCCATTAACGACGCGCTAAACGCACAACGTATTCCGATCATGCCGATGGGTGTATGGAAATCCCGTATCGCTGATAAGGGCTCCCGTAATATCTTCTTCGTGGCCGTGGCTCGTAGCTTAGGTATTCCGGCACGTATCGAGCCGGTAGCCCGCAAGATCCAGTACTTCAAGGACAACTCTTGGGTAGACGTCGATTTCGAGGCTGCCGTACAGACAACCGCTAAACAAGGCAAGGTAATCGCTTCTTACCAACCAATCAAGGCGCTGCAAGACCCGAAATATTACAGTCACTTCACGATCGCCAAGGTTTTGCCGAACGGTACTTTACAGACCTTGAATTTCGAGAGAGGCGGTAATGTGGATATGGGCTTGGGAGATACTTGGAGCGGATTACTGAAGAAACCGTTATCCATGGATGAAGGTAATTATATGTTAGTGACCGGTACTCGTATGGCAAACGGTAGCGTATTGGCCGAGATCGAGTTTTTCAATGTGGAGGCAGACAAGACCACCCCGATCCAATTGGAGATGCGCGAAAGCAAGGACGAGATACAGGTGATCGGTAATTTCAACTCCGAAAATAAATTCAAACGTGCGGACAACGGCGAGGAAACTAGCTTGCTAGCTACTACCGGACGTGGCTACTATATCGTAGCGCTTCTAGGCTCCCGCCAAGAACCGACAAACCATGCGATGCGTGATATCGCCGCCGTGAAGAAGGAACTAGAAGATTGGGGACGAGGCATCGTGCTTCTCTTCCCGGACGAGAAAGGCTATAAGAACTTCGATCCGAAAGAGTTCGGCGATTTACCGGGCACGATCACATACGGTCTGGATATCGACGGGGCGATCCAAAAGGAGATGGCTACAGCGATGAAATTGCAAAACGCCAATACCTTGCCGATCTTCTTGATCGCCGATACGTTCAACCGTGTCGTATTTGTCTCTCAAGGCTATACGATTGGCTTGGGCGAGCAGTTAATGAAAGTTATACATAAGCTATAACAGATCGTTTCACAAGTGTGATCTGATCTTTTCACCCATGTGAAACGATCGGATCACGGCTGTGAAACGTTCTTTTCACCTATGTGAAAAGATCTATACGACAGGAGACACTCATTTCTTCTACCACAAACCGATCAGACTTCCTCCCTAGATTCGTTTTAATTCCCTTATTTTTCCCGTTCTTCCCAATCAAGGATTCATCTCTCAAAAAAATAATATCTTTGATTAAACCTTTTTACGAAAGGGCAGTCTAAACTTGCGTTTAGTTATATATTTTGGAGTAACGAGTGTAAATTATCAGTAAATACCATACGAGAACATGATGACAAAGAGAGCGAAATGGGGAGTTACGGCGGCTATCTTATTGATGATAGCGGGAATGATCGCTTACCCTCAATTGAAAAACAAGTTCAAGGCATCCCAAGATGCCGCTTCCGTCGTACCCACATCGGGCACGAGCCTGCGAAACCAGACACTTAACATCAACGCCGAGGTATTAAAATACCAATCATTAACCGATAAGATCATGAGTACCGGGAGTACCCTTCCGGACGAAGAGGTGGATTTGGCTTTCGAGTCCTCCGGTAAGGTGGTAGCCATCTATTTCACGGAAGGTACCCACGTAAAGGCGGGCGATCTGTTGGCCAAAATCAATGACAAGCCGCTGCAAGCCCAGCTAAAGAAGCTGGAGGCTCAAGTTCCTTTAGCCAAGGATCGTGTCTATCGCCAACGTACCTTGCTGGAGAAAGACGCCGTCAGCCAAGAGGCCTACGAGCAAGTAGCCACCGAATACGAGAAGCTAATGGCGGATATCGAGCTAGTCAAAGCGAATATCGCCCAGACAGAACTTCGGGCTCCTTTCGATGGAGTCATCGGACTTCGCTCCGTGAGTGAGGGCGCGTACGTTACCTCCTCCTCTTCCGTAATCGCCAAGTTGACCAAGATATCCCCGTTGAAAATCGAGTTCTCCATCCCCGAGAGCTATGCGGCCGAGGTACAAGACGGAACCCCGATCCTATTCCGCATGGAGAAAGACGGTATGATGCAGAACTATAAGGCGACCGTTTACGCCGTGGAAAGCAAGGTAGATATGGCGACCCGTACCTTGAAAGTACGTGCCACTTACCCGAATCCGGGCGAGAATATCTTACCCGGCCGTTATACCTCCGTCGAGATCAGCAAGCGGGAGATCAAGGACGCTTTAGCCATCCCCAGCGAGGCCGTTATCCCCGAGATGGGAAAAGACATCGTTTACTTATATAAGAACGGCGTGGCCGAGCCTCAAGAGATCACGATCGGTATTCGAACCGAGAGCCGTGTACAGGTATTGCAAGGGTTGAATGTGGGCGATACGCTGATCACGTCCGGCGTGATGCAGTTACGTACCGGCATGAAAGTTTCTATTGATAACTTGACTGAATAAGGAGAAGAACGATGGCAAATATTTCAGAAACCAGTATAAACCGGCCCGTACTCTCGACAGTGATGATGCTGGTCATCCTCCTGTTCGGCTTTATCGGTTACCGGTTCCTTGGCGTCCGGGAGTTCCCGAGCGTAGACCAGCCGATTATCTCGGTCAATGTATCTTATCCCGGAGCGAACGCAGACGTGATCATGAACCAGATCACCGAGCCGTTGGAGCAGAATATCAACGGTATCCCCGGCATTCGTTCACTCTCCAGTGTCAGCCAACAGGGCTCGTCACGTATTACGGTAGAATTCGAACTTTCCGTAGACCTGGAGACAGCCGCCAACGATGTACGTGACAAAGTGTCGCGCGCCCAGCGTTACCTGCCACGCGACTGCGACCCGCCAACCGTATCCAAAGCCGATGCAGACGCCATGCCTATCCTCATGGTTGCTTTGCAAAGCGACAAACGCTCGCTGCTGGAACTCAGCGAAATAGCCGACCTCACCGTAAAAGAGCAACTGCAAACAATCTCCGATGTGAGCAGTGTAAGCATTTGGGGAGAGAAACGTTATTCCATGCGCTTGTGGCTCGACCCTATCAAGATGTCCGGTTACGGCATTACTCCTATCGACGTAAAGAATGCGGTAGATCAAGAGAATGTGGAACTCCCGTCCGGAAGTATCGAAGGTAATACGGTGGAACTTACCATCCGTACGCTGGGATTGATGCACACGGCAGAAGAATTCAATAATCTTATCCTGCGGGAAGACAACAACCGTATTGTCCGTTTCAGTGATATCGGACGGGCGGAACTGGGCCCTGCGGACATCAAGAGCTACATGAAAATGAATGGTGTACCAATGGTAGGTATTGTTGTGGTACCTCAACCGGGTGCCAATCACATCAAAATTGCCGATGCCGTTTACGAACGCATGGAACAAATGAAGAAAGATCTTCCGGATGATGTGCGATACTCTTATGGTTTCGACAATACCAAATTTATACGCGCCTCTATCAATGAGGTAAAGGAAACGGTATACGTAGCATTCATTCTCGTTATCATCATCATCTTCCTCTTTCTGCGTGACTGGCGTGTAACACTGGTACCCTGCATCGTGATCCCCGTTTCGCTTATCGGAGCCTTCTTTGTGATGTATCTGGCAGGATTCTCCATCAATGTGCTTTCCATGCTGGCGGTAGTGCTGGCAGTAGGCTTAGTGGTGGATGACGCCATTGTGATGACGGAAAACATCTATGTCCGCATTGAACGCGGAATGCCACCCAAAGAGGCTGGTATCGAGGGGGCCAAGGAAATTTTCTTTGCTGTAATCTCTACCACCATCACTCTGGTAGCCGTATTCTTCCCTATCGTATTCATGGATGGCATGACGGGACGGCTTTTCCGCGAATTCAGCATCGTGGTATCCGGTTCGGTGATCATTTCCTCCTTTGCCGCACTGACTTTCACTCCGATGCTTGCCACCAAACTGTTGGTGAAACAAGAAAAGAAAAACTGGTTCTATATAAAAACCGAACCATTCTTTGAAGGAATGAACCGCATCTACAGTCGGTCATTGGAAATTTTTCTCCGTAGACGCTGGCTGGCCATGCCACTTGTACTAGGAACATTAATCATTATCGTATATCTGTGGAACGCCATCCCTGCCGAAATGGCACCATTGGAAGACCGCTCGCAAATCAGTATCAACGTGCGTGGCGCAGAGGGCGTGACCTACGAATACATACGAGATTATACGGAAGACATCAACCAGTTGGTAGATTCCATTCTGCCGGATGCAGAATCGGTAACGGCACGCGTGTCAAGTGGTAGCGGTAACGTGCGTATCACATTGAAAGACATGAAAGAGCGTGACTACACACAGATGGAAGTAGCCGAAAAAATTTCGCAGGCTGTACAGAAAAAGACCAAGGCACGTTCGTTCGTACAACAGTCGTCCTCTTTCGGCGGACGACGCGGTGGCATGCCGGTTCAATATGTATTGCAGGCTACCAACATCGAGAAATTACAAGAGGTGTTGCCGGTATTTATGGCAAAAGTTTATGAAAATCCTGTTTTCCAGATGGCCGATGTAAACCTGAAATTCAGCAAGCCGGAAGCCCGCATCAATATCAATCGCGACAAGGCAAGTATCATGGGAGTAAGCACACGCAATATCGCGCAAACGCTTCAATACGGATTGAGCGGCCAGCGTATGGGCTATTTCTATATGAACGGAAAACAATATGAGATATTGGGTGAAATCAACCGCCAGCAACGCAACAAGCCTTCCGACTTGAAAGGTATCTACATCCGTAGTGATAAAGGTGAAATGGTACAGTTGGACAACCTGATTGAACTGACCGGCGGTATCGCCCCTCCGCAATTATACCGCTACAACCGTTTCGTTTCCGCCACTATTTCTGCCGGACTTGCAGACGGAAAGACCATCGGGCAAGGATTGGACGAGATGGATAAGATAGCCAAAGAAACACTGGATGATACATTCCGCACCGCACTGACGGGAGACTCCAAAGAGTACAGGGAAAGTTCTTCCAGTCTGATGTTTGCCTTTTTATTGGCAATCCTGCTGATCTACCTGATTCTGGCAGCGCAGTTCGAGAGTTTCAAAGACCCGTTGATTATCATGCTTACCGTGCCTTTGGCTATTGCCGGAGCCTTAGTTTTCATGTACTTCAATGACATTACGATGAATATCTTCAGCCAGATCGGTATTATTATGCTGATTGGTCTGGTAGCAAAGAACGGCATCCTCATTGTAGAATTTGCCAACCAGAAACAGGAAGCCGGAGAAGATAAAATGGAAGCCATCAAGGATGCATCCCTGCAACGTTTGCGCCCCATCCTGATGACCAGCGCTTCCACCATTCTGGGATTGATACCGCTGGCATTCGCGTCGGGTGAAGGTTGCAACCAGCGTATTGCCATGGGTACGGCTGTAGTGGGTGGTATGTTGGTATCCACATTCCTCACCATGTACATCGTACCTGCCATATATAGTTACGTATCTACTAACAGAAGTAAGTTAAAAAAATCATGAAACGTACGATTTTATCCCTCATAGCCATTTGTGGCACCTCGCTTGCATTGCAGGCACAGATGCCGCAATCCTATACCTTGAAGTCCTGCCTGGAACACGGACTTCAGAATAACTACTCGCTGCGCATTACCCGCAACGAGGAACAAGTCAGCAAAAACAACGCCACACTGGGAAATGCCGGTTATCTGCCGACACTTGATCTTTCGGCAAGTTATAAAGGAACCGTGGACAACACGGACAGCAAAGTGCGGGCTACCGGAGAACATATCAAAGAAAACGGTGTATTCGATCAGACCATGAACGTGGGCCTTAATCTGAACTGGACTATCTTCGACGGTTTCAACATCACCGCCAACTACCAACGTCTGAAAGAATTGGAAAGACAAGGCGAAACCAATACCCGTATTGCCGTAGAAGACCTGATAGCTAACATCGCTGCCGAATATTACAACTACCTGCAACATAAAATCCGCTTGAACAATTTCCGCTATGCCGTATCTTTATCCAAAGAACGTTTGCGCATCGTGGAAGAGCGTTATCACATCGGTAACTTCTCCCGTCTGGATTATCAACAGGCAAAGGTAGACTTCAATGCAGACAGTGCCCAGTACATGAAACAACAAGAGTTGCTACACACCTCCCGTATCCAACTGAACGAACTGATGGCGAACGAAGATGTAGACCAGCCCATCATCATTCAGGACAGCCTGATCAAAGTGGACGGTGGACTGAACTTTGAAGAGCTTTGGAACATGACCCTGCAAACCAACGCTTCTCTGCTGAAAGCTTACCAAAACAATACGCTTGCCCAGCTGGATTACAAAAAGGTTTGTTCCCGCGACTATCCTTACCTGAAGATGAACGGCGGTTATGGCTATACCTTCAACAAATATGATATTGCCACTAACATCCAGCGCGGTAACCTTGGAGCCAATTTCGGCCTGACCATCGGCTTCAACCTGTTCGACGGAAACCGTCGCCGGGAGCGCAACAATGCACGCATTGCCATTCAGAACGCCCGTTTGGAACGCGAGCAACTAGAGCAAGCCTTACGTGCAGACCTGAGCAACTTATGGCAGGCTTACCAGAACAATCCTGAACCTGGAACGGCAGAACCTTGTAGCCGCTAAAGAAAACCATGAGATTGCCATGGAACGTTACATGTTGGGAAACCTTTCGGGTATCGAAATGCGTGAAGCACAGAAGAGCCTTCTGGATGCAGAAGAAAGAATTCTTTCAGCAGAGTATAACACTAAATTATGTGAGATTTCTTTGCTGCAAATCAGTGGAAAAGTAACAAAAT
>OGRF01001303.1_pt1 | contig 17197 bp, 10 predicted proteins | sample 1553381 | NCBI WGS metagenome assembly OGRF01 (sample SAMEA2580060, study PRJEB22360) | human gut metagenome | biome: human gut; feature: human-associated habitat; material: faeces | place: Denmark | collected 2008/2010
AATATCAGGTCGCTTTTTATATATACCACAGAATGCCCTGTCCCATATTTCTACAGAATAGAATAGTTGCCTGCAAAATTTGCTTGCCTACAATATATTTGGCTGTCTTACTTCCGCTCCCCACATTCGCTGACACTTGTACGGAAGCAGAAACATCTTTCAAAAGAGTGACGGTATCCTTTCGATATAGTGACGGTATACCAACTAGATAGTGACGCTATTCCATACATATACCGTCACTATACCAATTCCTACTTTATATAGACTACAGAACGCCCTGAACCATACTTCTTCAAGACACCATCTTTGATAAAAGCATTGATATCCTGCAATGCCTGTATCTTCGTTTTTCCCACAAGCATAGCATAATCCTGACGGTTGATGCACGGATGGTCTTCCAAGAACTTTTCCAACCGTTGTAAGCATCTCTCCCTATCCAAGGGGTTCTTCACACGAAAAGGAGAATGATAACGTTGTAATTCAATCTCACTCTCAATATCCTTTTTAAACTGCCGATTGACACGGAAATTAATATCTTTCAGAGATACGGACGGTGAACGCAAGTCTTTTGGATCCATCACTTTCTTGTCAACACTCAATGAAAGGGAGAAATAACCGATATCGCCCAGCTCTACCGAAAATCCTTTCAAAAGCAAATGACGTAGTTCTTTTGATATAGCTTCTATAACGCCGACCACTTGTGCATGGGGCATATGCTGAAATACGGTCACTTGTTCCACAAATTCTTCGGCTGTATAACTGCCTTTCAAAACGACACGTGCATGCAAAGGTTGTTCTTCCCCACTTTTTGTGAGATCGGGAGTCTCATAAAGATCATAATTTACACTCATTATTTATTAGTATTTCATTAGGAAAGATTAAACTCCACTTCCCTATATATTAATTATTTATCATGCTATTGAATTTTCGTTCGACTTAAGTCAAGCGATAGTTTTAGTTAAGTCAAGCGATAGTTCAACTTAAGTCAAACGAAAACCAACTTACTAATGAGACAAATGTACGTAGAATATAGAGAAACTAACCTATACCAATTGATATTTTATTTCCTGCAATAAAATGTAAATCTTAAGATTTTATTAAATTCTCCTTATAATATAAGGTAGGGAGAATCTTTTTTTTTACTTTTGTCCCCGAATATTGTGGTACAAGCCATTATAAAAGAAAGAATTATGCAGAAAAACCTTGTCATTGTCGAGTCTCCGGCAAAAGCAAAAACGATTGAAAAGTTTCTGGGGAAAGATTTCAAAGTCCTTTCTAGTTACGGACACATACGCGATCTGAAGAAAAAAGATTTCAGTATCGACGTAAATAATGATTTTAAACCCAGCTACGAAATCCCGGCAGACAAAAAGGCGCTGGTTAGCACACTAAAGACAGAAGCTAAAGAGGCAGAAACCGTATGGCTCGCATCCGATGAGGACCGCGAGGGAGAGGCAATTGCCTGGCATCTGTATGAGGTCTTAAAACTAAAACCGGAAAACACAAAACGAATCGTATTTCATGAAATTACGAAAAGCGCTATTTTAAAAGCGATTGAGCAACCACGCGACATTGACCTCAACCTCGTAAATGCACAGCAAGCACGACGGATTCTGGACCGTATCGTAGGTTTCGAACTCTCTCCCGTGCTTTGGAGAAAAGTGAAACCGGCACTTTCTGCCGGACGTGTTCAGTCTGTCGCTGTCCGCCTGATCGTTGAACGTGAACGTGAAATACATGCTTTCCAAACGGAAGCCGCTTATCGCATCACTGCCGTATTCCTCGTTCCGGACACGGACGGAAAACTGGTGGAAATGAAAGCTGAACTGGCTCGCCGTATTAAAACAAAAGAAGAAGCGAAAGCTTTCCTCAACGCATGTCAGGGAGCAAGCTTTGCCATCGACGATATTACTACCCGCCCGGTCAAGAAAACGCCTCCTGCTCCATTCACAACATCTACGTTGCAACAGGAAGCCGCACGCAAACTGGGATATACCGTAGCGCAGACCATGATGCTCGCGCAACGCTTATACGAATCGGGATTCATCACTTATATGCGTACAGACTCTGTCAACCTCTCGGAATTTGCGACAGCAGGCAGTAAAGACGCTATCATCAAAATGATGGGTGACCACTACGTACACCCCCGTCATTTCGAAACAAAGACTAAGGGTGCACAAGAAGCGCATGAGGCTATCCGCCCTACCTATATGGAAAACCAATCCATTGAAGGAACAGCACAGGAAAAGAAACTGTACGACTTGATATGGAAACGCACCATTGCCTCACAAATGGCAGATGCAGAACTGGAAAAGACAACTGCTACCATAACAATAAGTGGCAGCAGCGACGTGTTTACAGCCATCGGCGAAGTGATTAAGTTTGACGGGTTCCTCCGTGTATACCGTGAATCTTATGACGATGACAACGAACAGGAAGATGAGAGCCACCTGCTTCCTCCTCTGAAAAAAGGTCAGAAGCTGGAACACGGCCCTATCATCGCAACCGAACGTTTCACCCAACGTCCTCCACGCTATACGGAAGCAAGTCTTGTACGCAAGTTGGAAGAACTGGGTATCGGACGTCCGTCTACGTATGCACCTACTATCTCTACCATCCAGCAACGCGAATATGTGGAGAAAGGTAATAAAGACGGAGAAGAACGGCAGTTTAATGTCATGACATTGAAAGATCGTCAGATTAAGGACGAAAACCATACTGAAATAACCGGTGCAGAAAAGGCGAAGTTATTCCCAACGGATACCGGCACAGTGGTAAATGATTTCCTTACCGAATATTTCCCGGACATTCTGGATTTTAACTTTACCGCCAGCGTAGAAAAGGAATTTGACGAGATTGCAGAAGGAGAAGTGAAATGGACTTCTATCATGAAGAATTTCTATGATAAGTTCCATCCGTCTGTAGAAAATACATTGGCAATCAAGACGGAACATAAAGTAGGCGAACGTATTCTGGGAGAAGAACCGGGAACAGGTAAAACTGTTTCTGTTAAGATTGGTCGCTTCGGTCCTGTTGTACAGATTGGCACTGTGGAAGATGAAGAAAAACCACGTTTTGCACAAATGAAGAAAGGTCAATCCATGGAAACCATCACTTTGGAAGAAGCACTGGAATTATTCAAATTACCTCGTACATTGGGCGAATATGAAGGAAAATCAGTCAGTGTAGGCGTAGGCCGTTTCGGTCCGTATGTCCTGCACAATAAGGTATATGTATCGCTCCCGAAAACACTTGACCCGATGGAAATTACTTTGGAAGAAGCAGAACAGCTGATTCTGGAGAAACGACAGAAAGAAGTGGAACGACACATCAAGAAGTTTGAAGAAGAACCGGAACTTGAAATTCTGAACGGACGCTACGGACCTTACATTACCTATAAAGGTTCCAACTATAAAATTCCTAAAGATATTGTCCCGCAAGATTTGAGTTTGGCTAGCTGTTTGGAACTCATCAAATTACAAGATGAAAAAGGACCAGCGACCACAAAAAAAGGACGATTCGCAAAAAAGAAATAAAAAAAACTAGAAAAAGAGCAAATTATATAATTAAATGTATATATTTGCTCTTTATCTTTTAATACACAAACTTATGAAGCAAACAATTTTAAAGTATTTAATGATAGGAGTGCTTATCATATCTTCCATCAGTTGCATGGACAAAGAGCGTGACTTATCCTGGGAGAGAAGGCATATGCCCAAAGAAGCATACTTCGACTTCAACATGATCCAAGCTGTTGCTTTGGATGTTGATTATTGTTTTAAAAGCGACAATTATCGTGTCCTTTTTGATATTTACGATCAAGATCCCATTGAATACTCAGCTGACGGTAGCGTGTCCAAAAAGGACATAGAGCCTATCTACCGTGCGGTCACAGACGAAGAAGGCAAATTCAGCGGAGAGATGAATAATATCCCGGCAGACATCTCGGAAGTATGGTTATCATCGGATTATTTAGCCACCGTATCTCCTCTTAAACTAACGATTGACGATAGTCGTCGGCTTTCATTTAATCAAGATGCATATATCGCTACCTTACGTTCACAAACGGCATCAAAAACTAGAGGAGTGACCGTAAACCAACATACCTATCTAAAAGAATGGCATGTTCTTCCCGATGCAGACTGGGATGACAGCGGAAGACCAACCAACCTGGAACCTAAAATAAATATACCTCCGGCAGACGTACTATACAACATCAAGTATGTTTTCAGAAAGGTTACAGTCAAAGATGAGAACGGTAAAAGCAAGGTTATGAACATCAGTCAGAATTATCCGGAGTTTTTTGATGGTTCCATTAAAATGACTTCAGATATTCCAATTGTTAACCCGACCGAAGTAAGCCTCGTATTTATAAACAGCTCTGCTGCATGGTACAATACAGTTGGATATTACACCTATCCGACCAACAATCCGCCCCAGAGCAAGAGTGATATAAAACAAATAATTGCATTCCCAAACACCTCTCCTGTTTACAAGACTTTAGGGGTAGGAGCATTAGTGTGTGGCGAAGAAATAAAACTCAAATATTGGAATGAAGAGACACAGGAATACGAAGACAAATTTCCTGCAGGAGTCACAATTGGCTGGTGCCTTCAAGGTATGGGATTCAAGAGTAAACTCACCTCAGAAACAGATAAAGACAAAGTGGGCGATATCATAAAAGGTATGGGGGCACGCTACTCCACCAGGAATCTAAACACGAATAATACACAAAGAACTGTATCTCTCCGTGATTCCAAGTCCGGGCAGATTGTAGCAGTAGGATTCGAAGATAATATTGACTTCGATTATGCAGATGCCATCTTCTATATTCATACGTCAGAAAAGAATGCTATTGACCCGACATTGCCTCCACTGCCTGAGGACCCCGAAGCAATCCCCGAGCAATATAAAATTTCTTATTCCGGTACACTGGCTTTTGAAGACTTATGGCCTAAGTTAGGTGATTACGATATGAATGACGTAATGGTAAAGTACACCAGTACGATGACCCGAAATGCTCTTGACAATCGCATTTACGAAATTGAAGACAAGTTTATCTTACAGCACTGTGGCGGTTATCTGCAAAACGGATTTGGATATCAATTACACAAGCTCTCAAACAGCAATGTCAAGAGTGTAAAAATAACGGGGCCTGATGCCAGTGGTTTATCAAGTTCTATATACATGGAAGGAAAAGAAACAGAGCCTGGACAGTCTCACCCAACCATATTGTTGTATGACGACATGACAAAATTCAAAAATATCACTGATGAATCAAAGAAAGAATATACTGTAACCATCACGCTTGATGGAGCTAGTGAGAAAGAGGTGGTACCTCCTTACAACCCGTTTATCTTCATCAGTTCCAACGAGGGTAGAGGCAAAGAATTACATCTGATAAATTATCCCCCGACTGACAAAGCCGACTTATCGTTACTGGGAACCGGAAAAGACATCTACAGACCAGAAGAAGGGATGTATTATGTTTCTGCAGACTTGATGCCGTTTGCTATCAATATGCCAGTAAGTAATCTCCCGGTTCCAGAGGAAGGGAAACGAATCGATCAATCATATCCCAAGTTCTCTGGATGGGTATCATCGAATGGGAAACAAAATAAAGATTGGTACAAATAAAGATTGATACGATTTAAATAAGAGCAGCCCGGATATTGTACGGAATCGCTATCGGGACTTCGCATTGCGAACCATCGATGAAAAAGACATAATAGACATCCGTTTAGAAAGGCGCGAATTACGCAGTTCACACAACTTCTTGAATACTCACCAAGAATTCGTGTGAACTGTGTTTTTATTTTAAGCCATAATATTATAGGATATAAGTATTATCCGTTACAAATGGGCTTTTATCATTAAATCTTCGGCTCCCATTTTATCTTAAAACCTTTATTAGGGAATAGCATATCAAACACAATCACGAATATAAAAACAGATGTTACCAAGATATTCATCGTCAATAAAGAAATGTGATAAGGCCAGGGAAGCAGTAAAGCCAAAGCTATTACAGCAATAATATGTGATAAAGGAAGCATACGGCACGTGACATATTTATAGATACTATTTGCCAGAATATAAACGATTGGTCCGATAATCAGAACAAAAACAACTTCCGCTCTCATTTCTTGTTCGGGATGGGCAACAATCAGTTCGTCTCCTACCGCACAAATAATCAATGCTCCCACCAATACAATATGAATTGCATTATAAATCAACCCCAGCTTTCCGGGATCTTTCACTTCCTGTATTTTCCGACTACCGGCTTCACTGCTCACATCAAAGTAAACCCACCACATAGCCAAACTACCAATAAAAGATGTGACAGCAGAAATAATCACGAGAGGCGTCCATTCTTCTACTTCACTCAAAGAAGCTCCTGTCATCAATAGAGTTTCTCCAAAAGCAATAATCACAAACAACTGGCAACGTTCCACCAAATGATGCCCTTCAATAGTCCATTCCTTGCTACTGTCCGAACGTCCCAGACGAGGTAAAGCAAATCCGTGCATCGGGGCTGTATAATCACAGATGGCGGCTATAATCCACAGTAGAATTTGCCATTCTCCCTGCAATATGGCACCTGTAATCCAAAAGACGGCAGATATACAGAACCAGCCCATAATTCGCTTAAAATTAGCAGCCAGATGATGATCTCCTAACACCCCGATAATATAAAGTGTTCTCCCTGCCTGTATCAGAACATAGCAGACAGCAAATATCAATCCCCGATAAGTAAAGGCATAAGGAATAGCAGCCGCCATCACCAGCCCCACCAGCATACTGATAAAAAGAAGAATACGTATCGGCCGGGTATCCGGGTTGAACCAGTTAGTCACCCAGATGGTATGTTGCCACAACATCCAGACTGCAAACCACAGGATTGTTTCTTTCAATAATCCTTCCCAAGTGAGATTATGAAGCAAATAATGTGAAAGTTGCGTGACCGAGAAAACATAAATCAGGTCAAACAGCAGTTCGGAATAAGAGACAGTAGCAGTTTCCGTTTCTCTCTTCCGAAGCAATGGATGGGGGGAGTAAAACATACGAGGTTCCTTTTATATATATAAAAGAAACCCCGCAGAAGTCTATTTTGTTCAGAGAAAGTCTTACATTCTGGAAGGAACTTCGATACCCAGCAAATTCATTCCCAAGCGAACAACTTTAGCTACATTAGCAGACAGAGCGATACGGAATACTTTCACCGCCTCATTCTCTTCGCGCAGAATACTATAGTCATGATAGAACTGATTGTATTCTTTCACCAAGTCATAAGTATAATTAGCAATAATAGACGGGCTGTAATCTTCACCGGCTTGTTTTACAACAGCAGCAAAGTCGGCAACCATCTGAATCAGCCCTTCTTCCTTTTCACTCAATTCAATACCAGCCGGAATCTGTTCAGGAATCACGATACCTGATTCGGCAGCTTTCCGAAGTACAGACTGGATACGTGCATAAGTATATTGAATAAACGGACCTGTATTACCATTGAAGTCGATAGATTCTTTCGGATTGAATGTCATATTCTTACGGGCATCGACTTTCAGAATGAAATATTTCAATGCTCCCAGACCCACAATACGGGCAATATCATCAGCTTCTTCCTGTGTCAAACCATCCAGTTTGCCTAGTTCTTGTGAAGTTTCTTTAGCAGTGGCAATCATTTCCTCCATCAAGTCGTCAGCATCAACTACCGTACCCTCACGGGATTTCATCTTACCTTCCGGCAGTTCCACCATTCCGTAAGAGAAGTGTACCAGACTCTTACCCCATTCGAAACCAAGTTTATCGAGCAAGATAGAAAGCACCTGGAAGTGATAGTTCTGTTCGTTACCTACTACATAAATCATCTTATTAATCGGGTAATCGGCAAAACGAAGTTTAGCCGTACCGATATCCTGAGTCATGTAGACAGAAGTACCGTCACCACGGAGAAGGAGCTTATGATCCAGTCCTTCGGCAGTCAGGTCGGCCCATACGGAACCGTCTTCTTTCTTGTAGAAGAAACCTTTTTCCAGACCTTCCATTACCTTTTCTTTTCCTTCGAGGTAAGTATTGGATTCGTAATAGATCTTGTCGAAGCTGACACCCATCTTCTTGTAGGTTTCGTCGAATCCTGCATATACCCAGTTGTTCATCATTTCCCACAATCCGCGTACTTCCGGATCACCGGCTTCCCACTTCACCAACATTTCGCGGGCTTCCTGCATCAATGGAGATTCAGCTTCAGCCTTTGCTTTCGCTTCATCGTCATTCATTCCCTGCGCTGTAAATTTAGCCATCAGCTCCTTTACTTCCGCTTTATAATGCTTATCGAAAGATACATAATAATCACCTACCAGGTGGTCACCCTTCTTACCCGAAGTTTCAGGAGTTTCACCGTTTCCGTATTTCTTCCATGCCAGCATGGACTTACAGATGTGGATACCACGGTCGTTTACAATATTTGTTTTGACTACCTTATTGCCGTTTGCCGCTACAATGTTAGCCAATGCGTTGCCTAAAAGGTTATTACGCACGTGTCCCAAGTGAAGCGGTTTGTTTGTATTCGGAGAAGAATACTCAATCATCACCAATGGAGAAGCGTCAGTGACCTGCATTAAGCCGTACTGTTCATCCGCCTGAATCTCGTTCAGCAATTCAATCCATGTAGCCGATGCAATAGTCAGGTTCAAGAACCCTTTTATCACATTAAACGCTGCTACAGCCGGATCGTTTGCCTTCAGATATCCACCGATTTCCTCTGCTGTTTGCTCCGGTCCTTTTTTTGACATCTTCAGAAAAGGGAACACGACCAGTGTCAAATGTCCTTCAAATTCTTTCTTTGTTTTTTGCATTTGCACCATCTTTTCAGGGACTTCCTGACCGTAGAGTGCTTTCAGTCCACTAATAACGGACGCTACAAGTTTATCTTCTATCTTCATAATCAAGTTATTTCTTGCGCGCAAAGATACAAAAAAAGGAGACGCATCGCGTCTCCTCTCCTAATTTCTTTCAACTATCTATCTTATTCAACAGCTGCAGATAATTCAGCACCAGCTTTAAATTTAGCTACTTTCTTAGCAGGAATAGTAATAGTTGCCTTTGTAGAAGGGTTAATACCAGTTCTTTCAGCTCTTTCGCTTACTGAGAAAGTACCAAAACCTACGAGAGATACTTTGTCACCAGCTTTCATAGCATTAGTAACTGAAGTGATGAAAGCATCAAGTGCTTTTTTTGCATCGGCTTTGCTCATTTGAGCTTCAGCAGCCATTGCGCTAATAAGATCAGACTTATTCATAATACGTAAAATGATTAATTAATATATATGTTACACAAAAGATTATCCCACAATGGATTAATTCCACAAATATAGCCGAACAAAACAACATATCAAATAAAAACATAAAAAAAACGCAGCAAATTATTGAAAAAGAGCTAATAGGAAGCGTTTTTCATGCTTTAAAACAGAATTTATTCGTACTTTTGCGTCTATTATCTAAATATTCAGAAATTAAAATGATGCCAACTGTAACTAAAAACCTGATAATTATCAATGTACTAGTATTTTTCGGGACAATCGTAGCCCAACGTTACGGCCTGGATTTAACGAATTATCTGGGATTACATTTTTTCCTCGCAAGTGACTTTAATCCGGCACAGCTTATCACTTATATGTTCATGCACGGCGGATTCAGCCACATTTTCTTTAATATGTTTGCCGTTTTTATGTTCGGACCGATTCTCGAACAAACCTGGGGACCCAAACGTTTCCTCTTTTACTATATTCTCTGCGGTATCGGTGCGGGACTTATCCAGGAAGGGGTACAGTATATTCAATATGTAACGGAACTTAGCCACTACGCACAAGTGAATATAGGTACAGGTGTTATCCCAATGGAAGAGTATCTGAACATGATGACCACCGTAGGTGCTTCGGGAGCCGTTTACGCCATATTGCTGGCATTCGGTATGTTATTTCCCAATAACCGGTTGTTTATCTTCCCGCTGCCATTTCCTATCAAAGCGAAGTTCTTCGTTATAGGATACGCCGCGATTGAATTATGGTCAGGACTTGCCAATAGCGCCGGAGACAATGTCGCTCACTTTGCTCACCTGGGAGGAATGTTATTTGGATTGATCCTGATTTTGTATTGGAGAAAAAAAAGCAATAACAATGGGACATATTATAGCTGATTTAAAGGAGACATTCAGAAGAGGAAATATTTTCATCCAACTGATTTATATCAACGTAGGCATCTTTCTGATCGGCACGTTGATTAACGTTTTCTTGCGACTGTTTGAAGTAAGTACCCCCGATATATTCGGTATATTTGCCCTGCCGGCATCCTTTATCGGATTTATTCATCAGCCGTGGTCGTTATTTACTTATATGTTTATGCATGCCGGTATCCTGCATATTCTATTCAATATGCTTTGGCTGTATTGGTTCGGAAGTTTGTTTCTCTACTTTTTCTCGGCCAAGCATTTAAGAGGACTATATGTATTAGGAGGTATCTGTGGAGGTTTACTGTATATGGTTGCCTACAATGTATTTCCTTTATTCAGTTCGCAAGTGGCGGGTGCAACATTGGTAGGAGCATCAGCTTCCGTATTAGCCATCGTAGCTGCTACGGCTTATCGTGAACCAAATTACAGGGTGCAACTTTTTCTTTTCGGTGCTATCCGTCTCAAATATCTGGCACTGGTTGTTATCGGAATCGATGTATTATCCATCACCTCAAGTAATGCCGGAGGACATATCGCCCACCTGGGCGGTGCTCTTGCAGGACTTTGGTTTGCCGCCAGCCTAAGTAAAGGAACTGATTTGACTTCCTGGATCAACTGGATTCTGGATGGTTTCACCTCCTTGTTTCAAAAGAAAACATGGAAACGGAAACCGAAAATGAAGGTACACTATGGAAACAGTGCCACCGGTCGCGAGAAGGATTATGATTACAATGCCCACAAAAAAGCACAGTCTGATGAAGTGGACCGTATTTTGGAAAAACTAAAGAAATCCGGTTACGACAGTCTGACAACTGAAGAAAAGAAAAGCTTGTTCGACGCAAGCAAAAGATAAAGGAATGGAACATATTGGCAAATTTGTCGCATATCTGATACTTGCTGTCAACGCTCTCTTCGTGGGAACGTTGATATTAAGCGCTTATAGCCCTTACCTTAACCCGAAAATAAATCCACTTGCTTCCAGCTTGGGACTTGCATTTCCGATATTCCTGACGATTAATCTGATTTTTATCGGCTTCTGGGCATTCGTCAACTACCGCTATACGCTCTTGCCCGCCATCGGTTTTCTGATTTGTATTCCGCAGATACGAACTTATATTCCTTTTAACTCCACCACAAAAACCATACCGGAAGGAAGCATCAAAATCCTATCCTACAACGTAATGAGTTTCAACAATTTGGAGAAGAAAGATGGAAAAAACCCGGTATTGTCTTATCTTGTAGATAGTAACGCCGATATTATCTGTCTGCAAGAATACAACACCGCTACCAACAAGAAATACCTGACGGAACAGGATATTAAAAAAGCATTGAAAGCCTATCCTTACCAATCCGTCCACCAACAAGGAAAAGGAGATGTGCAACTTGCCTGTTTCTCCAAGTTCCCCATACTCTCGATACATCCCATCAAATATGAAAGTAATTATAACGGTTCCATGAAATATGTACTGAATGTAAATAACGACACTCTTACATTAATCAACAACCACCTGGAATCCAACAAACTCACCAAAGAAGACAGAGGGATGTATGAGGATATGATTAAAGACCCGAATGCCAAGAAAGTAAAAACCGGACTTAGGCAATTAATAAGAAAACTGGCGGAAGCATCGGCTATCCGGGCTACACAAGCAGATTCTGTGGCTAAAACCATTGCAGAAAGTAAATATCCGACAACCATAGTATGCGGCGATTTCAACGACGGTTCTATCTCATATACCCATCGCATCCTGACTCAAAAACTAGACGATGCATTCACACAGTCCGGTAAAGGATTGGGTATTTCCTACAATCAGAACAAGTTCTATTTCCGCATAGACAATATCTTGATCAGCCCCAACCTGAAAGCCTACAATTGCACGGTAGACCGGTCTATCAAGGCATCAGACCATTACCCGATCTGGTGCTATATCAGTAAACGATAAGAACTGAAAACTCTAATAAAAAACACTTATGATGATTAAAAAGACACTAACCATTTTAGCAGTAAGTTGTATGATGTACTCCTGTGCTACGAAAACAGAAAGCAATCCTTTCTTTACAGAGTTTCAAACCGAGTATGGTGTTCCTTCTTTCGACAAGATTAAATTAGAGCACTATGAACCTGCCTTTCTAAAAGGTATAGAAGAACAGAATCAAAATATCGAAGCCATCATCGAAAGCCCGGAAATTCCGACATTCGAAAATACGATTGTGGCTTTGGATAACAGCGCACCCATCTTAGACCGGGTAAGCATCATTTTCTTCAATATGACAGATGCGGAAACTACTGATTCGCTGACCGCACTTTCCATCAAACTGGCACCGGTTCTTTCGGAACATAATGACAATATCTCCCTGAATGGGAAACTATTCAAACGGGTGAACGATGTCTACCAAAAGAAAGATTCATTGAACCTGACGTCGGAACAAGCACGTCTGCTGGACAAGACTTATAAAAGATTTATCCGTTCCGGAGCGAACCTTGGCGAAAAGGACCAAACTCGCCTCCGCGAAATCAACAAGGAGCTTTCTACACTTGGCATCACTTTCAGCAACAATGTGCTGAATGAGAATAATGCCTTCCAACTTTTCGTTGACAAGGAAGAAGATCTGGCAGGATTACCTGAATGGTTCCGCCAAAGTGCGGCCGAAGAAGCGAAAGCAGCCGGACAACCGGGAAAATGGTTGTTCACCCTGCACAATGCCAGCCGTCTGCCTTTCCTGCAATATTCTGAAAATCGCCCGCTCCGGGAGCAAATATACAAAGCTTATATCAACCGCGGCAACAACAACGACGGGAACGATAACAAGGAAAACATCCGCAAGATCGTTTCTCTCCGCCTGGAAAAAGCGAACTTATTAGGTTTCGACTGTTATGCAAACTTCGTCCTGGATGAAACCATGGCAAAGAACGCCAACAACGTAATGAGCCTTTTAAATAACCTCTGGAGCTACGCACTGCCAAAAGCAAAAGCAGAAGCTACCGAACTTCAGAAATTAATGGATAAGGAAGGAAAAGGAGAAAAACTGGAAGCATGGGACTGGTGGTATTATACCGAAAAACTACGGAAAGAAAAATACAACCTGTCTGAAGAGGATACAAAACCTTACTTCAAACTGGAGAATGTACGCGATGGCGCTTTCGCCGTAGCCAACAAATTATATGGCATCACCCTAAGCAAACTGGAAGGCATACCAACTTATCACCCTGATGTAGAAGTCTTTGAAGTGAAAGACGCAGACGGTTCCCAGCTCGGTATCTTCTATGTAGACTATTTCCCACGTCCCGGGAAAAGCGGTGGTGCATGGATGAGCAACTATCGTGAGCAACACGGAACAACCCGTCCGTTGGTATGCAACGTTTGCAGCTTTACCAAGCCGGTAGGCGACACCCCCTCTTTATTGACCATGGATGAAGTGGAAACCCTGTTTCACGAATTTGGTCACGCTCTGCACGGACTGCTGACAAAATGCGAATACAAAGGAACATCGGGAACCAACGTGGTACGTGACTTTGTAGAACTTCCTTCTCAAATCAACGAACATTGGGCGACTGAACCCGAAGTGCTGAAAATGTATGCCAAACATTATCAGACAGGAGAAGTGATACCCGACGAAATCATCGAGAAGATACTGCAACAGAAAACTTTCAACCAGGGCTTCATGACCACCGAATTACTGGCTGCCGCCATCCTCGACATGAACCTGCACACGATGACAGATGTAAAGAATCTGGATATGCTTGCATTCGAAAAAGAAGCGATGGACAAGCTTAACTTGATTCCCGAAATAGCACCGCGTTATCGCGTGACTTACTTTAATCATATCATTGGCGGATACGCTGCCGGATACTATAGTTACCTATGGGCCAACGTATTGGACAATGATGCTTTCGAAGCTTTCAAAGAACATGGTATTTTTGATAAAAACACCGCCGACCTGTTCCGCCATAACGTATTGGAGAAGGGAGACAGCGAAGACCCGATGGTGCTTTATAAGAATTTCCGTGGAGCGGAACCAAGCCTGGAACCACTACTGAAAAACAGAGGAATGAAATAATTCAGCAAAAAAGCCCTTAAACATCAAATATTTGAGGGCTTATTACACATGAATGTGAAAAAAAAACTATATTTGCAGCCTTGTATGCGGCAAAAAGAACTTGTGTACGACAGAATTTAACTGAAAATTAAATTAAAAAAGTAATCATCATAAATTAAAAGTAAAATGCAAAACAAAGGATTTGTAAAGGTTTTTGCGGTATTACTCACACTGGTATGTGTGTTCTATCTCTCCTTCTCCTTCGTAACACGCCATTATACCAACAAGGCGAAAGAAATTGCGAACGGCGACCCGAAAGTGGAACAAGACTACCTCGACTCTCTCTCCAATGAGAAAGTGTGGTTGGGTAACTGGACGCTGAAACAATGTCGTGAGATGGAGATTAGTTTAGGTTTGGACCTAAAAGGTGGTATGAACGTTATCCTTGAAGTTTCTGTACCTGATGTTATCAAAGCACTGGCTGACAACAAGCCGGATGAAGCTTTCAACAATGCATTGGCAGAAGCTGCAAAACAGGCTGTAAACAGCCAGGATGATATCATCACGCTATTTGTCAGAGAATACCACAAAGCTGCTCCTAACGCAAAACTTTCCGAACTCTTCGCAACACAACAGTTGAAAGACAAAGTTAACCAGAAATCATCGGATGCAGAAGTTGAAAAAGTATTGAGAGCAGAAGTAAAAGCTGCTGTTGAAAACTCATATAACGTACTTCGTACACGTATCGACCGTTTCGGTGTTGTTCAGCCGAATATCCAGAGCCTGGAAGACAAAATGGGTCGTATCATGGTGGAATTGCCGGGTATCAAAGAGCCGGAACGTGTGAGAAAACTTCTCCAAGGTTCTGCTAACCTGGAATTCTGGGAAACTTATACAGCTAAAGAAGTTCTTCCTGCCATGCAATCTGCTGATGCTAAATTGCGTGCTGTATTAGCGCAGGAGACAGATGCAGACTCTACCGCTGTAGATTCCACCAAAGAAGCTCCGCTTGCAGAAGCTACTCCGGCCAAGAAAAGCGTAAGTGCTGCCGACAGTCTTGCTGCTGCCCTGAAAGGAGATGCTACAACTACTGAAGATAATTCAACAGCTAACCTGGCAGAAATTAAAAAGCAATACCCTCTGTTGGCTATCCTGCAGTTGAACTCTAGCGGACAAGGTCCTGTGATCGGTTACGCTAACTACAAAGACACTGCTGATATCAACAAATATCTGGCTATGCCGGAAGTTAAAGCAGAACTCCCGAAAGACCTTCGTTTGAAATGGGGTGTTTCTCCTTCTGAATTTGACAAGAAAGGACAGACGTTCGAATTATATGCTATCAAGTCTACCGAACGCAACGGTAAAGCTCCGTTGGAAGGTGATGTAGTAACAGACGCGAAAGATGAATTTGACCAATACAGCAAACCGGCTGTCAGCATGACTATGAACTCTGACGGTGCACGTCGTTGGGCACAGTTGACTAAACAAAACATCGGTCGTTCTATCGCTATCGTTCTTGACAACTATGTATATTCTGCACCAAACGTAAACTCTGAAATCACAGGTGGACGTTCACAGATTACAGGTCATTTCACTCCTGAACAGGCAAAGGACTTAGCAAACGTATTGAAATCAGGTAAGATGCCGGCTCCGGCTCACATCGTACAGGAAGATATCGTTGGTCCGTCATTGGGTCAGGAATCTATCAATGCAGGTGTATTCTCATTCGTAGTGGCTCTGATTCTGTTGATGATCTATATGTGTATGATGTACGGCTTCATACCGGGTATGATTGCCAATGGTGCATTGTTCCTGAACTTCTTCTTCGTATTAGGTGTCCTCTCCTCCTTCCAGGCAGCATTGACAATGTCCGGTATTGCCGGTATGGTGTTGTCACTAGGTATGGCAGTGGATGCGAACGTACTTATCTACGAACGTACAAAAGAAGAACTTCGTGCCGGTAAAGGTGTGAAGAAAGCACTTGCTGACGGTTATTCCAACGCATTCTCCGCTATCTTCGACTCGAACCTGACATCCATCATCACAGGTATCATTCTGTTTAACTTCGGTACCGGTCCGATCCGTGGTTTTGCTACGACATTGATTATCGGTATTCTAGTATCCTTCTTCACCGCTGTGTTCATGACCCGTATAGTTTACGAACACTTCATGAACAAGGACAAACTATTGAACCTTACATTCACAACCCCTGTTTCAAGAAACTTGATGACCAACACACGTTTTGATTTCATGGGAACAAACAAAAAATCCCTTATCATCACTGTAGCCATCATCCTCGTTTGTATCGGTTCATTTGCCATGCGCGGTTTAAGCCAGAGTATCGACTTTACCGGTGGACGTAACTTCAAGGTACAGTTCGAGAATCCGGTAGAACCCGAACAGATTCGTGAATTGATCTCCAGCAAGTTCGGTGATGCTAACGTTAGTGTTATCGCTATCGGTACAGATAAGAAAACTGTACGTATCAGCACCAACTACCGTATTGAAGATGCAGGAAACGATGTTGACTCTCAAATCGAAGCATATTTATATGAGACTTTGAAACCTGTGCTGACTCAAAACATCACTCTAGCTACCTTTATCGACCGTGACAATCACACTGGTGGTAGTATTGTAAGTTCTCAAAAAGTGGGTCCGAGTATCGCAGACGATATCAAAACAGGTGCTATCTATTCCGTAGTACTGGCTTTGATCGCTATCGGTCTGTATATCTTAATCCGTTTCCGTAACATCGCATATAGTATTGGCTCTATCGTAGCTCTATCATGCGATACCATCATGATTATCGGTGCTTACTCATTGTTATGGGGTATCGTTCCATTCTCACTGGAAATTGACCAAACGTTTATCGGTGCTATCCTGACAGCTATCGGTTACTCTATCAATGACAAGGTGGTAATCTTCGACCGTG
>OGRF01001311.1_pt1 | contig 17081 bp, 12 predicted proteins | sample 1553381 | NCBI WGS metagenome assembly OGRF01 (sample SAMEA2580060, study PRJEB22360) | human gut metagenome | biome: human gut; feature: human-associated habitat; material: faeces | place: Denmark | collected 2008/2010
CTATATAATGCAAGCCTTTCAGGCTTAAAATTCAGCCCGCTAAATTATCATTTATCATAAAAGACAAAGAATGAATAAGAGTAAATTGTTGATTTTTGCCTTGGCACTCCTACCCATAGGAAACATTGCGGCAGAAGAAGTGGATACCCTGAAAATAGTGGACGTTGAAGAGGTTCTCATCATTGCAGCACCTAAAGAAAACCGTAAGTTGCGCGAGCTGCCCAATGCCGTCACCTTACTTTCGCAACAAGACATGCAGGCTGCACAAGTGAACTCCATAAAGAATCTGACAGCACTTGTCCCGAATATATTTATTCCTGATTACGGTTCGCGACTGACATCTGCCGTCTACATTCGCGGCATTGGTTCGCGTATCAATACTCCCTCCGTAGGGCTCTATGTTGACAATATTCCTTATATAGATAAATCCGCATTCGATTTCAATTATTCTGACATCGAGCGTATTGATGTGCTGCGCGGTCCGCAGGGTACACTGTACGGACGAAATGCGATGGGAGGAATCATCAAAGTACATACCAAATCTCCTTTCTCTTATCAAGGTACCGACTTCCGTATAGGAGCAGGTACACACAATCAATACAATACTTCCGTCACTCACTATCACCGGATGAATGAACGCTTTGCATTCTCTGCCGGAGGATTTTATGATTATGATGGCGGATTCTTCCGCAATGCGGCACGCTATAACGATAAAATAGACAAAGGACAATCTGCCGGTGGCCGCATGCGTGCCATCTATCTGCCCAGTGACAACTGGAAACTCGACTTCAATGTAAGTTATGAATATAGTGATCAGGGCGGCTATCCATACGGACTTTATAATAAGGAAAACGGGGAAGTTGCCAAAGTTGCTTACGATGAAGAAAGCAGCTATTACCGCAACTTGCTGAATGCCGGACTGAATCTGGAATATCAGGCACAAAATTTCACCTTGAGTGCTGTCACCGGATACCAGTGGCTTCGCGACCGTATGTTCATGGACCAGGACTTTTCTGCTGCCAATATTTTTAATATAGAACAGAAACAGAAAATAAATACTTTCTCGGAAGAAATCGTTCTGAAATCAAAGCCTAACCGCCGTTGGTTATGGACAACAGGGGCCTTCGGATTTTATCAGGCACTGCACACAGACGGACCGGTATTATTTCACCGGGATGGTATCACATCGGTTATTGAAAACAATGCAAATAGTGTTTTCGATGGTCTCGCATCTATGGGTATACCGGGCATTCCTGTCATGCACCTGGGAATCAACAATGAAAGCCTACCTGTCAGCGGCAGCTTCGACACACCAACTTTGAGCGGTGCTCTTTTCCATCAATCCACCTTCAATGACTTATTTGTCAAAGGTCTCTCAGCAACCGTTGGTCTGCGAATGGACTACGAGAAAATAAAGATGGAATATAATTCAGCAGCCGCAACCACCAACTTTAACTTCTCCATGAAAATGGGAAATCCTGCAAATCCTCAGATACTCGAGAGCCAGGGTTTGGAAGGAAACGCAGTCTATCTGGGTAAAGAATCGACTGACTACGTTCAACTATTACCGAAATTTGCCCTGCAATATGAATGGAAAAAAGGAAATAACATCTATGCAACTGCCGCCCGCGGATATCGGTCAGGAGGATATAACATTCAGATGTTCTCCGATCTCGTAACAGGAGTGCTCAGTAACTCGATGATGGACGCCATTATGACTGATCCTAAATTCAGCAGCTTCTCCGCCATGATTAAAAAGATGAAGAAGGAATTGCCGGAAGTAAGTGAGGCTACCCGATATAAACCGGAGTACACCTGGAACTACGAAGTTGGAAGCCACCTCACACTTTGGGAAGGACGTTTACTTGCTGACCTTTCTGCATTCTATATGGATACACGCAACCAACAGATTGCTAAATTCGCAGAAAATGGTTTGGGGCGTATCACTGTAAATGCAGGAAAGAGTCATAGTTATGGTGCTGAAGCAAGCCTGCGTGCTGCTCTTACTACTGCATTTACTGTCAACGCTTCTTATGGATATACATATGCTACTTTCAAAGAGTATGCAACCAATACAAAGATAGACGGAGAAACACAACCTGTAGATTATAATGGAAACTATGTTCCCTTTGTTCCGAAGCACACCCTGAGCCTGGGCGGACAATACATGTTCCGCATCACCCCGGGACATTGGTTGGACCGCATTCAGGTTAATGCCGACTATACCGGTGCAGGACGTATCTATTGGACCGAGCAGAATGATGTCAGCCAAGCCTTCTACGGCACATTGAACGGACGCCTCAGCCTGCAAAAAGGCAACGGACAGATTGACTTCTGGGTTCGCAATGCACTGGATAAAGACTACGCTGCTTTCTACTTTGAAAGCATGGGCAACGGATTCATGCAGAAAGGCCGCCCCATACAGGCGGGAATCGAACTACGTTGCAGGTTCTGATAGAGATCATTACTTCCGTCCCCATACATCTCCCTAACCCGTTATGCAAAAGATGGCATCTTTTGTCGCAAAAGGTGGCATCTCTAACATCAAAAGATGGCATCTTTCGCAGCAAAAGATGCCATCTTTTACATTACATCTAAGCATGAAAGAGGGGAAAAGTAAGTATCATAAGCATGAAAGGGTTAAGAGAACTTGCTACACCCTATTATTCATTGATAGCACCACAGCTTGGGCAAGGCCCCTTTTCTTTTAATTTCTGTCCGCAGCGCCCGCAACGATAGCGGTAAATGACAAGTGTAGCACACATTCGCTTTAGGAAAAGCCCAAGGAAGGCAACAAGGAAAATATAGCCGATATAGATTTGTGTAGTCAGTATAAAGAAGAAATAACAGAAGATACAACAAGATGCCAATCCCAACAGATAGAATACGGCAGCGGCAGGAGTCAACTGACGGAACAAGTCATCGAGTACTGCCAGCAGTACAATGATAAACAACCAGATGCTCAGCAAAAAGACCGAGAGAATAAACGGCACCTTGAAAGGTGAAAGCGTAGGATTAAAATAGAAATGTTCCCACGTTTCGGGCACAAAAACTTGCATCGTCTCATACACCGTAGCACTGAATGCCATCAACAGGCAGAGCAAAAGCGGATATACACTATCAATATCATTGAAATAAACAATCTTCAACTGCTTCCGACGGAACAGGCGGAACACCCAGGCACCGACAAACAAGGCGAAAATAATCACGAAGTAAGAAGCATGTGTATCACTGAACAAGTAAATGAATTGCGAGATACTGTCCGTAGGTACAAAAGCTTGCATCATTTCCCGCTCCCCGATCCAGCCTTGTATCTCCTGGGAATGGGCCAGTTTTACCCAAACACTGTCCACACTATCAGCAGAATGAATGGCAAATTCGGCCACTACTACACGGTCTCCTCTATACAGGGTATTGTAGCAATCCTTCACCGGCAGACAGGCAAGCACCACGGAATCCTGCACCACTTCCAGATTCGTATTCAACGTATAATGGCGTTCATAGAGATAGGTCAGAGAGTCGCGGGTTTTATCACTGATATCTTCATCATCCAGATTGGGACGGGAGTAACGGCAGGAAACCAGACTGATAATAATCGCTATCACCACAGAGTAGCACAGAGTTACACGGAGTCTTTTCTGATATTTAAGAAACTCTGTGTTACTCTGTGCCGCTCTGTGGTGATAACGAATATGTTCTCTCTTATTCCGCATATACTTTCATCTGGCAATTCTTACAATCAAACTCCAAGCGGAAGCGCTTACCATCGGTTCCTTGCAAATAATAAGGCTCCCGATAGGGTGAACGTCCCTTCTGATAAGTAGGGCACCAACCCATACTATAACGCAAACAATGCTTGCAGAACATTAAAACAGCACCCGGTACAGATTGTTTCTCATAAGCCGGAGCTACGGTAGCAATGCCGTGATCAGTATAGAAAGAGGCGGCACGGGTATTCATTACATTACCGAGGTACGTTAATGAAGTAGCGGAAGCTGTTGCCTTAGAAGAAGTTCCCAGCAAAGGGAAAGCATGAGTTGTAGGTTTCCAGACTGCCACTTCCTGCCTATAATTAATACGGCGAACGGTAATCAGCTTGTCTACGGCTTGACGGCGCCAATCGGCTACTACGGAAGCGGGAAGAAACCAGTTATCTGAAAAGCGGATTTCTATGGCGGAATTTGTTTCAGACGAACGATTATCCGCTAATATTCCGGCTTCAAAAGGAGTATTTCCCAATTTACTGAGTTGGGTACGCAGATTATCTGCCTGCGGGGTACGGGCAGGTTCTTTCTGATAAGGGAAAGAAAGTGTAACGCTATTATCATCCTCATCCGTGACAGTCAGAGCAAAGCCGAAGGCAGTATCTGCCAAAAGCAAGGATACGGAAATCTTTCGTTCGGAAGACTTACGCGCCAGCAACTTCTCAAACTCTTGGTCATAGTTACGGTAAAGCACAGTACGCGGACGGATACGGGGCATCTCACCTGCCGGATAGAGTTTATTTCCATCCACACGGTTGATACGGAAGCCTTGCAGGCGTCCTTGCTCATCGATATAACAAACACCGTCACCGTTATTGAATGATTTCAATCCGGCTACTGTGAGGTAGTTTCCGCGTTGTTCCTTCATGGTGCCCATCTCTTCACCGAGGGATTTCGGAGTATCGAAAGAGAAGATTCCGTCACTGCGTCCGTGCAGGAAATAATGCGTAAATCCACGACTAAAACTTTTATCTAACTGGGGACGGAATGTATAATTACAAGTACCGGAAGAGACTCGGGCGTATTCTTTACGGCGTGTAAAGATAGCATCCAGCTTTTGGCGGTAAGCAGCCGTAACATTCTTTACGTAAGAGACATCTTTCAGACGGCCTTCTATCTTGAGCGAAGTAGCACCTGCATCAAGCAACTCTTCCAGAATATCACTCTGATTCAAATCTTTGAGGGATAGCAAATGCTTATCACGTACAATTACTTTTCCGTCGGCATCCACCAGACTGAAAGGCAAACGACAGAATTGCGCACATTCTCCCCGGTTGGCACTACGTCCGAAACAAGCCTGGCTGACATAACATTGCCCGCTATAACTGACGCAAAGTGCCCCATGTACAAATACTTCCAACGGCACTTCCGGACAAGCTTTATGAATATGGCTGATTTCCTGAAGGGAAAGCTCACGCGCCAATACTACTTGCCGGAAACCGGCTTCTGCTAGGAAACGTACTTTCTCCGGTGTACGGTTATCCATTTGGGTACTGGCGTGCAAGGGAATAGGCGGCAGGTTTAAGCGAGTGATTCCCATGTCTTGCACAATGAGGGCATCTACTCCCGCACGATACAAATCCCAAATCATTTTCTCCGTCTCCGCCAGTTCTTCTTCCTTCAAGATGGTATTGACAGTCACATAAATCCGGGCATTATATAAATGGGCATGAGCCACCAAAGCAGCTATATCTTCCAACGAATTGCCGGCTGCCGCACGTGCGCCAAACTTAGGCGCACCAATGTACACTGCATCCGCACCGTGGTTAATAGCTTCAATGCCACATTCCATGTTCTTGGCAGGGGCCAGTAGCTCTATCTTCCGTTGCTTTATCATATCGTTTTAGTTATAAGTTACAGGCTACAAGCTACGAGTGCTACGCTATAGACCGCAAGGTCTTGTCACTCATAGCTCGTAGCTTGTAGCTACTTTATATCGTTAATATTGTACGGAGTTTCCTGATAAACGAAATAGTTCAACCAATTAGAGAACAGCAGATTGGCATGGGCACGCCAACGTACCATCACACCTTTGTCGGGATCATTATCCACATAATAATTACGAGGTATTTCAATGGGCAGACCTTTATCCACATCCCTGCGATATTCCGTATCCAGCGTCAGTGGAGAGTATTCCGAATGTCCGGTAACAAAGAACTCACGTCCACCACGTGCTACCACCAGGTGTACGCCTGCATCTTCCGATTCCGAAAGCAAAGTAAGTTCCGGCACTTTCAGAATGTCTTCTTTCCGTACTTCCGTATGACGGCTATGGGGTACATAGAACATATCATCAAAACCACGGAAAATAGCATGCAACGGATCTAAAGGACGATGCTCGAATATGCCGAACATTTTCTTATCCAACGCATACTTGGGTACTCCATAATGATGATAAAGTCCGGCCTGTGCAGCCCAGCATATATAAAGGGTGGATGTGACATGCGTACGCGCCCAATCGAATATTTCCATTATTTCATCCCAGTAAGTCACCTCTTCAAAATCCAGTTGCTCTACAGGAGCACCGGTGATAATCATACCGTCGTACTTCTCACCACGCATCTTTTCAAAGTCAGTATAGAACGTCTGCATGTGTTCTACAGGCGTATTCTTTGATGTATGACTCTTGATTTTCATAAACGAGATTTCCACCTGAAGCGGTGTGTTGGAGAGCAGACGCACAAGATCAGTTTCCGTGGTAATCTTCAAAGGCATCAAGTTCAGGATAACGATGCGCAACGGACGGATGTCCTGTTGCGTGGCGCGGGAGTTGTCAATAACAAATATGTTCTCTTCTTTCAGCAACTCTATCGCCGGCAGCTTATCAGGTAAATTTAATGGCATAAGTTATCAGATTATCTTTAATTTAGAGTACAAAGGTACTGATAATTTTGAAATCTCCCGCGAAAGAATGAAAATGTAGGGACATTTCAAGTTATTTATCCTCTTCATACAAAGCATAATAAGTAAATAATTGGTATAAAGTTATTCTTTTCTTTCTGTTTTTTAAAAGTTTATTTTATCTTTGACGCCCATTAAGTTAATAAACGTTGAAAAACATAAAGATGGAACAGAACCGGGATTCAAGCGTGAATTCAACTAATTAGCATTCCAAAGTAACAGTCTTTTCTATACCAATTATGGTCCCAACCACCCTAGATACTCCAATGTTTTGATTAACAACTATTAATTGGGAATTCGATCATCGTATTCCACAAAACAACAACATTATATGAACAAAACAACTATCAAAAAAAACAGACTGATCATATTATCACTCTGCTTCATTCACTTATTTACCGCTTGCGTCAATAAAATTGACTCAGAAACACCTCTCGGAACAGTACCGATTACATTTACCACAAAAGTCAGTAAAACCAATACGCGAGTAACCAATACAGCCTTTGAAAAAGGAGATAAAGTGGGATTGTACGCCATGCTGTCTTCCACTTCCATTGCAAAAGAACGATACATTAACAATTTGCTGTTAGAATGCGGAGAAGACGCTAAACTTATCCCCGAAAAAACTGTTTTCTACCCAGTGGGAGATGCAATGCTAGACTTCATCAGCTATTCTCCATATCAGTCGGCAGAGATAGCAGCCAACTCTTCCATTATCCCAGTTTCCGTACAGTCCGATCAAAGCAATGCCCAAAAGCGATCTCTATCTGACTTTCTAATTGCCACACAAGCAAAGATAGCAAGCTGCGAAAAGGCCGTTGAACTGAAGTTCCATCATAAATTGGTGAAATTCAACATCACACTTACACCGAAAGGAGATGAAAACGTCGAAGCTTTATTAAAAGCCAATCCACGCATCATTGCCACAGGATTCTACAATAAAGCCGATTACGATCTAAACACAGAAGAATTTACAATCCATAAAGAAGAAGACGTGGATATCATTCCTTACGGAATATGGAGTATAAAAGAGGGGAAATTAATAGGAAAAGAAATTATTATTATCCCTCAAGAGATTAATCCCGATACGCAATCATTCGTTATGGATTGGAACGGACAACTATACACATGCCCGATGCCGGAATTAACAATGACCGGAAGCACACAATGCAACCTGGACATCACCGCCATGCAGACCACCAGTCATGTGCTGACAGGGATAGCCAGCAGTATAGAAGACTGGACAACCGTAGAAGGTAAGGAAACGGACAATAGCGGCAAAACGACAGCCGTACACATTGCCGCCCTGTCTTTCACCCAATCAAATGTTTATAGAGTATACAACAGCGGAAAACCTATCGTGGAAATCTGCAAAGAGTATCTTAAATCAGATGATATCGATTCACAAGCAATCACGATTTATCCTATCGGCGTAGATGAACAAAGTGATTTGAACAACGGGACACTACTTCAACTGTTGGATGATGACAGAGACATCAATGGAGGACAAATAAGTTGGAATACAGAGAATAATTCTTTCACGTACACTCAGGGAACCTCAGGAACAATCGATAAATTCTATTTGGATGAAACAGGAAAAGTGACACTGGCAAAGCCCGATAAATCATCGGATGTTAATGTAATCCGGTACACGATTCGAGATATCAGAAACGGAGCACTGAAAGAACACCCGATAATAAAGATAGGGACACAATATTGGATGCGGAAAGATCTGTGCGAAACTACATACAGAACTGGAACTCCCCTTACAAAACGAGTTGAATTGGGCACCGGAGCTGGCTACTTCAAACCAGACAAATTTGAAATATACTTCTACAACGGAGAAGCCATACTGGCCGGTGACTTAGCACCGGAAGGATGGAAAATACCTAACAGCAAAGACTGGGAAGGCTTGAAGAATTATACAGGTAATGAAGCATCACTGATTAAGGCAGGAGAATGGCAAGGATTAAAAGAGGATGACCATGTATATCCTGCCTCCAACCTGACCGATTTCGGTGCATATCCGGTAGGCATGTGGTACCAACAAGCACATGCACAAGTCTATAAAATGACCGGATATTGGACTCTTGAAGATAACGGCAAGACCATACCCGGGCAAACCATATTCCTCACAGGAAGTGATGAACATTTTATTTCAAATGGAACTTTAGTAACCAATAAGACATTCTATAAAGCCCTTTCCATACGTTGTATAAAAGAATAGCCCAACAAAAAAAAGCATATCTCATTTCTTTTTCGTATTTTTGTTCCCAATGTACAAATTAGTTTTGTTCACCGAACAAAGACAACGAAAAAGAAATGAGAATTATCGACCTGATACACAGCAACGAGAAGACAGCTTTCTCTTTTGAAATACTGCCACCGCTGAAAGGCACAGGCATCGAAAAGCTGTACGACACCATAGATACTTTACGGGAATTTGACCCGAAATACATCAATATCACCACACATCGCAGCGAATATGTGTACAAAGATCTGGGAAACGGTTTGTTTCAGCGCAATCGCTTGCGCCGCCGTCCTGGAACTGTTGCCGTAGCTGCCGCTATCCAAAACAGATATAATATTACTGTAGTTCCGCATCTTCTTTGCAGTGGTTTCACCCGCGAAGAGACGGAATATGTACTGCTCGATCTGCAATTCCTGGGTATTACCGACTTACTGGTGTTACGTGGGGATAAAGCAAAACATGAGTCCGTCTTCACTCCCGAAGGCGATGGTTACCACCATGCCACTGAATTGCAGGAACAAATTAACAACTTCAATAAAGGCATCTTCGTAGATGGTTCGGAAATGAAAGTGACCAATACACCATTTTCCTATGGTGTAGCATGTTATCCCGAAAAACACGAAGAAGCTCCCAATATTGACACTGATATCTACTGGCTGAAAAAGAAAATGGAAGCCGGTGCAGAATATGCCGTCACACAGCTTTTCTATGATAACCGGAAATACTTCGACTTCGTAGAACGTGCCCGGAAAACCGGAGTTACCATTCCCATCATTCCAGGTATCAAACCGTTCAAGAAGATATCTCAAATCAGCATGATACCCAAGACTTTCAAAGTGGACTTGCCCGAAGAACTGGCATGCGAAGCGATGAAATGCAAAACGGATGAAGAAGCCAAACAAGTAGGCATCGAATGGTGTGTTAAGCAATGTAAGGAATTAGTGGAACATGGAGTACCCAGTATTCACTTCTACTCCATCGGTGCAGTGGACAGTATAAAAGAAGTCGCAAAACTGGTATACTAGGGGAAGTTGAGAGTTGAGAATGGAGAGTTGGAGTAATCTAATTAGTAATTGATAATTAAATTATATATAATATCGTGTTTTTCAAAGAGGTAATAGGACAAGAAGCAGCCAAACAGCGACTCCGGCAGGAAGTGCAAGAGGGGCGTATTCCTCATGCTCAGCTCTTCTGCGGTCCATCGGGAGTGGGAAAACTTCCGTTGGCAATGGCTTATGCCCGTTACATCTGTTGCCCGAACCGTACAGATACAGACGCCTGTGGTACTTGTCCCTCCTGCGTAAAGTGGAATAAGCTGGTACATCCGGATGTACATTTCGTCTTTCCCATCGTGAAAAAAGGAAAGAAAGAAGTGTGCGACGATTACATAGCTGACTGGCGCCATCTGGTGCTGAACAGCCCTTATTTCAGTCTAAACCACTGGCTAAATGAGATGGATGCTGAAAACGGGCAAGCCATTATCTATGCAAAGGAGAGTGACGAGATAGTGCGCAAGCTCAGTTTGAAATCGAGCGAAGGTGGCTACAAAGTTACCATCGTCTGGCTACCGGAGAAAATGCACGTAGTTTGTGCCAATAAGTTATTGAAACTTCTGGAAGAACCTCCCGAAAAGACAGTATTCCTATTGATATCCGAAACTCCGGACATGATACTGCCAACAATCCTAAGCCGTACGCAACGTTTCAACATCCGTAAAATAGAAGAAACGGATATTGCCAACGCCTTGCAACAGAAATACGGTGTACGTCCTAATGATAGTTTCACCTTGGCGCATCTTGCCAACGGCGACTTTATCAAAGCATTGGAAACCATTCATCTGAACGAAGAAAACGAACTGTTCTTTGAACTCTTTGTCAGCCTCATGCGTCTTTCCTATCAACGGAAGATACGTGAAATGAAGCAATGGAGTGAACAACTGGCAGGCATGGGACGAGAACGACAGAAGAACTTCCTGACATACGCCCAGCGTATGATACGCGAGAATTTCATCTATAACCTGCATTGCAAAGAGATGAGTTACATGACTCTGCCCGAACAAAACTTTGCCACCCGCTTCGCCCCTTTTATCAACGAACGGAATGTAATGGGAATGATGGATGAATTGAGTGAAGCGCAGATACATATTGAGCAAAATGTAAATGCAAGGATGGTCTTTTTTGATTTTTCATTGAAAATGATAGTTCTACTGAAACAGTAGAAATCAGATATATAGTAGTAATCTCAATCATAAATAAAAAAATGGATTTTAAACTACATAACGGAAGCGGAGGTCTCTGCTGCAAAAGTGGCGGCAGGCAAGACAAGCAACTGAACACCTACGACTGGCTGGCCGACATTCCCGGAAACGGAGAAGAAAGCGACCTGGTAGAAGTTCAGTTCAAGAATACCCGCAAAGGATATTTCCGCAATAGCAACCATATACCTCTTGAAAAGGGTGACATCGTGGCCGTAGAAGCAACGCCGGGACATGACATCGGTGTAGTGACCCTAACCGGACGTCTTGTTCCGCTGCAAATGCGAAAAGCCAACATCAAGTCTGAGGCTGATATCAAGCGCATCTACCGTAAAGCCAAACAGGTAGATATGGACAAATATAATGAGGCCAAAGGACGCGAACACGACACCATGATACGCGCCCGGCAGATTGCCCTCAACCTGAATCTCAACATGAAAATCGGGGATGTGGAATATCAGGGAGACGGTAACAAAGCTATCTTCTATTATATTGCCGACGAGCGTGTAGACTTCCGCCAGCTGATCAAGGTATTGGCAGATGCTTTTCATGTCCGCATTGAAATGAAGCAGATTGGTGCACGCCAAGAGGCCGGGCGAATCGGTGGCATCGGTCCTTGTGGACGCGAGCTCTGCTGTGCCACCTGGATGACCTCTTTCGTGTCAGTATCAACAAGCGCCGCCCGTTATCAGGACATTTCTCTCAATCCGCAAAAACTGGCAGGACAATGTGCCAAACTGAAATGCTGTCTCAACTATGAAGTGGACTGCTATGTGGAAGCCCAGAAACGTCTTCCTTCCAGAGAGATCGAACTGGAAACCAAAGACGGTACTTTCTATTTCTTTAAAGCAGATATTCTGAGCAATCAGATTACCTACTCTACCGATAAGAACATTCCTGCCAATCTGGTAACAATCAGTGGTAAGCGTGCATTTGAGATTATCGGTATGAACAAACGGGGCACTAAGCCCGAAAGTCTTGTAGAAGAAGCACGTCAGGTGGAACCCAAGAAACCGATAGATTTGTTGGAACAGGAAAGCTTAACGCGCTTCGACCGTAGCCGTAAAGGTAAAAACGGCGGAGAAAATAACGGTAGTGGAAACGGAAACGGCGGTAATAACAACCGCAAGAAAAAGAAAAAAGGAAATCCGAATCAACCCGGAGATCAACAATCCAGACCACGCCCACAAGGTGAACCCAGGCCACAAACTGACAAGCCCAGACCACAACAAGGTGATCAGAGACGGGGAGAACAGCCCAGGCGCAACAAACCCAAGAATCGCCCCAACAATCCCCCCAGACCACAAGGAGAGAAACCAGCCGGAAATGAAAAACCTGCTCAAGAATAAAACATCTCTCCTGCAGAGTTTGATACTGCTGTTCATCGCAAGCTTCTACACAGCCTGCGATGAGCAGACTGTATATCATTCTTTTCAATCCCTGCCAACGGAAGGTTGGCAGCGGAATGACACGCTATTCTTCAATGTTTCAGTTGCGGACTCCGCTACACTCTACAATGTATCCGTAGAAGTAAGAAACCGGAATAATTATCCGTATCAGAATCTGCCCCTACTTATCTACTACGACAGCCCGGAAACCCAAAACATCAAGCGGGATACATTGGAACTGCGACTTGCTGACAATGCAGGTATCTGGTTAGGAGATGGCTGGGGTGGGCTATATCAATCAACACTCCCAGCAGGATTCATCCGTATTGGAAAAGCCGGGGACTACCGCTTCAAGATTATACACCTTCTACCGGACGAAGTCCTTCCCGGAATCAACGATGTAGGAATCAAACTAAAACGCTGACAGTCTCTTTTTGCGTCCTGCATCAATCCGCAGGAAGATGAACAGCAGGATGGTGAATCCCCAAAGCGAAGAACCGCCATAACTAAAGAATGGCAGCGGAATACCTATCACAGGCGTCAATCCCAGCACCATACCTACATTAATAAATAGGTGAAACAGGAATATACTAACGACCGAGTAACCATAGACCCGACCAAACGTAGACGGTTGCCGCTCCGCCACAGCAATCAGGCGGAGTATTAATATAAGGAATAAGAGCAGCACGGCAGTAGAACCTATAAATCCTTCTTCTTCACCTACTGTGCAGAAAATAAAGTCCGTATCTTGTTCGGGTACATATTTCAGCTTAGTCTGAGTACCATTCAGGAATCCCTTTCCTGTCAGACCACCGGAACCGATAGCTATCTTCGATTGATTGACATTGTACCCGGCACCAGCCAAATCTTCTTCCATGCCTAACACCACCTTGATACGTATCTGCTGGTGAGGCTCCAATACTTTATTAAAGAAGTAATCACTGGAATATAAGAAACCGATAGAACCGATAGCAAACATACCTATCAGGAAATAACTAAGATGACGTTCACTTAACGAAAGGAAAATAAGATACCCAACCACCAGCACACACAGTCCCCATTGCACCCAAACCAAATTAAACGGAGTCACATATTCCGATATAAAATAAGCGATCAGTAACACTCCAATGGTAACTAACAATATATTGCGTACCGGTTCCCATTTCTTCTTATAAACCCACACCATTCCTGCCGCAGACAACAAGACCATCGAGAGCACAGTAAACTCCCCTATCGGTGTCGGCGTATCGGCAATAAACACCTGATCAAAACGAATGCCTACCACAAAGTAAACTACCGCGCACAATCCGGAAAACAGAACCACACCCGGCATCCCCTCCCGATACAGAACCAAGAAGAAAGCAGTATATACCAATGCTGAGCCAGTCTCACGCTGTAAGATAATAAGCATCATCGGGAACAGAATAAGAAAAACCATCATCAGGATATTCTTCCAGTTCTTCATGGTGAACGAATAAGAATTCATATACTTGGCAAGCGCCAGTGCCGTAGCAAACTTGGCAAATTCCGCCGGCTGCAAACTTACCGGCCCCATGACCAGCCACGACCTCGACCCCTTCGTATCAGGGGCTATAAAGATAGTGACTACAAGTAATATGGCAAGCGCTATATAAATCAGATAGGCAAACATATCATAAATGTCATCTTCAAGCATCAATAATACAAAGCCTAATCCGAAAGAGCAAATGATCCAAACCAATTGCTTACCTGCACGAGTGGAGAAATCCCAGAAGTCACGGTCGCCATAATCATAGCTTGCCCCGCAAACGCTGAACCAACCGAATGCAATCAGAATCAAGTAAACACAGATCGTTACCCAATCCAGTGATTTCCATATACTATCTCTCCTCGTCACCATACATTATCACACGATTACTCATTTCTTCCGCTCTTTCTTCGCTGGCAGGCGAAAGTTTTCCATTCAAATACTGCTCCATCATTAAAGCACCATAAGGTACTCCATAAGTTGCACCCCAACCACCATTCTCTACATAAACAGCAATAGCGATCTTCGGCTTGTCCATCGGGGCAAAACCTATAAATGCAGAGTGGTCATGTCCGCGGTTCTGTGCCGTACCCGTCTTTCCACAGACTTCTACACCCGGCAGGATAGTTCCGGCTATACGGCAAGTAGCACTTCCGGTAACTCCCGTAACGGCAGCCCGCATACCTTCTACAATTTCTTCATAATAAGAGCGGTCGATAGAAGTGTAACGACGTTCCCGGTAGGTACTATCCAATTCTGCATCCTGAATATCCTTCACAATATGCGGAGTCACAAAATAACCACGATTGGCAATGGTAGCCGCTAAGTTTGCCATTTGCAAAGGTGTACTTAAAACTTCACCCTGACCGATAGAAATACTGATTACCGTCAATCCATTCCATGATCCACGATAGGCCTTATCATAAACACCTGCATTGGGAATAAATCCGCGTTTCTCACCCGGCAAATCAGTTCCCAGCTTATAACCAAATCCTTGAGAAACCATGTGATCTTTCCATACAGTAAGTGCATTCTGCGGCGAACCGTATTTCTTATCACCAAACATGCGATAAAGCCCCCAACAGAAATAAGCATTACATGAAGTGGCAATAGCTGGTATCAACGGAAGTGGTGATCCGTGTCCGTGACATCCTACACGCAAACCTCCATAAATAAATCCATGAGAACAAGGAAACGATGTGGACGGCTGTATGATACCTTCTTGCAAGAATGTCAGCGCTTGGGCTGTTTTAAAAGTAGACCCCGGAGGATAAACACCCATAATCGCACGATTCAGCAACGGTTTCTGTTTATCTTTCTGCAACATATTATGGTTTTTCCCACGCTGACGTCCGATCATCAGATGCGGATCAAAATTAGGTGCAGATACCAGACATAGAATCTCTCCGGTTTCCGGCTCAATAGCCACAATTGCACCGATTTTATTCTTCATCAGACGCTCACCCAACATCTGCAAATCAATATCCAATCCTAATTTCAAGTTCTTGCCCGGTATCGATGGCCGGTCCAATTTGCCATCCATATAATGCCCCTGAATACGTCCATGCGCATCACGAAGCAAAACCTCTACTCCTTTTTCACCACGCAGGTATTTCTCGTATGACTTTTCTATACCTTGCTTACCTACATAGTCACCGCGAATGTAATAATCATCAGCCTCAATATCTCTCATTGAAACCTCACCGATATCTCCCAAAGCATGTCCGGCAGCATTGTAAGTATATTGCCGGATCGTACGCCTCTGAATATAAAAGCCCGGAAATTTGAAAAGCTTTTCCTGAAATACACCGCACTCTTCCGCTGAGAGCTGCGTCATAAACACCTGATGCGTATATTTGGAATAACCGGGATTCATCCAACGGTTCTTTACATCCTTCATCCGCTTCTGGAACTGCTCGAACGTGATGTTCAACGCACGGCATAAATCCAACGTATCGAGCTGCGTCACTTCACGAGGCACAAACGTGATATCGTATGCCGGCTGGTTAAAAACCAGCAGTTTACCGTTACGGTCATAGATAGCTCCACGCGAAGGATATTGAATCTTATTCAAAAAGGCATTGCTGTCCGCATTCTTCTTGTAATCATCCGTCATGATTTGCAAGTCGAACAGACGAATCACGTAGATAAGGACAATGACGACAGCCGCCATGCCTATCACATATTTTCGTTTCTCCAGCGTATAATCCTTCATTCAATCACAACATATGAGTTATAAATACAAGTAACATAACTTGCAACCTCTTTTTACTTCTTCCGTATGCCCTCTACTGCCATTATACAAGCTACAGTCAGCAAAGTGCTTGTTACAATTCTCAGCAATAACGCACCTATGTGGGCAAAAGAAAAGAATTCAAGAGTAAGCAACATCCCGTGATGTACCAAGACACTGGCAACCAAATATTTCAAAAAAGGAGAGATTCCCATTGTACGGACTGCCGGAACCAATGTATCCAGCGTATCGCGAGGCACGAACAAGCGTAAGAATGTAGGGCGCAAAAAGGCTAAAAGCACCGTAGCTGCCGCATTCATTCCCGGAGTATCGGAAAGGACATCAACCGCCAGTCCAAGAAAAAAAGCCCATAGCATCAAGGCATTACGGGGTACATCTGACTCAAACTTCAATATCAGATATATATATAAAAACGGAGTGGCATATCCTGCAATATGCACATTGTTCAGTATCAGCACCTGCAATAATACCAGACCGACAAACCACCCTATCTTATGCAAATAATTGATTATCATTTCTCTCCTTCTTTTTCCAGCATATTCTGTTCTTCCTGTCCGCTGCGCGAAATGACACGCACATTGCTCACCTTACCGAAATCCGTAGCTAACTTTATCTTCAACAGATATGAAAGTCCGTCATGGGAATCGGACATATCATCGACCGTTCCTACCATAACTCCTTCAGGAAATACTGTGGAATAGCCGCTGGTCACCACCGTATCACCCAGATTAAACTCTGCATGACGAGGCAAATCTTTCAGAT
>OGRF01001328.1_pt1 | contig 16952 bp, 8 predicted proteins | sample 1553381 | NCBI WGS metagenome assembly OGRF01 (sample SAMEA2580060, study PRJEB22360) | human gut metagenome | biome: human gut; feature: human-associated habitat; material: faeces | place: Denmark | collected 2008/2010
GTTTTTTCCTTTAGAAGTTGTAGCGGTAGCCGATACTCCCGTTGATGGAGCTGGAACCGCTGCGGATATCCGCATTGCCGTCCACAAAAATGACGCCCTGGGTGCCCACGGGAACGCTCAGCCCCGCGCCAATCTGGAAGGCCGTGCTTCCGACCTTGGCGCCATACACCGGACGCGTATAGGAGGGATCTGCCAGGAAGCCCACATTAGCCTGCCCGCGGCGGTCTCCCATATCCTGGGAAACGTTCACCCGTACTTCTCCCAGCGCTTCACGCCCGAAGATGTTGGACCCCATGAGTCCGGAGAGCCGGGCACCCACAGCGACAGCAGCCGTAGTCAGTTCCTGGTCTTCCACCTTCAGTCCGGCATTTCCGGCAGAACCGCTTTCCCGATAGCCGTCCATGCGGGTCGTCACGATGGAAGCGTTAAACAAAGGCTGGAGAATCACGCTCCTGTCTTCATTGAGAGCGATGTCATACGCCAACTCGTACATGGCGCCGAAACCGGCTCCCGTCGTATTGCCGCGGGCCTGGTAAGACCCCGTACCGTAATTCACCGTGCGCGTCAGCGAGGCATCATTCCAGCCACCCGTCAGAATCAGCAGATGGGACCATTTACGGTACTGGTAGCGGGCGAACAGATTGACATAGTAACTGTCCAGGTCTCCGTCCGCCGTATCCGCCGCGCTGGCCGTCAGGCTTCCGTAATTGGCAGTAAACGCAGCTCCCGCAGTGAGGCGGTCGTTGATATCCACGTCCATGCCTACCGTGCCTCCCCAGGTGGTGAGTTCGTAGCCGCTTTCATCCCCCCTGGTGTCCAGCTTGGCATAAGACCCGGTTCCCTGCATCCACATATGGAAGTAGGGCATGTCTTCATGGACATATGCAGGGTTAACGCCCATCTGCGCCACGCGGTTGCGTATCCAGCCCATCTGGTCGCGCAGGGAGTCGCGCTGGGCGATGCCCAGGCTGGTAACCGTGCTGCCGGCGGCGGCGGCCAGTTTGCGGGCGGCGCCGGAATAGTCGCCTGAATTCTGGGAGAGAAGAACAGAGGTATAGAAATCGCGCAAGGCAGAGCCTTCCTCCATGTGATAGCGGGAATTCCAAAGGATGTCCGCTCCAGTAGCGGCATTCCGCGTCAGGGAAGAGTCACGGAAAATGTTTTCCGTGCGCGCCGTACCGGTGAGGATGATGGCCGTCATGCTGTCATTGGTGGTCAGCTCCAGGTTTTCATACATGGAACCAAGAATCATGTCCTGGAGGGTGACATTGTCACCCAGGGACACCAGCGCGCCGTCCGTTGTCTTGAACAATTCCATATTCAGCGTTTCCGAACTCCCGGAAACCAGGGTATCCAGATTGTTCATGACCAGCGTGACTTCCCCCGTCCCGTCTCCCAGCGTAATATTTCCGCTGGAGGTGACAAAGGGATTGCCCAGGCCGTCCACCGTTGTGGAGGAAGTGGTAATGGCCACTGTGCTGTCCCCTGTCACGCTCAAGCCGTCCGAGCCAAGCGTCAGCTGGGTTTTGGGATCGTCTGCGCTGCCGATATTGAGCGTGCCGCCGTTCACGGTAATCCCCTGATAGGAAGCCTGGGCGGGATTGCCGCCCTCCCCTGCCGCTCCGGCCAGGGTCAGCACGCCGCCGTCACTCACATTCAGGTGATAACCTGCATTGCCCGCACCCTTGATAGTCTGGACGCTTCCGTTGCCGGATTTGACGTTGAGCGTTCCGGATGCCCCGTCCAGAGTACCGGTAAAGGTATGGGAATCGGAAGAGCTGATCGTCATTTCCGCACCGCTCAGCTTCAGAGCTCCGCCGCCCTCCAGTCCGGAAACGGTATTCACGGAACCGGTTGCAGCGGACAGGGCGGACCCTTCACGGATATCCAGCAGGACACCGTTCAGGGAAGAGCCGTTGCCCAGTGTCAGGGAGGAGTCTGTTCCCGTACCACCCAAGGTCAGCGTACCGTCCCCGGAGATAGTCACTTCCGTGACATGGCTGCCGGCCTGCTGGCCGGTAAGAACCATCTGGGCTCCGTTACCCAAATTCAGGGTTCCCCCTCCCGCGCCGGCAGCCAGCGTCTCCACCGTGGTTACACGGGAGGCGCCGTCATTCCGTCCGCCCAGCGTTATGTCTCCGCCCGCGAGTTCCAGCGTAGTAAGGCTATTGCCTGCACCGTTCAGGATGATATTTCCCTCCGAGGAACTGAGACTGGAGTCATTCCCGGTGAAGTTTCCTTCTACGGTGAGGGTTTCCGCACCTTTCTTGACAAAATCCACATGGTCCCCGCTGATGGTTCCGCCGTAGCTGTTGCCGCCGGCGTCAACATCCTGAACCAGATCCACCACGGCGTGGTTGGAAGCCGCATCATCCGCCGTATTCGTCACGGTCAGCGCACCGTCGCTGCCAACCAGGTTGCTGACTTTCAGACCGTCCCCATTCCGGGAGGCTTCCGGAGCCCCGTTCAGGCTCACATGAAGCGTGGTGCCATTAATGCCGACAGCCTTGTAGGGATCCAGCGCGGCGTAATCGCTGATATTGGGGTTGTCTGAATTGGGGGTGGTGTCCACCAGATAGACAAGATCCGTATTGCCGCTGACCATCAGCGTCCCGTCCGCACCCAGGACTTCCGTCACGGTATAGCCGAGGGAAGCCAGGAGAGGAGAGAATCCGATTTGCTTGAAATTATCCACAGCCAGGGTTCCCGTTGTCAGTACAAGCCCTACGCCGTCAGTGGAATCCCGGTTGGCGGCAAGCAGGTCCAGAACACCCTGGTTGCTGAGGTTGATGGTTGTTGTGGCGGCTGAAAGCGTCAGGCTGTCCGCATCAATAACGCCCTGTCCGGTAGTTCCGCCCGCTGTAAGGCTGCCGGAATCCAGTTTCAGCGTCACCGTCTTGCCCGTCATGTCCAGAGCACCGGAAACGCCTGTAAGCCGGGAGTAATCCTCCATGACGATGGAGCCGACCATGGAGCCGGACAGGCCGCCCAGATTGATGGTATTCAGGGCTCCCTGCGTTCCGGCGGAAGCGGCCACTTCCACGTTTCCGGCGGTTTTGGCTTCCGCGTTTGCCAGGCTTCCCTTCGTAATCAGAATAACGTTGGCCGCATCCAGGGAGGACAGATTGAGAACACCGTTATTGACGGTGACCCGTCCGGACCCCAGGGAGTCGGCCCCCGCCAAGGTGACGGTGCCCGTTCCGGAGAGCGTCGTGGAACCGGTGAACCCGGTGTTGCCGGCCGCCAGCGTTATCTCTCCAGCAGTGTCAATAACCAGGGAACCAGCTCCGGAGAGGGACCCGGCCCAGACACTTCCGTCACCCAGCCGCGCCGTAGCGCCGCCCGCAATGGAGAGTGCGCCCAGGAAGGTGTTCGCTCCGGTGAGTTCCAGCGTTCCGGCGTTTACGGATACCGTGCTGCCGGCCGTACCGCTGATGACGCCTCCGTAGGAGAAATCGCGGGCAAAGGCCAGCGTGGAGTTGTTCTGGATGTCAATGCTGTCCCCCAGCTTGGCCACATCGGCGGAATTCACGGTAACCGTGCCGCGGTGCACCTTGAGCTGCCCGTCCAGGTTGACGCCGCCCGCCAGGGTAATATTGCCCGCTCCCTGGGTGGAGAACGCCGTTCCGCTCAAATCGCCGCTGAAGGTGAAATCCTTGGTGGCAAAGACCTGGTTGCCCGTAAAGACAACGTCATTGGCAAACGTTCCTCCGGCTGTTCCGTTCCATTCCGTACGGACGTTGGAATCCGCAAGTTTCAAGATGCCGTCCGCCCCCATCGTTACGTTATTCAATTGGAAATAGCCGGATGTCACGGACAGGATCCCCTGAAATTCCGTGCTCATATTCAGGACATTGGCCCCATAGCTGGTTCCCAGTCCCACGGAAACGGTACCGGAACCGGAGGCATTCAGGTTCAGAGCCGAGTTATCATTAGCCCCGCTGACCGTCAGTACGGAACCGTCCGCCAATTCCACGGCTTTTCCATTGGCCAGAGCCTTGGCGACGGTAGCGGCCACTTCCTCGCCCAGCGTCATGGAACCGCCCGTCCACGTCATGTTGTCTGCGGTAAACGCCGTGGCAAAAGAGCCGGAAGCCAAATTGAGGCGGCCGCCCTGCAGGTTGATCATGCCCATTCCCGGTTGAACGTCCGCCGTAGCCAGAGTGAGCACGCCGTCCGTAACGGTAATGGCTCCGGATCCCAGGGAATTGGCGACCTGGGCTACCAGTTCGCCCTGCTGGACGGAAATATCCCCGTTCCAACCCGTGTTGTCCAAATTAAGGACCAGCTTCCCTTCGCCGCGCTTGGTCAGCGTTCCCTGGGCGATTTTTCCGGTGCCGTCGGAAACGAAGACATAATCGCTGCCGGCAGCATTGTTGACTGTGATGGAAGCAGGATTCACCGCTCCGGACAGGGTGACGGTTCCCGCCCCGGTACTGTTGAAGATCAGATTCTTCTCGGCAGCCGTATCCGTGGAACCTTCAATGCCCCACATGGCGCCCGTGTTCGCATCGCTCCAGGTCACTCCTTCCGCTCCCTGCCAGATCCATACGTCCCCGGCGGAAGTCACTACCAGCTTGAGGGATGTTCCCGTCTGCTCCAGTTCATAAATCAGCGTTTCGTCCCCAGTATATCCGGCCCAGTTAAAGACGGCGCTGGCGGCATCAAGACCGCTGGCGGCGGAAATCAGGGTATATTCCCCGGCATCCGTAATGCCTTCAAGCCCGTTCAGCGTAAGATTGAACGTTCCAGCCCCGAAAGCGCCGCCCACTTCGAGGGCGGAGCTGATATCCAGTGTCAGCGTAGAGTTGGCCGCCAGGTTCAGGGCGCCCGCAGTCGTCATCCGCGTATTGGCCGCCATCGTGATATTCCCCAGGGACGTAGCCCCGGAAGCAGTAAGAGCGAGCGTTCCCCCCTGAATATCCGTCAGCCCCGTGTAGCTGACCGTCCCGCCCAGCGTCAGCGTTTCCTCGCCGACCTTGGTCAGAGACAGGACGCCGGATTCGTCATACGAAATGGAAGTGGCTCCGTACCCAAGAGCAACACCACGGTCTGTGAGCGTGCCGTTGTACGTGCCGGCCCCCACCGTCAGCGTGCGCGCACCGCCTACGGCTCCCACCTGGGAATTTTCCGTTCCGTCCAGAGAGGCAATTTCAACATCCCCCAGCACGCGCATGAAAGCGAATCCGGTCGTGTCCGTTCCGGATGTCAGGGTGACGCCACCCTGAGAGATGGAAGTGCGCAGATCCAGCCCGGCGCTATAGCCGTTGGAAGCATTCATGGTGATCATTCCGGTAAATCCGGAAGCGTCTCCGCTGATGATGAGCTTTCCGTTGGAATTGTACCTGCCGTCGCCCGCTCCGCGGCTGTAAGTCAGAGAACCGGCTCCAGTGAGCGTTCCGGTGAAGCCCATTTCCTTGGCCCAGTTGTCCCTGCCCACCAGGGAGACCGCCCCGTTGACGGTAACGGTTCCGGTGAAGCTATGCTGATAGTCCGCAGCGCTTGCCTGGGAGGCGTCCACCCATTTCAGGGAAACGGCGTCGGACGCGTTTGTTCCCAAAATCAAATCGGAGTTGATGGTATGGTGGGAGGTTCCCGAACTGTTGCCGGCAATAATCAGCGACGTGCCGTTTTCCAGGGTGACGGAAGAACCCGCGCTTCCCCAGCGGATGGATGAGGTTCCGTTCCCTATCTGGAGGTTGCCCTCCTGCACCACGATGTGGCCGGAGTTGCTCCCCGTCAGTTTCAGCAAGCCCGTGCCGGTTTTCCGGACAGTTCCTTCCCCAGTAATGGCATTGCCGAAAACGATGTCGGACGGAGTCGCCAGAGTGATGAAAGAGTTGGCATCCGGAGAAAGGGAGAATACCGGGTTAGTGACGGTTCCCAAATCCACCGTCACCGTCGCTCCATTGGCCGCACCCAAAAAGGAACCGGCCTCCCAGGTTACCCCCGTGCCGGGAAGAGCAGTATCATAACCGAATGCCAGAACACCCTGCGACACAGCCACAGTAGTACCCGTGCCGAGTATGGAAGAGGTGCCGAGGACCAACGTTCCCGTGCCTTCCTTGGTGACGGCCGTATTGGTAATTTCTCCCGTCCCCGTCAGTTCATAACGGGTAGTGGAGTTGCGGACAAGCATGGAGCTTGGCGAAACCTCAGAATCCAGCTGTACGACAGAGTTAGCGACTCCGGCCTGGTCCGCAAAGGAAACCGCCATACCATCCGCATATGTGGCGGGAGCGCCGCCGTCCGTCCAGACATTTTCCGCGCTCCAGACGCCGTTTTCACCCCCCTCCCACAAAAGGAGGGTTCCCGCCGTATAGACAAGGTCTTTGCCGTTGTCGGAAATGGTGATGGACCCAGCCACGCCGTCAGCAAAGGAAGCCCTGATGGAAGATATATTGGACAGGCCCGTAGTTGAAAGGACGGACATGCCGTCTGTCAGGGTTCCGAATTCGGAAAGATCCAGGTTCAGTTCCCCTTCAGCGGAAAGAGAGAACGAGCCGTCCAGATTGATTCCCGTTCCTGCCCCTCCCGCCAGCGCCAGCACGCTGGAACCGGTCATGTTCAGATTCCCCGTAAAGAAAGAATCCTGGAACATGGTCACGATGTCGAAACCGGTCACAGCCGTATTGGAGAAGGAAATGGCATGGTCCGCCGTATTGCCGTAACCTCCCAGCAGCAAAGAAGAGGTGCCGCCTACCGTACCCTCCGATGCATTCAGCGTACTGCCCGTACGGAATACTGCTTTCTTAACGGTAAGAGTAGCGTCCCCGTTCACAGCGGACCTTGCCCCGCCGCCGCCCGCATAGAGGGCTCCCGTATAAGTGCCGCCATCCAGCGTCAGGCTGGAATTGCCGCTGACGGTGGATGTTCCGGAGGTGCCGTAGCCGCCGCCATAGACAGCCCCGGTAAAGACGGCGTCACTGGCGGCGGTAATGCTGACGCTGGAATCGCCTCCTATCGTATACGCCCCGGACCCGGAACCTCCCGAATAGGAACCGCCCACGATGCTCTTGACAAAGCTGCCGGAGGCCGTTCCCAAATCAATCGTCACATTGGTGCTTCCGGTAATGGCGGCACGGGATGAGGAGTTGGCTTCATAAGTGCTGCCGCCGATGATGAAGCCCCGGACAACGAAGTTGAGCGAAATGGTTTCGTCCGTGACGCTTTGCATGCTGCGCACGACGACGTATGTGCTGCCGTCAAGGTTGTTTACGGAATTATGGGCTGCCGTGCCTCCGCCTACCAAACTGCCTTTAATGACGGCATTCCCGTCCACGGATACGTAAACGTTTCCCGTGATGCCTGCCGCCTGGCCGTCCTTGTAGTTGCCTCCCACGACCCAGTTGACGGAGGTGTCCCCCTGAATCTGGGTATGGACGTCTCCCGTAACGTTCCACTTGCCGGAACCGCTCCAGTTGTTGGCATAGCTGCCGCCGATAATCAGATTGTAATTGCCCCCCAGCACATCCGTCCAGATGCCGGTGGTGATTTGCGTAGCCGTGGCATTGGACGCAGTATTGTAGTAGCCGCCGGCCAGGGTCACTCCTGTCAGGTCTCCCGTTCCGGTGACGGCATTCACGGAACCGAACCCCTCCTGCATGGAAGAAGCCCGGATGCCGTACAGGGACAAAGACTGTTGGTTTACCAGCGTACCTGTTGCGGAAGAGGGAGCTTCTTCCAGCCCCCAGGCAGGGTCCCAGACGGTCTCATGGGCGCCGGAAGCCGTAAACGTGATGACTGTTTTTCCGTCCACGGTGCTGATTGTGTACAGGGACTCGTCAACATCCGCCAGAGTAAAGCCGTTCCCCAAATCAACGCCCAGGTTATAGGAGGTGTTCACCAGGGCTTCAGAACCGAACAAGTCCTGGAATTCCTGAAAACCGGAGAAATCAATGAGGCCGGAAGTCAGCGTCACGTTCTGCAGCACGCTGCCGACATTGTCCATGGAAGTATAATACAAACGGCCTCCATCCACCGTCACATTGCCCGTGATCGTCCCGGAACCGTTGGCGAGGATGCCCATCGTTTCCCCTACCGTGAAGGCGTTCTGGAAATTCATGGTGCCCGCAGAGGCGGAGATGGTGCCGTTTCCCGACAGTCCCGTCACGGTCATGGTTCCGGCGCCCGCATCCAGCCGGCCTCCGGCAAGCGCGGCGTTAATGGAACCGGCCCTGGAGAGGACGGCGCCGGAATTGACGGTATAGGTTCCCGTAAGCGCCACGTTCTCGGAAAGATGCACCCAGCCCGACTGGGCGACGAAGTTGCCTGCCCCGGTGATGGAATTGTCAATGACATCCGCCACATCCCCCGCAGTGCCGTAATAGGTCAGGTACTGGGAGTTGGCCGAAGTAGTAACGGCGGCAGTCCCAAGGGAGCCGGAAGCACCGATGCCCAGAGAGGCAAAGCTTCGCGTAATGGCGATCGTCCCCCCAATTTCATTGGCGGTGTTGAGCAGGTTGTAATAGGTATATTCATTCGCGCTGCCGCTGATGGAAAAACCGCTTGCCGCCGTGAGAACACCGGAAAATTTTACGTTCTTGCCCCAGCTGGATGTCAGGTTGACGCCGCTGCCGAGAGTCACCGCTCCGGAAAAATTAAAACCGCCGCTATTGATGGAAGCGGCATTGTAGGAGGCAGCTCCCGTCACGGGAGGTCCGTCCTGAATATTCAGTGTGGTACCGTCACCCATGACCAGTTTTTGGGACCAGGTGACATTTCCGGAGAACAGGGAAAGAGTGCCTCTGCTGATTTTCAGGGTTGCGTTCGGAGATGCCGCGGGAGAGAGCGCCGTATTCTTGTCGGAATTGCCCAGGGTGAAGGTGCCTCCCCCCGTATAGTCCACCGTTACGGTGCCGCCGAAACTGCCGCCGTAAGAGGAAGAATCCCCCGTGATGGTCAGCGTGGTCCCCTCCCCGGTGATCAAAGCCGCGGCATTGTTGTGCTCCAGCTTGCTGATGGAAGTGTTCACGCCGGCTTTCAGGACGGAAGCGCCCGTCGTATAACCGTAACCGCCCAGTTTGATCGTGGCGTATTGGGCGGCCTGCGCGTGGTTGAGGTTCAGGATGTTGTTCTGAGATCCCCCCGTCGTGTTGGAATAAAGGGAAATGATTCCGTTGAAAGTGCCTGCCCCGTTCAATGTCAGGGTGGAAAGGCTGGCGCCCCCGTTGGCCACCCGGTTTACCGTCAGGATGGCTTCCGGAGCCGTCCCGTTCAAATTGGTGATTGAGGCCGTACCGGCTCCGGCAAAATTCAAGGTAGTAGAAGCCGTAACAGTACCGACATCATAGGAGGCCGAGCCTCCCGCCGCCACATTCACCTGGGTTCCGTCAAAGGCGACATCCGCCGCATAAGACTGTGATGCTGTCACCAAAAGACCAGAAACTCCTGCCAGCGTGGCGGTGCCAAGCGTTACTCCGGAAAAGGAGGTCATCAAGGCAGCCAATAAATTCAAAGGGAGGTGTAATTTCATGAAACGTTTGATAATTAGGTATTTAATGAACAAATAAGAACCTTTCCCACAACACGGCAAGGGAAATATGATTGTGAATATAAATAAGGAATTCGCAATCCGCTGTCAAAGGAAAAGAATCAGTTACAACGGTTTTCCGGAATACCCGGAACGTTTTCTCCGTCAAAAAAATCCGGGATTCCCGCCAGCAGATTATGTTAAAGATATGTAACATATTCATTATCAATACAATTATTCTGTTAAAAATTGAATAATATGTGAATAAAATCGAAGCGGATTGCGAATCCGCATTTTCGCCGCCCATTACCAGATAAAATAAAAAGGGCCTGCACAATAAGTTGTGCAGGCCCATCCTTAAAAACCAGAGAGAAACGTCCAGTTCAACCTCTGGTCCATTTTTCCAAAAATTCCCCGGCGTCCTTCCCTTCTCCAATGTGCCTGAGCAGAGCGCTCCCAAGCACGGCGGCATCCGGCCGGGCATCTTCAGGCAGCGTCTCCAGCTGGTCCGGCGTCTGAAGTCCGAAGCCCAGCGCCAGCGGCACATCAAAAACGGACCGGGCACGGCGCATGGTTTCCGTAACGCTCCGCTCCAGGCTGGCTTTCCCACCGGTGGTTCCCAGCACGGAGACCACATAAACGAAGCCGGAAGTATAAGGCTTGTATTCCCGCATGCGTTCCACGGAAGTATTGGGAGCCACCAGAGTGACGAGCGTCAGGCCATGGGGACTGAAAGCCTCCCGGAACATTCCGGATTCCTCCAACGGCATATCCGGTACGATGAAACCGCTGACGCCCGCCTCCTCCGCATCCAAGGCAAGCTGTTCCAGGCCGTACTGGTAAAAGGGATTTACGTATCCCATCAGCACCAGTTCGGCTGAAAAACCGCCCTTGCGGGCTTTCAGACCGTCCAGAATCCACTTCAGGCTGACGCCGCGGGCCAGGGCATCCCGGGATGCCTGTTCAATAACCGGGCCGTCCGCTACGGGATCCGAGAAGGGAACTCCTATCTCAATAATATCCGCCCCGGCTTCGTCAATACGGGACAAGTGCGTCCAGAAGGATTCCTTGTCCGGGAATCCGGCGGTAATGAAAGGGATAACGGCACGCCTGCCGAGGGCATGGGCCCTCTCCACGGCTTTCTGCAACGGTGATTTCTGCATATTATTCATGGAAGAATGCGGCTTAAAGATTCAAATATTTTTTAACGATTCCCAGGTCCTTGTCTCCGCGGCCGGAGAGATTGACCAGGACGTCCCCCCCCTGCGGCAGTTCCTCCGCATGGTCCAGCACCCAGGCCACGGCATGGGAGGATTCCAGCGCAGGAATGATTCCTTCCTCTCTGGTGAGCGTCTGGAAAGCGTTTAAAGCAGAGGCGTCGCAAATCACACCGTAATGGACACGGCCCGTTTCCGCCAGATAGGCATGTTCCGGGCCTACCCCGGGATAGTCCAGCCCGGCGGAAATGGAATGGGACGGCTGTATTTGCCCGTTCTCATCCTGTAACAGCATGGTCACATGACCGTGCAGCACGCCGGGGCTGCCCAGATTGATGGGAGCGGAGTTATAACAGCCGGGCTCACCGGTGCCTCCCGCCTCAACCCCTACCAGACGGACGCCTTCATCCTCCACAAAGGGGTGAAGCATGCCGATGGCATTGGAGCCGCCGCCCACGCATGCCACCACCACATCCGGCAGCCTGCCTGCACGCTCCAGCATCTGGGCGCGGGCCTCCCGCCCAATGACGGATTGAAGCTGCCTGACCAATGTGGGGAACGGATGGGGGCCCGCCGCCGTACCGAAACAATACAGGGTATCCGCCTGATGGGAAATCCAGTAGCGGAGAGCCTCGTTAATGGCATCCTTCAACGTGCGGGAACCGCTCTCAATCGGAAAAACCGTCGCTCCCAGCAATTTCATGCGCATAACGTTCATGGACTGGCGTTCTACATCCTCTGCGCCCATAAAGATGGTACAGTCAATTTTAAGCCGGGCGGCCGCCGTAGCCGTAGCCACGCCGTGCTGCCCCGCCCCGGTTTCCGCAATAAGATGCGTTTTCCCCATCATTTTGGCCAGAAGGGCCTGGCCGAGGGCGTTGTTGATTTTGTGGGCTCCGGTGTGCAGCAGGTCCTCCCTTTTCAGCCACAGGCGGAAGCCCAGTTTTTCCGAAAGGTGAGGACAGAACGTGAGGGGAGTTTCACGGCCCGCGTAATTGACCAGCAGATCCTGAAGCGCATCCCGGTACTCGCGGGACGGCATGATGGAGTCCATGGCTTCCTCCAGCTCCATGAGCGGGGGGCGCAGCGCTTCCGGTACGAAGCGGCCGCCGAAATTGCCGAAATATCCTTCTTTCTTCATGCGATGTGGTAAGGAGTGTAAGGGGTGAGTGGTTTGAGGGCCGCCAGCAGTTTTTGCGGGCTTTTCTGGCCGGGGATAGCTTCCACGCCGGAGTTCAGGTCTATGCCGTCCGGAGAGCATTGTTCCAGCGCCCTGTTCAGTGAGGCGGAGGAAAGGCCGCCCGCCAGGAACCAGGGCCGGGGGGAACTCAGAGACGCCAGGGAGGTCCAGTCAAGGGAAACGCCGTGGCCGCCGCCCTGGCTGCCGGCATCCAGCAGAAACCAGGCGCAGCTGTCCGCCCATAGCTCCATTTCCCTTTGCAGGGCATCTACGGATTCATACCGGTCCGGCCACAATACGCGGATCACTTTTTCCGGACCGATGCGGCGCGCGCAGTCCAGAGAATGGGCGCCATGAAGCTGGGCGAATTCCAGACGGGCCGTTTTCATGATATCCATGATTTCCTCCGCGTTCTGGTTCACGAAAACGCCCACGCGGCGGATCAGGGCGGAGTCCAGGGCTGCCGCGCGCGACGGCGCAATATAACGCGGACTTCCGGGATGAAAGATGAAGCCGCAGAAATGGGCCCCCATCCCCATGGCGGTTGATAAATCGCTCTGGCGGGTAATTCCGCACACCTTGATTGCAAATGAATGCTTCTTCATATCGTTTCTTCTAAAATTGCCGCCAGTTTTTCACCCGGCCTTCCTCCGTCCATCAGGGCTGTTCCCATCAGTACGGCCTGAAACCCCGCTTCCGCGGCTTCCCTGAGATGAGCCCCGGCGCTCATGGCGCTGGCGGCGATCCACACCTCCCCCTCACGGCGGAATTTCGCCATGTCCAGGCAGGCCTGCCTGTCCGTTTTCAATGTGTCCAGGTCACGGGCGTTTACCTGGATGATGCGCGCGCCGGAGTCCCTGGCAATTTCCAGATCCGCAGCGTCGAACACTTCCACAACGGCGTGCATGCCGTAAGCCTCCGCCTGCTCCCTGAGAACACGGAGCGTCCGTGCATCCGGCGTCAGACGGACAATGAGCAGCAAAGCGGAAGCCGGCGTAGAAGCCGTCTCCATCACCTGAAGCTGATGAAAAATGAAATCCTTGCGGAGAAGCGGAAGCCCGACGCGGCTCATGCGTTCCAAATATCCGATGCGGCCGCCGAAAAACTGTTCTTCCGTCAACACGGAGATGCAGGAGGCGCCCGCCGCAGCGTATTGTTCAGCCACTTCCTCCGGTTTCAGCCCGGTGGCGATGACACCGCGCGACGGAGAGGACTGCTTAAACTCCGCAATGACCGCCACGGGCTGCCCGTCCGGCGGTTCCGCAATGGCTTTCAGGAAATCCGGCCGGCGCCCCTTCCACGGGCGCGGCAGTTCCCGGCGGGAGGCCATGTCCGTGAGCAGGGCTATTTCCTCCGCCTTGGCTTCCCGGAACCGGTCAAGCAGCATGAAGCGTTCTCCTTCCTATGCCGGCGCAGACGGCTTCCCGTGCTTTCGCCATGCAGACGGACAGGTCCATGTGCTCCTCCAGCAGGAACATGGCTACCCCCACATTCAGAATCACCATGTCCATCATGGCACGCGGGCCTTTCCCCGCCAGGATGTTTTTCAGCACGTCCACGGCTTCCGACTTGGAATGAACGGCCAGTTCCTCCGGATTGCAGGGCTGGATGCCGTAATCCAGGGGATCCAGGGACATGGGCGTCAGCCTGCCGTTGTGGATGATCATCATCTTGGTGGACCCCAGCGGCGTCACCTCGTCATATCCCCCGGCGCCATATACTACGGCAGCCTTGCGGATGTGGGACTGGCGGAGCGTCTCCGCCAGCAGCTCGACGAGTTCCGGACGGGCCACGCCCAGCAGGATGTGCGTGGGGCGCGCCGGGTTGATGAGGGGGCCCAGCAGATTGAACAGGGTGCGGATGCCCAGCTCCCGGCGGATGGGGCCTACATTGCGGAAGGAAGGATGAAAATTAGGCGCGAACAGGAAAGCGAAGTTCCGCTCGTCCAACAGGCGCCGGACATCTTCCGGAGCTACGTCCAGCGGGAATCCCAGGCCTTCCAGAGCGTCCGCAGAACCGCAGGAGGAGGACACGGCGCGGTTGCCGTGCTTCACCACCCTGTATCCCATTCCGGCCAGCGTCAGAGCCGTGGCTGTGGAGCAATTGAAAGAGTTGCGGCCGTCCCCCCCCGTGCCTACCACGTCAATGCAGTCGCCTTCCAAACCTTCCACCCGGTTGGCGCGGCCCAGGGCAATCCCCACGGCGTGGGCCATTTCCAGCGGGGTTTCCCCTTTCATGCGGAGCCCCATCAAAAAGCAGCCCGCCTGGGCCGGAGTCATGCGGCCATCCATGATGTCCGCAAAGCCTGCGGCAGCCATATCCGCCGTCAGGTCCTGTCCGGCGGCCAGGGCGTCCAGAATGCGGCTGATGCGCTTTTCCTTCTGCCCCGAAAGCACGACGTTATCCGGGAAATTGCCCAGAAGCTGAAGCCCGTTCGGCGTCAGGATGGATTCCGGATGAAACTGGATGCCCACCCACGGACGGTCATTGTAGCGCAGGGCCATGACTTCCCCTTCCGGCCCGCGGGAAGTAACGGTAAAGCGGGGATTCGGCTCGTCCTCCTTGGACTGGACCACCAGGGAATGGTAGCGGCCCACGGTCATGGGATTGGGAAGCCCGGAAAACAGCCCAGCGCCGTCATGGATGATGTCGGAACTCTTGCCGTGCATGACATACGGAGCGCGGGAAACCTCCGCCCCGGCGAAGTAGCCCAGAAGCTGGTGCCCCAGGCACACGCCCAGCACGGGAACGGAAGCGGGGAGGCGTTTCAGGAACTCCAGGCACAGCCCGGCGTTGCGCGGATGGCTGGGGCCGGGGGAAATGCACACGGCTTCCAGCTCCGGGCTGGTCGCCAGTTCCAGAATACGAGGATCGTCATTCGCATGCACCACGGGCTTGCGTCCCAAGGCATAAAACGCCTGCACCAGATTCCACGAAAACGAATCGTAATTATCAATGAACAGAAACATGGTCTTCTCCTTTCAAAATAACGTCAATAATCTTACCCTTGTTCATGCATTCCTGCCATTCCGCGGCCGGATCGGAATCATATACGATGCCGGCTCCCGTCTGCCAGTGGATGCGCCCATCCTTCACCCACATGCTGCGGATGGTGATGCCGGAATCCATGTGGACGCCGTTTTTGTCCAATCCCAGCCATCCGATGCATCCGGCGTACGGTCCGCGCGGCAGAGGCTCTTCCTCCGCCAGGATTTCCATGGCGCGCACCTTGGGGGCTCCGCTAACCGTCCCGGCCGGGAAGGCAGCGCCAAGAATGTCCAAGACGTCCAACCCGTCGTTCACCTGGGCGGTCACGCGGGAAGTCATATGCATCACATGGGAAAAACGTTCAATCTCCATCAGGCGTTCCAGTTTCACGGAACCGGGCTTGGCGACACGGCCCAGGTCGTTGCGGCCCAGATCCACCAGCATGACATGTTCCGAACATTCCTTCGGATCTTTCAGGAGATCGGCAGCCAGAGCTGCATCCTCCTCGTCATCCCTGCCGCGCCTGCGCGTTCCGGCAATGGGGGAAAGCTGAAGCTTGCCGTCTGTGCAGCGCACCATCAGTTCCGGAGAAGATCCGAACAGCGTCACCTCCGGCAGGCGCATGAAAAACATGTATGGGGAAGGATTAATGCTGCGCATGCGGCGGTACAGCATGAAAGCGTCTCCGTGGAACTCCGCGGAAGCCTGGGAGGAAAGCACCACCTGGATGGCTTCTCCGTCATGCAGCAGCTCCTTGATATGCTCTACCCCCTTCATGTAGGCTGCCTGGTCCGGTGTGCGGGAAACTTCCCCGACGGAAGGTTCCTCCGCCCCATGGAGCGGGGCATGGGACAAATCCCGGTGTTCACCCAGGCTGAGTTGGGTAAGGCGATTGTACAAATGGTCAAAAACAATCACGGTGCCGGCCAGCACCAGGCAGGACTCTGCGGAAGAAGCCGGAATGGCCTGCGCCAGCCTGGGCTGGAACAGGGCGGCGGTTTCATACCCGAAATAGCCGTACAAAGCCCGCGTAATGGGAGCCTGCCTCATATCGTCCCCCACCAGCTCCAGACGTTGCATCAGAGAGCGCAGTCCATCCAGGTAAGGCATGCCTTCCAGCTCCTTCAGGGAAGCCAGACGGTCGTCTTTGATGGAAAGGGAAAGCCTGGCGTCTACACAGGAAACGGTCATCAGATAATCGCAGGCGATGATGCTGTAGCGCCCCCATCTGCCGTCCACTTCCGCGCTTTCCAGTAGAAGTCCGGGAATTTTGTTCTGAGTCAGGCTCAGAAACAGGCTGATAGGGGTCTCCAGATCGGCGCTCAGGCGGCGGCTGCGCTGTTGGAGAGTGATCATGGATGGTGTTTGCATGGATGATGATGTAAGTTGAAAATAAAAAAACTGCTTTGACTCTCGGAGGAATCAAAGCAGTTCTTGAAAAATGGTCATAGCTGAATGCTATTACTGCACCTCGGGATTCCCCCGTCCGGACATGGGTACGCGCCACCAATAGCCGTTGCCATAATAACGGTTCTTGCTAAAAAAGGGCTGTACAGTGCTGAAATGCATCTGCGCGTTTATTACTCCTCTGCCCCTTCTTTGTCAAAAAAACTTTCCGTCAATGGCGAAAAAACCGTATTGGCTTCTCAATCTGCCCAGAGAAAACACGACGCCTCTCCGGCGCTTCCAAACTTCCAAAGGAACCGCCCGCCCCACTCCCACCGGCGGAACGGAGCTGCCAACTGGCGCAGCACGTTTCTCTTTTCCTTTTTTACGAATCCAGAATTCCCTTGCCAGAAACCGGTTATTGCAAGCCTTGCCATCGGACTCGAGCCTTCTTCACTCCCCCGGTTTCCGGCATATCTTTTCACAAAAAGAAAAGGGAGAAAGAGCGTCTTGAACATTCGGGGCTGGACTCCATCACTTCTTTTTCCTGTAGAGCTTGTCATGTTTCTGACGATGTTTCCCTTGATAAAGGAAATCCGTCTTTTCGTCCCTGCCCACGGTGCGGTCAATCAAACCGGGGATGTCTTCTTCTGAATAAACGAGAGGCAGATAAGATAGTTTGAAACTCAACTCCCTCAGCTCTTGAATC
>OGRF01001329.1_pt1 | contig 16951 bp, 16 predicted proteins | sample 1553381 | NCBI WGS metagenome assembly OGRF01 (sample SAMEA2580060, study PRJEB22360) | human gut metagenome | biome: human gut; feature: human-associated habitat; material: faeces | place: Denmark | collected 2008/2010
GGGGAGTGAACGGATATCAACGGAAATGCTGAACGGGTATCCGCCGGAATATGCATCGTTTTCAATAGTAATAGTAATACCGTTTTTCAGTAGTAATACTTCTTTCAATAGTAATAGCTAATCGCAATCATTGCAAATATATAATTTTTTTTACAAAACCTACTGGATTCGTTAATAAATCAAAGGGAACAACGTTTTTTTTCGAATCTGCAAGCTGAACACCAGTCTGCCCGTGCCATCCTATATGCATAAAAAAAAGTGGCACCCAATCAAATTGAGTACCACTTCCTGTGTTTTATTACCCTTCTAAGGAATTATTCAGCACGTGTAATTACCGCACGGCTCAGACGAGGATCGTCGTAGAACATGTTGTCTACACCACCCTTGTAGTCCACACGCAACTGAGAAGCAGATACGCCGAACTCGTTAACCAGGCAGTCGTAAACGGCTTCCGCACGTTTCTTGCTCAGGCGTTCGTTCAGCTTCTTGCTGCCGGTGCCTGCATCCGCATAACCCGTAATCGTGTAAACGGCCTTGCTGTCGGCTGCCTTGATGGCTTCTGCAAGCAAGCCCAGGTTCGCACGCGCTTCGTTTGACAGTTTAGACTTGCCGATACGGAAGATAACCAGGTTCGAAGCAACCGTCTTCGTCACTTCCTGAGGTTTCTGGTTGCTGGCGTCGATGGCATTGCGCAGACGTTCGTTCTCCGCATTTGCACGGTTCAGCTGGTCGCGCAGAGAGTTGATTTCGCCCACATTCGTGCGAACCACTGTCTTGCTCTTGTCCCAGCCGCGACGTTTGAACTTGTAGGTCAGACCCACTGTGGCAGCAAACATACCTTCACTGCCTTTTCCACCCATTTCACCGTCAAACTGGTCACCCGTGATGGTTCCTCTCAAATCCAGGTTCAGGTCCAAAGCCGAACTCAAGCGGAAAGAGTTCATGATACCCAGGTGCGCCATCACTTCCGAATTCTTCGGACTGCTGGTCACTCTGCCCAAGCCCAGACCGAAGTAAGGACTACAGTTGTACACACGCGTTTCCTTGTAGCCGCAAAGGATGTTCGACAGGTTGAACAGCACGTCTGCATGGAAGTTGAAGAACTTGAACTTCTGTTCGTTCAGCCAGTAACCGTTCCACGGCTTGCCGCTGATAGGTCCACCGCTCTGATACGTACCGTCCTGAGTGGCACCCTTCAGAGAAAGGCCCGTGTACATCAAGCGTACGCCGATGCCCGGAGTAAACCATTTTCCTACTGCGATATCCAGGGCCGGAGAGATACGTTCACCGAACTTGCGCTGTCTGTCATGGTCACCGAAGTAAACCTGACCGCCTACTCCCGCACTGATAAACCAGTTGTCCCAGAAGCCGTTGGTCTCCACTTTGTATTTGTCGTTGCTGTATTCCACTGTTTCTGTGAAATCACCATTTTGTGTGGTCTGCTCCGTCTGCGCGAAAGCAGGACCTGCAGCTGCCAAAGCAAGAGCTGCAAAGATTGTCTTTTTCATCATATTATTCTATTTTGATGATACTTCACGGTCCCATAACCGTGAAGTATCTTTTTAAATGATGTATTATTCATCCCAACCAATGGCATTGCCGCCTCTATTATTATAGGTAGCATTGTAATTGGTTGTAGTAGTTGATGGTTTCTTACGCAATGCAAACGTGAAGTTATTGTTAATGATGGTCTGTATCAGCGCGTCACAACCATATTGAGCTCCTGAATCAGCCTGCTTGTCAGCAAAGTTCATCATCACAAGTCCTAAGGCTGCATCTTGACCACGCATCTGAATATAATCAATAATTTTAGGCGTAATCTCCTCTGTATACTCAATAACATTTCCACCTTCAGAATCAGTGGATATGCTATTACAATAGAAACCACCAACATTCATATAATATAGGTAATCATGTGCATCATTTGACTTATATTTAGTCACACTTTCGCTGAAAATAGTTTTCATATAGTCCAATTTCGTAGTCATATTAGGAAGCTCACCACGGTAATTCAAACCATTATCTATAGATGTGGCATCCTGAGCATACATAGTCAACACACGACCGTTATTTGTGGAACCCCAATACATATCCTTTTCTGCCGGAGCATCAGATGTACTAGGTTGTGCACTAATCAATCCCGGAACTTCAGTTGTTCCCTGTCGGTCAATTCGCAAAACGATTTTACGAGCCAACTGCCCAATTGTAGTGTTGGCATCAATTCCGTCTTCATAAATGGACAAGTTAGTATAATTACTATTGTTTTTTAATTCACTTGCAAGTTCATTATACCATTCATTCTCGTCATCTGCACTTCCATTAGATTTAAAACCGATATTTACTACTACAAAATCCTTTTTATCAGTAGGCATATTGGACAATATATCATCCAACTGTTTTAAATAGGTATACAATTCATCATAAGTCCGACCACAAGCAAATACACGAATATTACGATTATAAGTTGTTTGGAAATGGAACGCCCGTATTCCATCATTAAACTGCTCCTGTAAGTTTTTATTTTGGTATTGATCATATGTCAAGACAAGATTGTGTCTTTCAGAATCAACACCTACCGACTGGTGGCTACCCGGAATAGACAACTCTGTGAAATACACATTCGGGTCAAGGTTACTCATCCAATAGTTGGTTTCGTCAGCACCAGGGTTAAGATAAGGCAAGCGCACTCTATTAATTTTTCCTGGTTGAATTGCAGCCGTCTCCAACCGTTTACGTTTAGGAACTCCATTCAATGGCACTACAGAAACCTGCAGTTGTCGTGTACCTATCTCTTCATTAGTATGTGGAATGATATACGCCTTTACGTTTATCTGCTCACCATGCTTTAAAGTGATGAATTTCTTCGTGTCAGGATCATAAGTAGAAATAGCTATTCGGTTGCTCACCTTTGAAGGGTCCTCAACTGGTTCACAATCTCCTGTCTTATGACCATCATAATCGCGCATATAGCAATAAAAATCACCAGTCAATGCAAGCTGTGCACCAGAGACTGCATCCACATTAATAGCTGTTACTACAACAGATTCACCTTCTTTTTCTGGACCCGGAATCGTTATATCCAAAACCGTCAGAAGATTATGAAATGTCAAATCAATCGGGTCATTCGCATTTACATCCTCTTTGTTAACAGACGTATACGCATACATATAGGCTAAATCCATATTGGGCAAGCCAAAATGAGTCGGTATATGTGCAGTTTCATCACTACTATTAGTCATTCCCTCCTCATCATATCTCCATTTTGTCACATCCTGCTCTACAGGTATATGAACCAAGAGACGTCCGTCCTCAGTTACACTAGGATCATTATCTATTGTTTCTTTTACTGCACTTGCTGGATAAAAAGCATAAAAACGATGTTCATTGCTACTTCCCCATTGTAGGCCAACTTCAGAAGCGTTAAAATTTACTTCAACTTTAGCTGCAGTAGAAGCATCCGTTTCATCTGGTGTCACCAAATAATGAACCAGTTTACTGGCTGGTTGAGAAGCCTGGGGACAGAATATGGCTATCTCATCTCCAGTAACCCATTCTACCGGCACACCAGTTGTTGTACGGTCTCCATACACTGTTCTAGAATCTGTAGCATCCCCAGACAATTTAGAACTGAACAATATCTCATCCCCTGTCTGTACAGGATTAACAACTGTTTTCCCATTGTCCAGACTATCGTCTGAGCAACTACTCAGGCATGCGGCCAAAACTATACCTAAATAATAATATACTTTTTTCATAGTTCACTCATTTTTAATTTTAATCCCAAGTATCACCAGAATAATCGCCTTCCCATGATTGGCCAGGACTAGCAAATTGGTGCTCTTCAATAGTAACTCCCTCGGCATTTTCTGTTCCGTCCTCAAAGACAGAAGCCTTCATGAAGCCTTGCTCCAACTCCACCTCCGAATACGTCGTCAGTGGAACTTCATACTCTTTTTTCTTCATACAGCTACCTCGCTTTCTTGTTTAGTTAATACAATAAATGTTGTTTTTTCATTCTTTTTTTGATTTTTACTCTCTGTTCTTTTCTTTACCTTTTCCATATTGATTTAAAAATTGAACTTTTCTTTTTCTTATGGCCGTAGCCATAACCATAGCCATAGCCATAGCCGTAACCGTATCCATAGCCGTATCCATAGCCATGGCGTTCCGGATTGGCACCATTCAATACCAAGGCCATGTTCTTCAGCTTTTTCTCCTCATACAGCTGCTCGATATCCGGAAGTTGCCGGCGATCCAGCTTGCCCGCCCGCACCACAAAGATGGTCAGGTCGGCCACACGGTTGGCAATCGTAGCATCCGCAATCAATCCCACGGGCACGTTGTCGGCAATGATATAGTCATACCGCTTGCGCAGTTCATTCATCAGTTCGTCCAGGCGTTCATCCATCAGCAGTTCAGCCGGATTCGGAGCAACCGCACCCGAAGAAATGATATCAAATTTTTCTCCTTTCTGGATGATATCATCCACGCAGACCGTATTGTCCGACAGGTAATTGGTGACGCCCACCCGGTGATGTCCCAAATGGCGGCTCAACGTACCTTTACGGATATCCAAGTCCACCATAATCACCCGTTTCTTAGTATACGCCAGACTCATGGCCAGGTTCCGCGAAATGAACGTCTTTCCGGCACCCGCATTAAAGGAAGTAAACGTAATTACCTGCATCGGTTTGTCTTTCTTGGCCAGGAAAGCCATGTTGGTACGCAAAATGCGGAAAGCCTCCGACACGATGTCGTCCCCCTGTTCTTTCACCGACATGCTGTCTTTCCTGCGGTTGGCATATTCCTTGTCCAGCGGAATTTCCCCCAGATAAGGCACACTTACCGCACCTTCCAAATCCTTCCGTCCGTGTACACGCGTATCCAGGAAAAGAATCATCAGGAAGGCAGCTCCCGGCAGGGCAATTCCCACCAGCAGGCCCAACAGCAGAATGCGGTTGCGGCTCGGCGCAATCGGGGCATTGCTGCCGTCGGCACTGTCAATCACGCGCGCATTGTTGTCGGCCATGGCCTGCGACAATGCATTTTCCTCCCGGCGGTTCAGCAAGAAGAGGTAAAGGGCCTCCTTGATTTTCTGCTGACGCTCAATAGACAACATCTTGCGTTCCTTGGTCGGAATAGAAGAAACCCGCACCTGCGCCTGCTGTTCCCGGCTTTGTGCGTCCCGCAGTTTCACATTGATGCTCACAATCATGTTGTCCACCGCCCGGATGATGTTTTGCTTCAGGGCCCGAAGAGAGTTGTTCAATTCTTCCACCACCGGGTTCCGCTCACTGCTGTCCGTAATCAGCTTGTCACGCTTCAGTTTGGCCACATTATATTGGTTAATCTGCGTCTCGATGTTCATGTCGCTGATACCCGTATTGGCCGGAATCAGGTCGGTTTCCTTTTTCGGGTCGGTCAGGTAATCCTTGATGTAACTGGCCAGACGGAGCTGGGTTTCAAGTTCCAGTGCATCGGTGTTGTACTTCTGCGTTTCGCTCATATACATACTAGCCGAAGAAGAGATGTCCACCACCTGGTTGTCACGCTTGAATGTTTCCAGGTTCGATTCCACATCGCCCAGTTCCTGTCCGATGATGACCAAACGTTCGTTGATAAACTCGGCCGTATTTACAGCCACCTGGTTCTTGTCCTTGATGGCTTCTTCGTTATACACCGTAATCAGCATGTTCAGCACATCCTCTGCACGGGCCGCCGACGCATCCTTCATCGAGAGCGTCAGAATGGAAGACTCGTCCTCTTCCTGACGGATACCGATATTTCCCTGATAATAAGCCACCATCGCATCAATCGGCAGTTTCCGCACATGCACCTTCTGTCCCTTCCACTTGTCGCCGTAGAAGTTGGTAGCCGTCACCACGATTCTTCCCGTCGAAAGGAGAAGAGTGTCGTTCAACGCCACCGTATAACTTTCCTTGTCCTCTTTCGACGCAAAGTCCGTAATCACTACCTGCTTTTCATTCTGCGGAATCACTGTAAAGGCCATTCCCTGTTCCTTGGTGGCATCCACAAAACTGACGCTCACCGGGGCCAGGCTGTAAAGCTCATTCATCCGGAGCCCGTCTTTCACCTGGTAACTCACATCGGCATGCGTCCGCTGAATCACTTCCCGCAGCAGTTCCTTCGAACGGAACTGAAGAATTTCATTCGCCACATTCACCTTATTAATATAGTTATCGTATCGGTCCAGTCCCGCCGTACTCGTTTTGTTGGAAGGGTCTTTGATAATCACCGTAGCCGAACGGAAATACACGAAAGGTGCCCGGGCATACTTCAACCACGCCACTCCCACGCATATCACGATGGAAATCAGAAACCATTTCCATTTGGAGACCAAATACATGGTCAAATCTACCACGTTCAGGCTCTGGCTGTTCTTATTCGTTGTCTGCATTTTTTCTTAGTTTAGTTTCACACACCATTCGTCATTTTGTGGCCCACATAATGGAACAGACTGCAGTTACCAACGACAGCAAAGTCGTAACCACCTGCCATCCACGGTCCTCCGTATCTTTCTTGCGGTACTTCGGCTCCACATACACGATGTCGTTCTGCTGCAAATAGAAGCAAGGCGATTCAAACACATCCGTACTGCGCAGGTCGTGCATGAACATCTGCCGTTCGTTGCCCACTTCGCGAATTACAGCCACCCGGTCAATCCGAGCCTTCGAGGTCAAATCGCCCGCATTGGCAATGGCCTCCAGCAGAGTGACACGGTCACCGTCCACACTGAATGTGCCGTTGCGTCCCACGGCTCCCAACACCGTATATTTGAAATTCAGGAATTCAATGGAAATAATCGGGTCCTTGATGTAGTTGCCTTCCACAATCCGGTCCCGAATCAGTTTCGTCACTTCGCTCACGGTCAATCCCTCCACATGGAGTTTTCCCAGAATCGGGAAATCAATTTCTCCGTTCACATCCACACGGTACCCCTTTTCCTTTCCGGAAGCGATTCCCGAAGAAGATACATTACTTTCCGAATCAATCTGGAAGACTCCTCCCTGGATGTTGAACGGGATGGCCAGTTCCGGATTCTTACAAGACACCACGATGCCCAGCCGGTCGTCACGGTGCACCACCGCCTCGTGCTTCGTATCCATAGGATAACCTTCGCCCATCTGCATATCCTGCAAATAGACAAAGTTCTTGCGTGAAGCACACGAAGACAACAGCAAGGCAAACAGTAAGCTCAAAAATACAAGTTGCTTGTTCATTTCTCTCTTTTTATAATAATTGTTTTGATTTTAGTCAGACAGTTATTTTTCACAGTTATTTTCCACCGTTCCGGATGCCTTCCCGGCACACCTCCGCAGCTTCTTCTTCGGGCAGACATTCCAGTCTTCCCACCGGTACACGCTCTACTATTCGTGACAAAGTGTCATACAATCCGTCGCACAGACGCCCGTCCTGACGAATCACCGCACATCCCGGGAAAAGAGCGACAAACGCATTGACTTCCTTCAGCGGAGTAAACCGGTTGAACGGTGCCTGCACCAGCTTCACCATCCCTCCTACCGGAAAGCACAGGTTCTTGTAACAGGGTGTTTTTCCACTCCACGGTGTACCGTAGGCCACGACTTTTCCGCCTTCCACACGCACCGTTGGATTGTCATCGTTCAGCAAGTCTGTCCCCTCAAAATGCTTCATCCACAAAGCCGAATGCGTACTTTTTCCCGTACCGCTTTTCCCTAGAAATAGATAGGCATATCCCTCCTGATATACTGTCGATGCATGAAGCGATACCGCTCCCTGCAGAAGCACCGCCTGCGAATACACGATTCTCAGCAGTGAAGTACAAACACAACTGACGTATGGATCCTCCCATTGAATATAGGCTACGGCAGAGGTAAAGTCACGGCTGGTTTTCATCACGTGCTGCGGACTTTGAGCGGTGTAATGCATATCGATGCGATACCCCTCTTTCTCCCTCCACAGACTCACATGGCCCAGATCGTTGAAGCTTTCTTCCAGCAAGGTGGTACATTCCTCCTTTCCTGGAGCCGGCCCAGACACTGCCCGCCATCTGAAAACGGGCTTGTCCCCTTTGTCTGTCTCACACCTGAATGGCAGGAACGAAGGCAGCAGTCGTTCGATGTCCGTTTCTGCCGGAACCGACACACTGAAAACGAATCCAGCCACACAGAAAAGCCATTCAGTACTCATCTCATTTGTCCCCTTACTAAGTCCATAATCGTCCAAAAGGATTCTCTTATTACAAACTTACAAGAAAATTTGACATTCTGCAAGAAAAAAAGAAAAGTTTGTAACTTTCTTTTCCATTTTTTTTGTGAAGAGCAGACCCTTTCTTCCGAATGCCAACCGAAATTTCCTCCTCTCCACACAATTGCAGACAACGGAGTTGAATTATAATTCACTGATTTACAATATATAAATTCATCCGCTAATCCCAATTGCTCTTTCAGAAAGGCATAAAGCAGGTTGCTCCACTTGCGGATACCCGCACGGCGGTATATTTCACAAACTTTCTCGGAATCAACTTCTTTCTCCAACACCCGACAGGCACGCGCCATGTCGCACAACTGCCGCAGACCGACGCCCCATCCCATGGCATGTTTCATGATATGGGCATTCAGCATCAACAAGTTCAACTCCGGCGCAGGGACGGTCACCGTCCCTCCCTGGTACAAGCTGACCTCACGGAAACCAGCTGTCTCTTCCAGGTGGCGAAGGTATTTCTGTGCCCACGGATTGCAGATGTCCAGCAGGCGGACGTGGTGTTCCACTTCCACTCCCCGCCATCGATAATGCACGCTGCCGTCGGCAGCCCGCTGTACCTTCACCCCTTTCCGGGCCAGCAACTCCACCGCCCGTTCACTTTCCTGCTTGTCGGGAAAATAGAAATCAATGTCGCCGCATTCCCGCCACAAGGGCTTCTCGTAGAAGAGCGCCACCCCCTGGCCTTTCTGCAGCACCACCCGCAGTCCTTCCCTACGGAACCAGTCCTGCAGTTCCATCACCACCCGGTTCATCAAACGGTTCTTCCGTTCAATGCCGTCGACCACTGCCACCCAGCGCACCAGCACCTTTCCCGGCGGCATCCACTCGTCGGGCAAGTAACTGATACCCTGCCACACGAGTCCTGTCACCGTCTGCCGGCGGGACAGCAGATACACCTCCTCCCATTCCGCTTCCGACAAAGGGAAAAGCGAAAGGCAATCGGGCTTCTGCTCCCACAGTCCGGCACGCAGCAACGACAGCAAAGCCGCCGGCTCCCTCCGGTTCCAGAAAGTTTTTTCCTTTTCTACTGCACCAGTCCGAGCTTCTTCCATTCTTCCAGTTGCCGGGTCACATCCTTCCGTGCCTGTTCCTTTCCCACTTCATATTCCTCACACAACTTGTCGGCCAGCCCTTCCACATCCAGTGCCTGTTCGCCCAGCCACTGCCATATCCGTGCTGCCGTCTCATTCAGTTCAAACACTTTCGTCATGTTCACACTTCCGTGGCAAGTATCCACAATCATATACTGACTGCCAATCTTGCGCAACTGCAAGTCCGGTTTCGGTCTCATTGTCTCCATCTTGTTTTTTATAATCAAATTAATTCATACTATCTTTCAGAATTTCTTTCCCAGCAAAATATATGCCACCGTCAGAAAGATAATCTTCAAATCCAGCCACAACGAACGCGTAGCCAAATACTTCAAGTCCATCCGCAAGCGTTCCAGCATTTTTTCCATAGTATCCGTATAGCCGTTGTAAAGCGTAGCCGGCGAAAACAATCCCGGTCGCAGCTGATACAACATCTCATAATCCGGATTGATGGCCCGAATCTGGTCTACGAAATATTTTCGTTCCGGGCGCGGCCCTACAAAGCTCATTTCGCCCTTCAGCACGTTCCACAACTGCGGAAGCTCGTCCAGGTGGTGTTCACGCAGGAAACGTCCCACCCGCGTCAGCCGGTCGTCCTCCTTCTGGCAAAGTTTCGGAATCCCGTCTGCTTCCGACGTCACCTTCATCGAACGGAATTTATACAGCATAAACGTCTTTCCGCGATAACCCACCCGTTCCTGCTTGAAAATGGCAGGTCCATGGTCTTCCAGCTTGATCAACGCCCCGATAACCAATATCACAGGAGAAAAGACAAACAGTCCCATCAGACTCAGCGTCACGTCAAATCCCCTTTTTACCCAACAAGCTACCGGCGACATTGCATCCTTGTAGCCCCCTTTCTTTTCAGTCGCATGGTCATTCGATAATAACATAGCTCTCACTTCTTCATTGCTCATAGTAATTCAAATAAATCTTCAAACAGTTTTCTATCATCTTTTCTTTCGTAAAGTGTTCCTGATAGCGTTTGAATGCCCCTTCCGCAAATGCTTTGTACCGACTTCCTTCGCCGGTCACCTTCCGGATGGCCTCAGCCAGTGCCCTTGCATCTTCCGGTTCCACGTTGATGCCCGACACTCCGTCCCGGTTTACCCACGACACTCCCGACTGAGGAATCTTCGTAGCCACCACCGGCTTGCCGCACGACATGGCCTCAATCTGCACAATGGCAAAAGCCTCGGTTTTCTGCACGCTGCTCAAGCAAAACACCTCGCAAGCTCCATAATATAAAGGAAGATCTTCTTCACTAACCCTTCCCAAAAGCTCTACCTTTCCCCGTAGTCCGAGATGCTCGATCTCAGCCTCCAGTGTGTCCTTCAACGGTCCTGTTCCCCCAATCAACACCACATAGTCATCGCCCAGGTAACGGGCCGCCTCCACCAGATACTTGTATCCCTTATAAGGCACCAGTCTTCCCAACGAAAACACGATCTTCTTTCCTGCGTACCGTTGTTTCATCGCTTCCACCCCTTCTTCCGAAGGACATATCCGCTCCACTCCGATGGGCAAAGCCACCGTTTTGGTCTGCACCCCCTTCAAGAAAGGAGATTCCGCCAGATATACCGGGGTAGTCCCCACAATCCGGTCCGCTCTCGCAATCAGCCACTGCTGCAACGGCTTGTAGAGTTGCAGCAAAAAGCGCTGTTTCTGGATGTCGCTGTGCCAGTGCAGGACAACCTTTCCTTTGTAGCCGGAAAGAAACAACGCCAGCGCCGCCATCGGGTCCGGATGATGCACGTGGATAATGTCGTATCCGCGGCATATCTTCCGCAGTTTGAAAATCATGGCCGGTGAAATCATCGTAGCCGCCGCTTTCAGCAACGTCTTGCAGCACATCAGCGTGGCATGTCCGTTGACTTGCGTCACACTGTCTTCCCCTTCCCAGGCCGCGCACAGCATGTCGCAGTCCACTCCGCGTTCCGACAGTCCTACCATCAAATCATACATCACTTTTTCCACCCCGCCTCTCACCGGGTAAAACTTACCTAATTGTAGAATTTTCAGTTCTTTGTTCTTCATACTAACCTTTTTGTCATATCATCCTTTTCGGATTTTCCTTTCATATAAATCCAGGTAATCCAAGTATCGGTCTTCTTTCCGGAAATGCTTCAACGCATATTCCCGGCACGGTGCCTGATAAAACGCCTTTCCCCGCCGGGCTATGGCGCGGGCCGCTTCCAGCAGCCCCCTCACGTCACCTTGTTCCACGATGCACCCCGTCTCCACGGTCACCGCTTCCACGCTTCCTCCTGTGCGATACGTCACCACCGGTGTGCCACAGGCAATCGCCTCCAGGTTCACCGTCGGATAATTATCCTGCCAGGTAGGATTGACAAAAGCCTCAGCCGCCGCATACAGCTCTGCCAGCTGACGGATATTCTCCGTCCGTGCTATTCCTACGACGTTTCCCGGCAAAAGCTTCCGCTCCTCCGGTTTCACGCCCACCAGCACAATCACTTCTTCTTCATTCAGCATGTCGGCCATCTGAATAAAGTCGTACAACCCCTTTTCACGGCTCCAGATGCTGGCCACTCCCAAAAAGATGCGCTTCCCTTCCAGCTGGTAACGGCGACGGACTTCCCCGGCGTCGTACACCTGGAACACATCCGTATTGATTCCGTTGTGAATCACCTGAAAAGGATACTCCTTCAGGAACGACTGCTGCATCTCCCCCTTAATCCATTCCGAAACCGGCACGATGGTAAGCTGGTCCTTTCCCAGCCGCGTAAAGGCCTCCCGCTTGTCGGCAAAGTTCCGCCGCGAACGGTCGAACAGCCAGCTAGCCGGAAACTCCTTCTTCTGCGGACAGTCGTGACAGCCCGTTTTCCATCGGTCACATCTCGCAAATGAATAATAATAACAATGCCCTGTATACAGCCAGCAGTCGTGCACCGTCCAGATTACCGGAACGCCGCTCCCAGCCAGATAATCGAACAAAATCGGATAATTCAGAAAATACCCATGAATGTTGTGAATATGCACCACATCCGGTTGAATTTCCTCCATCCTTTTCACAAACTGCCGCGTAGCCCCTTTCGATGCCAGCCCGTGACGGTCGAACAAACGGGTTTCCACTCCATGCCAGAGCGTACTCCACTTGTTGCCCACCGGCACAATCTCCGACTGGCACTCCCGGATGCCGTCGCGTCCCTTGCTGTAAGCCATATACGTCTTCCAGCCATGCCGGGCAGCCAATTCCCCAATTTCCTGCATGATGCGGCCTGTCGATGTATTCTGCCGCAACACCGGATTTATCTGTAATAGTTTCTTCATTTTCTTGTCAGTTCTTCGAACAGGTGCAGCCACCGGGCCATTACCGCCTGTTCCGAATACGTATCTACCACCGCTTTTGCATTCTCCGAAAGCATTTTCCGGTAATCGTCATCCGCCATCACTTCCATCATGGCATCCGCCAATCCGTCCACGTCCCCGTTGTGCACCAACAATCCGTTTTCCCCCTGACGGATGATATCCTTCGGTCCGCATTTACAATCAAATGCAATAGCCGGCACCCCACAAGCCATCGCTTCTACCAGAACCATTCCAAATCCTTCATAGTTAGAAGTCATTACAATTAATGAACTCTTTATATATTCATCCACAATATTATTCGTAGGACGATTGATTCGTGCGGTAGATTGTAAACCTGCCTTATTTATCATCTGCTGAAGCATCTCCTGCCATTCCCCCTGTCCGAAAATATCCAGCGTCCAGTCCTTGAACCGCCCCGTAGACTGCACCCTCTGCCAGGCCTGAATCAATCGGTCGAACCCTTTTTGGTAATCCAACCGTCCCACCGCAATGACCCGTTTGTTATCCACGTCAGAATAACGGTCGCTCACGTGCATGGCCGCATTGGGAATCACCTCGATATTCCGCAGGTTTCCCCAGTAACCCCTGTCCTCATTGGTCAGCACCACAAACTTGTCAAACCGACGGACAATCCGTTCATCCTGCCGGGTACGCCAGCGGTCAATCCAACCGATAATGCCACTACGTCCATACTGCAAACGAAAATATTTATTGAAATGCAATTCCAGCACCTTCTTGCTGCCATCCTTTATTTCCGGAATAAAAGACGACTCCGACGGATAAAGCGACACCACGATGTCCGGTTTTTCCCTTTCCAGCAACGCCACCAGTTTCCGTTTGTGCTCCTTCCTCTTGCGGAGGTATCCCACAATTTTCTTCCAGGTCCCCTTGTCGTTATCCTCCGAATAATTAATCCCCAAATCCGTCATCCGCACCTTTTCCGGAAACGGATAAAAAGGAGGACGCTGATGCTGGTCGGTAGTCACCACAGAGACCTCCCATCCCGGAAGCTGAGAGAGGTAGGTTACCTTATTTAAAAGTACACGTTCCATCCCGCCGGGGTTATATGTGGAATGGGTGCAATAAATGATTTTCATAATAATTACAGACCAATCATTTAAAACTTTTATTTTGATAATTGTCTTATAACTCTAGCCGGATTTCCTCCTGTCACACAATCTGCCGGTATGCTTTTCGTTACCACAGACCCTGCAGCAATTATACTCCTCGCCCCAATTGTTACACCTTTTAAAATAATGCAATTCGCTCCAATAAAAGCATCATCTTCTACCACAATAGGAGCTGATTCTCCCCAATCTGTATATTGCCCACGACGAATAGAAAAATCCAAATTATGCGCATCTGTATCTATTAAAATACAATTACCACCTATTTTTACATAATTTCCTATCACAATCTTATTATGAGCCCATAAAACAGTACTACTCATCCCTACATTGTCACCTATTTTAATAGAAGCATGTTCCGTTGCGTAAATCACTCCCCGTTTATTTGCACACAAAGCATTAATTCCCCATCCTGATGAAAAATACAGATTCTTACCTATTTTTTACACTAGCCGTAGGAAATAACGAAATATAAAGTTTACCATGAATCACACAATGGCTCCCATGTTCTACCCCATACATTTTAAGGCGCAATAAATTATAGTAAGAACTTAACCGATTTCTTACCCTTTTTATAAAACGTATGGTAAATCTTACATTGCTACTCATATTATAAATACCTCAATCGTTCTTTTACTTTTCCTCTACAGGAATAATACATAGAAATGGAGCAAATATAACAAACAAGTCTGTAGAGACTTTAATCCATATACAGAAGTTCAAAACAAGAATTGCCATAAAAAAGAGTTTCACATTTTTTATTTTCTGCGCACATTCCCTCCAAACATTCACAAAAAACGACATAAATGTCAGAAGTCCTATCAAGCCAAAATAAAATATAAAGCGTGAATATCCGGCGTCTGTATTCATATAAAAGCCATAATCCGCTGGTCCTATATAATACGGATCATTTGCTCCACTCGCCATGTATCCGTCACCAATAATCCATGTCTTCAAATTATCTGGGAATATCAAACCCTCCGACAGCATATTAGTAGAATTCGTTTCAAACTTACCTGTTTCAAAATAATTAAAAAAAGCTTCGAATCCGAATCTCAATAACTTTCGTATTTCTGGACTTACATTGTACAACCCTATACAAACAACTACGCCCACAACAATTACCCAAACAGTCGTAGATAAAAATGAACGAATAGATGCCGACTGTATTTTACGATTGGACACTATAGAATAAGCCAAATAGGCTATAGCGATGACAGCACCTACAGTCGTTGTTCTTCCCATCATATTACCTATGACTAAAATATAAAAAAAGGAACCTAACAAGCCTATATATACCCACTGGGATTTTTGCCGTTTTATCGAGAGCAACATTAAATATGCCAGAATGATAAGGATAGCTCCCAAACGACCTCCTCCAACATCCAACGCACATCCAATTCCATAAAGCCGGTCTTCTACTCCAACACCCATATATTTCTCACCCGTAATATATGCGTCTACAAGATTCTTTAAAAAAGCGAAATGATTTATCAACAAGCCAAGAGTACATTGCAACAATGCCACTCCCACAAGATAATATCCTACGGTTTCCACAGAAACATCCTCGTGCACTTGTCGCATGAGATACACACAAAAATAAGCCGCAAAAAGCCAAACCCACATGGAAACAATATATCCTAAGTAGGAATCATCCGGCGTATTATTGACAGTCATCGAAAGGAAACTACAGAACGAAACCCCCAATGCTCCCAATGAAAGTCTGAAAAAACTTTTTCCGAAGGCTTGCGTACGACCATTCATGTAATCCAATGGAAATACCATTAATCCCAATACCGCCAAAAGCATCTTGGTATTTATCGATGGTAAAAAAGAAAAGAAGAACGGAAAGCAAGCAAAACTTGTTAAAATTACGATACTAAAGACCTGTATTATTTTTATCATTTTCCAATCAAATCAATGCAATTTCTATCTGTATATAAAACCATATATAAAACGGCAGACAATCTGATAGTGCAACCACACAAGACCATACAAATGGAATCGAGCGCAAGTCTGTACCAGACGACTTCGCAAAGATACATTTTTATTTTTTAAGATAAAATGATTTGCTTCCGGATACCACTGCTGCCATAAACGGTAGAAAGCAAAGTCGGAAGACATTATTAGCAAAGGGAATTTTGCTTCAAGTTTTAAGAATGCTATTTCTTGCTTCAATTCATCTCCAAACATAGCGGTGAGATAATCTGATATCCGTTCCACATTATATTTAAGAGCATCAAAATTTGTCTGTGAAATAGTATGCGAAAATGCAGCCGTATTCGTTTTTACATAATGATAAAGTGCGTCTGAAATATGACAAACTTTTCGCGCATGAGGAAAAAGCATCATCATAGTCATATCTTCTCCCATACCGTATCCTGCCGGAAATTCAATATTGTTTTCTATATAAAGACTACGCTTGACAAACTTATTCCAGACATTGAATTTCATTCTTCCTCCCAACATTGCCTTTAATGCTTCTAAGGGAGTAGAAAATGAAGGTTCACACATCCGACGCTCATTTTTTTCAAATGTCAAATACCAGTCACACCAAACGATATCTGCATCCTGCTTCTTAGCTGCTGTATACAATAATTCCAGCGCATTGTTTTCTATGAAGTCATCACTGTCACAATGAAATATATATTCGCCAGTTGCCCTTTTCAAACCGGTATTCCGGGCAGCTGGTAACCCTGCATTTTTTTCATGGGAAAGAATCGTAGCAAATTCTTTTCTTTCTGGAAAAAGATCAAGTGTCTTCCTCAATATTTCAAGACTCCGGTCTTTAGAGGCGTCATCCACAAAAATATATTCTACCTCTTCTAACGTTTGCTTCATCAATGACTGCACACAACGTCCGATAAACTTTTCCACACCATATACAGGTATGATTACTGATACTTTAGGTCTCTGCCACATCAAAAGAACAAAATTTAAAGCATGATTTACTTTCGTAAAAATGTCTACTACCTTATAAGGAAATCCATCCTTCTGCTAAAAGAGGATTGGAGGAAAAGTCCTTGGTAGATTCCGGGTTAAACCAGATTCGTGGACAAACTACAATTTTATTTAATGTATTATTCCTTAATTCCGCAACACTATTATAAAATATTTTTTTTAAGTACCTGAGCAACA
>OGRF01001336.1_pt1 | contig 16854 bp, 10 predicted proteins | sample 1553381 | NCBI WGS metagenome assembly OGRF01 (sample SAMEA2580060, study PRJEB22360) | human gut metagenome | biome: human gut; feature: human-associated habitat; material: faeces | place: Denmark | collected 2008/2010
GTGCTCATCTATCCGGTGGTGTCGAGCGATCCCGACAAACGGCATCTGGGAACCTTCCAGCAGCTCGTCGGCAAGGAGAACGTCGAGACCGAAGCCGCGAAGTTCTCGTTGGAGAAGGTCGTCGACAGCACGGCCTGCCCGGCGCTGATCTTCCACAGCGACGACGACAAGGTGGTTCCGGCGATCAATGCCGCGCTGCTCTACGAAAAGCTCAAAGCCAACGGCGTGAAGGCGTCGCTGCATATCTTCCCCTCCGGCGGTCACGGCTGGGGCATGAGCAAGAAGTTCAAGTATCACGAGAATTTCAAGGCCGCGACGCTCGACTGGTTGAAGGTAATCAACGCCGAGGCCGACAAGGCCGCTGCCGCCGAGAAGCTCTCGGGCGAGGGCGTGAGCGGCAACAACCCCAACAGCCAGGCCAATAACGCCAACACCGGCACCGGAATCGGCGCCGTGGCGGGCGGGTTGACCGGCGCCATGTTCGGGGGCGGCAACGCCAAATTCGCGACGGCGGCGGGCGGCGCCATTCTGGGCGGCATTGCCGGCAACCAGATTGACAAGGCCGTCAACAACACGACCGGGGAACGCATCACCGTGCGTCTGGACCAGAAGAGGAACGGCACCCGCAACTACACGGTCGTCCAGGTCGCCAGCAGGAACAACCCGATTCAGGTAGGGCAACGCGTGCGCGTGATCATCGGCAACAACGGTTCCCGCGTGCTGGCCTATTAATTGGACATCCACTACTGACCAAGCTATATACCGGCATGATCTTCGGCACCTTACCCGGCGGCGCACCTGTAGAATTGTTTGAACTGTCTTCCGACAAGCTGACGGTACGCATCAGCAACTACGGGGGGCGCATCATCTCCGTCGTCAAGGACGGCATGGACATGATCGTAGGGCCCAAGAACTTTGAAGACATGCTGAAAGACACCTGTTATTGCGGTGCGATTTGCGGCCGTGTCGCGAATCGCATCGCAAAAGGCAGGTTCTCCATTGACGGGGATTCCCGCACCGTGGCCGTCAACAACGGCCCCAACCACCTGCACGGCGGCATCCAGGGGTTCGACAGCAAAGTCTGGCAGGTGCAGGAAGCCGGGCGCAATACGCTGGTGCTGACCCTGCACTCCGCAGACGGTGAGGAAAATTACCCCGGCAACCTGGAAGTGGTAGCCACCTACACCGTGGTGGAAGAAACCCTTCATCTCCGCCTGGAAGCGTATGCGGACGCAGCCACAATCGTCAACCTCACCAACCACGCTTACTGGAACCTGTCCGGCAAACCCACCATTGATTCCATGACCCTGGAGGTACGGGCCTCCGCCTATACTCCGGTGGACGCGACCAATATCCCCGACGGCCGTATTCTTCCCGTGGAAGGAACGGACTTTGACCTGCGGAAAGCAGCCCTGCTGGGGGAACGCAACTCCGCCGCCCACCCGGACACCGCCGCCGGACTGGACCACAACTACGTGCTGGATTCCGAACCGGGCGACAAAATCGCCGCCATCCTTCTTGACCCGGAATCCCGGCACCGCCTGATTGTGGCGACGGATGCTCCCGGCCTCCAGGTATATACCGGGGAATACCTGCCCCAGGCGCGCCAGGGAATAGCGCTGGAAGCCCAGGACTTCCCCAATGCCGTCAATACCCCCCACTTCCCCAGCGTCATTCTGCGTCCCGGCCAATCCGCCACGCGCAGCATTACCTGGACTGTCAGATAGGCGGCATGCCTGAATCCCGTTTCCGAACAAAAAACGGCGCTTCAACAACGCCCGCAACGGGTTTTCCTGTGCAGGCACGCGGCATCAGGAGGCCGCGTAAAGCCCTTCCGCCGCTACCTTTTGGAGCCCTTCCGCGATGCGTTCCAGGGAACGGCTTACAAAAACCAGATCCGCAACGGAAACCAGATTGTCCTGATATTGCTCAGGCAAGCAGGCAAATGCCTCCGTCAGGGACGCCGCATGCTCCGCCAAATCCTCCAGCGCAGGGACAAGCTCCGCCAGAGCCTCCCCGTCCCAGGAGGAAACAGCCTTATTCACAGCCCTGAACCGCTCCGCCATTTCCCGATAGACAGGATCCGCCAAGGCAGCCTCCCGGATGCGCGGGCGCTTATTCAGCCTGTTGGCCCTTTTGGCGATGGTCACGGCCTCATCACCAATCCGTTCATACATGGAGGACATGCGCAGGGAAGCCAGCACCACTTTGAGGTCGGAAGCCACCGGACTGAAAAAAGCCAGCAGATGCAGCCCTTCCCTGTCCACCGTCATTTCCAGCTCGTCCAATTCTTCGTCATCAGCAATAACCCGGTTGGCGGAAGACTCATTCTGCTGCAAAAGGCCGGCGACGGCCAAATCAAGGGCGCTCTGCGCCTTATAGGCCATCTGGAGCAAATGCGTATTCAGGGAGGAAAGGGCGGCGTCAAACTCCCTCAGGGTGTGCGCGTCGTGATTCATGATTCGGAATATTGGCTTGATGATTGGATAAGGTTTTGCCGGCATGATAAAAAAGATGCTGCCTGCGCAGGCTGTTCTTTCTGGCGGCGCTGGCAGCCAGCCTTCGTCCAGAGCCGGGAACATGGGGAACACGCCCGGCTCCATTTTTGGAAATAATCTTTGAAAAAAGCATAATCGTCTCTCTGTTAACTGAATCTTCCCGTAATATAATCCTCCGTTTCTTTCAGGGAGGGATTGGAAAAAATCTTTTCCGTAGCATCAAATTCCACCAGCCTGCCCAACATGAAAAAACCGGTCAGGTCCGAAACGCGCGTAGCCTGTTGCATATTATGGGTGACCACAATGATGGTAAACTTGTCCTTGAGACGGTGCATCAGCTCTTCCACCCTCACCGTCGCAATGGGGTCCAGGGCGGAACAGGGTTCGTCCATCAGCAGGATGCGCGGCTTCACGGCAATGGAACGGGCAATGCACAGCCGCTGCTGCTGGCCGCCGGAAAGACCATTGGCGGAAGCATGGAGACGGTCCTTTACCTCATCCCAAAGAGCGGCATGCCGCAGGCTTTCCTCCACAGCCTCGTCCAGAATGCCGCGTTTTTTTACCCCCGCCAGCTTCAATCCGTAGGCTACATTCTCATAAATGCTCATCGGGAAAGGGTTGGACTTCTGGAAAACCATGCCCACCTCCCGGCGCAGACGAATGGTATCCAGGGAAGGAGAAGTCACGTCCACCCCATCAATGCGGATGGAGCCTCCCGTAACGCGCGCCTCCGGAATACGGTCATTCATCCGGTTGATACAGCGCAGCAGCGTGGACTTCCCGCACCCGGAAGGGCCGATGAACGCTGTCACCCTGTTCCTGGGGACTTTCATGGTGACGTTGAACAGGGATTGCTTGCTCCCATAACAAAAATCCAGGGAATCCACCTCTACGGCGATCTGGTCGGCTGCTGCTGGATGCGGAGTCATGTTCTTCTAATGGCGCGTCCTGCGCCTCTGGACGCATGGTATCCCAAAAACAGGGCTCCCTGGCTACTCCGGGTTTGTGACGATTTCTTAACCAGGATTCTCTTCCTCACCATGGGGGCGGGAGGGTATCACTACCCCGTCTTCCGCCATGAACGGCCCCGCCGGACGGAAACGGAAGACGCAACACACCAAAAAAGACGCCATGAAATTTGTCGCCAAAATCCTGACCATCGCCGCCGCCCTCAGCTCCCTGAGCATGGGCGCCAACCAAGTGACCGTTGACAGCAGCATCAAGCCGTATGCGCCCACCAGCGGCGTTTCCGGCAACCTGAACGCCGTCGGCTCCGATACGCTGAACAACCTGATGACCCTCTGGGCGGAAGGATTCAGCAAAAAATATCCCAGCGTCAAAGTCGGCGTTGAAGGCAAAGGCTCTTCCACTGCGCCGCCCGCCCTCACGGCAGGCACGGCCCAGCTCGCCCCCATGAGCCGCCAGATGAAGCGGGAGGAAATCGCCGCCTTTGAAGCCAAATACGGCTACAAGCCGACGGAAATCAAAGTGGCCCTGGACGCCGTGGCCTTCTTTGTCAACAAGAACAATCCCATCCAGGCCCTTACCCTGGCGCAGATCGACTCCATTTTCTCCTCCACTTTCAAGCGCGGCGGCTCCAACATCACCGACTGGGGCGATGCGGGAGTGCCCTCCATGAAAGGAAAAGCCATCTCCATCTACGGCAGAAACAGCGCCTCCGGCACGAACGGGTTCGTGAAGGAAATAGCCCTGAAAAAAGGGGATTATAAAAACTCCGTGAAGGAACAGCCCGGTTCCTCCGCCGTCGTGCAGGGCATCAGTTCCGACGAACAGGGAATCGGCTATTCCGGCATCGGATACGTCACCTCCGGCGTAAAAACCCTCTCCCTGGCGGAAAAAAGCGGAAAGGCGGCGGTACAGCCTTCCTACGATAACTGCATCAACGGAACATACCCGCTCTCCCGTTACCTGCTGATTTACGTCAACAAGAAACCGGGAGAACCCCTGGACACCCTGACCAGGGAATTCATCAAATTCATCGTATCCAAAGACGGCCAGGAAATCGTGACCAAGGACGGTTATTACCCGATTCCCGCCAAAGTCAGCGCAGAAGTGCTCAAGAGCATTGAATAAACACTCCCTCCCCGTGCCGTAAACACAGGCCGGGGCAGGACCCCGGCCCGCCCGCCGGAGTCCTGCCCTCCAACTTCTCCTCTCTGCCGTCATGAGTTCCAATGCTCCCTCCCCCGCACCTTCCAGAAAGCCCAAACCCGTTCCGGAACGCTTTCAGGTGGCAAAAACCACGCTGTGGTTTGACCGCATCATGACCAAAACCATCATCGGCGGAGGATTCACCGTCATTGTAGCCGTTTTCGGCATTCTTTTCTTCCTGCTGGCCGTTACGATTCCTCTCTTCCAGAGCGCGGACGTGGAAGAACGGCAGCACCCCTCGCCCTCCTCTCCGGTTCCGGGAACCTGGGGCCTGGACCCTTCCGGCACGCTTCCCTTTGTCTACGGCAACGGAAAAAACATCTTCTTCCTGGACAAAACTACCGGGAACCTGTCCTCCGTTCCCGTTTCCCTGCCGGACGGCGAAACCGTCTGCGCCCATTCCTATGACGCATCCCTTACCGCCTACCCCATCGCCACGGAATCCGGCAAGGTGGGCCTCATCCATGTTCATTCCGGACTCAACGTCCACGGCCGGACGAATGCCCACGGCCCGGACAAAGCCGGAGCGGAGGCCGGCCCTCTCTACCCCCTGACGGAAAACGGCTCCGTCCCCGGCAAAATATCCGGCATAGCCTATGCGGACGCGGGAGAACGGAAAATATTTACCGCAACCGTGGAGACGGAACAGGGCACGCGCCTCCTGCTGATGACGCTGGAAGAATCCCGCTCCCTGCTTCATGAGGGAGAACTGGCGCCTTCCGGATTCCATGACCTGACGGACCAGCTGGAAGGCCGCCCCACGGCCATGCTGCCCGGAGCCTCCGGAGACAGCCTCGTCATCGCTACGGACGCGGACAAACTTCTTTACTTCTCCTATGATGAAGATGGGGAAACATGGGTCAGACGCCAGATGATTCCGACCCCGCTGGGGAAAGGGGAAAAAATGACTTCCGTCAACTGGCTTTTCGGAGACATGTCCCTGGTCATAGGAGGCGACAGGGGAAGCCTTAAGATTTTCAGCCTTTATCCCCATTCCCGCCCGGACGGCACTTCCCTGCGCCTCTTCGGCCAGACCAGGCAATTCTCTCCCATGGACGGTCCGGTGCAGCATTACGCGGCATCCGGCATCAACCGTTCCTTCCTGGTCTCCACTCCGCGGGAACTCAGGCTCTGCTACGGAACCACGGCCGACATCCGCTGGAACAGCGGACCTCTGGAATTCGTTCCGGTCCAACTGGCCGCCAATACGGAATTCAACGCCGCCATTGCCGTGGACCCATCAGGAAACATCCATTTCTTCTCCCTGGAAGACAAGCACCCGGAAGCCGGCGCCAAAGCCCTGGTCGGGAAAATATGGTATGAGGGGTACGATTCTCCCAAATGGCTCTGGCAATCCGTGGGCGGCACGGATGATTATGAATCCAAGCTGTCCCTGATGCCCCTGGTCTTCGGCACGCTGAAAGGCACCCTGTACGCCCTTGTCTTCGCCGTCCCGGTAGCGGTCACAGCCGCCATTTACACGGCCCACTTCATGGCTCCTGCCGTCAAACGGGTGGTAAAACCCGTCATGGAAATCATGGCCTCCCTTCCTTCCGTAGTGCTGGGCTTCTTCGGCGCCCTTTACCTGGCCCCCAGAATGGAAGACAAAGTCCCCGCCCTGCTCTGCATGGCCGTCCTCATTCCCGGCCTGGCGGCCCTCATCGCATGGTTCTGGACCACCCGGCCCGCAGCCTGGCGCAACAAATTCAGCCGCGGTGTGGAATACATCGTCATGACCCCCGTCATCCTGCTCTGCGCCTGGTTCTGCTGGAAATACCTGGGCTACTGGCTGGAACAGCCCCTCATCAGCCTCTGCCGCAGCGTCATGGGCCTGTGGGGAGACGGGGACTTCCAGGCCGCCAGTTTCGCAGACCTGTGGCGCAACGGCTTCGGCATGCCCTATGAACAGCGCAACTCCCTGGTGGTTGGATTCATCATGGGCTTTGCCGTCATCCCTGTCATCTTCACCATTTCCGAGGACGCCCTGAGCAACGTCCCCCCTTCCCTCATCGCCGCCTCGGAGGCTCTGGGAGCCAGCCGCTGGCAGATGGTCCGCACCGTTGTTCTTCCGGTGGCTTCCGCAGGCATTTTCTCCGCCCTGATGATAGGTCTGGGCCGAGCCGTGGGGGAAACCATGATCGTACTGATGGCCACGGGAAACACCCCCATCATGGACTGGAATATCTTCAACGGCATGCGCACCCTCTCCGCCAACATCGCCACGGAACTGCCGGAGGCGGCGCAGGACTCCACCCACTACCGGGTCCTCTTCCTGGGCGGCCTTATCCTCTTCTCCATGACATTCATTCTGAACACTCTGGCGGAAATAGTGCGCCAGCGTCTCCGCAAACGCTTCAACGTCGTGTGAACCATCCAACCCTTTCCCTCCCATCCATCCACCTTCCATGAAACAGGACTTCAGCCTTCCGCCCGCCCCCAAACGCCCCCTGGGGGAAGTCAATATCTGGCTCGCCTCCATCGGGCTCTCCCTGGGCCTCATCATGATTTTCGGCCTGCTGGGCATCATCGTCTTCAACGGTCTGGAGGCCTTCTGGCCCAAAACCATCCATGAACTGACGCTCGCCCCTTCTTCAAAAGAAGAACAACCGCTTGTCCTGTACGCCGGCATCACAAAGGACCAGACGCGCCACGTCCCCGCAGACCCCGCCCATCCCGGCTCCACAGCCAGAGACGTGCGGGAATACCAGCTTTTCACCGGCAGCAAGGAATCCTATGGACAATCCTACCGCTATGTGGACGCGCATAATGTCACTGCCTCCGCCACCCCCAAAGGCCTTCTGTGCCTGGAACGCATGGAGGGAGGGAACACCCTGGTCAAACCTCTGGAACTCAAGCTGGCCTCCGGAGAAACCATCCCCGCCGCCTCACCGGAATTCATGGAGGCTTTCCGCCGCGTGCTGGACCGGGAAACAGACATGAGGGACAGGGTCAAAACCATTGACACCAGGGACATCGGCTCCGTCAATACCCGTCTGGCGGACGTCAGACTGGATATCAAGGCCATAGAACGTTCCTACGACATCCGGGAAGAAAACGGACAGCGTACGGCCGTCCCCAGGAAAAACCCCATTCTCACGGATATGGACGACCCGGCCGGTGAACTGGACCGGCTCCGCGCCAAAGAGGAACAGCTCAATGCCGAATACGCCCGGTACACCGCGGAAGCAGCCAAACTGAGGGCTCAACAGGGCCGAGACTCTCTTGTGTATGCCCTGGGAGACGGGGAAAAGAAAGAAATCCGCATGGATAAAATCGTTTACGGCTACCAGCCGAATGACCTGGGGTTCTTCGGCAAATGCGGCGTCTTCCTCCACAACCTGTACCATTTCATCACGGATGATCCGCGGGAGGCCAACACGGAGGGCGGCATCTTCCCCGCCATTTTCGGCACCTTCATCATGACTTTGCTCATGAGTGTGCTGGTCACGCCCGTGGGGGTCATCGGAGCCATCTACCTGAGGGAATACGCCAGACAGGGGACTCTGGTTCAGGCCGTGCGCATCTGCGTGAACAACCTGGCGGGCGTGCCTTCCATCGTCTTCGGCGTTTTCGGCCTCGGCTTCTTCGTTTACTATCTGGGAGGGAGCATCGACGAACTTTTCTACTGGAAAAAGCTGGCTGTGGACAACACCCCCACCTTCGGGACCTCCGGCATCCTGTGGGCATCCCTCACGCTGGCCCTGATGACGCTGCCCGTAGTCATCGTCTCCACGGAGGAGGCACTCTCCGCCGTCCCCCGCGGGCTGCGGGAGGCTGCCCTGGCCTGCGGGGCCTCCAAATGGCAGATGATTAAACGCATCATCCTCCCCAGCGCCCTGCCGGGCGTCATGACCGGCCTCATTCTGGCCATGGCCCGTGGCGCCGGAGAGGTAGCCCCACTCATGGTCACGGGAGTGGTCAAGCTGGCCCCCTCCCTGCCCATTGACGGGGAAGGCCCCTTCATCCACCTGGAACGCAAATTCATGCATCTGGGCTTTCATATCTACGACGTGGGCTTCCAGTCTCCGGACTCGGACGCCGCCCAGCCCATGGTTTTCGCCACCACGCTGCTCCTCATCCTGCTGGTGGTGGCCATGAACCTCACGGCCATCCTCATCCGCAACCGCCTGCGCAAAAAATACGCGGCCTCCAGCTTCTAACCCCATTCTCCTTCACCATCCCATGACTGAACCAGCCGCCGCAGACGACGAGCCCATCATTGAAGTGGAAGACTTCTCCTTCTTTTACGGGAGCAAACAGGTTCTCTTCAACATCGGCATGACCTTTGAAACCAACCGGGTAACCGCCCTCATCGGGCCCTCCGGCTGCGGAAAATCCACGCTGCTCCGCAACATCAACCGCATGAACGACCTGGTCCCGGACGTGCGCCACCAGGGGGATATCCGCATTGACGGCACCAGCCTGTATGACCCGCGCGTGGAAGTCATCTCCCTGCGCAAGCGCGTAGGCATGGTCTTCCAGAAATACAACCCTTTCCCTAAAAGCATTTACGAAAACATCGTCTTTCCCCTCCGTGTGGCCGGCCGCAACAGGCGCGCGGAACTGGACGAAACCGTGGAACGAAGCCTGAAGGGAGCCGCCCTGTGGGATGAAGTGAAAGACAAGCTGCATGAAAGCGCCTACGGCCTTTCCGGCGGCCAGCAGCAGCGGCTGTGCATCGCGCGCGCCATTGCCAACCGCCCCCAAATCCTGCTGATGGATGAACCCTGCGCCGCCCTGGACCCTATCGCCACCTTAAAAATAGAGGACCTGATGGAAGACCTGAAAAAAGAACTCACCATTGTCATCGTCACCCATAACATGCAGCAGGCTACACGCATCGCGGATCGGACCGCCTTCATGTACATGGGCCGCCTGGTGGAATACGGGGAAACGTCCCAAATCTTCACCAATCCTACGGAAAAAGAAACGGAAGCCTACATTACGGGCCGTTTCAGCTAAAAGCCCATTCCAAACCATTCTCCTCATGACATCCCCCGGCAATCACATCCTCCCCCACTACGACGCGGCCCTGAACGCTATCCGCCTCCGCGTCAATGCCATCTGCGGCAGCCTGCTGAAATACATGGACATTCTGGAACGGGTCATTTCCGGCCCGGACAGCGACGGGGCCAACAGTATCATTGCGGACAACGACCCGCTGCAGGAAGAAACCCGGCAGGTTCTCTCCCTCTGCTCCTCCGTACTCACCCAGTTCCATCCGCTGGGACGCGACCTGAGGCTCGTCATCACCTTCTCCCGATGCGGGGACAAGCTCCAGGAATGCATGGAGGAAGTAACGGGTATCGCCAAGCATGCCAAGGCCTCCATCAGGCATCAGGAATCCCTCTCCCCGGATATTGTGCTCCCTCTGCTGGAAATGGCCGTATCCGAATTCAGAGACGCCGCCAGGTGTCTGGAAACGCAGGATGTGGACGCCGCCAGGGAAATACGCCTGCGCGACAAAAAACTGGACAAAGCCCATCGCAAAGCGCTGGCCCTTCTGGTCTCCCCCGAACGGGAGGACTCCCCTTCCCTCAACGTCAACCTTCTCTTCATTATCCGTTCTCTGGAACGGATAGGAGACATTGCCAAAACCATCGCCGCCACCGTCGTCTTCCTGAAGGAAGCCACGGATATCCGCCACGGAAAAGAAAGATAAAACCATTCCTGCCCGCACGCTCATTCCGCCCGGCCGACGCTGAAACAATACACGGCGGGGTTAATCAGGGCCAGGGGAAGATAAAACACGGCAAAGGAAAGGGAGCCGCCATACAAAACCAGGCACAGGATGGACATGACAAACAGCACGCTGATTTTCAAGCTCCGCGCCCAGTCCAGACGATGCACCAGCCAGACCAGGGCGGCGCACACAAAACCAATAACCGCGCACAACACGCCGCCCAGGGTCAGAAACTGCATGTAGCTGGAACAGAACTGCTCCAGCCACCGCACATTATCCGGACCCGGAGGATTCCCTTCCCAGGCAAAAACACCCGGCGGCAACAGCACCCACAACAGCACGGAAAAACATACCAGACGGTCCGTATTAAGGCGATAAGTCATGCGCTTTCATGATACCATTTCCGTGCACGGGATAACAAGGGAAATCGCCCGTGCGCCGCGGTTCCAGGAACGGCAGGATTTACAAGGGGGCAAAGGCGGACTCTCCGGCTCCATTAACGGCTATTCCGTCTATTTCCACCAGCCAGCCGGGGCGGCAGACAGGGGCTTTCAGCATCACATGCGGCACAGCGGCCAGCGGAGAGTCCATCAGCCGGTTCCGGACCGTTTCCCGGTCCGCCCAGTCGCGCAGGTACACTACGGCCTGCTTCAGGTCGGACAGGCTTCCCCCGCTCCTTTCCATCAGGGCGCTCATATTTTCCAGGGTGCGGGCCGTCTGGCCCACCACGTCCCCCGGATGGACAATGTTTCCCTCCGCGTCAATACTGGCGGTGCCGGAAAGGAAATAATGGGAGCGGTCCCCGTACACAATACGGACGCCGCGCTCAAAGGCCACCCGGTACACATGCGTGGGGGACAGGTAGTCCGGCGCTTCCATGTACCGGACCTGCCCGGGCTCCAGCCCCGCGATGCCCAGACTGTCCATATGCAGCAGGCGGCCCGGCAGCTCCGTACATCCTTCAATGCCGGTACTGGCGATGAAATGGCTCTCCGGAGTCAGCCCGTAACGGTCAAAGCATCCGTTGCGGCCTTCCACCAATCCCCGGTAGTTGTTGTCAATGTCCCGGCAATAAATCCAGGTGCGGTGAATCAAATCCGGCACGGTTCCCCCCTGTAAGGCGGCAATCCGGTCCAGCCAGCGGAATTCCTCCCGCATCTGGCCGCAGCTGTCCGGGGAGGAGAATTCCCTCTTGCCCGCCAGGAACAGCCGGTAATGAGCGCGGAGGGCTTCCACGACCGTTCCGCCCTGTTCCGCCATATGCCTTTTTCCCAACATTCCGCCGATGTGCCAGGCTTCCAGAGCTACGCGGGCCCCGTTCGCAGGGGGCTGGCCAACCATGGAAACATAGGAGTTCCTCTCCCCTATCATCCGCCGCAGCGCAGCCGACTGGCGCACCGGGTCGCTGACATGGAAACGCAGCAGGAATTCATCTTCCTCCCCTCCCCCCAGATTGCGGTACCTGGTCATCAGGGAATGCAGTTCTTCCTCAAAACTTGCGCCCGGCTCCGCCGTCATGCAGAAGAAGCGTTCTTCCGCCCCGTTTTTTCCGGACCATTCCAGTTGTTCAGGTGCATTCGCCGTCATCATGCCCTCCCGCCCCTTTACAGGGACTGCACGTAATTGATCAAATCCTCCAGTTCACGGTTATTCAGGGAACTCGTCTTCCCTCGGATATCCCCCGGATTGCAGGTCGTGATGGCTTCCCGGATCGTCTTCGCACGGCCGTCGTGCAGGTAAGGGGCGGTCCGCCACACTTCCGCCAGGGAGGGCACCAGAACGCTTTTACCTTCATCCAGCCCCGTGGCCGTCCCCGTGGCCACCAGTTCCTTGGTAGTGAAGTAAGGATGGGGGTGGCACCGCACGCACCCGGCTGTTTTAAACACTTCCCTGCCCCTCCGGGCAGATTCGGACAAAGCCCCCCTTTCCACGCCGGGAGCATGGCACTGGGCGCACCCCTCCCCCCCTGTCTGCTGTTTGGAAGGGTTATGCGCCACCAGGAACGGGCTGGGAACTTCCTTCATGTTTTTCAGGTATGCATTCACGCATTCCGCCAATTCACCGGAAGGTTCCAGAAACTGGATGTGCACAAAGCCTGCCGTCACGGCCACTTCCGCAGAGGCGCGGACGCCCAGCGTCATCACCGGGCTTGTCCGGTGGGAAAGGAACATGGTGCGCGTATTTTTCGGGTTGCCCATGCCGTCATTCAGCAGATCCCAGTTCAGGCCGTCCACCCGGCCGTCCGGGTGGCAGGTGGCGCAGCTCTGCCACCCCTGGAAGCAATGGGAGGCATCATTAAAATACCGTTCCCCCAGTTTTTCCCGGGAAGGCCGGAATTGGCCGTTCAGGGGAATTGCCCTGGATTTGCAGGCATCCTTCAGGGAGACTTCCGCCAGAGAATCAGAAAAGTAGCCGGCCACATAAACGTTTTTCCCATCGGAGGCCACGGCGCGCGGGCCGTTCAAGGGCAGCGCGATCCGGGTGCGGAGACCGTGCAGGAAACCAAGCCTTTCGGAAACCGGCTCATTGCCCCGGCCTTCCCGCTTCATGCGCTCCAGCAGGGCCGGGAAACCAATTACGGAGAGTTCATGCGTCCCCGCATGCGTCACAAACAGTTTTCCGCCATCTCCGGAAAAAGAAACGCCCCACGGGTTGGCCGCCCCCGCATCCGGGTCATCCAGCAGAACGGGATGAGGCTTGTCCGGCTCGTCCGTATCGATAACCGTCACGGCATTCGTGTTCATCCAGCCGCGGTCCAGCTGCGTGGTGGGCACCTGGTACCGGCTCAATACATGCGCCACGGCCAGATAGCGGCCATCCGGGCTTATCGCCATGCCGCGCACGCCCTGCGTCCCGTTGGAAAGCGGGAAATGGACAGCTTTTCCATCTTCCACCAGAGTCAGCGCGGCAGCCGTGAAATCCCCGTCCGCAGCCCCGGCCGGCAAATGGCCGGCAGCCCAGATTTTCCTGCCGTCCGGAGAAACGGCCAGCGCTACGGGTTCACGGGGGACATTCCAGGAATCCAGCACGGTTCCGGTAGCGGCGTCCATTTCCAGCACGCGGGAATCAAACCGGCAGGCCACATACAGCTTTCCCCCCCGCACCACGGGAGACATGGGCGTATGCCCGGCAGGAAAAGAACGCTTCAACGCCCCGCTTTCCAGGTCCACTACTTCTACTGCTCCGCGCGGACCGCCTTCCGCCACATAGGCCGTTGCTCCATCCACGGCCATTCCGTTGGGAGGCTGGGCCAGCCGGATGCTTTTCACCTTTTCCCCGGAAGCAGGGTCCACCAGTTCCAGCACGCAGCTCTCATGCCCCAGCACGGCAACCAGGTGATCGACGACCTTCACATCCACCGGAGCCAGCGGGCCGGAAGCAGCATCCGGTCCCTGCCTGCATGAAATGAGGGCCAGCAGGCAGCAAAGGGCAGTCGCAGAGGCGCAGAACATTTTTGTCAGTTTCATGGCAATTTCAACAATCAGTCTTCTATGATCACCCGGAACCCCACGTTGTACACCGGACGCCAGCCGGGATATCCCCAGCGCCAGGAGGACGTGGCCCTCCTGGGACGGTCATACCAGGAACCGCCGCGCACCGCACGGGGAACACGGGAGTCCAGGCCTTCATTGCGCCCGTCCCCTTCCTTCCAGGGGTAAGGCCTGTATTCGGAACGGGTCCATTCCGCGGCATTGCCGATCATGTCGTATAATCCGTAGGCATTCGGCCTGTAACTCTTGACGGGGGCCAGGTGGAGCTTCCCGTCATCGTATTTCTCATCCCTCGGCACGAAGTCCCAGAAACGGTTGGGATTTTTAATCGGCCTGGGATCCACGCCGGAAACGGCCAGTTCCTTCAGCGTCACGTCCCCCAGGTTGGCATACGCGGAAAAATCCGCATCCCGCTCCCCGAAGAAGAAATCCGTATCCGCGCCCCCCCTGGCCGCGTATTCCCACTGCGCTTCCGTAGGCAAGGTCACTTTTTTCCCGGTTTTCCCGGAAAGCCAGCGGCAAAATTCCATGGCCCTGGTCCAAGGCACCCGGATGACAGGAAAACGCGGATCGGCATCCATGTCGTAGCCGGGCCTCACCTGGTCCTTGTAATGCATGTCATACCATCCGTTAGCATACTCCGGGTCGAAGCGGCGGTATTGCTCCAGTGTCACTTCCGCATCTCCCATCCAGAACGGCCTTTCAATCCCCACCGTGGAAACAGGACGTTCCGCCGGTGTTTCCCGTTCATTCCCCATCCTGAACTTCCCTGCGGGAATGCGGCGGAATGTCATGTTCACGCCGTCGCCCAAATCCACAGTCAGCGTTTCATTACGCGGTTCCGGAACGGGAACGCTCTTTCCTCCGGCGCGAGCAATGGGCTTCCCGGCGTCAGGTTTGGAAACGCCGGCGCTTCTCCGGAACAGGGAATCCTTCATCGTCACGTAATTACGTTCCGCTCCTGAAAATCTGCCGTGCAGGTCATAACGGCGTTTCAGCAGCCCTTCATTGCGCTCTCCCGGCCATTCGCCCAGATAGGGGGCGTTCATGTCCATCCACGTGACCAGGCGGTTCCAGTCCTCCTGCGGCATTTCCACGCCATGGTGGCCTTTTTTAAGGAGCTGGTAAAGCTCCGACGTATCCGCGAAAAACTCCGTGGGGGCCAGCCCCAGATAGTTCCCCTCCGGGCCGTTGCGGCGCACATAGGGGTGCAGGTTCCAATAAGAGACGGAACCGGGGGCGGGAGCCCCCTTGGCGGCCTCCAATGTCATGAAATCCGGCACTCCTCCACGGGCCTTGCCTTCCGCTGTGTGGCAGCGTATGCAATGGCGGTCCAGCACGGGCTGCACTTCATTCATGAAAGAGAAAGTGCGCGCCGGACCGTACCACGGAACAATAGGAGCGGGTTTCTGGCGGGAAGCCATGACGGCCCTGGCGGGGGGAGCGCAGTTCTGCCGTTCATGGCAGCCGATGCAGCTGAGCGTTTCCCCCGGCATGGCGGTAAACCAGCTCCGCATCAGCGCCAGGGCGCGCCCCTCCCCGTCCAGCACCTGAAGCGTCAGAGGCTGGCAGGCGGGAGCCGTGAAGATGGCGGAACCGTCAGGATTCACGGGCACGGTGCCGTACAGCACTTTCAAGTCCCAGTTGCTTTCCATGCCCATGGCATAGTGGCTTCCCGTATTGCGGGGGCTGTACTCGGACATAAACACGCGCAGGGCCTTGGCTTCCCCTCTGGGCACTCCGGCCATGGCGCGTCCCCGGTATACGTCGGAAATATAAACCGTAGCCGTCTTGCTTTCCGTCTTCACCCGGTCATGCAGCACGGGCGGTTTTTTGCGTGGCCCCAGGGGCGCTGGATCTGCATAGACGAAGTAGGAGGAGGCCGTGAGAGGAACGATGTTATCGTATATGTCGCACCAGACCACATTGGTCACGCCCTGGTTGCCGGAGGGGGAGGAAACGGCCAGGAAACACTCGTCATTCAAAGGATAAGGTTCTGCGAAATAAGGAGTCTTCAATCCCTGCACCAGCTGATCTTTGGTCACGTTTTCCACGGGCTTTCCATACCCCGGAATCTTCTGAACGGCACCCTCCGTGGCGGTGCGCCCCCTGTTCACGTCAAAGAGGACCAGTTCCCCCAGCCTCTTGACTCCATGATGCCCGCTGACAATGCCCGCAAACATGCCCGGCCTGCCGGGGAGGGGCCGTGCGTTGAACAAGCTGTTGGGCCAGTAGGAGTTGGAACCATAGTATTCCTTCTGGTCGCTGCCGTCCGGATTCATGTGCATCAGCACGCGGCTGAAATAGTGGGCGCTTTCCGTGTACTCCCAGCGCAGGAACATCACCCTGCCGTCCGGCAGCATGGTGGGGAACCAGTTATTGTCCTGGTCAAAGGTAAGCCGGCGGGTCGTTTTCTTTTCCCGGTCGTAAAGGTGGAGGTTGCCCACGTAATCCACCCCGGCCACGCAGGGCACCCCCTGCATGCCGGAAGTATTGACGAAAATAATCCGGCCGTCCGGCAGGTAGCAGGAATTATAGCTGTCCGTATCCGCCGGCATATGCGCGGTAAGGGATTCCTTTTTCCCGGTTTTCAAATCCAGTTCAAAAACGTCCCAGGGCCTGCTTTCCTTCTTGCCGAATCCGTTCCCGGTGAACATGAGCTTCTCCCCGGAAAAATCAACATCCAGATGCCCGACCCAGCGGTCGTCCGCCAGCAGCTGCTCCACAGGGGAAGAAGAGGAAACCCCGTTAAATTTCACAATGCCGCTGCGGTATCTGCGCCCGGGCCCCGGCATGCTGGAAATACCCTGCCAGTTCGCCGGACGGTCATGATTGAAAGAACTTTTCCCGGACGGATTGAAACGCCGCACGCTCACCCATGCCTTCAGGCCGTTCTGTTCCGGCAGGGCTTCAATCAGGGCTTTTCTCCGCAGATCCACCATCTCCCGCAGCAGGGCCGCCTGTGCCCGCCCCGCCTGCTCCACCCACCGGGTCCGCGGCGCCGGTGCCG
>OGRF01001344.1_pt1 | contig 16805 bp, 13 predicted proteins | sample 1553381 | NCBI WGS metagenome assembly OGRF01 (sample SAMEA2580060, study PRJEB22360) | human gut metagenome | biome: human gut; feature: human-associated habitat; material: faeces | place: Denmark | collected 2008/2010
GGGCCGCCTGGAAACCGGGGGCCCGGGGCGACATACTGCCCAGCGCCTCCGCCGCTCTGGCGGGCGCCGCTTTATGGGTATGTCTGGAATGGGGGCGGGGCTGGCTGATACCGGGCTTCGGCTGGAACAATCTGGGCGTGGCCCTTTACGGCAATCCTCTGGCCCAGTGGGCGGAATACCTTGGAGTAACGGCGCTGGCTTTTATTCCGGCCGTTTTTTCCGTCTGGCTCTGGCGCGTTTGCCGCCGGGCCGGAACCATGATTATCCATGAAGGCAGGCGTACTGTGCCCTGGGATTTTTTCATACTGGTGGCGGTTCTTTTAACCATGTTTGTCACTGGCGTGGTCTGGACGGCCCGTTACTCCGCCCAGTCTGCCGAAGCCACGGGAGACGGCAGATTCACCGTTCCCGTCATGGCCGTGCAGCTGAATCTGAGCCAGAAGGAAAAATGGGACCCTGCCAACCGGAGGAACATTTACCGGGCTTTGCTGGACATGACGGAACAGGGAATGCTGGATCTTCAAAACCGCGCGCTGGAACAGGCGGTCAAAGACGGCGCGGAAGCCTCCCTGGATATGCCGGCCTGGGTAATCTGGCCGGAAAGTTCTTTCCCCATTTCCACGTTTTACCGTGATGCCACGGGAGAACGCTTCTCCAACCAGGACAATGTCAACTTTCTGAGCGCGGAAGAAGATTACGTCCAGGCTCTCCGGAACGGAATATGCAATTTTATTCTGCTGACGGGCACGGATGATATCTATCTGTCTGATGAAGGGCGTGTGGTGCGGGCTTACAACTGCCTTACCGTCTTTGAGGGGGATTATTCCACAGCCCGGCCGCACGCCAAGGCCATGCTGGTCCCCTTCGGCGAATACATCCCTATGCGGGAAACATTCCCATTTCTGGAAAAAGCCTTTGAGGCTTCCGCCGGAACCGCCATGGGACTGAATTATACGCCCGGGTGTTCCTCCAGCCCCGTTCCCGTGCCCATCCGTCCTGGAAGCTCCGTTACGGTGGGGGTCATCCCTCTTGTCTGCTTTGAGGATGTTGTGGGAAGCTGGGTGCGCCGCTTCATCCGGCAGGAGCCCCAGTTGATGGTGAACGTGACCAATGACGGGTGGTTCAACCGTTCCTGCGCCAACGAACAGCATTGGCGCAATGCGGCGTTCCGGTGTATTGAGCTGCGCCGTGCCATGGTCCGTGCCGCCAATACCGGCGTAAGCGTGGCTCTGGCCCCCAACGGCGCGGTTATTGCGGATTTGCGGGATTCCTCCGGTTCACCGTTTACCAGAGGGGTGATGGCTGCCACATTGCCTGTGGGCTGTACGAAAATAACCCTGTACGCCATGCTGGGCGACTGGGCCGTCCTGGTTTGTTTCCTGGTGTTCGCGGCTCTGTTGCTGCGCAGGATAGGCGCAGGGAAACGCGTCCATGGCCCCGTGGAGAACGGCGTTTACCGGCGTTCCACGGGGGCTACGCCCAGATAATTCCTGACTTGTTTGAACGCAGGGTAGGAAATGCCTGTTTCATGGCACCAGAAGGCGGAAGAAGAGCCGCCGTCCAGGTTCAGGGCCGTTGCCACCCGGAAATTTCCCAATGCCCCGGGAGCCGCCAGCCAGGCTGCCAGCTCCTTCAGAGTCAGGGAGGAGGAAACGCCTATGCACCACCTCCTGCCGCCGTCCGTGGCAATGAAGGTGCGGTAGGTGGACTTCTGCGCGTTAAGCCCTTTTACGGCGGAGCCGTTCTCCACCAGAAAGGGCCCCCCCTGGATAGCCGCCTGCATGGCCGGCAGTCTTCTCATGCGCCTCAGCACGGAACTACGGACCAGGGTTAATCCGTCTCTGCCTCCTTCGTAAACGACACCGGAAACAGCGAAGGACCCCGTGGCCAGCGGAGAAAGCCGTTTGCCGTCCTGGACGACCAGGCCCAGGGGAGTTCCCTCCGCGTCTGCGCTGAAGAATCCTCCGTTGACTCCGGCCACGCAGGGGCTTTTCCTCATGGCCTTGTCCAGGGAGCCGTACCGGGGCGTTTTGACGCTCCCTTCATCCCTTACCAGCAGGCGGTGCGTATCAGAACGGAAAAAATACACGTTCAGCTTGTCCCGCATGGACAAAAATCCGTCCTTCCTGGTGAAAACGCGGTGTTCTGCGTGAACCAGGCCGGAAAAGCACAATATCAGGGGAAGCAGGCGCAGAAAAAGCATCGTCAGTAATCGGTGGGGGAACAATAGAAAATCCGGCGTTCCGCGCAGGTGCCGGAAGGCACGCATACGCCCGGCCAGACAACGCAGCCTTGCAGGCGGCAACCGTCCTCTACCGCAGCTCCGGGGCCTATCACGCAATGGCCGTCCACAAAGGCGCGGGGGGATACTCTGGCCTGGGGGTGGATGCGTGGAACGGGGGATGGGAAATCCAGATGGGCTTGAAGATAGGCCTCCGGTGTTCCCATGTCCATCCACAACCCGTCGTCCGCCAGAATGCCGCGCAGGCATCCTTCCCGGATATAATCCAGAAACAGGGGAATAATGGAAACGGCTTCCCCGGAAGGGATGCGTCGGAATATTTCCGGCTCCATACAGTACGCTCCGGTGAATTGGCAGGATCCGGGGTCGCGGCCCAGGGCGTGCCTCATATCCGTCACCAGGCCGGAAGAAAAATCAAATCCCACGTTCTTCTTGTCTCCGGAAGTGCGGAGGGCCAGCGTTACGGGAGGGCGGCGGCTCAAATGCTCCTCCAGCAGGCGGCCCAGGTCAAATGTGGCCGCCATGTCTCCGTTCACCACCAGCAGCGGTTCTTCCGCGGAAGCCAGGGGCTCTATCTTTTTGACGCCGCCGCCGGAATCCAGCAGCACGGGTTCATGGCTGAAATGAACGGGGCAGCCGTTCCATGAATGTTCAGGGAACACCTTGTCCCAGGCTGCCGCCAGATGGTGGGTGTTGATGATGAACTCCCGTATGCCGCAATCGTAGCATCGGCGCATGGAATGCAGAATAAGGGGCTCATGGAAAAAGGGAATCAGCGGCTTGGGCAGAATGCCGGTGAGAGGGCGCAGGCGGGTACCCAGCCCGGCGCCGAGAATAAACGCACGGGAAATGCGGAGGCCTGCTGTGATGTGCATGGAACATCACTACTGGGTGAGCGGCTTTTTTTCAAGCGCCCTTTATCCTCTTCTTTCCGGGATGACACGCCGGAATGCCGCCTCTTCCCCGAATTTAAAGGAAAATCCGTGATTTCGTGCTTTCCAAACGGAAGCTCATTCACTAGCATCCCCGCATGGCATGTGGAAACCAAAGAACTGTCGGCTCTCCGGCCTCCCTGGCCGGTACCTCTTTGCATACGGGACAGCCCGTTACCCTGACCCTGAAGCCGGCTCCTGCCGACTTCGGCATTAAATTCCGCCGGGTGGACATTCCGGACCAGCCTTTCATCAGCGCGGACGTGGAAAAAGTGCAGACTGTGGAACGCGCCACCAGCCTGGCTGAAGGTTCCGTCAAAGTGCATACCGTGGAACATATTCTCTCCGCCCTCACGGGCATGGGCATTGACAACGCCGTCATTGAAATGGACGCCAATGAACCGCCTATCGGGGACGGGTCCTCAGCCCCCTACGTAGAGCTGATCAAGAGCGCCGGCATCGTGGAACTGGATGTGCCGCGCCGCTATCTGGAAGTGCGCGAGGCCGTTACCATTGAAACCAAGGGCGGTTCCATCCTGACTATTCTCCCCTCCAAGCAATTCCGCGTTTCCGTCACCTGCGTGGGGCCGGAAAACCGCATTACCCAGTACTTTGACTCGGTTATCACGCCGGAAACGTATGAAAAGGAACTGGCCCCGGCCCGCACCTTTACGTTCTACGAAGACATCAAGCCCCTGCTGGAAAAGGGCCTCATCAAGGGCGGCAGCCTGGAAAACGCCGTGGTCATCCGCGGCGAGGAGCTCATGAGCAAGGAACCCATGCGTTTCATCAATGAATTTGCCCGCCACAAGGCCATGGACCTTATTGGAGACCTGACCCTGTGCGGCAAACCTATCCTGGGCCACGTCATCGCCATCAAGCCGGGCCACGGCCCGAACACCGAACTTACGGCCAAGCTCAAGAAGGAACACCACCGCAACCAGCAGATGGCCCCCAATCCCGTCAATGTTCCGTACGGAGACGCCGTGCTGGACATCAACGAAGTGATGAGCCTTCTGCCGCACCGCTATCCCTTCCTGATGGTGGACCGCATTATCGGTTTTGAAGGAGAAACGAAGTGCCGGGGATTGAAGAACCTGACCATGAATGAACTCTTTTTCCAGGGCCACTTCCCGGGCCATCCGGTCATGCCGGGCGTTCTCCAGGTGGAAGCCATGGCCCAGGTAGCCTCCATCGTCATGCTGCGCCAGCCCGGCAATGCCAGCAAGCTCGGCTACTTCATGAGTGCGGACAAGGTTAAATTCCGCCGCGTCGTGGTTCCCGGCGATACGCTCATCATTGAAGCGGAACTGACCAAGATGCGCGGAAACATCGGCCAGGCGACGGCACGCTGCCTGGTGAACGGCCAGGTGGTTTCGGAAGCCGAGCTTAAATTCGGCCTTCAGGATGCTTGATCCCGCCGACTGCATCCCCTGTTTTTACGGAAACCCCGGCCGTGCAAGCCACGCCGGGGTTTTCCACGTTCCGCGTCCGGGCCTTTTTCACCTGGAAATTCCGGACAGTCCGCATAAACGGAAACCGGAAAACGAACCATCAAAGGCGGCATCCCCTCTTTTTCAGGAGGTCTGATTCCGTCTTAACAGGCACTTGCGGAAGAGAGCCGGATGTCTGGCAGGCGGCACATCTCCGCATACTCTTCAAGACGGCGGCGAAAGGTCTCTTTTGTCATGGAAAGAAGGGCGTCTGCCGAAAAGGACTCGCAGGTGAAGGAGGCCGCCACCGTCCCGTACACAATCCCCCTCTTCACTTCCTCAAACGAAGGAAGGCCGGGAGGCAGGGTGGACAAATAGCCGGCCAGAGCCCCCAGGAACGTATCCCCCGCGCCGGTTGGATCCACCAAAGTTTTCAGGGGATAGGCGGGACAACGGAAAATCCGGAGATTCCCGCCGGCATCCCGTCCCAGAAGAGTGGCCCCGTATTCCCCCTGTTTCACCACTGCGTATGCGGCGCCTTTGGAAAGCAGGAATTCCCCGGCTTCCATGACGGTGGACGCCTGGGCATATTCCTTCGCCTCATCCTCATTCATCATGGTGATATGGGAACGGCTGATCACGGCATCCAGCAATTCCGGCTGGCGGCGCAGCCACTTGTCCATGGAATCGGAAAGTACCAGCGCCGCGTCCGGACATTGTTCCATGCACTTAAGCTGCTGGGCCGGAACCATGCAGCAGCAAACCAGCACCGGATGGTTCCTCAAAGGCTCCGGAACGTGCACATTCCATTCCAGCATCACGGCATCATTGGCACAAACGGTCCTCCGCTTGTTCATATTGTCAAAATATTCCCCGGTCCAGGCAAAAGAAGGCCCCTTCTTGCGTTCTACTCCTTTCATGCACAACCCTTTGGCCTCAAGGGCCGCTTCATAATGGGCGGGAAAATCCTCCCCGATGATGCTGACGGCATCCACGCGGTCGGCAAACAAAAGGGCGGCCACGGCCGCAAAGGAAACGGAACCTCCCAGAACGCCGTCCGCCCTGCCGCCGGGAGTAAGGATGGTATCAATTCCGATGGTTCCGGTAACGAGAAGGGGCAGGGACATGGAAAAAAGGAAATACGGTTTTACCCTGCAATCAAGAACAAAAAGGCTGGCGATATGGAAAAAACAGGGTATTTTATCCGTGCACGCTTAAAGGAAATGGGTTCTGCCGGCATACAGGCCGGCAGCTTCCGCAGAAGTCTTGTTTCCGGGTAAAGGGCTTCCCTGACAACACCGCAGCCAGCAACCCTTTCATGGACAAGAAGCCGCAGCCCGTCTTTCCCGGCGGATTTCGGCAGCTGCTCCGAAATTTTATTCCCCATTAAAACATAGAAAAAGCCGCTATATGATGAAAATGCTGATGATAGTGGGCCTGGGAAGCTTTGCGGGCGGTGTATTGCGTTTCCTGCTGGCCCGGTTCGTCCAGGTCAATTCGGCAAGTTCGTTCCCCTGGGGCACGGCGGCAGTCAACCTGCTGGGATGTTTTATCCTGGGCTTCCTCTACGGTTTGTTCGACCGGAGCCTGGTGCATACGGAAACGCGGCTCTTTCTTACCGCAGGCCTGTGCGGCGGTTTCACCACCTTTTCCACGCTGATGAATGAATCCTTCTTGTTGTTGAAGGAAGGGAACTTCTCCGCCTTCTTCCTTTACACTCTCATCAGCTTTGCCGGGGGGCTCCTTGCCATTGGCCTGGGCTATCTGGCCGCCCGGTAAAGAAAAAACATGAAACCTGGCGCTGCGCATGGCCAGCCGCGCTGTTTTACAGGGGAACTGCTGAAATGGAAATGGACGGCCAGGAGAACCACGCTCCCCCCTTTGACTCCGGGAGTTGCCCAGGCATGATGGAAATTAACGGCATTCCCAATGCATTGGAACGGCAAAAATTCTGCCGGGCGGGCGCCAGCCAGCCCGGCATGGATTCCCCGGCTGCTTGTTCCTAGGAATAGGATTTCTCCAGGATGCTGACCACGTCCGCCGGAGTCAACTTGCAACGGTCCAGCTCAAACAGATTGCCCATGGTGGAAAAGGCCGTTTTGGCGTATTCGTCAAATAAATCCGGTGTAATGCCGAATTCGGACATCTTCAGCTTGTCTACGCCACAGGCTTCCTTCAGGCTGTTCAAGCCGTTCAGGAAACCGTCCACGGAGGCTTCCTGTCCCATGGCTGCGGCAACTCTTGCGTAACGTTCCGGGCAGGAGGGAGCATAGGCTTCATGGTAGGCCCAGGAAATCATAATTAGCCCCGCGCCATGGGGCAGGGAAGGATGGAAGGCGCTGAGGGCATGTTCAATGGAATGTTCCGACGTACAGCAGGAAATGGTTTCCACAAATCCGGAATAGGTATTGGCCAGCGCCACATAGGCGCGCGCTTCCAGATCATCCCCGTTATTTACGGCGCGCGGAAGATATTTGGCAATATATTCAATGGCCTGGAGCGCGAACATGTCCCCCATGGGGGAGGCGATTGTGGCCATATATCCCTCCACGGCATGAAACAGGGCGTCAAACCCCTGGTATGCCGTTAATTTGGGAGGTACGGAAAGCATCAACTCCGGATCTACGATAGACATGGTGGGGAAAGTACCCCTGAAACCGAAACCGATCTTCTCCTGCGTGTCCTCTTTCGTGATGACGGTCCACGGATCCGCCTCCGTTCCGGTTCCCGCCGTAGTGGTGATGCAGACGATGGGAAGAGGTTTGCAGGGAATGGGAAGCCCCTTGCCGGAACCTCCCTGGATGTAATCCCAGTAGGTTCCTGGATTGGCCGCCATCACAGCGATGCTCTTGGCGGAATCCATGCTGCTGCCCCCGCCCAGGCCGATGATGAAATCACAGCCCGTTTCCCTGGCCAGGGAGGAGGCTTCCATTACGTGCTCCACCACGGGGTTGGGCTGCACTTTATCAAAAACAACGCTTTCCACTCCCTGTTTTTTCAGAAGAGCCTGTACGCGGTCCAGATACCCGAGGCGTTTGACGGACGACCCGCCGATGACGATCAGGGCCTTGGTGCCGGGCAGGGGGGCGGAACCAAGATTGTCCAAAGAACCCGCGCCAAAAAAGATTTGCGCGGGCATGAAAAATTGAAATGGCTGATACATGCCCTTAATGTATAAAACGGCGGCTCCGGACGTCAAGGATGCTCTGCGCATTCCATGAACAGGGAAACCGCCGTTCGGGCAACATCTTTTGTCTGAAGAAAGTCAGATGTCTTCAAAAAAATCGTCACTCCGGGCTGGGGTCGGCTTGGGAGGCTTCGGCACATCCGTTCCGATGGCTCCGGGATCATCCATTTCACGGCTGGTCGTAATCGTGGTGGAGGGAGCCTTCTTTTTGGAGGAACGCATGGCAGGACGCGGTGCAGAGGATGAAGAAGAACCGTCAGCCATGCTTTCTTCTTCCGGAGAATCCATCAAGCTCTTCATGCTCTGAACCAGTTTATCCCGGAGGGTGCGGATACCTTGTTCCCGGCGCACGGGATCCACCGTCGTCCGGATCAGCGTCATCATATTCCTCGTGGCGTTTGCCTGGTCTCCCAAGTCGAAGCAATCCAGTTCGCAGCGCCAGCGCAAACGATCCAGAACGGCGGCTCCCTGCTCATCAAATTCGTCTTCGGACGCATTGGCGATGCGGCCCTGCATGCCGGATTTCTTGCCGGAGGAAATGGCATGGCTGATTTTTCCCAGAGCCACTTCCATGGAAATTCTCTTGTTCCACGCCTGCCTGAGGGCGGGAAGATTGCGGGTCTTCCGGTATCCGGTGAAAAACAGCTTGTCAAAAATTTCATCCCGGTTTTTCATGGAATCCGGGAAAGCCTTGGAAGACATGCTGCTGATGCCCAGGGCCTCCCCCACTTCCGTATTAAGGACGGATTGTTCCGCAATACGGGCGCCGGCTCTTCCGGCTGCTCCATTGTTGTTTTTGGAAGAGGAAGGTTCGACAAAATCAGGGTCGGAGCAGGCGGACAGGTAGGCATTCAGCAAATCCATGGCCGGCTTCTGGAACTCCGTAACGTCCAGGGTTTCCTCCGCTGTTCCTCCGGTGGAATTGGAGGTGGCGTTCATTAAATTTTCCTTAAGACGAGCCTTGAGGACGAGTACTCCCCATTGATATTGAAGCATTAATCCTTTACGGGCATTTTTATCCTGGTACTTCTTCGCTTCACGGTCCATCCAGTCCTTCATGGAATTGGAGGCGATTTTGGCGCTCTTCCCCTGGCTCTTGTCCTTCTCCTTTTCCGTTTCCATCAGAAACTTCTTGGACTGAATCAGCAGGTCATATGCGGCGCCGGGATCCCTGCCGGCGGAATTCAGTTTGCTGATAGCGGCATTGATTACCTTGGTTTCTGCAGACCTGTTCAGAGCGAGCAAATTATCCAAATCCTTGATTACCTTCTTCTTGGCATCGTTATCCATGTACTGCGCATAACAAAGGGAACCCAGGCTGAGGCTCCCGACCAGGCAAAGAGAAACGAAAGTATTCATGCTTTTTTTATTATGAAGGATGAGAGGTGATCTGGCAAGAGAGAAGGAATCTCAAAAAGATAAAATATCCTTGTAAACTAAAAATATCATGATTCCGCGCTCTGGCAGTAATTATTTCTTTTGTTTCTTCTCTTTAAGGAACTTTCTTCCCAACGGGCTTTGATACAAAAATTCCGTTTCTTCGGTTTTTCCCTCCTCCCGATCAACCAACTCCATCATTTCTCCTTCCTCATATCCCGCCAGCTTCAGGTATTTAAATACTTCGGTGGCTTTGCCGGGGTAGTTGTCCAACAAAATTCGTAATAAACCTCCTCCTCCATCTTTGAGGAATGATTTGATTTTGGAGTTTCGATCTTCCATGATACTTAATATATTGGCAAGATTCCTACATTTGTCCCATTTTTCCCTGGCTTCCTGCATGAAGGCGGCGTCTTTCTCTCCAAATTCCCTGTCTCTTATCCGTTCCTCTTCCGTTTTTTGCCGTCGCATTCTCTGTTCGAATGGTATGGAGAGTTCCTTCTTTTTTCTCTCCACTCTCTCGTCTCTTTCTTTCAGGAAGGACTCCCACCTGGCGTTAAACTCTTTGCTCCAAACCGCCGTTTTTCTCTCCATAACTTCTTTCTTCCAGCCCTCGAAATCAGGAATGTAGGCTTCTTTCATCATCTTCAGCATCGTTGCCGCGTAAATGGAGCAAAGCTGCCCCACTTCTTTCTTTCTCACGGCAGAGCATTTTTGCTTGAGATTGATTTTGGAAATGATGAGTAGGTTTTTCATAACTTTTCCCTTAAGACGAATATCTCCTGCCGAAGCGAAATCCTGCGTCATTTGTTCAAACGGTGTATTTTCGTTCTCTCCAAACAGAGGAGCAGCGGAAGTAATCCGGGCTATCAACAATAACCGATCCAGCTTGTCCGGGGAAACTCCCCCTCTGATGTCGCTCCACTCAAGCTGCCCCATATGGGTGTGGGCTGTCTGATAAAATTTCACCAAATCCCCCTGATTGAGAAGGTTTTTTAGTTCTCCAATGTCGGAATCCCTGCTGAGTCTCAATTCTTGCGAATCTGCCGGAAAAGCGGCGGACGAAGGCAATGCAATAACAGAGGAAAAGGTCGCAAGCAGCGCTACGGAGGATGAGCAAGACAGAAAACTGAAAATTCGGTCAATCATAAAATCAGGATTAAAAAACATGGATTTCGCCGAAAGTTCGTTCCTGAATCATTTCAAATGGAGAATATCCTATTCAGCTGAGAACTTAAGAAAAGGAAGAAGAAAGAAAAACATCTGGACAGGAACAATAAAAATCATTCCTGACAACTCTGTTGAATCCATATTGCACTTTTTATAAAGAATTACTCTTTTTTCTCTTTAAGGAACTTTCTTCCCAAGGAACTTTGATACAGGAACTCCGTATCCTTGTTTTTTCCCATTTCCCGGTCAATAAACTCCATCATTTCTCCTTCCTCATACCCTGCCAGCTTCAGGTATTTAAACACTTCGATGGCTTTGCCGGGGTAGTTGTCCAACAGAATGCGCAATAAGGATCCTCCCTTATCTTTGAGGAATGATTTGATTTTGGAGTTTCGGCCATCCATCATAGAAAGGCTGACGTCAAGATTCATTCGTTTATTCCATTTTTCCCTGGCTTCCTGCATGAAGGCGGCGTCTTTCTCTCCAAATTCCCTGTCTCTTATCCGTTCCTCTTCCGTTTTTTGCCGTCGCATTCTCTGTTCGAATGGTATGGAGAGTTCCTTCTTTTTTCTCTCCACTCTCTCGTCTCTTTCTTTCAGGAAGGACTCCCACCTGGCGTTAAACTCTTTGCTCCAAACCGCCGTTTTTCTCTCCATAACTTCTTTCTTCCAGCCCTCGAAATCAGGAATGTAGGCTTCTTTCATCATCTTCAGCATCGTTGCCGCGTAAATGGAGCAAAGCTGCCCCACTTCTTTCTTTCTCACGGCAGAGCATTTTTGCTTGAGATTGATTTTGGAAATGATGAGTAGGTTTTTCATAACTTTTCCCTTAAGACGAATATCTCCTGCCGAAGCGAAATCCTGCGTCATTTGTTCAAACGGTGTATTTTCGTTCTCTCCAAACAGAGGAGCAGCGGAAGTAATCCGGGCTATCAACAATAACCGATCCAGCTTGTCCGGGGAAACTCCCCCTCTGATGTCGCTCCACTCAAGCTGCCCCATATGGGTGTGGGCTGTCTGATAAAATTTCACCAAATCCCCCTGATTGAGAAGGTTTTTTAGTTCTCCAATGTCGGAATCCCTGCTGAGTCTCAATTCTTGCGAATCTGCCGGAAAAGCGGCGGACGAAGGCAATGCAATAACAGAGGAAAAGGTCGCAAGCAGCGCTACGGAGGATGAGCAAGACAGAAAACATTTTATTATAGACTTCATCGTCAAATTATATATCAGGGTTTAAAAATATGATCGCCACCAGACGTCCGTTCAACGGAACATTCATCCTTCTTCTTGGTATCCACCAGAAATTTACGGATTCTGGCGTAAAACAATCCTTCTCCTTTACTCTCTATATAAAAATTCTGAAAAACCGTGGCAATATCGGATATTCCTTCTTTGTTTTCATCTCCCCCATATGTCCTGAAAAGGCAATTCCATGTAAATTCATTAGGATACGAATGTTTATAGACAGGATGACCATCGGCATCATAACCCTGAATTTCATCCCATTGCATATGGCCATTCACCCCGGATTTTATACCTATGTTGTCATGCAATCCAAAACGGTTGTCAAGACCTACGCTCCAAACGCTGTCCGCTGCATGGGGCTGCGCCAGACTCCCGGCAGCTCCAACATACCCCTTGTCTTTTTCAATGACACGAATTCCTTTAAAACAGACATCCAGAGGATGGATGGAAACGAGAAGCTGTGGGAAACTCCATGTGCAGGATCTCCATCCCGGGGGAATCCCATATCTGCCGCAGGAACGCCTTTAACAATTCCTCCCAAAGTTTCATGTTCCGCAGTAAGATGTTCAGGAAAAACAACGTCAAATTCGATAGGGCGGGGGAGGGCCGTTCCCAGTTCGGTTTCCACTTCAATGGCTACTTTCCCTCCAGACTGCTGGATTTGTTCTTTACTGGCACAAGGATTTATCCGAAATTTAGCTTTTTCTGTTGTTTCTTCTGTTTTTAAGCCATCTTCAAGTAACTCTTTTCCCTCAATCACTTTCCATTGAATTTGATCCTTCGGCTCCAACAGAAACGGCTTTTTACAGTTCAGGGTAACGGTGACCGTTTCTCCAATGCCGATTTTCCTGCGCTTTCTGTCTTCCTTCTTCTGTTCTTCCGTCGCGTTTTTGTCACGGGCCAGTTTGGCGGAACAGTTCTCCGTTTCCGATACCAGTTCCATGATATCGGAAAATTCCTCATCTTCGGCATGAAGAAGGGAAAAAGATGAAAAAAGGATGAAAATGGCAACGGTACGGACAAGGCAAGGGCCACTCATTTAATGAAGCTATGAAATGCCTGCATATTTGTCAAGTGACAGAGCGCGTTTTCCGTCCAATGAGAATGGGAGAATGCTGCCTAAACTATACTTCGCATAATATATGTAATGCCAAATACAATTCCGGTAGAATAATTCTCCGTCCTTTAATATTTAAATGGTTATGATAGATTGGGAGGACTTAAAAAAACGCGGTATGGGAATGAATGATGAATTAGCGTTACTATCCTCTGGGATGAAAGCGGTGATGAATCGAGTTCAGCCGCTGCTGCTCCAAATGCGTATAGATCTGGGTGGTTGAAATATCGGCATGGCCCAGCATCTCCTGAATAATACGCAGATCCGCTCCGTTTTCCAGAAGATGCGTGGCGAAGGAATGACGCAGGATATGCGGGAAAACATGCTGTTCCAGTCCTGCGGCTCTGGCGCGTTCCCGGAGAATTTGACGAACCCGCTCCCTCGTCAACGGACGGCCGCGTACTGTCAGAAAGATATGGCTTTTCGTTCCCGTCCTGACCAGTTTGGGTCTTCCTTTTTCCAAATACATTTGCAAAGCATCCAAAGCGGATCTCCCTACGGGCACCAGCCGGGTTTTATTCCCCTTCCCCAGCACGCGGACAAAAGCTTCATCTTTATCAAAACTCTCTAATTTGCAATTAATTATTTCACTAACACGCATCCCGCAGGCGTAAATCATCTCCAGGAGCGCCCTGTCTCTACATCCCAGAGGAATATCTTGAATGTCAATGCTTTCAAGCAAATTTGAGACGGTTTTCTGATCCAGCACATGAGGAAGCGACAACCCCTGCCGGGGCATTTCCAGAAATACGGAAGGGTCTTTTTCCAGTATTCCCGTTCCGGCCAGCCACCGGAAAAAAATACGCAGATGCACCATTTCCACCCGCATGGAGCTGCGGGCCATGCCCCGGTCCTGCAAATGCCGCAGAAATGCCGAAAGCGTGTCGATGCCCGTTTGGGCAAGGCCGGTATTATCCATTTCCAGAAACCGGGCAAATTCCTCCAGGGTCTGTCTCACGGAAAGCTGGTAGGCGGTGCTCAGGCCTTTCTCTGCGGCCAGAAAACGGATGAAGCGTTCCAAATGAGTTTGCATGGAGGCTGCCTTTCCTGTCATCTGTTAAAACCGTTCCACCAGGAACAGGAATTCCGTCACGTTCTGAGGACGGTTTCTGAAATTCCGGCTGCCCCGGAACGCGGCGTACGACGTTTCCAGCGTAACGGTATGGCCCAGGCGTCCAAGGAAACCGGTCATTTCCTCATAGTTGATGAACCCCTCCGAGCTGTAGGAAAGCAGAATAAATTTGGCCGGGCAATCCTCCAGCAGCCGGAACAGGGCCTCCGGAGCATGCTGGCGGCTATTGTACGTGGAACGTTTCCAATCTGCGGGAATGCCGGAAACTCGGCTGGTTTCCTCCGGCTTTTCATAAGAAGACAGCAAATTCAGCATGAAATAATTGGAACCGTACGGATGCTGGTTATAGGGAGGATCCAGGTACACCACATCCATTTCCGGCAGCTCGGCAGCCAGTTCATTGGCGTCACGGCAATGGATGGAATACCGGCAGTCAAACCGGGAAAACACGGGAAACGGCAGCGAAATTTCTCCCAGAATGCGGGAAAGGGCGTTGCCTCCCGTTCCCCCGAATTTGCCGATTCCGTTCCTGTCTTTGTAAAAACCTTTGAATACGCCGGATGTGTTTGTGTGGACGGAAGCTTCCGCCAGAAGAGGAGCGATAAAATAGGGCCTGACTTCTGCCGGAAGCAAACTGATGGTCTGCCTCGCCGTATCCAGGTACACGGCGTTGCGGCGCGTATAGAAAACGCGGTCATCCGCCGTGATGCAGTCCGGATTTTTGGGAGCGTACAGTTCCGTGATGAAGCCAGGGGATTCATGCGTTTCCATATACCGCAGCAGGCGTCTGTAATGCCTGTCCAGCTCCAGATTTTCCACTTCCTCCGCGTTGCTCAGGTAACAGGTATTGACGACCCGGCTGTATTCCTCCAGATCATTGACGATCAAGTCTTCCGAATGCTGTTTCAGAAAACGCGCCACAATGCCGCTGCCGGAAAAAAGGTCCCCTGCTTTCAGCCTTTCCTTACCCAGGCGTTTTTTCACCTGTTCCAGCCCCGTCCCCAGAAAATGAAGCAGGGAACGCTTATTGCCCAAATAGGTTACAATTTGTTCCGTCAGGAATCTGGGATCTTCCTCCATCTGCGGAGCTGGGAGGGATGATGGCTCGTTCCGGGTCATATAGCAGGTCCCGTCCAGCATACGGCACTCCGGACTTTCCGTCAAGTTGCTCCGGGGTGCGGAATGGAGAACCTTTCCTTTATCCGCAAGGGAAACGGAGTCCGGCCCTGCGCAAAACATGCCGGAAGAAAGGCCTTTCCAAAACGAGGAATCATGTTATCGTGCCAACAATCATGAAAAGGAAGTTTCTACCCTGTTCCCTGCTCTGCATGTTCCTGGCGGCAACAACGGCCCTTGGCAATCCCGGAGACACTTTTTACGAAGCCAACCTTTCCCTGACGCGCGCGGCACGGCAGGAGAAGGAGGGGGATTATAAGGCAGCCCTGGAAAGCGGCAAGAAAGCGGAGCAGTTGCTTCAGTCCCTGAAAACATCCGAGCCGGAGTGGAATCCGGAATGGGTGGCCGGCAAACTGGATGCCGCCGCTCAGCTGCAGCGGCGCGTGGAACCTCTGGCGCAAAAAGCCGGAACTCCCAAAAAGGCGGATTATTCCCTGAGACCGGGAGAACAGCGGGATTTTACCCTGCAACGCGCCTATAAGGCCCATGAACGGCAAAAAACGGTTGTCGGAACCGTTCCTGTTCTCCCTTCCCCCCACGGCACGCAACCGGGAAAAACGGTTGTTCCTGCTTCTGCCTCCCGTCCGGAAATCCGCTCCGTCAAGCCGGCCTCTGCCAGGCAGGAATCCGTTTCCAGAAGATCCGTTCCTTCGCGCGGGCTTCCTCCCCGGGCGGACCGGGATGGAAGATTCCGTATCGGAAGCTGATGCGGATACAAGGGCAGGAAAAGGGGGACATCCCCTTTTTTTCTTTCAATTGCTAAAAGAGCCGCTTTCCCGATTTGGGAAAGCGGCTCTGCGATTTTTTGCTCAGCTGCTCGCTCAGGCGTTCTGCTTGGCGGCTTCTTCAACAGCCACGGCCACCGCTACGGAAGCGCCGACCATCGGGTTGTTGCCCATGCCGATGAGGCCCATCATCTCGACGTGTGCAGGCACAGAAGAGGAACCTGCAAACTGAGCATCGCCGTGGACGCGGCCCAGAGAGTCGGTCAGGCCGTAGCTGGCGGGGCCGGCTGCGACGTTATCGGGGTGCAGGGTACGGCCCGTGCCGCCGCCGGAAGCGACGGAGAAGTACTTCTTGCCGTTCTCGATGGCCCACTTCTTGTAGGTGCCGGCAACCAGATGCTGGAAGCGGACGGGGTTGGTGGAGTTGCCGGTGATGGAGCACTGAACGTCCTCCTTCTTCATGATGGCAACGCCTTCCATAACGTCGTTTGCACCGTAGCACTTGACGGCTGCGCGCTCGCCCTCAGAGAAGGGGATCTCCTTGACGACGGTCAGGGTCTGAGTGGGGATGTCGTACTCAGTCTGAACATAGGTGAAGCCGTTGATACGAGAAATGATGTAAGCTGCATCCTTGCCCAGGCCGTTCAGGATGACGCGCAGGGGGGTCTTGCGGACCTTGTTTGCAGTGCGGGCGATGCCGATAGCACCCTCAGCAGCAGCAAAGGACTCGTGACCTGCCAGGAAAGCGAAGCAGGTGGTGTCCTCGCTCAGCAGACGAGCGCCCAGATTGCCGTGGCCCAGACCGACCTGACGCTGCTCAGCGACAGAGCCGGGGATGGTGAAGGCTTCCAGACCTTCGCCGATGGCAGCAGCACACTCGGCAGCATCGGTCAGGCCGCGCTTGACGGCGATAGCGGTGCCCAGGGTGTATGCCCAGACAGCGTTATCAAAGCAGATGGGCTGAACGCCGCGCACGATCTTGTCGCAGTCGATGCCCTTTGCGAGGAGCATCTCGTTGCAAGCGTCCAGAGACTCCAGGCCGTTAGCCTTCAGGCATGCCTCGATTTTCGGCATGCGGCGATCCATAGATTCAAAAGTTGCCATGAGTTGTTCCTCCTCTCTTATTCCTC
>OGRF01001363.1_pt1 | contig 16517 bp, 16 predicted proteins | sample 1553381 | NCBI WGS metagenome assembly OGRF01 (sample SAMEA2580060, study PRJEB22360) | human gut metagenome | biome: human gut; feature: human-associated habitat; material: faeces | place: Denmark | collected 2008/2010
CGGTTCTGAGGGGGGAAGAGGGCAGTAATGCCCTTGACCTACCCGATCGTCCGGCAGATTTGCAGCAGCGTGACGGACGAGCAGTCCGCAAAGGCAACGGAGTAAAGTTGTGGGGTAACAATACGGTCGATGTAATCATTTACGGTACAGAGAAAACCCTTGATGCCTACAAGTTTAACCTCTTGAAAAATAAGCAGTTGTTTATTAGTCAGATTAATAACGGCACGGTTGCAGTCCGCAGAATGGACGAGGATAGCGTGGATGAAAACAACGGTATGAACTTTGCCGAGTTTGTGGCTGTACTCTCTGGTAACAATGATTTGCTTAACAAGACCAAACTTGACAACAAAATCATGCAGTTGCAGAAAGAGCAGTCTATGTTCAACAAGGAGCGTTTCAAAGCCGAGAAAACGATTGCACAGCACACAGAAGACATCGAAAAGGCACAGCGCTTTATCGCCGGTGTCAATGCCGATATGGAATACTTCAGGCAGTATTCAGGCAGTAGAGAAGTCACTATCGAGGGCGTCCAGACTTTCAGTCAGGAAGAGACCGGAAAGGCACTTCATCAGATTTCTAAGCGTTACCGTGGCAATGAGCTTAAATGTATCGGTAATGCAATGGGGCTAAACCTGTTTGTAAAGAGTGTATTCCATTGGTCAGGCAATTTTGAACACAATTCTTTCTATGTCGAAGGAAAAAGCGGTCTGAAATACCGTTGCGGTACTACTGGTGCGTTACCGCTCGGGTTCAAGCAGTCAGCAGAATACCCATTTGAAACACTTTCCAGAATCGGGGATTTGGTGGCTCGCAAAGAGAAAGAAATCGAGCGAATGAAAGCGGAAATCCCTGTTCTTCAAGGCATCATTTCACGAGAATGGCCTAAGTCAGAGGAACTGTCAAGGCTCAAAACAGAATGTAGTCTGTTGCAGAAACGTATTGACGAATCTCTGAAAGAAAACGAGGCGGTCGAAGAACCCAAGGCCGCCTGATTAAATACCCAAGCCTTTACCCCATATCTGTATAGCCGCAGGTATGGGGTTTCTTTTACCCCCTCACGCAGGCTCTTCCCTTTTATAAAGCACCTCATGCATGAGAGCTTTGTCATTACTTCTGCTCTCCGTCAGGTGAAGAGAGTGTCTTATCGTTTCAGGGCTTACGGCATTACCAGACTTCCTTGAAGTCAGGATGAGCCTGCTCTGAAACGGACACACTCCTCACTTGCCTCTGCTCCGAAGATGACAAAACAACCCATGCCGGGTGACACCCTTTCTTGTACCCATATCTTCTCCCCTTTTATATAGTTATACCCTTTCCCTCTTATACACATCACTTCATAGCTCCCTGGATAGCTATGTATGCAACATTTTCCATTTGAGGCAGATACTCCATTTTTGCAGGATGCCTTGGCACAAGTGCTAAGGCAATCTGCAAAAGTATCAGCCTTAAGAGGAAAGCATATATAGCAATCCCTGGAGCCTGTATGATGACTGCCCTCTGATTATACCTTTCATCTACCCTTTTATATCGTCTGGTTCATCATGTTACATGATGAAAGGATATTTTTTCAATGCAAATTTCTGTTGCTCCTTGTGGTGTTGCCAAGGCACGTGGACTTGCTTGAGTAGAATCTTCCTTTGCAGGCAAAGAGTATTCAACTCAGCATCCTTGGCTGCACCACGTCACAACATTTCGGGCATTAAAAAATATTCCTTCATCCGTTAACAACGGACATAAGGGAAAGGAACTTAAAAAGTAGTATGCATTATGAACAGGAAAAGACTCACTAAGAAAATCAAGAAAAAATGGAGTGAATTTACCCGAATATATGGTCATGAACCGGGCTTTGCCGGTGTCACAATTCGCTATACGGACGACGGCAACAGTTTCGATACCTATATATCCATGACGGTTGACAGTAATGATACTATAGACGGCTTCGTTTTCTATTTTGTATCTGGTATCAATGACCTTTTGGGTTTGTTGAAACCAACCCCGACAGAATGTTTTTATATAGTTGATTTTGATTGTTTTACTGATAATATATTATAACCATGATGAACATTGCAAAACCGGTCAGAACAGTTGGTAACATTCTGACCAATCTCGGACAAAAATCCAAACAGACTGTGAAATCTTTGCTTGGAAGTAATCAGATCAATTTTATAGAAATTGATGACACATACCCCTTGGCTTTGGCTTGGACGGACATTGCAGGTAATATTCATTCAGGCGTTGCCCGAAGTATAACCTATGCTAATGATGAGCTAAGTGTCAGTGTGAGAACATCCGAAGGTGACTGTCTGCTGTCAGAGAATGAGTTTCCGCCGGAATGTTTTCTGTGGCTCGACAAGTTGATAGATTATTTGTCATCAAATATCAATATGCGGATGCAGGCTGTCTAAACACAGCCTCTCCACCTCTCCCTTTTATATCGTATCTTCCCCCACTTATATCTCTTCAATCCTCCCTTTTATACAAGTCAATTTCTATCATACATCTTACACTCAGGAAGCCGTTCATTATTATTCTGCGAAGTTCGGAGTGGCCGGAATTTCTTGCCAAGTTGTGTTTCTTCACAAATCTTCCTTTCAGAAGAAAGAGTATTTGCTCGAAAAACTTGTCTTGAAACGGCCACTACCGCTTAATGCAGAAATAATAAACAACTTCCCTGTAAGTAAGAGTATAGGGAAATAAAAAAAACAGTGCTTATGTTTAAAGAATTATTTGAATTGATGTCAGACAGAGATATGATTTCAATTACTCTGACCAAAATTAATGACAAACTTTCTGTTTCGGTTATTCCCAACAAATCCGGCTTGAAAGATGAAGCAAAAAACAAACTTACACCTATTGTCATATGCGGTACACCGGAAGAATTTGAAGAGGGATTTATTCAGACAGTACACTCACCCTTGCAAAAGACCATTGGCATTATGACCAATATGGCTGAATATGAGAAATCAGTGGAAGAAATGAAAGCTAAATCCAAGGAAGCCGAAGAAGCAAAGAAAAAAGAGGATGCGCAACAAAAGTCATTTAATGAGAAATTCTCTAAGGTAGAAACCCTGTTCAATGAGAAGAAATATTCAGAGGCAGCATTATTGCTTAAAAAAGTGTCCGCTATGGAAGGTGCAGACATTGACAAATGCAACAGACTGAGAGAAAAGATAAATACAGAACTTAACAATGGAACTCTGTTCCAATAAATAATTTGATATATGGCATTACAAGTAACAGGATTGGTACGAACATTCAAGTTCAATGACAAGGTGCTTGCAGATCCAAATCCGGAAATGACACCTGACGAAGTATTATTGTTTTATTCGGGAACATATCCTGAACTCACAACAAGCAATGTTCATCAAAGATTGACCGAAGAAGGTCAGTTAGAGTATGAATTCAAAACAACCATTGGAACTAAAGGTTAATTTATATGAACACACAAGTATGCAAAAATCCGCTACATATACGACTGGGAAACATCTTGTTAAAAGAAAAGAACAGACAGAACAACCACATCGGAATATCCGTCCGAAAAGAACGGATATTGCCAAGGTGGTATCAGATTACTCATTCCTGAATGAGATTATCGCTCCTATTCGTTTGATAGACATCATATCTCAACCTGATATGATGTCTATAGATAAGGATATAAATCTGAAAACATTGATAGAATGTGCCACAAAATATCTCTCACTCTATGGTATTAAATTCTCATTCGAGCCTACAGGAAACTGGAGCAATGATTTCATCTGCTTGACGAACAGATTTTCAGAAAGTCTGCCCGATTGTCAGGAGCTTGACATATCATGTTCAGACGAAGGCATTTGCTTTTCCGTTTATAAGTTTTCAGACCGGTATTGGAGCGATTTTGTATTTATTCCTGTAGCTGCAGCCCAAAGGCTTGACAAGGATATCCGAAAGATGTTTCTTCAATTCATAGCTTTAATGATGACTGAAAACAAACTTCCATTTGTTTCAGAGACTTTTGATTTTGAAACGATGAAAGACGATATTGAAAATCGCAAGGACGAGGAAGAAGATTTTTCACCTGAATTTACAGAAGTCATCAAAATGTATTCACAAAAAAACAGTGAGGCTTTTCTTATTTTTAAGGAGATACAATCATATTATGAAACCATCAGTACTGAGCAGCTGTATGAAGATTTGTCGAAGTTTTCATGCAAGACTACAGAAGAAAAAATGCAGGTAGAATGTTTACAGAGAGGCTTGCAGTTAATGAAAGACAATACACTTATGCAGTATTGCTGTCCCGCTGATAACAACGGCATTTTAGATGATGTATATTATGATGAAAGAGGAATGTGGAAAGAAACAATTATGGTTCATTATGGACTTGATGATGACCTTTTAATGGACGACCTGTTTAACATGAAATCAGATTATCTAAGTCAAATCGGCTGTTTTGAACCTTGCATAGCGCAATTGCTTACATTGGATAGACCTATGGCAAAGCTGCCTGACGCAAATTATCCGTTTATATGGCAAGATTATATAGTTTATGATTTATTATCAGTTTTTTCCGTTGAAAAATGAACACAGACTTTATCAATACAACATTGAAGCCACGAATGGCACTTATAGTATATTCTGACGAGAGAAAAAACAATATCTATCTTGAAAGGCGTGATATTGTAAATGGACGTATGACCGCAGGAGTACCAGTATCAGAAGATTGTATCAGGGATATACTTTCTATGGAGTTGAAAACAAACAAAATGGAACTCCACGGCGCTATCCCACGGAATTTGATATATGCAGACGGTAGAACAGGCTTTGAGAAGTTTGTATGGTATCAACCGGCACAGAAGAAAATGCATTATTTTAAATCCTCTTTGGGTATTCCTAACGGAGAACTCTATACCCCTCCACTTTTATATGTTGTCAGAGGTAATCAGCTCGCAATGTATGCTTTCAAGGGTTCATACCCCAATGGGAAACTTTACATGGCACCTTTCTTTAATGTTGCAAGCACACATGTATGCTTGGGCAATGCCAAGCTGGAAAATATAAGTGATTATACATACACAAATGTCATTGAGTATTGGGAGAAACTCTTTTGGCAATCTGAATTCTCACATATTCTTGAAAATCCTGTAAAGTCAAATCTTGCTGTACTGACAAAGAGACTTCAGGCATCGCAGGAGAAATTTCCAGCCAGTGAATTAATAGAACTTCCGTTTACCCTTAAAGATTTTATAAAATGAAGAAAAAACCAAAGGCACATTTTACCTGTGAATATATAATTAATCCGCAACACAGAATTTCAGTCAATCTTATCGGACTTGGAGGAACAGGCTCACAGGTTCTTGACGCACTTGCACGCATAGATGCAGCGTTATACAAACTGGGGCATCCGGGATTGTCAGTTACATGTTATGATGCCGACACGGTAAGCGAAAGCAATATCGGCCGGCAGATGTTCAGTCCGGCAGATATTGGGTTAAACAAGGCCGTATGTCTTGCCACACGTGTCAACCGTTTTTATGGTCTTGATTGGGAAGCTGTACCGGAATTTTATAATTTACACTCTACACCGGCCAACATTACGGTTAGCTGTGTTGATACCGTCAAAAGCAGACTATTGATAAATGATAGCCTAAAATCAAACTATTCGGCAAACTACTTGACAAATCCATATTACTGGCTCGATTTCGGTAATTCTGCCAAAAGCGGTCAGGTGATACTCGGAACGCCTAAGAAAATAGCTCAGCCAAAGAAAAGCACGTATAATGTCGTGAGTAAGTTGCCAACAATCATGGATCTGTATGATTTGACACAGATTGATGAAAACGAAAGTGGACCAAGTTGCTCACTTGCAGAAGCATTGAAGAAGCAAGATTTGTTTATCAATTCTACACTTGCCCAGTTGGGATCAGCTATACTATGGAGTCTCTTCCGTGAAGGCATATTGAACTATCATGGTATCTTTCTCAACCTGAAAACAATGCGAACCAATCCGTTGTTACTGAAGTAGCCCATGCTGCTTCAGTAACACAGGCCACCCACCTTTTATAGAAATATCTCTTTCCCCTTTTATAGAACACAGCTTGTTCCCTTTTGTACTATTGTATCATACAATACTGCCTTATACTCTTTCAGTCTTACTTTCAATACTTAAAGAAATATTTCATCAGAATATTCACCTTCCATCACTACTAATTGACTCGTTCAATCTAATTTTCCAGTGAAATAAATCGTTTTATTCCAGCAAAGTTATGACAAAACTTTATTATGGAGACGGTACCCTCGATCAAGGCTGAAATATATTCACAGTAGAATTCTTCCGACATTTTACAATGTTGCGTAATTCCTTGTGAAGCCTTGTTCGCTCCTTTGTTTTGTCTTTATAAGCTGTCATAAAATTAATTTATTTTTCAACTTAAAAATTATAGATTATGAAACGAGTTAACAATTTTGAGATTACAGGGAATTGTGTTGCTGATGCAAAACTTCATTCATTTAGCACAGGTAAGCAGAAAGCGACATTCAGCGTTGCAGTAAATTATATTTACGAGACAACACAAGAGGGAGAAAAAAAATCCGTTGCCGAATTCTTTAATGTTGAGACCTGGGACAAGAATGTATTCGACCTGATTAAGAAAGGTGCTCCACTTGTTGTAAAAGGATTCAGAAAAGGAAATCTTGTAAATGATAAACCATATTACTATATTGTCGCCACGAGTGTAGAAGCTTTTGTTCCGGACCCAAAAGAAAAATGATCCGAAGAAACATTCTGGGAGTAGCAGAAATGCTGCTCCTTTTTTTATGGGCTTAATTTCCAATATACCCTTTTTTATGTAAGGATCTCCCTGAATGTTCATATATAGGAACAGGTTGTTATAACTGATAAATATCTTCCCTTTTTTAAAATAATATAGAGAACTTCTCTTTAATTTCTTTCATATGAAATACTTGAAAGACCTTTATAGGAAAATCCTTATTCTCCCCTTTTATAAGTGACTATTTTTGGAAAGTTAAAAAAATCATAAACATTCTCAATCATGAAAAGTTCACTTATTCTCAAAATTGATGATTTGATTTGGTTGAAACAATCAACTAATGTATATAACAGATTCGATTTGTTTATAGACTTGATAAATCAAGCAAAAGAGGAAAGAAAGGAAACAATTAAGCGTGGAATAAAAATATCTCTTGAACCTGGTCAGATAGAAGTATCCATCATCAATCTAGTAGCTCGTTGGCATCTGAATAGGAAAACAGTAATAAGTTTCCTTAACGGGCTTGAGAAGCGGAATTTGATATGCAGAGTATCTAACAAACTTACAACTATAATCAAACTGAACTGTCTGTTTGAAGTAACAGACAAAAACAAGAATTTTCGCTCAACAAATGATGAAAAAAATTACCAGACAGATAGTTGTGTATCAGACTCAACAGATTATCTAACAGAAGTCCAATCACCGTTAGGAAAATACAAACTCGAAATTACAGAACAGGATAGAAAAATGTGTCAGCAGGTTTTTCAAATGTTTATTGATACGTTTCCAAAGTTTAGCAGGCCTGATGATTACAATGAAGATGTTGAAAGATTTATTTATAGCATTTTCATTATTCAAATGAATGGAGAATGGTCATTATTAGAGAAATATTTTAATTCACTAAAATCAGACCCACTCATTAATATTTCGCTTTCAAACTCAACCGATAATGAGCAATGTTCTTTTAAAAGGGTTTTTTCATCACACTGGCAGGAAATACTTGGAGTCTGAATAAAGGGAAAATGAATGGAATTTCATTCATAACAAGGGGAAATTTGTTGGTTACTTTCCCTATGCATCTTTAGCAAAAATCAGATTTTTTGGAGGGCTTGCCCTCCCCCACCCTTTTCTAAGGGGAAGCCTAATTCCCCCTTTTAAAAAAAGGGTGGGTTTACAGCATACAAAAAATGGCAGCAAGCTGAAAAATTTTGTTGAATACTTTAATGTGATTATCATGAATGGAAAATTAAACAAGCAGGTTGTAGATTTACAATCATCAAGTGGAATAACATCCGCTGAAAGTAACGAATTCCAGCGTAATTGGAATGATGAGAAATGGGATAAAAGCCAAAAAGAAGGGAATTATGACCGTACAAGGTCAAAATTGAACTTTGAAATAGCTTATGGAGGAATTGTCCAGGAGATCGATAAAAATCGAACAGTGGGCGAAAGAATAGCTCTCAGACTTAAATCTCTTGGGTTGGATGATCCCAATGATGGCAGGAAAAACAAGAATATAAGAATTTGTGGGAAATTTATTATTGGCGGCAGTAGAGAAAGGATGCACCAATTAGCATTTGGGAATCAAGCTGTAAATTTGAAAAAAGGAGCCGATAATTCATCCATTGTTAGGTGCAAGGATATCGAAGATTGGGCCAAAGATGTTTACAAATTTGTATCAAACAGATGGGGGGAAGACAATATCGTTGGTTTTTATGTGCATCTTGACGAAATGAATCCGCATATACATTGCTGTATGTTACCTATCACAGACCAAAACAAAATATCATACAAAATGGTCTTTGGTGGTTCATCAAAAAATGAGTTCCGTGAAAAAATGCTTGATCTACATTCTTCCTTATCAGTAATCAACAAAAAATATGGATTAGAAAGAGGAAGTAGTGTAATAGAAACTGGTGCCAGACATCGCTCTACTGAAGAATACAGAAGAGACCTCGACAATGAATGTACAATATTACAACGAGATATTTCTACAAATAAATCAACACTTGAGTCTCTACAAAAAGACATTCATAAAGCACGGATTAAAAAGAAATCACTATCTACAATGATTGATAATCTTGAAAAGAAACATGAGGAATTATCAAACAAAAAGGATGAACTGTTATCTCAGATTAACAATGATAGCGAGAGTATGTGTGAGCTAAAGGAACAGTTAAAGAATCTAAATGATGAGCTAAACTTAATTGAAGAAAAGATCATTGATAAAAAGGATAAACTTAAAACTGCAGAAGACGAGTTGTCACTACTTCAAGCTTCAATTGACAAAAAAAGAATTGAGGGAAAAGCATTAAGTAGGGAAAATGCTAAGGCTGTTGAAAACATCCAGGAACAGATTAACTATAGACTTTCGTATTCCATACTGCCTGAAATTTATGATGAATTCCGTGAAAGATTATCGAAATTGAATGTCTCCAATGCAGAGTTTTTTAATGGTACGATCTTAAAGGATCTGACAGAAAATGGAGATAAAATCATGAAGTGCGCGTTGCTATTATTTGCTGGATACTTAGACCAAGCTATTTCGTTTGCTCAAAGTTCTGGCGGAGGTGGAGGTAACACCACTGGTAAATGGGGGCGAGATGATGATGAAGATGATAAACAATGGGCAAGAAGATGTATACTTATGGCACATCAATTAATGAAACCTTCCACGAAAATTAAAAAGAAACGATAAATTAATACCACATACATATTAGGAGAGATTAACCCCTGCCACAAAATTGTAGCAGGGGTTAAACATTTGAAAGACTATAGAAGGAATGAGGAAGGTAAACTTAACTCTCTATAAGTATACCAGTAAACAACCTCAAAAGTCTACCGGGCAACTTTGCCGGATACGTGATGAACAGAAAGTCTTCGGAAAAATACATGTAAATACAGATCTATAATGATATTTAATACAAAAAAAATGACAACTACACAATAGTATTCAGAAATATATCATAAATTTGTAACTATCACCAAAAATTCATCTATATGAAAAAGTTTTTATCATTATTAGCAGTTTCTATTTTCATTGTAGGTTTTAGTTCCTGCTCTGAAAATGATTTAATTGATAGTATAGAAACTAAGTCTATACCAACAATCGAGACAAAAGAGTTAAAAGCTGATATTCAATATCAGGCAAATATGCTCAATGCTAAAATACTTTCAACATTTACTTCAAAAACAAGAGAAAGTAATGAGGTTATGTATCCTGAATATTACGGCGGTTCTTATATAACTCCTGAAGGTAAATTGATTATATTTATAAAAGGAGATATAACTACTGGACGTAATAATATAACATCCATAACAAACGATAGCCAAATTATTTATAAACCTTGTAGGTACTCTTTTCAAGAGCTAACTGATATTGTAAATAGCATCGGAGATTATTTAAAAAACAATCTCATTATTAAAAAAAATATTAGTGGAGCAGCTATTATTGATGGAGAAAATAAAGTTGAAGTCTATCTGAAAGAATGCAATGAACAAACCATAGCTGATTTTAAAAGAGATGTTATTAATCACGATGCTATATCATTCCTCCAGTCGGAAGAAAGTTGCATTGAAAGTAGTATTTTATATCCAGGAGGTATGGCTTCAGTAAATACATCTTCGACTAGTTACGGATCATACGCATTTAGAGCTATTGAAAATTCTGGTTCTAAAAGAAAAGGTATGGTTACAGCTGGGCATGTTATATCACAAGGAGGAACAATCTATTTTGCAGGCGAAGAAGTGGGAGACTGTTCTGTTTCTAAACAAGGAGGTTCGGCTGATGCCGCTTTTATCCCAACAAAAGACAACTATGAATTAAGTAATTTTATTTCAGGAACATTATTTGAATTATCAACAGAAACAAGTCTCCCTGGAGCAGGAACATATGTAAATCTTAGAGGAGCAACCTCTGGAGCACAAGGGGGAAATATCATCAGCACAAATGCCGTAGAAGAATTCAACGGACATGCTTACACAAACCTGACAACAGCGCAATATACTAGCGACAATGGTGATAGCGGTGGCATTATATATACATATATTAGCAAAGATGAAATAAGATACACTGTGGGTGTTCATTTAGGAAGAGCAAATGGTGTAAAATATTTCTCTAAAGCCGATTATGTACTATCAACATTGAATGTTTCTCGTTACTAAAAAAATGTGTTCTGGCTTTTTTACCAGAACACATTTTCATATTTATGAAAATATTGTTAATAATAATCGGGGGGATTCTCTTGAGTTGTCAAGGTAATAAAAAAAGTATGAATACCCCATCCATTGACGACACAATACGTTATGAGGTACAACATAATCCTAATGAAGAAATTTCGATGAAAACTCTTCATAGGAGTTACTGTTTCCCATTGTCAGAGATAGAAGTTCATATAGTAAATAACTCCAATAAAGATATCATAACAGGAGTCGATTATGTTATAGAATATTTTACAGAAAATAAGTGGATAGAAATTCCTTTACATTATGCCTTTATTGATATAGCAATAGTAATACCACCTAATAAAAGTGAAATATTTACTATTGATTTACAACAAAGAAAATACACTTATCAAAAAGGACTTTACAGAGTTATTAAAACAATTCGTACTAATAGTAATCACAAAATCCTTAAAGCTCAATTCCAAATTCAATAAAATGTACATTTTATTGAATTTGGAATTGACGACATGGAAACTAATATACAGCAAAATTTGGTTGGTCTTTTGATGCTTGTTTCATAACATTGCGGATAGAAATGCCAAAAGACTTCTTATACCTATGGAGGTTGAAAGAAGTCTTTAGCTGATTTTATGATTTGTCAATCATAAAATTCCGATTTTTAAGATGACAACGAGAGGGGACATTTATGTCTGTGAAGATTAATGTAAAACTCCTCGGATTGCCCCCTTTTTTGTGGGCAATTAAAAATGGCGACCGAAACAGCCGCCATTTTTCCCATGCGTTTCTGCAATGGGCTTGCCAGTGCCTCCGCTTGTATTTCTACAAATATAAGCAATTCCGTTTTCTTCTGCAATTATAAAGGCACAATACCGGGACAGTTTTGAACAACTGGCTCCTGTAATCTTATTCCGGATATCTGCAAATTTGTTTTGTGAACGACACAAAATCCATACTCTCAGCTATAAAATTACATACCCATTCCAAAACCCCGGCTTCTTTTCCTGGGCTGGTCGAGTTCTTCTTCCAGCTGCTTCTTCCGCTGCGGTGCCCGGTTGATTTCCGGAACCTGGGAAATACTGTTTCCCTGTTGTTGGCTCTCTTCTCTACCTTGTTCCTGGTGTGGTTCCAAAAGATCACGGCTCCAGAACTTATAGTCCAAACAACAGAATCAAAGACCAAAGCGAAAAGCCTGGCAGCAGAAGACGCCAAAGACCTCCAGCTCCTTCAGAAAGAAAATAAGCGATTACGTTACGAAATCAAAACTCCTCAGGAGTATAAGGAAAGGTGCACTGGGAACTTTGCCAGGTACGTTACGAACAGAAAACTTTCGGGAAAATAAAAGTAAATGAGGGTGTGTCAAAACTAAAATAACTACTCCTCAAAGTTACAGATTATAACTATAATATTTAAAAAGGTCGCATCAAACTCTGTATTAAGTAATGATACAGCCCTTTCTTTAGTCTTTTAGGATGCACAAATTTCAAATTATAAGTTCATATTTTTAAAGAAACGAATTTTGACACGCCCTCTTTTTTCTTGCTTTTATAGTCTAAATATTGATATTTGAAATATCGAGTTTAATTTAGACTTATGGAAGAAAAAATAGGATATGCCAGAGTAAGTACGTTTCCCTTCAGGACAATCTTAATACTTCTACCGCTGTCGGCAGGTTCACCATGCAGATACTCGCATCACTGGCCGAGTATAACCGCAATCTTATCCTTGAAGGTTGTAAAGCCAGAATCGAGGCAGCCAAGAAGAGGGGGGTAAAGTTCGGAAGACAGGAAGGGACTAAGATGAAAAAGCCGAAGAAGGAGGCTGTCATCCAACTCTACAAGGCTGGTACAGTCGTACAGCAGATAATGGAGATAACCGGCATCAAGGCCAAACAGAAAATAATTATTCACAAGTCACTCATAGAAGACCTTTGCCTCTTATCCGACTAAAAATGGTCAAAAACCACTTCTTATCAAACTAAAAATGGTCTAATTTGTATTTAAAGAGCTTCTTATTTACTATATTTGTAGCAAATATTGATTTATAAAATATGAGTATCGCACTGAATATTTCGGAAATCCTTTTCGCTGGTATAGATATGAGTGAAAGCAAAAGGAAGAAAATGGTAAATGAAGGCAGTATCCGTAAGATAACATCTAAGATATATACTCCCAATATGGTGGATTCATTGGAGGATATAGTCAAACGCAATGTTTTTCGCATTTTAGGTTTCCTTTTCCCTCATGCTGTAATCAGTCATAGGAGTGCTTTTGAGTTAAAACCTACTGAAGCCGGAGATATTTACCTTACATACGAATATACGAAGAATGTGAAACTTCCGGGTTTAAAGGTTCACTTGATGGAAGGACATGGCGGTGGTGAACGTGACATGCCCTTCATAGAGAATCTATATATATCAAGTGCTGAAAGAAGGACATTGGAGAATCTACAGGCCAGTCGTTCACGTGGTGGTGTGTCTAAGTGCTTACCTCGTGAATATATTGAAAACTACTTGGAAAAACATCTTCAGGTGAATGGAGAAAAAGGGCTGAACGATTTCAGGGATAAGGCGAGAGAATGCTCGTTGGAGCTTGGTATGAAAGAGGAGTTCAATACTCTCAATTCTATCATAGGCGCGTTGTTACTTACAAGACCAGTATCTATATTGACTTCTTCAGGTTCCGTGGCCAGAGCAAGCGGTGAACCGTTTGATGCTGAGCGTGTCAAACTCTTCGGTGTCCTGTTTGAGGCATTGCATAACCAACCGTTTGAAACTATAGATGAACCTAATGTTGAAACATCTGCCTTTCGGAATTTTGCTTTTTTCGAGAGCTATTTCTCCAATTATATTGAAGGTACGGAATTTGAAATAGAGGATGCGAGACAGATTATAGAAACCGGACAGCCGATGCCTGCTCGCAATGCAGATTCTCATGACGTACTCGGTACCTTTCACATTGTGACAAGTCGCAGAGAAATGAGACGTGTTCCTTCGTCATCGGATGAACTGATAGATATTCTTCAAGACAGACATCGGGTGATGATGGCTGCTCGCCCTGAAAAGAATCCAGGTATGTTCAAGATGCAGAATAATCATGCCGGTGATACTCATTTTGTGGATTGCACGCTGGTTAGAGGGACACTGAGAAAAGGTTTTGAATATTATCAGGCATTGGATAATGCATTTGCCAAATCTCTCTTCATGCTATTTATGATTAGCGAGGTACATCCTTTTACTGACGGGAATGGCCGTATTTCCAGAATTATGATGAATGCGGAACTGGTGGCCGCTGACCAGTCGAAGATTATTATTCCGACTGTATTCAGAGAGGATTATCTAAATGCCCTTCGCAGATTGACAAGAAGAAATGATCCGAGTGTCCTTATAAGAGCTATTTCCCGTGTAAGACAATTCAGCGCCAATATTCAGGGTGATGACTTTGATGCTACACGAAATTATCTAGAACATTGCAACGCTTTTAAAGATGCTGACGGGTACATTCTTAAGTTTTGAATCTGTTACAGAATCAAAACGTACACTATTATAAATAATTTCAAATCGTTAATTCATAATTAATAGAACACTTATTATGACAAAGGAAGATTTTATAAAGAAATTCCCCGATATAAAGGTACAGCAGTTTGAAACTGAAACTATACTCAGTAAACAGGAAATCATGGATATCGTAGAGCAGGCTACACAATCTATGGATATGGGCCTTGTCTATTATGAACATTGTGGATGTAATATAAATGTTTTTACCTCAGACAAGATGAAGGCTGAACTTGCCAAAATGGTACCAGGCTATCAGGTTACAGATACGAATACTGGAGAAACAGGAACTATCGTATCAGAAAAATATATAGTTTGCGGCAATTACTGTGTGAGGGTGAAGTTCCCTTCCGGCACAGATGTTTATGACTGTGATTTCTTTGTAGAGTAATATTCAGAAACAAATTTTCAACAAAATGGAACATACTTTACCAACCAGATGAAACTGTCAAGCTGGAGATACACATGGAAGAAGATGAAACAGTCTAGCTTACACAGGCACAAATGGTTGAATTATTCTGTTCTACAAAACAGAATATAAGTTTACATATCAATAATATATTCAAAGAAAAAGAGTTAGTTAAAGATTCAGTTGTCAAGGATTTCTTGACAACTGCTTCAGATGGCAAAAAACACCAAACTAACTTTTTTAATTAATTATTCGATATAAACTATATTTTAAAATAAATATTTACAGTACAATACCTTCTGATATAAATCAGGCTCAAAAATAATTGAATAAATGCTGTATAACATATAAAATTATCATATAGTATATCGATATCTAAAAATATTTCCGTAATTTTGCATTGTATTGTATAATACAATTCAAATATTGTGTCTTAGGAGTTTTTATGTTCAAGTTTTAATATATTATAAAAAGTAAAAAATGACAATTCAAGAATTAGATACATATTATGAAAGTCTTTATAAGAAATTTAAAAGCGGGAATCCTGATTTTGAATTGAATCACGATCGTGCTCATAATACTACTATAGAGCGTTTTATGCTTGATAATTCTTTGGTAATTAATATGTATTGTGGAGAAATGTCTGTGTTTCGGAATAATTTTTATGAATATATAAATAAGGATAATCCATCGAAATCAGAAGAAAGTGAAAAGTTGGGTGATATTCTTAAAAAAAAATTAATTGAAAGTCTGGAACGATTTATCAAGAAGCAAGACACTCAATTGTGCATTTTTTTAGAAAAATTCGATGAAAGTTACTTTAGAGACTTAATAGACCGTGATATTTTTACCAATGGAGTACATTTGGGTAAAATTAAGTTTTTTAAATTGGACGATGAATTATTATTAAAAAAAGGATTGTCACACGTATCTTATACTGATTCAAATATTGTTAGAATGGAAAAAAATCAATCCACTCACGAGGCTACTTGTGCAATTAATACTCCTATGGAGATTATGGATATATGGATAAATAGCTTTAATTCTATCCGTTCTGTAGCCCAACCGATTTCATATCCAAACTAAGAACAAACTCTGAATTATGGAATTTTTGGATTATAGCCAAACTTTTATTGGTGTATTAACTTCTTTAGTAGTTTTGTGTGTCATTATTAATTCTAGTAATTTTATTCACGAGATTTTAAAGAAAATAGGTGATAAAATAGATGAAGAGATAGATTCTTTAGACCACACTATTAATATCGAAGCGGCTTATGATAAAGCAGTAAAAGGACAAGCTCCCTATAAGTTGCTTCAAAAATTTATAGAAAAACCTTGGGAAAGTAAGCAAAATAAAGGTAATAAACAGGAAGATTTATATTCTAATGCACTGCAGTTAGATATGAAACTTAAAGCTTCTTTTGATAATTTCAAATCTGAATATTCTCCCAAATTTATAAAGCCTGCTCGTACATTAATTAAGACTGTAAAAGACTCAAGAGAACAAGTTATTTCACCATTATATGTTCTACTTTATTGTCTTGTTATATTTATTTGTGATGAAATAGTCTAGTAAGCTTCCAAATTTGGCGTATTGACTAGCATGTCTCTTTCGCATACCTTCGTG
>OGRF01001372.1_pt1 | contig 16427 bp, 16 predicted proteins | sample 1553381 | NCBI WGS metagenome assembly OGRF01 (sample SAMEA2580060, study PRJEB22360) | human gut metagenome | biome: human gut; feature: human-associated habitat; material: faeces | place: Denmark | collected 2008/2010
ATGCCCAATTCTTCCTTGACCGCTTTGACCAGTTCCGAGATCCGTCCGTCATGCTGGCGGCAACCAAGCTGCTCCATCACATGAGCCGGATCTTCCGGGACAACTCCGTCCCTAAGTCCCGCCCCGGCGGAATCCAGATCGACCGCAAGCGGCTGAAAAAGCTGCAGGAGAAGCGCATGGCCTTGGGCCATAAACCGGACGACCATGAGGAGCAGTGGCCTGACATGACGATGTAAGCGGCTCAAAAACTGGGCCGCAAAACAAAGAATAAAACCCTTCCACGCGGAAGGTAGAAAGGAACTGAATGAGAAAATCCAAATACAATTCTTTTGACGAACTCCCGCTGATGCTGACCGTGGAGGATGTGTCCCATGTGCTGGGCATCGGTCTGGCCCACGCCTACGAGGTGGCCCACCGCAGGGATTTCCCCACCATCACACTGGGAAGCCGCATCATCGTTCCCCGTGACAAATTCATGGAATGGATCGACGAACAGGCTGCGAAAAAATCTGAAATATTTTAGTAGCTATTCCAAAAACTCTGTGGTATGTGTTTGTGTTAAAAAGGAGGGATCATAAATGGCAAAGAAACGAGCCAACGGCGAGGGCAGCATCCGCAAAAAGCCCAGCGGCCGCTGGGAGGGCAGATATACCCAGGGCATCGACCCGGTCACCGGCAAGGCCATCCAGAAAAGTGTGTCCGCTAAGACCCAGGCAGAGTGCAAGGAAAAGCTGGCGAAGGCCATTCGGGAAAACCGGGGCGTGCCTATCCATCACACCGGAGACTACACTGTAGCGGAGTGGTGCCGCCTGTGGTTTGAGACTTACAGCAAGCCCAACATCCGCTACAATACCGCCAAGGGCTATGAAGGGATCATCGAACACCACATCATCCCGGCCATCGGTGTGATCAAGCTCAGGCAGCTCTCGTCCATCCATATCCAGAGGATGTACAACGAGACCAAGGAAAACGGCAGGATGCAGCGCGGGTCGAAGCAGAACGGCAAAGCGCTATCCAACACCTTCGTGCGGCGTGTCCATGCGGTGCTGCAGGCGGCGCTGAAGCAGGCGGTGAAAGAGCGGCTCATCCCGTACAACCCCTGCGAGAACTGCCGCATCCCGCCCAAGGACAAGAAAGAGATGACCATCCTCCCGCCGGAGAAGATCGGCAGATACCTCCAGGAAGCGGAGAAGTACGGCGTCCTGCCTATGTTCTATCTGGAGTTGTCCAGCGGCCTGCGCAGGGGAGAACTGCTGGCGCTCCAGTGGGAGGACTTGAATGTAAAAGAGCGCATCCTGACGGTGAATAAGCAGGTCACCCGCATGGAGGGCGAGCTGGATGTGACAGAACCAAAAACGAAAAACTCTGTCCGCAAGGTGGCGTTGTCGCAGCAGGCCGTGAACCTGCTGGTGCAGGAGCATGAACAGCACCCGGACAACCCTATCCTGTTCCCGTCGCCCCGGACGGGCGGCTACTGGAGTCCGGACGCGGTGTCAAGGATCAACCGGAAGCTGCTAAAAAACGCAGGCATCGAGGAGCACGTGCGCTTCCACGACCTCAGACACACATTCGCCACCATGGCGATTTCCAGCGGCGTGGATGTGAAGACCTTGTCCAGCATGCTGGGTCACTACAGCGCGGGCTTCACTCTGGACACCTATACGCACATCACCAACGATATGCAGCGAGGCGCGGCAGAGAAGATCGGCGGCTTTATGGAATCGGCCACGGCAGCCAACGCCCCGGAGCCTCCCGACCCGCCGGAGGAGAACCGGTGCAAGGTGATACCGTTCGAAAGGGTGGGGTAAGTAATGTAAAACAGCCACAGATAGAAGCGACTCTATCTGTGGCTGTTCACACTATTGCATATCAAGATTAATAGAATCTGTTTCTCTGTTCTTGATGTATCTGGTCTTCTTTGTAGGCGGCCATGATTCGCTGATATTCCTTCGGGTTATCATTTTCGCAGTCCAGTGTAACAATTCGGTCAACGTACGGCTTTAATGGTTCAGGGCTGTACCAAGGCTCTTTTATTGTGAGATAAATGATTTTTTTCGTCTTCTGCCGTTCTGCCATTTCATGTAGCATTTGAATCTCTTCTGGATTTTTCGTAACACTTTGCATCGGCCATACAATCATGAAGTCAAACGCATAATTGTCGTATTTATTGCTACTGCTCCTGGTGGATAGATTGTCGAAATAGATAGTAAGGTTCGACAATTGCATGGACTGTCCATACTTTTTAGGAACTTTTACTTTGGAAAGACCTGCCCAACGGAAGAAATCCTCCATCCCATCCTTTGTGGTATGAATAAGAAAGATTAGACCTTTAGACCTCCCTCGAACATTCAGTGCTTTTAGAAGTGTCCGGTGTTTTTCTTCGTCGGCTATGCCGCAGATCAATAGCGTTTTCTCTGTCTCATTATTTAGGAAGCTTGCAATTTGCTTATAGGCGTTTTCTACATCAGACATGAAAATCCTCCTGATAAAACACTATCACAATGTGATTGGTTGGTAATTTTTTTAGCTGTACCTGACAATACAAAAACTACTATAAACCATTATAGGCGCTAAAAAGGAAAAACTCAAGTTTCCGTCGTGTCTGTGGCGAAATACCCGAGTTACACCCGTTAGGGATGGGTTAGGGATTTTGCGGTTTTCGGCGTTCCTCCGTACCGAGGTTGCAACCGCCATTTTACCGCTCTGACCACAATTGGGATGTGGTCAAGCACGCTTCAAAAATTGAACTAATAACGCAGAAAAACCGCCTAAAAAGGCGGTTTTTCTGGGAAAGGTGGTCCGAGTGACAGGATTCGAACCTGCGGCATCCTGCTCCCAAACTTATCGAGAACACTTTTTCTACTCGTTTATAGCGGTTTTTAGCCATTTCCTATTTGTTTTACTTACTCTTTGACGCTCTTATCTCCGCTGTTTCCGAGTGTTCCGGAGCCGTATGTGGTAATCTATGTGGTCAAAAACGCTTCCCGCCCGGTTTTCGGTGAAGATTCACCGGTGCCGGATGGGAAGCGTTTTGTGTTTCAGGGCGTCTGCATTGTAACTCTGAAGAGGCTGTTATGCAAGAGGTTTCTGCGAGGGTGGCAGCTCAGCAGTTGCAGCGCTATAGACAAAGAATACTATCACGCATTTGCTCTCTAAAGGTGAAACTCGCTTTCCCTCAATAACTATCGCATTCCCGTAATTTGAGGGACATTTTAAGGGAAAGTATATTGAAATACGAGAATGCGCTTGTTCATGTGAGCGTCGGTTTTTACACTGCCTTACCCAAAAAAATACTGTTTCATATCTGAGACACCGCCATCCTTATCGCAGAACCATTCGTAATCAGCGAGACAGTTCTGGCAGTGGGCAATTACATCAAATCCGCCTGGTGAATGCTGGTTATCGGCAATGCTCATGACCTCCAAGGGCTTCCCGCAGGCTGGGCAGGGTCTAATCTTCCTCGCCTTACGAGTGGCACGCTCTCTCTGCTCTGTTTCAAGTGCATCTAAAAGACCCTGCCAAAGATTTGGATTCAGTTCATGCTCTGCATAGTCTTCAAGGTGCCGCCTAATCTCATCGGCAGCCAGTACGAGAAACTTATCATCCAGAAGCTGAATGTGACGCTTAATATAATCAGCGACTACCATGGGCATACAAGTATTCCTGCCCATCGCATACCGCATTGCCGACAGCAGGATCAAGCGAAAGTCAGAGTCGCAGATCAGGGCGAGCAAGTCCTGGGGGAACAGCAGAAACTCCTTGCCATTGTTCATGAATACGCGCAGCGGCCGCCGTTCTTCCGTTACCAGGTTCAGTAAACTGTTAGCTTGATCTTTCAACTCATCAACGGTAATCGATTCGTAGTCCTGAAACGGGTTTACTTCATAATTCATCATTTGACCTCCAATCAGTTTGTCCTCGTTATGAGGTGTTGGCATTGTAGCTCTGACTGTCCGGAGGTTCAACCGTTTCTTTCGCGGCTTGAAAAGAAATTGAATAGAGTCGGAATTCGTGCGGATTTATCATTTTCTTGCTTTTCCTGCCCAAAAGGGGACCCGCCTTTCGTGCGGATCCCCGATGATCCATCAAACGTGGAAGGACTCGCCGCAGCCGCAGCGGCTCTTTTCATTCGGGTTGTGGAACTTGAAACCCTCCTGGAGTCCTTCGCGGGTGTAGTCAAGCTCGGTGCCGTCAAGGTACGGAAGGCTCTTCTCGTCGACGATCACCTTGACGCCGAAGCTTTCCCAGACCTGGTCGTCGGAGTTGACCTCATCGGCGAACTCGAGCTTGTAGGCCATGCCCGAGCAGCCCGAGGTCTTGACGCCGAGGCGCAGGCCGACGCCCTTTCCGCGCCGGGTGAGGAACTTCTGGACGTGCTTCGCGGCGGCTTCAGTCAGCGTAACTGCCATGATTCATCACTCCTTGGACTGCTTGTTGCGGTAGTCGTTGATGGCCGCCTTGATTGCGTCCTCGGCGAGGATCGAGCAGTGGATCTTCACGGGCGGAAGCGCGAGTTCTTCGGCGATGGCGGCGTTGGTGAGCTGGCCGGCCTCGTCGAGCGTCTTGCCCTTGACCCACTCGGGGTACATCTTAGCCATGAGAGCTGGGACGTACTTCTCCGGAGAGACCCAAGCGGTGAGTGTGCGGTTCGTCTTGACATAGTTCGCCTCATGCTTGACCTCTTTCATAAACTCCTCCTTGTTTTCGATACTTCGTTTTCCAATATTGCACTGGGAATTCTGTTTATCCCGCAACTTTCTACGCCGTCCACTCCATGCTCTCGCTCTGGAGCTGCGCCATGTGGCGGAACAGGCCGTTCTTTTTCAGCAGCTCGGCCGGAGAACCCATCTCAACCACGCGGCCGCCGGAGAGCAGGACGATCTGATCGGCGTTCATGACGGTACGCATGCGGTGCGCGATGATGAGCACCGTCTTATCCTTGATCAATCCGGACAATGCCGCCTGCACCGCCGTTTCGTTTTCCACGTCCAGCGAGGCCGTTGCCTCATCCAGCAAAATCACCGGCGCGTCCTTCAAGATGGCGCGGGCAATGGAGATGCGCTGCCGCTCGCCGCCGGAGAGCCGGGAGCCGTTTTCCCCGATCAGGGTATGGTAGCCGTCCGGCAGCTTGGATACAAAGGCGTCGCACTGCGCCGCCTTCGCCGCCGCCAGCACCTCCTCGTCGGTGGCGTCCCGCTTGCCGAGGCGGATGTTTTCCATCACGGTATCCGCAAACAGCACCACATCCTGAAATACGATGGCGTAGTTTTTCAGCAGTGCCTCGCCGTCCACCGTGGACACATCCACGCCGCCCAGCCGCACCGTTCCCTCCGCCGGGTCCCAGAAGCGGGCTGCCAGCTTGGCTGCCGTGGACTTGCCGCCGCCGGAGGGGCCCACCAGCGCCGTCACCTGCCCCTGCTTCGCCGTAAAGGAAACGTCTCTTAGCACGTCCTCTTTTTCCCGGTAGGCAAAGGTCACATGCTCAAAGCGGATGTCGTAGCCGTCGGGAGTGTATTCGGTCAGGCCGGTCATGCGCTTTTCGTTCTCGATCTCCTGCATACGCTCGATGCGCACCTCGCAGGCGAAAACCGCGGCCATGTTGGCAAACATGGAGCCGATGGGGTCATATACCCGGGTGGCGGCGATAAGGAACATCAGAAACGGGATCAGTGCCAGGTCGCCGTGGCTCATCAGCGTTACCCCCGTGAGGACGGTGGTGGCGATACCCAGCTTTAAGAAAGACTGTGCCGCCGTGACCACGGAGCCTGTGAACAGCTCGCCCCGGATGGTGTCCTGCTCCGCCTCGTCCAGCCTGCGGTTCAGGTCAGCGATATACCGCGTCTTTTGGTTGCACGCCTTGATCTCCGGCGCGCACTCCAGCACCTCCTGCATGGCGTCGGTGGCCGCGCGGCGGGTGACGAGACCCTTCGTTATATGCCGCTTTTCCATGCGCCGGGAGAGATATACCATCAGCAGCGACGCAGGCACCACCCACAAAAGAGCCAGCGCCATCCGCCAGTCGTAAAGCAGCATGCCTGCGGAAATCAGCGCCGTGGAGATGAGCGCGCCGTGCATGGCGGGGTAAAAGTGGGAGAAGGCCTTTTCCAGCGTCTCCGTATCCCCCATGATGGTGGTGGTCAGGTCGGTCAGGTCACGGTTTCCGAAGAAGGACAGCGGGAGCTGGCGCAGCACCTCCGCCAGCCGGATGCGGCGGTTGGCACTTTCCCGGTAGGTGGCTTCGTATAGGGCCTTGTACTGGATCAGAAAGGTCACAAAGAGCGCGGCGAGGGCAAGAACGCCCGCGACCAGAAAGCGCGTAAGCCCCTCTCTTGGGTCGGTGCCGTTTGTCAGTGCCTCTACGATGCCGGAGAGTGCCGTGGCCAGCACGCCCACCGGCAGCATTTTGCTGATGTTGACCAGTACGGACCAGAACACGGCGGCCACATAGTCTTTTGCGCCCTTCTCCGTCATGGCGTATTTTTTGCGGATGCGTTCGATCATGCGGCACCTCCTACCTTCCACTGCGCGGCCTTTTGGTATTCCTCCCACATAGCGGCGTATACGCCGCCCTTTTCAAGAAGCTCGTCGTGCTTTCCTTCCTCGGCGATCTCGCCGTCCCGGATGACGAGGATGCGGTCCATGTTCCGCACCGTGGACAGGCGGTGGGCGATCATCAGCACGGTCTTGCCCTTCATCAGCGCCTCGAAGGCCTTCTGTATCTTCGCCTCGTTCTCCGGGTCTGCAAAGGAGCTGGCCTCATCCAGCACCACGATGGGCGCGTCCTTTAAGATCGCCCGGGCCAGCGCGATGCGCTGCATCTCGCCGCCGGAGAGGTACACGCCCTTGCTGCCGATCACGGCGTCCAGCCCGCCCGGCGTCTTTTCCAGAATGTCGCCGCACTGGGCAAGCTGCGCCGCATGTAATATCTCCGCCTCGGTGGCGTCTGGCCGAGCGGCGCGGATGTTGTCGCGGATGCTCTTCTTAAACAGGCGCACCTCCTGAAAGACAAAGGAGATCTGCTCCATCAGCTCCGCGGTGGGGATGCTTCGCACATCCCGTCCGCCCAGGAGCACCGCCCCTGCCTGCACATCGAAAAAGCGCGGGATCAGCCGGGCGATGGTGGTCTTGCCGCCGCCGGAGGGGCCCACCAGCGCCCACGCCGCGCCCTGTGGCAGATGGAAGCTCACATTCGCCAGTGCAGGCCTGTCTGCGCCGTCATAGGAAAAGGTGACATTCTCAAAGGAAATGCCGTTGTCCGCGGGCTTGCTTCCGCTGTCCGCCGCAGGCTCGGGAAGGGGGGACTCCTTCAATATGGCCTCCAGCTTGTTCACCGCCTCGGCGGCCTCCATCTGTGCATTGACCGCGTACATCAGCCGCTCCATCATAAAGGCAAGCTGGGGCGCGAAGAAGATGTAAAACACCAGATCGGCCAGCACTGCCCAGCCGTCTGCCGCGCCGCCGATGAGAACCATTCCCAAGGGCATGAGAAACAGGAACATGGCGTTCAGTACCACTGTAAGCAGGGTGTAGGGCATACGGCACATCATGGCGTAGCCGCTGGCAAGGTCGCGGTAGCTGAGGATGGCGGCATGAAAGCTCTTGAAGGAGTAAACCGTCTGCTGGAATACCTTCACCACCGGGATGCCCCGGACATACTCCGTGGCCTCGGCGGAAATGCGCTCTCCTGCCCGCTGGTATTCCTCAAAGAACTTCATGCCCGTCCCGGTCATCATGCTCATCAGGCAGACAAGCCCGATAATCATGGGGATCAGGCAGGCAAGCCCCATGCGCCAGTCAAAGACGAAGAGCAGTCCCACCGCCAGTACCGGCGTTACGATCCCACCCACCGCGTCGGGGATGGTGTGGGCAAGGAGCGTTTCTGTCAGCGCCGCGTTGTCGTCGATCTGCTTGCGCAGCCGCCCCGTAAGATTGGCGTTAAAGTACCCCAGCGGCAGGTCAATGAGATGGGCGACCGCCGCCTTTCGCATATTTGTCGCTACCCGGAAGGCCGCAAGGTGCGTGCACATGAGCCCGGCGAAATAGATCGCCGCGCTTAAAAGCGCTGCCGCCAGTGCGTACCAGCCGTAGCGGGCAAGCCCTGCCGGAACGCCGCCTCCCGGCGTTAAAATGCCTCTGGCCGCGTACCAGACAAAAACGAACGGGAAAATGCCGACCGCCGCCGAAACGCCGGACAGCCCGCAGCCCAAGACGGACAGCCACTTATGCCCTCCGGCGTATTCCAGCAGCCTGCCCAGCACCGGCGGCTGCTTTTCTTTTCTCTGTTTGGTCATATTCCGTGTTCCTTTCTTGAAATATATGGATTTGTTGGAGGATACGCCGCTCTGGTTAGAGATAACTAACCGACAGTTATTTTTTTAAGGCTCATTCGAGCCTTAAAAGTCCGCTCCAGCCGGAGTGGAAAAAGATAGCCAGTTCATCAACGTATTTCATGGCTTCCTCTCTTGGCATATCGTGGACGATGGTTTCACACACCGCCGTAAAGTAAGCTCTTGTGATCATGTGATGAAGCTGACGGGTCATGCTCCCGGAGAGCATATCGTTTTTTCTGAGGAGGGCGTAGTATTCCTCGGATCGATCGACCTCCAGCTCCACCAACACCTCGATGAAATCCGCATAGCCCGTTCCCTCCGCCCGGCAGAGAATCAGCTTGAATTTGTCGAAATGGTCGTACATAAACGTGACAAGCTCATGCAGGTGCTGGGTGGAAAGCTCCAGACTGTCTTTTGCTCTCCCCTCCGGGACAAGGTCAAAATAATCATCCTGTGCCGCCTTGAAGCGGGTGAGCAGCTCGCTTGCGGTCTCACCCACAAGGTCTTCAAACAGAGCGGTCTTATCCGGGTAGTAGCCGTAGAATGCACCCTTCGTGAAGCCTGCCTCCGCGACGATTTTATTCAGAGATGCGTCCTTGAAGCCTTTTTCCAGGAATTCTTTTTTTCCAATCTCAAGGATCTTCCTTTGGGTTTCCGCTCGTTCCATTGCCATCCTCCAAATATACCGCCGGTATATACTACTGGTATATTATAACCGAGCATAGTGGGTTTGTCAATGGGAGTGACACATTTTACACTAAACACATATACCCTTGCCTGGAGGATTCGCGATATTCTTTTGCGCATGGAAGGGAGTTCATACAGCCATATATGGAATCTCCAGCGAAATGCCTGCGGCACTTCGCTGGAAAAGCACTTAAAACAGCAACTATGGCTGATTTTTTGACTTGCCCTTCATCTCACCCATTCTATCACCGCAAAATACCCTTTGCAACGCAAATGGTTCATCGGAGTGCCGCCTGCGCGAGGCAATCTCTGACCGCTTCACGAATGGCATCGCTGGTAAATGTTGCAGATGAAACGGCATCCACATCCCAGGTCTGCGCCTCCACGATCCGGGAAGGGAGTTCATCTATTGCGCGGTCTGAGATATTTACTGTTTCGCTGTGAGATAGGACATGTACAGACAATATGCTGCTCCCGTCAAACTCTACCTCTACGGTAACCGGACCGGAATAACCTTCAGCGGAAGCCGTATAAACGCCCGCCGTGTAGATGTCTCCCGATTTGCCGCATCCGGCGCACAGCAGCAGCGCACCCACCAGCACGGAGAACAGCACTGATTGCACCCCTTTTTTCATGTGTTTGAACCTCCTGTTTTTTTGTTCTGCTCCGTTATCCTGAAGGGAAGGCATACCGGAACATTTAATACCGGATGTGTAATGACCTCCGCTTCTACATCAAAGATTTCCCGCAACGCCTGCTGGGTAATAACCTCTTGCGGCGTACCTGCGCTGTGCAGTGTCCCGTCTTTGATCGCCACCAAATAATCGGAAAACATGATGGCATGATTTAAATCATGAAGAACCATTACGATGGTAACACCATTTTCCCGGTTGAGGTGGCGCAGAAGGTACAATATATCCAGTTGGTGCGAGATGTCCAAATAGGTCGTGGGTTCATCCAGAAACAGCAATCCTGTTTTCTGCGCCAACGCCATGGCGATCCATGCCCGCTGTTGTTGACCTCCCGAAAGCCTCTCCATTTCTCTATGTTCAAGGGAACTCATGCCTGTACTGGCAAGAGCCCACTGGATGATCTCCCGATCCTTTTCGCCGAGACCGCTTAGCGCCGACCTGTAAGGAAAACGCCCGTATTCCACAAGGTCGCCGACTGTGATGCCGGCAGGGGCTTGCGCTCCCTGCGGCAGCAGCGCAAGTCTCTGGGCAACACGCTTTGTCGGCATTTCGCGGATCGCTTCGCCATCAAGGTATACTGCGCCGGAATCCGGGGAAATGATCCGGCACAGTGTCTTCAGTATGGTGGATTTTCCAGAGCCGTTGGAGCCTATCAAGGTGGTTATGCTGCCTTCAGGGATTTTTAAGTCAAGCCCCCTGAAGACGGCCTCCCCGTTATATCCGGCAGACAAACCCTTTGCCTGCATACGTGAAAGCATAGACGTCCTCCCTTAAAAATACCTGCGGAGCAGGAACAGAAAATACGGAGCCGAAAGCACGGAGATCACGATACCAACCGGGATCTCCCTCGGCTGAAAGGCAGACCGTCCCAGCGTGTCTGCCAAAAGCAACAGCAGCGCCCCCAGCAGCATGGAGGCAGGCATAAGGGCGTGGTGTCTGCCTCCGATCAGCCTTCGTGCCATATGCGGCGCTACCAGTCCCACAAAACCGACCCCTCCGCTGACGGCAACGCAGGCAGAGGTAAGAGCCACCGATGCAATCAGGAGCAGTCTCAACTCCCTCTCTACGGCTATCCCCAGAGAAATGGCCGTATTCTCTCCTAAGAGCAGAATATCCAGTATGTTCGACTTTGTAAGAAGAAAAGGAACCAGTATGAGCATATAGGGCAACAGGGCAAGAACCTGATGCCAGCTCGTTCCCCAAATATTTCCTGCCAGCCATCTTGCCACGAGCTGATAGCTGCTGTTGTCCATGTTCGCGGCCATGATTAGCATAAAAGAAGAAAATAGGGACGCAAGACCGATGCCGCCCAACAGAAAATACATTGGGAGGAGTTTTCCGTTCCTCTTTGCAAAAAGATACAGCAGTCCCGTTGTGCAAAGCCCGCCCGCTATGGCAAATATCGGCTGGTATGCCATGGTACGTATATGCAGCGCAGGGAAAAATGTCAGGAACAGCATAACGGCAAATCCCGCCCCTGCGTTTATGCCCAATATTCCCGGATCGGCCAGCGGATTCCCCGTGACAGTCTGCATGACGCATCCGGCAAGTGCCAGACCCATCCCACATAGAACGGCGAGGACGATTCTCGGAACGCGAAACTGCGCTACGACTACGGAGGCTCCCTCCGTATGTGGTTGTAATATGCTGCGAACCGCAGCTGAGAAGGGAATTCTTGCGTAACCACTGTTAACGGATAAGATAGCCGCAGCCACAATCAGGAAAAGAAGACCGTTGAGGATAAGGAGCTGTCTGGTTTTCTTTTTCATAAGACCATGCCCTCCTTCCTGAACGTAAGCGCAAAAAAGACGGGCACGCCGAGGATGGATACCAGTGCGCCGACAGGCGTATCAAAAGGGGCGTTTATCATGCGCGCCGCAATATCCGACAGCACCAGCACAACGCCGCCCATGAGCGCAGACACGGGAACCAGCCTGCGGTAATCACCGCCCACAAGAAGTCGGGATATATGCGGCACGATAAGGCCGATAAATGCGATGCCTCCCACGAGCGATACACTGGCTCCCGCAAGCAGCAACACCACAAGCATACCGAAAAGCCTGACCGTGCGGACATTTACGCCCAAGCTAGCGGCGCTTTCTTCTCCCAGTGCCAGCGCTGATAGCCGGCTCGATAAAAGCAAACCAAGCGCACTGGCTGAGAGAATCACCGGGGATAGCATTTTCAAGCTTTGCCATGTCACACCGGACAAACTTCCCGTGCTCCAGAAAGAAAGGGCTTTCACGATTCCAAACGCCAGAGAAACCGCCTGACTCAACGCGGTAAGCAGGGCTGATACAGCAGCGCCTGCCAGAATGAACCGGAAAGATTCGGATCTATGTTTGCCGGCGCCGAAACCATAGACCATGAATACCGCAAGAGCGGCTCCGGCAAAGGCGGCGCATGTTTTCACGATGTCTGGTGCGGCGGGAAACAGAATTGCGGACAGTGCAACAAGGAAACCGGCTCCCGCATTGATCCCCAGAAGGCCGGCGTCCGACAGGGGGTTTCTGGTAATTCCCTGCATCACAGCGCCGGAGAGAGCGAAGGCCATTCCTGTCAGCCCGGCAGCCAGCGCCCTGGGCATACGCATTTCCAACATAATCATTCCAACACCAGAAGCCTTAGCGGGGGACATAACCGTTTCCGCAAAGACCTTGAAGCTACCGCCAGCAATGCCGGTGCAGACGGAGAGAACCATTGAGAACCCAAGCAGCAGCACCAATGCGGCAAGAATAATCAGAAAAGCCGGCGCGGAGCGTTTGTATCGCCCTTGTCTCCGCGATATTCCCGCAACCGCACCTGTTCCCTTACTCAACGTTCCCATGGTTCAGAATCGCGTTTGCGAGTTTTTCCAAATAGAGTTCCTTTCCCATCGCCGTAAAAGCCATATTATACTGATCCTCATTGATACCAAAGTAAACGTTGCCGGCTTTGACCGCTTTCATATTCTTCCACACGGCAAGGTTCCCCGTGTCTCCAGCGCTGCCGTCGTCGCTAAAGAAGAAGATGTGATCTGCATCAATCAGGGAAAAGTATTCCGCATCGACCACTTCACCCCAGACATTCTCCGGTACACCGGCTGATGGTGTGAGTTTCAGCTCATCGTAGACAAGCTCACCCGGCCCGCCGCTGCGATAGATGTAATAGGAACCAAAATGAACGGAATTGGCCTCCAATACAGCAAAGGTTTCGTCCCCAATCATATCCCTGATTCTCGCCGCAAGCTCCGCAGCTTTGGCGTCGTAGTCGGCAAGCCATTTTTCTACGGCTGCTTCTTTATCAAACCACTGCCCCAGTTGCTTAAATCTTCCGCGCCAGTTAACATAGCTTATGTCATCATCGATCATGACCGTGGGAGCAATAGCCGCGAGTTGTTCATAAACCTTCTCGTGGCGAATATTCATAATAATCAGATCAGGCTTTAACTCCGCGATCTTTTCGAGGTTCAGGTCTCCGGTAGAAGAAGACCCGGAGTAATTGCCGACAACCTCAATACCTTTTTCGGCAAAAAGCGTTGCCAGATGTTTGGGGACAGACACCCCATCGAACATGCTGGTATTAGCCGAGGCAATTACCTTCATATCCAGAATAAGAAGTTCCTCTGTCAAGCCAGCTACATCAACGATGCGCTGTGGATTTGCCGGGATGGCAACCTCGCCCTTCATATCCGTTACCGTGACGGTATCCGAGACCGATCCCTGCGGCGTGGTATCCGTTCCAGCACAGGCTGCAAGAGCAAACACAAGCACAAGGCACAACATGAGCATTGCGGATTTTTTCATTCTGATGACCTCCTGAGTAATAAATCTTTAGTTAGAGCAAGCTAACCAACGGGCGCGCATAGCGAAATAACAGAACAGCTGAGTCTTTTAACCGTGTGGGGTTAACCTTTTCTAACCGCCTACCATTATACAGTCGGCGAAAGGAAAAATCCCCCCGAAAACGCCATGTCTTTCCCCTAAAGCGCCATGGTACACGGTGCAATAAGAGAATAGTTCATAAAGCTATGCTATAATCAGAATGGTCGCTCAATGGACAAGCTGGAATTTATGGAGGTGTTTTTTTGCGAGTATACAAAAGTAAAGAAGAACTCAAAGCTGAAATCAATAAAACATTTGATAAATATATTTCGGAGTTTGATTGCATACCAGAAGCCTTAAAAGATAAGAGGGTTGATGAGGTTGACCGGACCCCAGCAGAAAACCTTGCCTATCAGGTGGGTTGGACAACATTGGTTCTTAAATGGGAGGAAGATGAAAGGAAGGGGCTTCAAGTAAAGACGCCGTCGGACGAATTCAAATGGGACCAACTTGGCGAGCTGTATCAGTGGTTCACGGATACCTACGCTCATTTGTCTCTTCAAGAGTTGAAAGCCGAACTGAACGAAAATGTCAAGTCTATCTGCGCAATGATTGATTCGCTCAGTGCGGATGAATTATTTAAGCCGCATATGAGAAAATGGGCTGATGATGCTACAAAAGCAGCTGTATGGGAAGTTTACAGGTTCATTCACGTTAATACTGTTGCTCCTTTCGGAACTTTTAGAACTAAGATCAGAAAATGGAAAAAGGCGGCGCTGTAACTTCCGGTTCATCAAGCCAATATGCCCTTAAAACACGAGCGGCGGGACAGACTCTATCTGTCCCGCCGCTCTGCTTTTTCAGCGGTCGAAGTTTTACTTGTGCGTAGGCTCGTTTTGCAGCCCCGCGCGAATGGTTAATTCCGCCCAGCACTAACATCAATGTGTATGCCGCTGCTGAGCAACTCACATTTCAAATGATATAGTTTCCACTGGGCAAGATCTTCCTCGAAATGTGCTGCCTACTATTCTGGTTTTTCAAGGGAAGATGCAATCTTTGTAATTTCCATCCAAGTAACCGCAAAAGAACACACCTGTGTCTTTGCTTTTATGTTTCAGAATGGTAAACTCCGCTTATATTCGCTCGGAGTGCATCCAAACTTTTTTCGGAAGGCGTCGCTGAAATGGCTGATGTTGCTGTACCCCACCAACCCTGCTATGTCTTTCACCTGAGCATCGGGCGCGGACAACAGTTCGCAGGCATGCTCCATGCGGCGATTTAACATATATTGATATATGGTGATTCCATAGTGCTTTCGAAATATCTCACGGAGTTTGGATTCACACATAAAGTGCTGTTTGGAGAGCTCCGCGATGGTCACGGGTTCCAGAAATCCCTCATCTATCTGTCGCCTGACCCGAAGTAACGTCTCGCTATCCGCCCAGCCCAACGACCCCTTCACAGCAACAGAATTCTGATCCATCATCTCGTTCGCAAAGGCTGCAACAAGTTCCAGTATCTTTCCTTCTTGATACAATGACTTTGCACAGTCATTGTAGTTACACTGCAATATCTGGCGTATTGTAGCTTCTATGGTAGCGGTGATTCTATGTTTTGGCGGGGTTTTTGTCCCGTCAAAGACGGTACAAACCTTTTTCTTCTGCAAACCATCCATCACAGACCGAAACCGACAGGGATGCAGGTTCAGCCCGACGCCTATATATCTTCGCCCTGCCTCATAGATGTTTTCCGCATCAAACAGCCCGCTGCCATATACGCAGCAATCTCCCTTTTCTAACAACGTTTTTTGGTTTCTGCCCGAAGCTTTCCACTCCAATGCGTCAGAAAGAGAGAAAATGACGGAAAAAGAATCCTTATACACCTGCTCCCGCAATACTGTGTCCCTGTAAAACATTACATCGCAGATATACATCTCGATATTGGGGCACGGTGAAATATAGCGGAAATATCCTTCTCCAATGTCGCTTGGCAAAGCAACCTGATTGTCTTTCATAATACCACAAAGTTGCTGCATTGCGGGGGAGAAAAAGTCGCTGCGATCCGTTTGCCCATGAAGAAAATCATATTGTGCTTCTTGCATACCAGGCCACCTCCTTCGGTGCATGGCTATATATTTTTATATAGCTGGGCTTGCTCTATCTCTTGGGCTCTGCGCGGCAGTTGAACTGCTCTAACCTCTGGCTGGAAGAGAAGGCAGGCCGCCTGTATGCAGTCTGCCTCAATCCCGCTTGTACAAGCCCATGGGCAGCTATGTGGCATAATCGCGCAGGGATCTTAATGTTACCTCCTTGCTTCTATAAAAGCTTCACAGAGGAGATTCCTACTATCCCAGCGTCACGTCAAGAATCATGACGCTAAAGCCCGCTGCAAACAATCCGATTTTCCTCATAATAAACGACCTCCTAAAGTAAGAATACACATTTCAAACCGATAGCAGGAGTGCCGGCACCGGAATAAGTTTAGTGTTTTTTCCCAAAATGGAAAATGGCTTTCTTCTCATAGGGCACGGCGCGGATTTCTCCCGCTGTATAGCCGGTTGCCTCAATGGCGGCGCGGAGGGTGTTTTCGTTCAGCGGCTCCTTGGAGTGGATTACCGTCTCTCCCTGGGAATGGGAGGAGGAGACCTTCTCTATGGGGAATGCGGTGCGAATGGTGTCGTTGATCTGGGCCTCGCACATGGAGCAGGCCATGCCGGAAACTTTAGCTGTTGTTTGGGTCATATCTATACCTTCTTTCAGAATCAAGGATTCCTCAAAAATCGTACATAGCTACACCACTGCGATGCAGGCAAAGGGTATAGAGCAGGAAATGCTATTTCACGATCTTCATGCAAAATCGCAGCGGTCGTTGCCGCGCCCCAATGCCATGGTTCTCTACTAAGTAAGCCTCGGATG